>Ga0163162_10006183_pt1 | contig 11600 bp, 6 predicted proteins | sample S55metaG_FD_115310 | JGI IMG/M metagenome (GOLD analysis project Ga0163162, IMG submission 115310) | Switchgrass rhizosphere microbial communities from Kellogg Biological Station, Michigan, USA - S5-5 metaG | ecosystem: Host-associated > Plants > Roots > Rhizosphere > Soil | place: USA: Michigan...
GCAGGTATTGATAACATATACATCCGCTACTTCCTCAAAGTCTTTTTGCACAAAGCCCTCCGCTTCCATTAATCGTGTAATGGAAGACGTTTCTGAATAGTTCAGCTTGCATCCTAAAGTGTGCAGTGCTACTGTTTTCGACGGCTTCATGGGAGGGCAAAAATACTCTTTATTCTCCTGCTCTGCAATTCAACAATTCAATAATTTAACAATTCAACCATTCAACTAATGAATTATCTTTACTGCCCCAAATGAAAATCAAATCCTTTCTTGCAAAACCTTTTGCCAGCTATATATATAAGCAGATAAAGAAAAGTATGACCACTGCTGTCGCAGATCAGCAGGCCATCTTCAACCAGCTTATCAAGTCAGCAGTGCAAACAGAGTTTGGAAAAGAGCACAACTTCAAAGACATTAAGTCTCATGAGGATTATGTTAAGCAGGTTCCTATAAGAGATTATGAAGACTTCAAGCCCTATATAGAACACATCAAGAAAGGCACACAGAATGTTCTCTGGAAAGGCAAGCCCATTTACTTCGCCAAAACAAGCGGCACCACAAGCGGGGTGAAATACATTCCTATTACAAAAGATTCTATTCCCAATCATATAGACACAGCCCGCAATGCGCTGCTTTGCTACATGGCCAATTCAGGCAACAGCAACTTTGCCAATGGAAAGATGATCTTTCTTAGTGGCTCTCCGGAGTTGGAAAGAGTGGCAGACATTCCTACAGGTCGTCTTAGCGGCATAGTGAATCACCACATACCAAAATACTTACGCAGCAACCAGCTCCCTTCTTACGAAACAAATTGTATTGAAGACTGGGAGACCAAGCTCGACAAGATAATTGAAGAGACCATCGATCAGGACATGCGCCTCATCAGCGGCATACCGCCATGGGTGCAAATGTATTTTGACAAGCTTACAGAAAGAACAGGCAAGAAGATAAAAGACATCTTCCCCAACTTCAGTGTCCTTGTCCAGGGTGGTGTAAACTTCGAGCCTTACAAGGCAAAGCTTTTTGAAAGCATCGGCAAAGAGATAGACACCATCGAGCTCTTCCCTGCAAGCGAAGGCTTCTTTGCTTTCCAGGACAGGGCTGGTGAAGAAGGAATGCTTCTTAATACAAATAGCGGTATCTTCTTCGAGTTTGTACCCAGCACAGAAATATTCCATGAGAACCCAACACGCCTTACGATCAATAATATCAAGCTCAACGAGAACTATGTACTCATCGTCAGCAGCAACGCGGGGCTTTGGGCATACAACACGGGTGACACAGTTCGCTTCATAAGCTCTGAGCCTTATCGCATTCTTGTTACGGGGCGGGTCAAGCATTTCATCTCAGCCTTTGGAGAGCATGTCATTGGCGAAGAGGTAGACGCCGCGCTTATGAAAGCAGCGAAGGAAGAGAATGTGCATATTAAAGAATTTACAGTTGCTCCTTACATCTCTACTGACGACACAAAGAGCTACCACGAATGGTTCATAGAGTTTGAGAACTCTCCTGCCAATCTCTCAGCCTTTGCGCAGAAAGTGGACGACAATCTCCGCAGCAAAAATGTCTATTACGACGACCTCATCAAGGGCCATATCCTCGCCCCCTTAAAGATCACCCCCATAAAAAAAGACGGCTTCATCTCCTACATGAAAAGCATCGGCAAGCTTGGCGGACAGAATAAAGTGCCAAGACTTAGTAATGATAGGGGGATTGCGGATGGGTTGAAAGGGTGGTCAATAACCCCGCTGATTTAAGAATTCTTTTTTACATTTACCCCTGTTTACTACCTTATACTGACTGAATGAGAAAACTATTATCTGTCCTTGCTTTTGTATTTGTATTAAATACTATTTGCTTTGCCGCATCAACTATTACATCTATTTCACCAAAGATCGGTCCTGTAGGAACCTTAGTAACTATAAATGGTACAAACCTTAACAACCCAACAGCGTTTACAATTGGAGGGGTTACAGCAATAGCTATTTCCAATACCGGTACCCAACTGGTAGGGATGGTAATGCCAGGTGCAGCAACAGGAATAGTATCAGTAACCACAGCAAGTGGAACTGCAAATAGCGCTACAACTTTTACCGTTACAGCAACTCCATATCCATCTGTGCAGCAAGGCAGTCATTTAGCTGGTTCAGATGCTATAGGGAATGCAAATCAGGGGTTTTCGGTAGCTATAAGTGCTGATGGTAATACCGCTATTGTTGGAGGCAGTGACGACAATAATCTCATGGGGGCTGCCTGGATTTATGTGCGTAGTGGAAATACCTGGACACAGCAGGGAAGTAAATTAGTGGGCACTGGTTCGGTTGGAACAACCGTTTATCAGGGCCTTGGGGTAGCTATAAGCGCTGATGGCAATACTGTACTCGTAGGTGGTTTCAAGGATAATAACAATGTTGGAGCAACTTGGGTATTTACACGCACAGGAACAACCTGGAACCAGCAAGGCAATAAACTAGTTGGCACAGGCGCAGTTGGCGCCGCAAATCAGGGTGCATATGTATTTCTCAGTGCAGATGGCAATACTGCGCTTGTAGGAGGTTATTCAGATAATAGTAATGTAGGTGCTGCATGGGTATTTACAAGAAGTGGAACCACATGGACGCAGCAGGGAACAAAGCTATTAGGGGCAGGGGCTATAGGGGCTTCGCAGCAGGGCTCAGATGTAGCTCTTAGTGCAGATGGCAATACCGCAATCATAGGAGGTGCCGCAGATAATAATAACATGGGTGCCGCATGGATATATACACGAAGTGGAGGTGCATGGGCTCAGCAAGGAGCAAAGCTGGTAGGCACAGGTGCAGTCGGAACCAATGTCAGGCAGGGATGGTCCGTAGCTTTGAGCGCTGATGGCAATACTGCTATAGTAGGGGCCGCATATGATAATAATTATCAGGGTGCTACATGGGTATTTACCAGGAATGGTAACACTTGGTCGCAGCAAGGAGCAAAATTAATAGGGCTAGGTGCGGTAGGTAATGGTAATCAGGCGTATGATGTTTCTTTAACCGCTGATGGTAATACTGTAATAATCGGCGCTGATCTGGATAACGGATACCAGGGTGCAGTCTATGTATTCACCCGCACATCAGGAATATGGAGTCAGCAAGGAAGTAAATTAGTGGGCACAGGGAATACGGGCAGTGCATTTCAGGGAACAGCAGTATCTGTCAGTGCTGATGGTAATACTATGATACTTGGAGGTAATTATGATAATACAGGTGTTGGTGCTGCCTGGATATTTACAGCGTCTTGCAGCTATAATTCATGGTTGGGTATAATAAGCGATGTATGGGAAAATCCTTCCAATTGGAGTTGCGGAAGTGTGCCGGATGGATCTACAGATGTTTATATAACAGTACCTACTACTTTTTCTCCTGTCGTAAGATCATTAGCCATATGCAGGTCTTTGCATACTGCTCCCACAGCCACACTTGTTATAACTACAGGTTATTCCCTGACTATTAAAGAAAATACAAGCCTGGCTACTTTCGATGCTAATTCAATGACTTCCACAACAGCCATCTCAGGAGGCAATATCACCAGTGATGGAGGATATCCGGTTACGGCACGCGGTGTATGTTGGAGTACAAATCCGAACCCCACCATAGCAAACAGCAAAACCACCGATGGAACAGGCAAAGGAGCTTTCAACAGTTCTATTACAGGCCTGATAGCAACCACAATTTATTATGCACGAGCTTATGCAACAAATGCTCTCGGAACATTTTATGGCAATCAGGTAACATTCACAACAAATAACAGGAATAAATATGATGGCGTTTACCGTATTACAGGAACTTTAAATGATATTCTTACTCCCACCATTACGGGCTACTATCCTCTGCAATGGGATATTACCACTACCGGACTCTCTACAAATGATGTATACGATAACCAGCTTTTAGGATCTCCGGGTCACATGATCTATAACTCTGGCTCTCCGTCATCCTATGGCGAATTTGGACTCTCGATTACATTCGACCCTGCAACAGATAAGGTAATTGCTGTCGACAATTATTATGGTTGCCCCAGCGCCACCAGGTTTAGATGTGCGGTTATTGACCCAACTGGAACAAACACCTTCAACAATTCAGATCACAGCATTGACATAAAATACACCATGACCCAGAACGGAGCCGACAAAACATACTTTACAGAACACTGGGAATATATAGGCCCTCGACCATAATAATAACAGCTTCGTTTTCTATATAAAAAGCAAGCTCGGTGGGGAGAATAAAGTGCCAAGACTTAGTAATGATAGAAATATTGCGGATGGGTTGAAGAGATGGGTTGAATAGGTTGAAAGCAAATCTTAAACACGATTTTAAAGATTTACGCAGGATTAGGAGATTGCTTCATTCCTTGAATGACTTACTTTTGCCCCCCGCATGGCAAAGAAAAGAATAGCCCTTTTTGGTTCTACAGGTTCTATAGGCACACAGGCACTGGAGGTCATTGAGGCCAACAGTGAGCTGTTCGAGGTGGAGATACTGACGGCGCAGAACAACGAGACTCTGCTGATACAGCAGGCGCTGAAGTTCAACCCGAATGCGGTGGTGATAGGCGATGAGACAAAGTATAACGCTGTAAAGAGCGCTCTGAGCAGCACAGACATAAAGGTGTTCAGCGGAGAGGCGGCGCTGGAAGAGGTGGCGGACTTTGACACGTATGACATGATGCTGGCAGCCATTGTAGGGTTTGCAGGACTTAAGCCCACACTGAGGGCGGTAAAGAACGGCAAGGCGATAGCGCTGGCAAATAAAGAAACGCTTGTGGTGGCAGGAGACATCGTGATGCAGGAGGCGCTGGACAGGCGGGTGCCCATCATACCTGTTGACAGCGAGCACTCGGCCATCTTTCAATGCCTTGTAGGCGAATCGCGCAACCCGATAGAAAAGATAATCCTTACCGCGAGCGGCGGGCCCTTCCTTGGCAAGAAGCCTAACTTCCTGGTGAACGTTAAGCGCGACCATGCGCTTCAGCACCCCAACTGGAAGATGGGGGCCAAGATAACAATTGACTCTGCCACCCTGATGAACAAGGGGCTGGAGATGATAGAGGCCAAATGGCTCTTTAACCTGCAGCCAGACCAGATACAGGTGGTTGTGCATTCGCAGAGCATCATCCACAGCATGGTACAGTTCAAGGACGGAAGCATTAAGGCACAGATGGGGTTGCCTGATATGAAGCTGCCTATACAATACGCCTTTGGTTTTCCGCAAAGGATACCAAGCGAGAACCCGAGATTAAACTTCAGCAAGCTTAACGTCCTGAACTTTGAAGAGCCGGACATCAAGACCTTCAGGAACCTTTCACTGGCTACAGAGGCATTGAAGAAGGGCGGAAATCTACCTTGTGTTCTGAATGCTGCCAATGAGATAGCCGTGTGGGCCTTCCTCAGAAACAGGATAGGCTTCCTGGACATTACAGCAGTTATAGAACAAACCATGGCCAAGATAAACCATATAGAAAAGCCAAATTTGGAGGAATATTTTGAAAGCGATGGTGAGGCACGTAATTTCGCTGCATCGCTTATAAAACTGTAGAAAGTAGTAAGTAGAAAGTATTAAGATAAAAGACAAAAGAATTATGTTCCTAGTAATAAATTGGTCGCAGGTTGGTTTGCAGATAGTATACTTATTATTCTCTCTTTCAATACTGGTTATTCTTCATGAGTTCGGGCACTACATCACTGCAAAGTGGTTCAAATGCAGGGTAGAGAAGTTCTACCTCTTCTTTGATCCATGGTTCTCTGTGGTGAAAAAGAAAATAGGAGATACTGTATATGGAATAGGCTGGCTGCCGCTTGGGGGATATGTAAAGATATCAGGAATGGTGGATGAGAGCATGGACAAAGAGGCAATGAAGCTTCCTCCAAAGCCTTATGAATTCAGGAGCAAGCCAGCATGGCAAAGGCTGATAATCATGCTTGGAGGTATAATCATGAATGTGCTGGTAGCGTTTGTTATCTATGCCATGATCTTATATACATGGGGAGAGAAGAAGCTGCCGATACAGAATGCGCAATACGGAATATGGGTTACGGATAGCCTTATGTTCGACTTAGGACTAAGGAATGGAGATAAGGTGTTAGCCGTAAATGATGAGCCTGTTAAATACTTCAATGACCTGCCTTTTAAGCTTATCATGGGAAGAAAGGTTTTGGTAGAGAGAGATGGTAAGCAAATGAATATTGATTTCCCTATTAACCTTGTTGAGAAGCTGGTTGAGAAGAAGGGAAAAAGAAATAGCCTAATTCTTCAAAGAGCTCCACTTATCATAGGAGAGTTTGATGCAAAAGATACTTCCTATGCAAAGAAGGCTGGGATGCAGGGAATGGATGAGATAGTAGCCGTAAATAATACTCCTGTTCGGTTCTTTGATGAGCTGGCAACCCAACTAAGCGCTAAGAAGAAAGATTCGGTTACCATTTCATACATGAGGCATGGTCAGCAAATGGAGACCAGAACGCTTGTTAATGACGATGGTAAAATAGGACTTAGCGGATTGAGCGATGAGCAATATGACAGCATGGGAATCTTTAAATTGGAGAAAAAGAAATACGGATTCTTTGCTGCATTTCCTGCAGGAGTAAATAAAGCAGGAGAAAAGCTGGGTAACTATGTTGATCAATTCAAACTGATAGCTAATCCCAAGACAGGAGCCTACAAAGGCCTTGGAGGCTTTAAGGCAATGGCATCTATATTCCCTAAGAGCGGATGGGATTGGGAAGTGTTCTGGAACATCACGGCATTTTTCTCTATAGTACTGGCCTTTATGAACCTGCTGCCAATACCTGCTTTGGATGGTGGTCATGTGTTATTTACCTTAATTGAAATGGTGACTCGGAGGAAGCCAAGTGATAAGTTCCTGGAATATGCACAGATAGCAGGAATGGTATTCCTTTTAGGATTGATGCTGTTTGCTAATGCTAATGACTGGTTTGGATGGGGAAGCGGGCATTAGACAATTTTAGATTCTTTTTAATCCTTAATTATAACCGGTAACAGATTAGATGTTGCAGGGCCATTGACGACTATTCCTTCTTTTGAAAATCTTGAGCCATGACATGGGCAGTCAAAAGACTTCTCTTCACCATTCCATTGCAGAACGCATCCCATGTGGGGACATACTGCACTAAAGACATTTAGCTTACCATCATCATTCTTATAAGCTACGTATCTCTTTAATCCAACACTAAGTAGTCCTCCATCTCCGGGCTTTAGTTCATCAAGATCTTTTATGTCGGCTTTATGAAGCCAGTCAGCATATTGAGCAGCCATTGAGGCTATCTCCTTGAGGTATTTTCCGGGAAGCTTCAAAGGCAGCCTTTTCGGAGAATATATCTTTTCCAGCTTATTCTCTCTTCCTGCAATGAGGTCTGGAATAAGCATTCCTGCAATTGTGGCGTGTGTCATTCCATTCCCAGAATCACCGGTTACAATGTATACATTATCATTGCCAGGATTCTTTCCTATGTATGCCATATAGTCGAGCGGCTCCAACACTTGCCCCGACCATTTGTATACAATATCCTTCATCATAGGAAACTTCTCTCTTGTCCATCCGATAAGCTTGTTATAACGTTCTTCTTCAGGGATGCCTTCATCATCAGCCTGCCCTGTTATATGATCCTCCCCACCGGAAATAAGAAGATCGTGATCATTGTCGTATTCATCCATTCTTACATAATGGTAAGGCGCAGTATACCATTTAGAATCCTGGTTGCCACTATCCCACCACAAGGCAGGAGGTAAAGAACCTTTAGGGACCTTAGCTCCAATAACATAAGTGCGGTAAGGGAATTGTTTGGTGTGCATGGTGACAAAGTCATTCACAGGTGAGTTTGTTGCCACGACAATGTTCTTTGCTGTTATCTTAAACCCATTGCATTCAGCACCTTTTTCATTTATATGCCGGGCTTTTGAGTTGCAATATATCTTTCCTCCCAATCTCTGTATTTCCTGTGCAAGGCCATTCAGATATTTCAAAATATGGAACTGTCCCTGGTCGAGAAAGCAAATGCATCCATCACTCTCTTTTGCATTAATGGCAGCCGGATGATCCAACCACTTTACTTTGACACCTGCTTTTTTGCAGGCATCTAATTCCTTTTCAAGAGTTTCTCTTTTGTCGGAAGGATGAAGGAATAAGTATCCATCGATTCTTTTAAATCCACAGTCGATATTGTGTTCTTTAACCGTCTTTTCAATAAAGTTTATTGCATCAAGATGACTCTGTGCAGCCAGCCGCATTCCCTCTTCACTATAGACCTCTTCAATTTTATAATATCGATCGTCCAAAGCACATGTCAGGTGGGCCGTGGTTCTTCCACTTTCTCCACTCCCTATATTCCCATCTTCAACAACAATTACCTTGCGGCCTTCTTTTGCAAGAGAATAAGCCACACTCAAACCAGCGAGTCCCCCTCCGATTACTAAGACTTCTGTGTCAATGTTCTTTTGCAGTGATTCAAACTCAAGCGTTTTAGAACTATCTATCCACCAGGAGATATTTTCTCCTGAGGATATTGCTGCGCTATTTTCTTTTATGACTTGCATACTTATTAATTAGGTTTATTAATCTACGCCCACATGATGCTTTTGGACCATTGACCAACCAATGTATCCAGCTATACATGTCAATATAAATCCTGTAGCAGAGAGTCCGATAGAAATACCAAGGTTCACAGGCTTATCCCAATTATCTTTTTGAAAAAGGAAGCCTATAGTGTATAGCAATAATGCTAATACATTAAAGATCATATGAAAGAAGCCTACTCTTTTTGCATTAGAATCTGAAGGAATATTCAGAAAATCAATAAGGCCAGGTATTGCTGCAATTGCAGCCATTATAATACCTCCAAGGTTTGCTATATAACCTACTTTGAACCAGAACAGGTTATTATCCAGGCTAAATATTATGTAAAGCAGCAAGGTGGAAGTATAAAATGCTACAGGAAAAACAACAAGCATGGGATGAATAGCAAATCCCCAAATCTTTGCTTTACTATACATGCTGCCAACGGTTTAACATTTAATCGAAAAATATGTGCCAAAGGCAGCTTCCATCAACTATAGGTAGAAATAAAAAAGCCTATCTTTCAGATGGGCTTTTTTAATGTACAAACTACTTGTTATTCTCCTTTTGGCTCAGCGGGTTCCTTTTTCTTACGAGGAGGAGGCGGAGCTTTTACAGCAAATTTTATCTTTTGATTCTCGGCATCAAGAGTTGCTATAAGAGTGTCGCCACTCTTAATGTGCATGTTCAGTATCTCTTCTGCTAATGGATCTTCAAGATACTTCTGAATAGCCCTGTGAAGCGGCCTTGCACCGAACTGCTGATCGTAACCTTTTTCTGCAACGAACTTCTTTGCTTCTTCTGAAAGCTCGAGGTTGTAACCGAGGTTTGTGAGACGGGCAGTAACTCCTTTCATCAAGATATCTATGATAGAGAAAATATTCTCCTGTGTTAAAGAGTTGAAGATAACAACGTCATCAATCCTGTTAAGAAACTCAGGACTGAAAGTGCGCTTTAAAGCTTTTTCAATAACGGCTTTATTGTTTTCATCCGCATTTTCCATCCTGTTAGCAGTCTGGAATCCGACACCCGCACCAAAGTCTTTCAACTGACGTGCGCCGATATTGGAAGTCATGATGATCATTGTATTCTTAAAGTCTATCTTTCTTCCAAGGCCATCAGTTAGCTGACCTTCATCTAATACCTGTAAAAGAATATTATAGATATCGGGGTGAGCTTTTTCAATCTCATCGAGAAGAATAACAGAATATGGTTTTCTTCTAACCTTTTCAGTAAGCTGTCCACCTTCTTCATATCCGACATATCCCGGAGGCGCACCTATAAGCCTACTTACGGTGAACTTCTCCATGTACTCACTCATGTCTATCCTAATCAATGCATCTTCACTATCGAACATATAGCGTGCGAGAGAACGAGCAAGCTCTGTTTTACCAACACCTGTAGGACCAAGGAATATGAAAGTTCCGATAGGCTTTTTAGGATCTTTCAATCCTACCCTATTGCGCTGTATAGCTTTTACAACTTTTTGTATTGCCTCGTCTTGACCTATTACTGCTCCGGTCAAGTCCTCTCCCATTCTTCTAAGCTTTTCAGTTTCTGCCTGCACCATACGCTTAACAGGAATCCCTGTCATCATGCTTACCACTTCAGCAATTGCTTCCTCATCAATAGGATAACGCTTGTGCTTGCTTTCCTCTTCCCACTCTGATTTAGCTTTCTCAAGTTCTTCCTGTAATCTCTTTTCAGTATCTCTGAGAGAAGCAGCTTCTTCAAAGCGTTGGCTCTTTACTACTTTATTTTTCTCGTGCTTAATATCTTCTATTTTCTTTTCAAGCTCTACAACCTGTGGAGGTACATTGATATTCTTCAAGTGAACCCTTGCTCCTACTTCATCCAATACATCAATGGCTTTATCAGGCAATAACCTGTCAGTCATATACCTTTCGCTAAGCTTAACACATGCGTCAATAGCTTCCTGGTTGTAGGTAACGTTATGATAATCCTCGTATTTGCTTTTAATGTTATTCAGTATTTGAATGGTTTCAGGAACGCTTGGCTGTTCGATCATTACCTTTTGAAAACGACGATCAAGAGCTCCATCTTTTTCAATGTACATTCTGTATTCATCCAGGGTAGAAGCGCCTATGCATTGCAGTTCACCTCTTGCAAGTGCTGGTTTGAAGATGTTTGATGCATCCAGTGAACCGCTTGCGCCACCAGCTCCTACGATAGTATGTATCTCATCAATGAATAATATTACATCACGGTTCTTCTCTAGCTCGTTCATGATGGCTTTCATTCTCTCTTCAAACTGTCCGCGGTATTTTGTACCTGCCACTAAAGCAGCAAGGTCAAGAGAAACAACGCGCTTGTCAAAAAGAACACGGCTAACTTTACGCTGAACTATGCGAAGAGCAAGACCCTCAACAATAGCTGTCTTACCAACACCTGGCTCACCAATAAGGATAGGATTATTCTTTTTCCTTCTGCTCAGTATCTGGGAAACTCTTTCTATCTCGGTCTCGCGACCTACAATAGGATCAAGAGAGTTAGACTCCGCAAGACGGGTTATGTCACGACCGAAGTTGTCAAGAACAGGGGTCTTTGACTTTGGCTGTGCTGCTCCTTTTGCAGAACGCTGCTGGGCAGAATAGCCTTTTCTTTCTTCATCAAATTCTTCTTCCCCCTCATCCTGATAATCAGCTTTAGGAGTGTTACTAACGTAACCTAGTTCATTTCTGAATGCATCGTAGTCCACGTCGAATTGATTTAGTATTTGAGTAGCAATATTTTCTTTATTCTTAAGAATAGAAAGCATAAGATGCTCGCTTTCAACAAGCGGGCTTTTGTTTGCTTTTTGTTCAAGAACAGTTATTCTTATAACCTTTTCTGCCTGTTTGGTCAGGGGTAATGAATTGATATTGGCAATGTTCTTTCCTGTCTTATCTTTTACTGCAAGCTCTATTTCTTTACGAAGTTCGAATAAGTCTATATTAAGAGATTTGAGTATTCTTATAGCAGTATTCTCCCCGTCCCGA
>Ga0163162_10006184_pt1 | contig 11599 bp, 8 predicted proteins | sample S55metaG_FD_115310 | JGI IMG/M metagenome (GOLD analysis project Ga0163162, IMG submission 115310) | Switchgrass rhizosphere microbial communities from Kellogg Biological Station, Michigan, USA - S5-5 metaG | ecosystem: Host-associated > Plants > Roots > Rhizosphere > Soil | place: USA: Michigan...
GAGACGAGCGAAGCTCGCTCTTAGGCCGACGCGCTCGGAGAGCGCGGCGGGTGGGGGCTCTCTCAACACAGAGAATCCCGATGCTGAAGCACCCCCACCCCGGCCCTCCCCCGCACGCGGGAGAGGGAGCGCACCACCGGAGCACGATAGTTACTTCGCAGCATCCTTTGCAGCCGGCGTGGCGTCCTTGGCCGGCGGCGCGGCCTTCTTCGCATCTTCCGCAGCCTTCTTATGCGCGGCCTGAAGATCGTCCGCCACCTTCTGCAGGCTCGCGAGCGCGCTCTTTAGCGCTTCGATCTGCCGGTTGGCGGCGTCGATCTTCTGCTGATGATCCGCGGCCAGCTTCGTAATCGTCTTCTGCAGAAAATCGACATTGCTCTGCAGGCAACTGGTCCGCCGTTCCATGGTCTTTTCGACCGTGCATATTTCGATACCGGGAACATCCTGCGCGTAAGTGTTCGCGGCCAGCGCGAGCATCAGCGGCACTACAACGGCGGTCCTCGCAATGGCTGTTTTTGCAATCATCAAATCCTCACTCAAAAGCCTTCATCACGGCAAATTGCTCCACGCAAATAAACGACGCGAGAGATACCACATAGATACCTCATTCGGGCGATGTGCTTTCGTCTTTACAGGGCATAGACTTGGCCGCGGGAACTCAAACGGCGGTTTGCTGGCCCCGGCGATGGAGAACGATCCTATGGCAACGCGCGAAAAGCGGCTGGCACAATTCGACGGCAGCGGAGAACCGCCGCCGGACCACCCGGTGGAGGTGCTGTGCGAAGATCATAGCGGAACCTATCAGCTGCCATTCGCCTGCCGCTGGATCGACGGCCAATGGCGCAATGAAAAAACCGGCAGCGCGGTCGAGGCGACCGTGGTCGGATGGCGGCTGCCGCGGATGTAGCCCGCTGTGCCAAAATGCAACGAGAACGCGCATCGCCTTAATGTCCGGAACACGGACGGAACGAACCGCGCCCGAATCACTGATGGAGCGTCGTACTCCGTTGTTCACGGCTAGATATCGACCACAGTCCCATGCGGCGCGCTATATCCAGAACCACGATAATCGGCCGCAGCCAGCGGCCGACGACAAAGGTTAATTCCTCCGGCGATGACATGACCGTCACTTCCAGGGAGTGACCGGCGGCACCTTGTCGGTGGCCGGCGGCATGTCGACGGTCTTGAAGTCCGCCGGGCTGACGATTTCGAGGTACTCCATGTCCTCCGAGTAATCGAACAAATAGTGCGTAATGCCCGGTCGCTGGTGCACGACATCGCCGGCCTGCACCAAGGTCGGCTTGTCCTCATACATGAAGCGCGCCCAGCCCTTGGTCATGATCACGATCTGGAAATCGCATTCGTGCTTGTGCCAGCCGGTACCATCCTCGGGAGGCATGTCGGGGTTGGCCTTGACCAGATGGCAGATCACCTGGCCGCCGGTGGCGGCGGCGATGCCGAGGTCGCGATACAGGAAGAAGTCGCGCAGACCCCCGCCCGTGAATTGAGTATCGTCGGGTTTGACGTGGGAGAATTTGCTGACGACGGCATGCTGATTCATTGAAGCCTCCACGGTTTTCGTTCGCGAGATCGCGACCACGCAAGGCGTCCAAATTTTCGGCAGCGTCGCGTCGTCGCGTTCACGGCTGCATGTTGCTATGCGAAATCCGCGCCAATCGCGCTGCGCCGCGGCGACTTCGACGAAGTCAGCCCCAAGGGCGCGGAAGCACTTGGCAGGAAGCCGGAATTTGAATTCGGCCGTTTGGGGCACGCGGCCATCGGTCCCGTCGCATCGGCTGTGCTCAAGCGCGCGGTGGCATCCCCTTAAGCAAGACCTGCCCGGGCTTTGAGCCCTTCAAACGGGCAGCGCACCGTCCGCGCTGCCTAATATTCGACCTCGAGTTCCTCGATGTCGGCAGGCTCGGCCTTGGCGGCCTCGATCCAGTCCACCATCTCCGGCATGGTCATGATCGTCCTGGCATAGGCCGCAAGCTTCGGCTCCAGCTTCACGTCGTAGGTCATGAAGCGGGTGACGACGGGTGCATACATGGCGTCCGCCATGGTGCGCTCGCCGAACAGGAACGGCCCGCCGGACTGCGCCAGGCAATCGCGCCAGATGGAGCAGACGCGGTCGATATCGGCCTGCGCGCGCGACCAGATCTTGAAGCCCGGAAAATGCCCCTTCAGATTGACCGGCAGGGACGCCCTCAGCGTCGCGAAACCGAAATGGATTTCACCGCAGATCGAGCGGCAATGCGCCCGCTGAACGCGGTCCGCCGGCAGCAGGCCGGCGTCGGGCATAACCTCGTTGAGATATTCGGCGATCGCCAGCGTGTCCCAGACCGTCGCGCCCTCGTGCCGCAGGCAAGGCACCAGGATCGATGACGACAGCAGCAGGATTTCGGCCCGCGCCGACGCATCGTCGGGGGCGGTGATGACCTCCTCGAATGGCAGCCCGGAGAATTTAGTCAGCAGCCAGCCGCGAAGCGACCATGACGAATAATTCTTGCTGCTGATGGTCAGTGTCGTTTTCGCCATATGGCCCTTCCCCTCGCGCCTGAATGTCTTCCGCCAGGGCATCCCCTATGCGTCGGGCCATTTTCACAGCAAGCCACGTGCCAGTTTGGAGGGCCGCTCACCCCTGCTTGGCTTCGATATTGCATGGCCCCACGGGAAAGGGCGGATGTGAATGATGTCCATGATGTATCAGGCCTATCAGAACCATATGGACCTGACGGCGCCGTGGCGCACCGGGGCCGCCGCAGCGCTGAAGTATCTCAACCTTGTGCCGCAGGGCGTTTCCGATAAAGCGTTCGGGCGGCTTGCGGCAGCCCTCGAACTGATCTCGCGCACCTCGCTCACCTATTCGCGGCCTGCCTACAGCATCGACAGAGTGTTGGTCGGCAATCGGGAACTGGAGGTGACCGAGGAAGTCAGCTTCGCGACGCCGTTCGGGTCGCTACTGCATTTCAAGAAGGAGAATTCGCCGGAGCAGCCGCGGCTGTTGCTGGTGGCGCCGATGTCCGGCCATTTCGCCACGCTGCTCCGCGGCACCGTCAAGACGCTGCTGCAGGACCACGACGTCTACATCACCGACTGGCATAACCCGCGTGACATTCCGCTCGACCAGGGCCGGTTCGGCCTCGACGAGTATACCGAGCATTTGATCACGTTCCTCGATCAGCTCGGCCCGCGCGCGCATATGGTGGCGATCTGCCAGCCATCGGTATCGGCGCTGGCCGCTGCCGCGATCATGTCGGAGGACAATCACCCCGCCCGCCCGGCGACACTGACCCTGATGGCGGGCCCGATCGACACGAGGATCCAGCCGACAAAAGTCAACGACTTCGCCAAGAGCAAGCCGCTGAAATGGTTCGAGGAGAATTTGATCAATTACGTGCCGCTTCAGTGCAAGGGCGCGTTCCGGCAGGTCTATCCCGGCTTCGTGCAGTTAACCGCCTTCGTGTCGATGAATCTCGAACGCCACATCAAGCAGCATATCGATCTCGCCCATCATCTGGCCAAGGGCGAAAAGGAAAAGGCGGAGCTCATCAAGACCTTTTACGACGAATATTTCGCCGTGATGGACCTTCCTGCCGAATTCTATATCGAGACCATTCGCGACGTGTTTCAGGAGCATCTGCTGCCGCTCGGTAAACTGACCTATCGCGGCCGGCCGGTGAATCCCGCCTCGATCAAGCGCATGGGCCTGATGACGGTGGAAGGCGAGAAGGACGATATCTGCTCGATCGGCCAGACGCTGGCCGCGCAAGACCTCTGCACCGGCGTGCGCGCCTATCGCAAGGTCCACCACATGCAGGCCGGCGTCGGCCATTACGGCGTGTTCTCGGGCAAACGCTGGAACAACGAGATATATCCGCTGTTACGGGATTTCGTGCACTTGAATTCGTGAGGGCTAGCTCCGAGTCAATTGCGATCGGTGTACGGCCCCCGTCAGCTCACTTCGTCTGCGTCCGGATCGGATTGTCCTTCAACCCGTTATTGTCATAGGCGTTGCGAAGCGTCCCGTTCGTGGTCGCCTCGGTCAGGAATTTGGACGCAAAAGCCAACGCAAGCGGATGGTTCAGCGGCACAGCGACCGCCGTGACGGTTTGCTTGAAGGTTTCATCCAGCACGCGCGTTCCCGGAATCTTTTTCGCCATGGCGTCGAGCTGGTTGCGCGACAACCCAAATGCATCGATGTCGCCCTTGGTGAGCAGGCCGGCGATCTCGTCATAGGTCTGGTAGCCCGTGACCTTGGCATTCTTCAGATGCGCGATCGCGCCACGCATGGTCGTGGTGTTGTTGACGGCAGCGACTTTCATGCCGGGCTGGTCGAGGGTCTGGAAATTCGTGGCGGTTGAGCCCGCCTTGACGATGTAGGTGGCGTCCGCAACCTCATAGGTCGGCCCGAACGACATCTTGCCCTCACGCTCCGGGTCTTTCGGCAGGAAAGTAACGTCCCAGGTGCCCTTCGAAGCGGCGTCGGTGATCTGCCCGGAATTCTGGTGCACGACATATTCGACGGGCACACCCAACTGCGCCGCCATTTCCTTGCCGAGGTCGACCGGCACGCCGGCATAGCCGCCGGATTCGGTCTTGGTCGACCAGAATGCGCCGCCCGCCGGGCTGATCGCGATCGCCACCCGCAGCTTTCCGGTCGGCGCAATTTCGTCTTTCAAGGCATCGGCACGGGCCGGCAAGGTCGTCATGGCAAGAATTCCCAGAATGAGGCCGGCGGTGCGCGGCAGGAAACGGTTGGACATCGGACTTTCTCCATCGGCTTTTGTTCGATCAAAGCCTTCGCCGGCCATTGTGGTCGATCGGCCCAAATGTTGAAACCCAAATTCGTTGCCGGGGCGATAGAATCGTCGGGCATTGAAGCGCCTGATGTCGAACAATATCATGAACCTACGAGGCCTCTGGCTGTGCGCTTATGCCCGGCTATACGCCGGTATCCCGATTGGGTAGGCTCGGCCCTTATTTGGAGCTGTGGGGCTCGGAGATGGCGAAGCGCCAACAAATGGCGCGCAAGCCGGTCAAGAAACGCCAGACATCGACAGCGCGCCAACGAGCATCGGCCGGTGTCGACGTCAAAAAAGAGAACGACAGGCTGAAGCGCGAACTTGCGGAGGCGCTGGAGCGGCAGAAAGCCACCGGCGAAATCCTCGCGACCATCAGCAACTCGACGACCGATCTTCAGCTTATCCTCGACACCATCGTGCGGGCGGCCGGCCGTTTGTGCGATGCGGAATTCTCACTGATCTACAAATTGCAGGACGGCCAATATCACATGGCCGTGACCAACAACACGGCGAGAGCCTTTATCGAATATGCCGCGGCGCATCCGTTGGCGCCGGGGCGCGGTACGCTGATCGGACGCACCGCTCTTGAGCAAAAGACCATTCATCTGCCGGACTGCCTGGCCGATCCCGAATATGTGGCGCTGGAGTACCAGCGCGTCGGAAATTACCGCACGGTGCTTGGTGTGCCCTTGCGACAGGGCGGCGCGCCGGTCGGCGTCATCGCCTTGATGCGCACTGTGGTGAAGCCCTTTACCGAACGGCAAATCGAGTTGGTGACGACCTTCGCCGACCAAGCCGTGATCGCAATCGAAAACGCACGGCTGTTCGACGAGGTGAAAGCGCGCACGCGCGATCTGGCTGAGTCGCTGGAACAGCAGACGGCAACTTCGGAGGTTCTTCAGGCCATCAGCAGCACACCCGGCGAGCTGGAGCCGGTGTTCCTGAGCATGTTGGAGAACGCAACGCGCATCTGCGATGCAAAGATAGGAATCATGCTGCGCTATGAGCATGGCGCCTACACCCCCGTTGCCATGCTCGGCGTAACTACTGCCTATGCAGAATATCTAAACCGCGCCCCGATCCGAGCCGGTGCAGAGACGGGGCTCGGTCGAGTCGCGGCCACGAAAAAAACGATTCAGGTCGACGATATTCTTTCCGAACCGGCTTACCTGAATCGCGAACCGCTTCGCGTCGCCACGGCCGAGCTCGGCGGAGTTCGAAGTCAGCTGAACGTACCAATGCTGAAGGGCGATGAACTGATAGGCGCAATCGGCGTTTATCGAAGTGAGGTGCGCCCGTTTACCGACAAGCAGGTCGCGCTGGTCAGCAATTTCGCCAAGCAGGCCGTGATCGCCATCGAGAATACCCGCCTGCTCAGAGAATTGCGCCGCCGCACCGACGATCTGTCCGAATCCCTTCAGCAGCAGACGGCCACCGCCGAAGTGTTGAAGGTCATCAGCCGTTCGACCTTCGATCTGCAGACGGTACTCGTTACGCTGACGGAATCGGCCGCGCGCTTATGCGACGCCGATATGGCAAGTGTCACCCGGCAGGGCGATGCCGGACATTTCTACCACGCGACCAATTACAATTTTCCCATCGACTGGGTGGAATATACCAAGACAATACCGCTCAAACCGGGGCGCGGCAGCACGGTCGGCAGGGCGTTGCTCGAGAAGAAAGCTGTTCAAATCCCGGACGTGCTGGCCGACCGGGAATACATGCATGCCGAGCAGCAGAAGAAAGCCGGATTCCGAACCTTCCTGAGCGTTCCGTTGCTGCGCGAGGGCGAGCCGATCGGCGTTCTCAGCCTGTGCCGCAAGACGGTTGCACCCTTCACGGAAAAGCAGATTGAACTGGTGTCGAGCTTTGCCGACCAAGCGGTGATCGCGATCGAAAATGTGCGGCTGTTTGATGAGGTTCAGGCCAAGACGCGCGACTTGACCGAATCGCTTCGCCAGCAGACGGCGACCTCGGACGTGCTCAAGGTGATCAGCCGCTCCGCCTTCGATCTGCAGACGGTGCTCGACACGCTGACAGAGTCCGCGGCGCTGCTTTGCAATGCGGATATGGCCACCGTGGCACGCCAGGACGAGTCGGGTTTCTACAACGTGACCAACTACAATTTTCCAGCCGACTGGGTTGAATACAGCAAAACTTTCCGGATGCAGCCCGGGCGCAAGGGTCTCGTCGGCCGGGCGCTGATGGAAGGTCGCACCGTACAATCCGAGGACGTCCTGGCCGATCCGGAATACGCCTACCATGAACAGCAAAAACGGGCCGGGTTTCGTACACTTCTGGCAGCGCCGTTGTTGCGCGATGGGCAGCAACCCGTCGGCGTGTTCCTGTTGGGACGCAAGACCGTCCAGGCATTCGACGACCAGCAGATTGCGTTGGTCTCGACCTTCGCCGACCAAGCCGTGATCGCGATCGAAAATGTCCGCCTGTTCGACGAGGTGCAGGCGCGCACGGAAGATTTGCGCGAATCGCTGCAGCAGCAGACGGCGACCGCGGATGTCTTGAAGGTCATCAGCCGTTCGACTTTCGATTTGCAGACGGTGCTCGATACGCTGGTCCAGTCGGCGGCACGTTTGTCGGAGGCTTCCTACTCCTTTATTTTCCGCCGCGATGGCGAAAAATATCGTCTGGCCGCCAACCATGGTTTCTCCGACGAATATCAAAAGTGGATGGAGCAGCAGGCGATCGGGCCCGGACGGCATACGCTGGTCGGGCGAACGGCACTCGAAGCGCGCACGGTTCATATTCCGGACGTATTGGCCGACGCGGATTATGCCTGGGGAGAATCGATCAGACGCGGTGGCTTCCGTACAATGCTTGGCATCCCGCTCTTGCGCGAAGGAGTGCCGATCGGCGTTATTGCGGTATGCCGCCCGACCGTCGAGCCATTTTCGGCCAAGCAAATAGAGCTGGTGACGACCTTCGCCGACCAGGCCGTGATCGCGATCGAGAATGTGCGGCTGTTCGACGAGGTTCAGGCGCGCACGCTGGAACTATCGGAATCGCTGGAGCAGCAGACCGCAACGACAGAAGTTCTGGGCGCCATCAGCAGCCTGGCCGGCGAGCTTGAGCCGGTGTTTGCGAAAATGCTGGAGAATGCGACGCGGGTCTGCGGCGCCAACTTCGGCACGCTGATTCTTGCTGAAGGAGACACCGTCCGACGAGGCGCGACCTACAACCTACCCAAAACGTACGCAGAAGAGTCCAATGCCGAAACATTCCGGCCCCATCCCAAGAGCAGCCTGGGTGTCGCGCTGGCAACCAGGCAGGTGGTGCAAATCCCGGACCTTCGGATCAGCCCGGCATACCTGGAAGGCAACCCGCGCGTCGTCGCGCTTGCCGAACGTGGCGGGGCACGCACGCTGGTTGTCGTCCCCATGCTGCGCGATGCCGAGCCGATCGGAGCAATCGCGGTCTATCGCCAGGAAGTCCGTCCGTTCTCGGACAAACAGCTTGATCTGCTGAGCAATTTTGCCAAGCAGGCCGTTATCGCCATCGAGAATACCCGCCTCTTGAAGGAATTGCGCGAGCGCACCGAGGATCTGGACGAATCGCTCAGACAACAGACCGCGACCGCCGAAGTGCTAAAGGTCATCAGCCGTTCGGCGTTCGATTTGCCGACCGTGCTGCAGACGCTGATCGAATCGGCTGCCAGCCTGTGCGACGCAGATCAAGCCACCGTCACCCGGCATAAGGGCGCAGAATTCTATCGCAGTGAATTTGCCGGTTTCTCACAGCAGTTCGTCGATCTGGTTCGGGATGTTCCCGTCAAACCGGAGCGCGGCACCGCGATCGGACGAACGCTGCTTGAAGGCGCCGTCATTCATATTCTCGATGTGAAGGCCGATCCCGACTACACCTTCGTCGAAGGGCAAAAGATCGCCGATTATCGCACCATGCTTTGCGTGCCGATGCAGCGCGAGGGAACGACAATCGGCGTCTTTACATTGCTGCGCTCCGAGGTGCGACCGTTCACCGACAAGCAGATCGAGCTCGTTATGACGTTCGCCGATCAGGCGGCGATCGCGATCGAGAATGCCCGGCTGTTCGACGAGGTTCAGGCGCGCACCAGCGAACTCTCGCTGTCGCTGGAGGAATTGCGTGCCGCACAGGACCGGCTGATCCAGACCGAGAAACTCGCCTCGCTGGGTCAGCTCACCGCAGGCATCGCTCATGAGATCAAGAATCCGCTCAACTTCATCAATAATTTCTCGGCCCTCTCCGTGGAGTTGGTCGATGAGCTGTACGACGCACTGGAGCAGGCGCCGCTCGATGATAAGATGCGCGCAGAAACCGGCGAATTGGCAGCAACGCTGAGAAGCAATCTGGAAAAAGTGGTGCAGCACGGCAAGCGCGCCGACTCGATCGTCAAGAACATGTTGCTGCATTCGCGCGAGGGTTCGGGAGAGCGCCGGCCGGTCGACATCAATTCCCTGGTCGGCGAGAGTCTCAATCTGGCGTATCATGGCGCACGCGCCGAAAAGCAGGGATTCCAGATCAGGCTTGATCAGAACTTCGACCCAGCCGCCGGCGAGGCCGAACTGCTGCCGCAAGAAATCACGCGGGTGCTTCTCAACCTGGTTTCAAACGGGTTCTACGCCACCATGAAACGCAAGGCGGAGAGGGGTTCAGACGGTTATGAGCCCGTGCTTGCGGCAGCGACGCGAGACCTCGGCGACCGCGTGGAAATCCGGATCCGGGACAACGGCAACGGCATTCCGCCCGACGTCAGGGACAAGATGTTCAATCCGTTCTTCACCACAAAGCCGCCGGGCGAAGGCACCGGACTCGGCCTTTCCCTGAGTTATGACATCGTCGTGAAGCAGCACGCCGGATTAATCGAGGTCGACACAACGCCCGGCGAATTCACCGAGTTCAGGATCGTCCTGCCGCGCACGGCCGCATCTGCGATAAAGCCAAGAGCCGGCAACTGAAGATTGGCGAAATCGCAAAAATGAAATACCTCTGCGGGTCGGCTCAAGAACACAGAGTGCTGATTCCATGAGTTCGACAATCGCTTTTCTGGCTTCCTTCATCTCGATCCTGTTCGGCACGGTGATCGGCATGATTCTGAAACGATCGTTGCCGGCCGAGATGCTCGAAGGCGGTTCGAAGGACGCGATCCGCCTCGGCGCCGGGTTTCTCTCCACCCTCGCCGCGCTCGTGATCGGCCTGATGATTGCGTCGGCAAAAAACACCTACGACACCCAGAACACCAACATAAGGCAACTCGGCACCAATGCGGTGCTGGTCGACCGGATGCTGACCAAATATGGGTCGGAAGCGAGGACGGCGCGGACGCTGCTACGGGAAACCATTCCTTCGGCAACTGCCCGCATCTGGCAGGAAAACACAGGGGGCGGATCGACCTTTGTCGTCACCGACACTGCCGAACGTTTTTACAACGCAGTCGAAGGCCTGAAACCGGCCAATGAAGAACAGACCTCGCTGAAATCCCGCATCATCCAGATCACCACCGATCTCGGCCGGACCCGGCTGCTCGTCTTCACGCAAGCCGACGATGCGATACCGGTACCGTTCTTCATCGTGCTGGTGTTCTGGCTGGTGGTGATCTTCTCGAGTTTCAATCTGTTCGCCGAACCGGGCGCGATCGTCATCGGGTTCATTCTGGTCCTCGCGATCTCGGTGTCGAGCGCGCTGTTCCTGATCGTCGACCTCAGCCATCCCTTTAGCGGTTTGATGCAGATCTCAAACCATCATCTGCAGATGGTGCTGCCGAAAATCGAGTAACCAGAAGCCCTCACGGCGCGGTTTGCGCCGCAGGCACCTTGATCTCCTGCGGCAGGATCAACGCCGCGACAATCACCAGCAGGCACAGCGCACCGAACGACTGCAGCATGGTGACGAAACCGCCCCGCTCGTACAGCCACGCCACGAGGCCGACGGACGCTCCGGCCGCGGTGAAACCGATGAAATAGCGCACCGAGTAAGCGCGCGAACGCCATTCCTCGCTGGTGTATTTGCCGACCATGGCATCGTTGACGGTGACCTGGCCGAACGCACCCATCACGATGCCGATCGAGACCAGAATCAGCGGCAGGTTCGACAACGTCGCCGCGAGATAAAGAAACGGCGCCAGCAGGAACGACAGCGGCAGCATCACCGTCTTCAGCGAATAACGGTCGATCAGCTTGCCGATGGTGTATTGCGTCATCGCGCCGAATACATAGACGCCGGCCGCGATCAGCCCGAGCAGCGCCGGGCTCTTGGTGACGTCGGCCAGCCGCTCCGCGAACAGCTTTGGCAACGCCACGGTGACGGCATTGAAGGTGGTGGAAACGGCGATCACCACGATGAAGAGGGCCAAGATCACCCGCCACATGTCTTCCTTCGCGACCCGTGCCTGCGCGGCCGCCTGCTTGAAGCCGGAACGGTCCTCGTGAACCACCATCCGCGCGAAGGCTACGCCAATCCCGATCGTGACGATGCCGGGGACGATGAAGGCCCAGCGCCAGCCCAGATATTGCCCGATCACGCCGGTGACAAGCGCCGACGAGGCCACGCCGAGATTGCCCCAGACGCCGTTCAGCCCCATCTCGCGGCCGAGCTTGTCGGCATAGGACACGATCATGGCGGTGCCGACGGGATGATAGATCGAGGCGAACAGGCCGATCGAGAGCAGCGCGGCGCCGAGTTGCAGCGGCGTCTGCACGAAGCCGACCGCGATCATCGAGGCGCCGATGCCGGCAAAAAAGATCACCATCATGTGGCGGCGGCTCCAGCGGTCGCCGAGCCAGCCGGTAATCAGCGAGCCC
>Ga0163162_10006187_pt1 | contig 11598 bp, 8 predicted proteins | sample S55metaG_FD_115310 | JGI IMG/M metagenome (GOLD analysis project Ga0163162, IMG submission 115310) | Switchgrass rhizosphere microbial communities from Kellogg Biological Station, Michigan, USA - S5-5 metaG | ecosystem: Host-associated > Plants > Roots > Rhizosphere > Soil | place: USA: Michigan...
ATCCTTCTGATCGTCGGCGTGCTAGGGGGCGGCTGGTTCGCGCTTGTACCTCTGGCGGGCGCGGTCGTTGTGCCCGGTAATCTCGTCGTTCAGTCCAACGTCAAAACTATTCAGCATCCGACCGGCGGCGTCGTCGCAGAGATCAGGGTTCACAACGGCATTCATGTCGGGGCCGGCGACCTGCTGGTCCGACTCGACGCCACTCAGCTGCAGGCCAATCTCCAGATGGTGAATAAGCAGCTCGATGGGTTTCGCGCACGGATGGCGCGACTGGTCGCTGAACGTGACGAAATGGACCGGTTCGAAACTCCGCCCGAGCTTGCTGATCGCACGAACGAGAACAACGTTGCCAGCCTGCTGGCGTCGGAAAATTCACTGTTCAGGGCGCGGTTCACGGCGCGCAAGAGCCAGAAGGATCTGTTGCAAAGCCGGGTCGCACAGTTGAGCGAGGAGATCACGGGCCTCGACGCCCAGGTGGCCTCGAAGGCGAAACAGCTCGATTTGATTTCCGGCGAACTTACCGGCGTTCAGGAACTTTACGATAAACGTCTGGTGCCGCTGGCGCGGCTCACGACCCTGCAACGCGAGGCGGCACGGATCGAAGGCGAACGCGGGCAACTGATATCTGCGATCGCCGAGACGAAATCGAAGATCGGCGAGGCCCAGCTTCAGATTATCCGCATCGATCAGGATTTTCGGACCGAAGTCGTGAAGGAACTTGGGGAAACCCAGGGCAAGGAAGCCGAGCTGGTGGAGCGTGGTGTTGCAGCAAAAGACCAGCTCGACCGGATCGAGTTGCGCGCACCCACATCAGGTTTGATCCATCAGCTCTCGGTACACACCATCGGCGGCGTCATTCGCGCCGGCGATTCCATCATGGAACTCGTACCGGATTCGGATGAACTCCTGGTCGAGACCAGGTTGCAGCCCAGCGATATCGATCAGGTGCGCCTGGGGCAGAAGGCTTTCGTCCGTTTCTCGGCATTCAACCAGCGTACGACGCCTCAGCTCGCCGGAACGGTGTCGTACGTGTCGGCAACGACCAGCCACGATCAGGCGACCCAAGTCGCCCAAGGAGGAGCGCAGGGCGGCGCACAAGGGTCGTATTTCTCGGTAAGGGTCGTGCTCGCCGAAGAAGAGCGCCGCCGGTTGGGCGACCTTCAGCTCGTCCCGGGCATGCCTGCGGAAGTTTTCATGCTCACCGGCAAACGGACCATGATGAGTTATCTGCTAAAGCCGATCACCGAACAAATGCAACGCGCATTTGTCGAACGATAGAATCGCGGGCCGCGTCCTTTGTGGGAGTTCGCGGCCCGCAACGATTCTGGCGGCCGACCGCGATTTAGCTCCAGTCGTGAGGGTGCAACTCCTGCGGCTTTACGCCGAGCAGATCGATGGTTTCGTTGCCGGCTATCAGCAGTGTTCCACCGTGATGGTCGGATAGCCGTTGGACGTGAACATGATCGGAGAACTGCAATTTGTCCTCTTTTGGATCGAAGTCGGTAATGGTTGCGGTGTTATGTCGGCCCTTGAGGTCATCCAGATTGAACGCAAAGATATCGGCGCCGTCGCCGCCTGTTAGAGTCTGGTGGCCTCGCGCGGCGACCAAAGTGTCGTTTAGAGCGCCGCCCGTCAGCGTGTCCTTGCCGGGAGATCCGATCACGAGCTGCGCCTGACCGCTCGCGGCATCTGCGCCGGTAGGGTCCACCCCACCAAGCGTTCCCGAATGCCGTTCGGTCGACACAAATGCATCGGCCTGCATCGCTGTCGTGCCCGTGGTGTCTCGCTCGATGATATCCGAGAGCGTAGTCGACTCGATGCTCTTTAGGGTGTGCCGATCAAAACCCTGGTTTTCGTAGTAAAGGCGATCGCCATCGCGCAGCGCTGTAAATTGATCGCCGATAATCCTGCCGAACGTCTGACCAATGGCAGCTCCGTCGGTGTGATCTTCCGCAAGTCCTCCCGTCCAGAGATCAATGGCGTCGACCGTACCATACGCCTGCTTTAACGCCGCGACTGTGGTCGGATCCGAGGTGATCTGATCGAAGTCTGTGTATGGAGTAAGGCCCAAAGCAGTACGTGTTTCGTTGAGGCTCCCGAGGCCCAAATCATGGGCGCGCTGAATATTGGTTGCTGCCAGGTCGATCGCATCCGGCGGATCGAATAGCAAACTGCGGAGGTCTTCGATGATATGAGTATCCAGCGATTGCGCGGTATCGCTGGCCAAATGGCGCAGCAACCCATCACCGCCACCATTGGCGACAAATGCCGCCGGCGATTCAAAAAAGGTGTCCGCCAGTGCCTGTTCGGAAGTGGTAGCACCCGAATTGCTTACGCCATTGATGTCGCTGGAGACGATGGAATGACCGAACCGATAGGCTGCGCCCTCAAATTCCTCGCTGATGGTCGCATTAACGCTCGGATCATACCCGTGATAGGCCGGGATCGCATCTGGTCCTAGCAAATGCGGCAGGAACTCGTTGTAAGTGATGTGGACCATTTCCGCTGTCGTGATGGCCTTGGCCGTTTCATACAGTTTGTCGCCGCTCCAGTGCGGATGCTCTTTGTGCAGCAAATCGACCTGGTAGTTGTGTTCGCGGACAAACAATGTTTGCAACGCCGTCAGGTCTGGATTTTCCTGAGCTCGCACGTCGCCGGCAGCAAAGGCCGGTCCTTGTGGGGTGTCGACGATAGGCAAATTGTTGCCGGCCGAAACCTTCATATGTCCATCTGCGGTGCGGAGGCTTGCTGCCGTGGCCGGATCGGAACCGTAGACCTGCGAACCGTCGAGCCAACCCGTTACTGTGTTGATGGCAGTGGCGGGATGGCCCGGTCCACCCGTATCTGGATCAATCGCCACGCGATTCAGCGGAATGACGGTGTCTGCCGGCAACGCATCTCCCGCAGGCACGGGAATGGAGATATCATCCGTGTTGGTTCCACCCTTCTCCAAATCCAGATCGTGATCGACGAACTGACCCCAGGCGTACATCATCCCGGATAATGCGACTCCGTCGACTTCGAGATGAGTGTCCGGATTGTTCGCAACCACAATGTTGCTGATCTCGCGCGCATTAGGACCCGGCTGCATGGCATTAAAGCCGTCGGCGAAATTGGCTGGAGCAACACGCACAAAGTCGGTGTTGGCTTGATTGATGCTGGGATCTTCGGGATTGTTCTGGGAGCCATCGATGGTGCGGAATTGGAGTGCCATGTTCGTTCTCCGCGAATTTGTTGGCCCCCACATTCACGATCCTCGTTCCAGATGGCCCTTTGATGATTGAATGTGATTGTTGCGTGATCGTTGAAGGATGGTTTGGTGGCGGGCTTGAGATGTCCACTTTGGGCCAGCGATGGCGCGCAGGGCGAGAATGCTGTATAGGGAGGATCGCCGTCGCCGGGTGCGGTGAAGCACAGCAGGCTATGCCCATCCTGCGCGCTGTCGACATAAGCGGCCCCACACTTTCCATCGTATCGCCTTGCTTTGGTCAAACCGGACTGGAGTCTCGCAGAACGTCGTCGATCTAGCGTAAATAAGCCGGCCGTCCCCGTGCGGGTGACATTGGATTGGGTGCGCCAATGGATACTACGCTGAATCCGAACCAAGCCGCTCCGCGTCACGTCCTGCTCACGCGCGCGGATGATGAGGTCGGACACGCTTATGAGGAAATCAAGCGCGCGGATGAAGAGCTCGCGCGCGCGCATGAAAAGCTCCTCAAGCTGGAGCGTGAAGCCGTCCCAGGCAACCGATCGTTGTTTGACAGGCCGGCTGTACGGGGCCTCACGGGCCTCCTGTTGGCAGTCTGCGTCGGTGTCGCCGCCATCGGTTGGCAATCGTCGTACGGCGATGTGGCCAAAGAGATTGTCGGGAGATGGGTGCCGCAGCGCGTTGTGACTTCACCGCCCCCGCTCGAAAACACGGGGCTCACCGCGCAGCCGAGTCCGCCCACCGTTCAGGCGGTTGTGGAGAAGACAACATCTCCACAACCGCCACTGTTAGCTCAGGCCGCACCGGAAGACGTCGCGCCGACCGCCGCGGCCACTCTGTCGCCCGAGTTGACGCAATTGCTCCAGTCGATGGCGCGCGATCTCGCAACGCTGGGGCAAGGCATCGAGCAGATCAAGGCTAGCCAGGAGCAATTGGCCCGCGACAATGCGCACACCGCGGAGCAGCTCAAGGTGAGCCAGGAACAATTGGCCCGCGTCATTGCCAAACCTTCCCAAGCCAAGCCTTCCGAGGCGAACGCTTCCAACAAGCCTTCCCAGGCCAAGCCTTCCCAAGCCAACGCTTCTCAGCAGAACCCGCGGCCCAGGATATCAGCACCTCCACCACGGCCGACTGCAACCCCAATGCGCAAGCCGGCGCCCGCGCCCTGACGATTCCGGGCGTTGGCCAGTTCACCGCGCGCGCGCATTACGCGGCACTGCGGTGGCATGGGCGGTGACATGTGCATGCCCGCCGCAGGGACGGGCATGACGAACTTGAAGGGAGTGGCTTGTTTGCCGACTACATTTTAAGCCAGACCCTCAGTGCTTCTTCGTCGGATCGTCGGCCGGATTTTCGTACACCGTGTCGGTTGGGCCGACACCTGTGAGCAGGACGGTCACGGGTTCGCTGGCGGTCATTGCGAAGTGCGGCGCGTTATCGGGTTCGGTGTAAACTGAACCGACCGGCAGCGTCCTCAGCTTGCCTTTGTCGAATTTGTCGCCAAAGCCGAAGTGCCAGGTGCCCTGAAGCACGGTCCCGATCCGGTCACCCGCATGATGATGCGCTGGGATCTCCGCTCCGGCCGCTACCTTGAGCAGCTGGGCATAGACGCCCGGCTTGGAGGCATCGCCGAGAATGGTGATCACCTGGACTCCGGGATTGCCGGATCCACCCGCACCGCCGGTTGGCTGGACAGCGGACAGTTCAGTCGGTGTCTTCGCGTAATCAGGAAGCTTAGAGCCGGTATTCTGCGCTGATGCCGCTGTTGGGGCAAAAGCAACAACGACGCTCACCAACAATCTTGAAACAATCATCAGTCATCCTTTCTGCTCTAGTTGAACCGAGTGACCTCCGGCGACGCATCCACGACACCGTGAAGCGTTGCCTATTTCTGCGCGTCCTCAGGACGCTGGAGGAATTCAAGTGTGATGCCGTCAGGGCCCCTGACATAGATTAGGCGAAGCCCCCGGCGTTCGCCGGATTCAACGGTTTGAACTTCGCCCACCGTCAGCCAGCCGACGCTTGCGAGCCGTGCCAGCAGCGCATCGATGTTCACGACATAGAAGGCGAGATGGACGGAGCCCACGTCGGATGATCGTGGCTTGAAGATCTGTCGGTCATCGGGTGAGGTGTACTCAAGCAACTCGATCATGTGGCCGGGTCCCTCGACCATCGCGAGGCGCATGCCTGCGCCCGGCACACCAACCAACTGTTCGATGAACGGTCCACGGTCGAAGGTCCAGGTGTACAGGTGCCTGAAGCCCAACACATCGACCCAGAATTTCAGCGAGTCGTCCAACGAGGAGACCGTGAACCCGGTGTGGTCGATGCTCTTGATCCTGAACCCGCTTCCACGTGCGGCCATCTCTTCCTCTGTCTTCGCCCGATCAGGAGACGTGGGGTCTGCATCCCGCGCCGCGGCAGTCATTGTAAGGCCATTCATTGTGAACAGTGCAAGAGTGACGCCGACCAGCGATCTGCAGCGAGCCATCAGACATCCTTTCTCCTCTGGTCTTGAACCGATGGGCTTTTGCCGGTTGATCGTGGCTTATTGCTCTATCGGCATTACGCGAGCTGTGCTCGGACGGCTTCATCACGTGACCGGCGTCCATAACGATCAGCTATGTCGCGGCCAGAATTGCCTCAGTTGATCAACGATGAACTCGGGCTTCTCTTCAAAAACCCAGTGCCCGCATTGCTCGATCACGCCACCTTCCCCGTTGTTGGCAATCGCCTTGGCACAGTTGATGCAATGATCACCGAAGGAAGTCTCACCCGCCCATGCCAACATGGGCACAGTGAGCTTGTTGCGGCTCAATTCTTTCGTCTGCTCGGCCATCTGCGGAATACAGCCGTAGTGATTCAGGCTGCCGCGAAGGTTACCCGGCTGCCGCATTTGCATGACGAAGTACTGGACGTCTTCCTCGGAGAATGCACTTGGATTGTAAGCAAAGTCCCGGAAGAAATGACGAAGGTACTGCTCTTCACGCCCTTCGATCAAGAGCCTGGTGATATCCATGTTCATGTGCATGCCGAGGTGCCAATACGGGACACGCGGATCGACATAACCGGGATGACTTAGCCCGAAGAATGGAGTTTCGATCGTCGCCAGCGACATCGCACGATTGGACGCCAGATACGCAAGTGCCACGGAAGGCGGCCCGCCGAGATCGTGACTGAGAATATGGAAGCGCTTCACTTTCTCCGCGTCAAGAATGCCGAGCATATCTTGTGCAATTGTCTTCGGCTCGTACCCATCATACGGCTTGTCGCTATCAGCGTATCCCCGAAGATCCGGCGCGATAAACGTGTAGCTGTCACTCATCCGCTCGATAACCGGAACGAATTCCCGATGGCTTTGGGGCCAACCGTGCATGCACAGCACCACAGGACCCTGGCCTGCTGTGACGTAGTGAAGATTGATCCCGTTCGTTTTGGCGCGCTTGTGAGTCAATTGGATTGAGCTCTTGGTCGGCGTAGCATTTTGCGCTTTCGCTGCGCTTTCCGCGGATTGGGCCATCGCGGCTCCTGCCATTGGAACTGTTGCAGTGATTGCGACCCCGGCAACCGTCATCGCTTCACGCCGGGTCAATTTGCTGGAGTGTTGATTGGCTGCGTCTTGCACGATGAACTCTCCTCGTTTAATTTCGTTTCGCGGTTGCCGTCTGCTGGCAGTGTGCGACGTCGTGATCACGAGCGACATAATCGCCATGGCAATTGAAGCGAGGGAGCTGTAACAGCCCAGGCTCCTGCACGAACTGGCCTCCAAAATAGAAGCTACCGTCACATTAGACCGACACCATTCACGCCCGCGCGCCTATCATTTATCCACTTCTTCTTCGGTTCAGGTGCGCGTAATCGATGCCCCGCCATCGATCAGCGCCGCAGTCCCGGTGACAAAGGTGGAATCGTCAGACGCAAGATAAAGCACCGAACGCGCGACCTCTTCAGGCGTGGCGACGCGCTTCAAAGCATGCAGGTTGGTGATAAAAGATTGCGTTTCCGGTGTATTGTTCATTTCGCGGTACATGGCGGTGTCAACTGCACCCGGCAGAATTGCGTTGACCCGAATGCCCTGAGGCCCGAATTCTGCGGCAAGTGCTTGGGTCAGACCGATTAAACCGGACTTGCTTGCCGCATACGCAGCATAACCGGGAAACGCAAAGCTGTATCCGACGAATGTCGACGTGAAGATAATCGAGCCGGCGCTGTGCTTGAGCATCTCGGCGATCTGGTGTTTCGCACCGAGGAATGAGCCTGTGAGGTTGATAGCGATCGCATCGTTCCATCCGCCTTCCGAAATGCCGGTGGTCGGGCCCCCTTCGCCGAGGACGCCGGCATTGTTAAAAGCAATGTCCAGCTTTCCATATTGCTTGACTGCAAACGCGGCCAGCGCCTTTGCGTAGTCCTCCGAGCGAATATCTCCGGCGAGCGCAGCAGCATGCCCACCGTCGGCGACAATCTCATCGACGAGCGAGTTAAGTTCCGGTTGGCGGCGCGCCCCGACAATTACTTTTGCACCTTCAGCCGCGAACAGCTTAGCCGTTACTAAGCCTATTCCCGCGCTCGCTCCTGTTATGAGGGCAACTTTCCCGGATAGACGATGCATGATAATACTCCTCGGGGATGATCGCCTAACGCTTCAAGCACGCCGCGGATCAGCAGCCGCAAAGTACAGCGGCCAAAACCTTTTCCCTTATTTCAAATAGTCCACTATGGCAGACACAGTTGCCGCCGGTTGTTCTTCCATGAGCCAGTGACCCGAATTTGCAATGACTTTCCCGGTAACGTTGGAGGCTGCGAAACCAAGTTCGGCGGCCATCCCTGGCCCGAATGAATGATCAGCACCAATCGCCAAAACGGGCATCGCCAGCTTTCCCTTTGCCGCGAATGATTTGTTGTCGATCGCATCCTGGCTAAATGCGGCAAACTGCTCGAAGGCGTTGTGCATCGCGTGCGGCCGGGAGTACAGCGCGGCGTAGTGCGCGCGAGTCGCTTCATCAATGGCTTTCGGATTTGCCGAAAGCTCGTTCCAGAACCGGTCGAGATAGATACGTTCGCGGCCAGCAACCAATCTCTCGACGTCGGGTCCACGAAAATTGAAATGCCAAAGCGCCGGACTGCGAATGATCTCGTCCCAGTGGCCGAGCCCGGGCAGTGGAGCGTCCATTGCAACCCAGCGTTTCACCCTATCCGGATACTGGGCGGCGAATGCGTAGCCAACCATATTGCCAATGTCGTGAGTGACGAGATCAGCCTTCCCGACGTTTAAGGCATCGAGAATTTGTCCGATATCCTGGCCTTGCGTTTTCTTGTCATAGCCATGCTCGGCAGAAGACGATAAGCCCATGCCGCGCAGATCAGGAACAATCACTGTATGGTTCCCCATCATGACCGTCGCGAGCGGTTCCCACATATCTCCCGTGTCGCCGAACCCATGGATCATGATGACGGCGGGGCCATTGCCGCCTTTCCGCACGTAAATCTTGGCATCATTGATCGCGATCATTTCGGCTTTAAAGCCGGTCGGAAAGGGTTTAACCTCCGCCAAAGCGGGAAATGACACAAGAATTAGTGCCAGAATGATCGGCAACGCTCTACGCATGCAGTCTCCAAACGATGGTCAACCAAGCTGCTTCGAGGGGATTATGGTCCCCACCCCGCATTTCGGGTAGACGCCGGATACAGTTTCAAGCTTCCGGAGATACCGAACGATGCTAAAGATCGACTCTATCGCCGCCTTCGTTGCGATTGCTGAAGCCGGATCGATTAGCGAGGCGGCGCGTCGGCTTCAGATGTCGAAATCTGTCGTCAGTGAAAGACTGGCCGAACTTGAGCGGGATCTTGGCGCCACCCTTCTTCATCGCACAACGCGCAAACTTTCAATTACCGAAGACGGAACCGCCTTCTTGGAGCGCGCAGTTCGCATCGTACAGGAAGTAGCCGACGCCAGTGCCGAGATGTCAGAACGTCGCAGCACTTTGGCTGGTCCACTTCGGATCGCGGGCCCGGTCGGCTTTGGAAGCCTTCATTTAGGTCCTGCGCTTTATCCCTTCTTGAAGGAGCACCCAGCGATTGATCTCACCCTCAATCTTGATGATCGCTTCGTCAACGTCGCAGCGGATGGATATGATGCCGTCGTTCGAAACGCACCGATCGAAGATGAACGATATGTGGTGAAACAGCTCGCTCCCAGTCGACGCCTTCTCGTCGCCTCTTACGATTATCTGGATCGAAACGGAACGCCGAAATCACTGGTCGACCTGGAAAAGCATCGCGCTATTATTTATGGAAATCGCGGGATCGCCGACTGGCGATTTGAAACAAGCGATGGCGCCAAAATCCTGCGGCCAAACAATGCGCTCCATGTGAACAACTGCATGGTGATGCGCGACGCAGCCGTTGCCGGAATCGGCATAGCGGTTCTACCGACTTTTATGGTCTACAAAGCGCTCGCGACGGGTGACCTCGTGGCGGTAGATGTGCAAGCAGAGGCTGAGAGTGCCACGGTATACATCGCTTATCCCAGAGACCGGCGCGTTTCTGCAAAAGTGCGCGCGCTAACAGAATGTTTGCGCCGAACCTTCGGTGATCCTCCGTATTGGGATAATGAGATCTCGCATTTTTCTGCTGCGGAAACCAGCATCAGGACGGGTGGTTTGATCCGACGTCGCACAGCAGCGGGATGATAGGTCCGTTCGCTCGTCGATGCACGGGATCGCGGCAAACCCGCCGTCATTTTCAGATCTTGGCCCGCGTGCCAATGATATCGGCTTAACCCCCGTTAGCGAACATCGTCGGCCCCACCGCTTAGGTCCGAAAAGTGCCAACAACGGAAGCGGATCGTGAGCGGGATTCACGAAATCAAGCACGATGGTTACGCCTGATGGATCAGAGCGTGGGCCGGCGCGTGGCGGCGCGCCCGACGGGCAAATCAGTCATTTGCCCGTCAACCCCTTCCTATGAAAATATTCCTCTTTCCGGATCGCTAGACTCACCGCTACAAATCCCGCCATCCCGTCCTCAGAGGGGCGTTGGCCATCGTCACGAACGTTGGGGCGGGATGCGGTGGACGCGGCAGCGTCGGGCGCGTGATTGCGATCGCAGGGCGGTTTTCCGTGAGCGATCATGCAGCGTGCAGACGAACGGCGCTTCTGTGTACGGTAAAATCGTGTGGTCCCGACACCCGTTGCTGGTGCCAAGCTTGCGGAGGTCCTTCGAGCTCAACCGGGTTCGGCGAAACCTTTAATCCGCAAGCGACGGTGACAAGACGAATTCGCTCACCGGGGAGAGCACGGCATAAGCCGTAAAGCCATTGCGCAGGGAATGCCGGATCGCTCCGTCTGTACCTGTTTCGCTCGTGTGCGTTTCTTTGCACATATTTGCACACGAGACCGCGGGTGCAGAACGCATCCGGTATTCCCTGCACCCTCCTTGTGAGGGTGGTCATTTGTAAAATCCGGACGCTTCGCGCCGCGGGGACGTGCAGTCATGCCTCGCCGTCATCGTCCGCGAACGATTCAGTATTCCAGAGACATCATGATTGAATCGAAAGGCCGCGGCGTACGGGATGTTTCGCGGAGCATGACGGCATTGAGCGTGGCGGCGTCCTCACCGCTTGACGCGCGGCCGGATTGTTGCGCGCGGGACGTTGTCCGTGTTCCCTCACATCTGCATGCCCAATATCGCGGCATTGTGGCTTGACGTTGTGCCAATAGCCTAAGAGATTGCGCCCGCCGTGGATATTTCTTCTCAAATCACCCATCAATCCGAATTGTTCGTTCCAGACTCTCGCCGAGCCTGGACCCGGCTTGTCGTCGCAGTCCTGATCGGCTCGCTCGGTAGCGTCGGCATGTGGTCGGTGGTGGTCTCGCTTCCCGTGGTCCAGGCCGAGTTCGGCGCCAACCGGGGCACGGCGTCGCTCGCCTTCACCATGGTCATGCTTGGTTTCGGTTTGGGCCAGGTGATCACCGGTAAAATCTCCGACCGTTACGGCATCGTTGCCGCGATCGGCGTCGGCATCGGCATTTTGGGCCTGGGCTATATCGGCGCCGGGCTGTCCTCGTCGATCTGGCAATTCATCCTGGTGCATTTCGCTATCGGCCTGTCCTCGGCGGCGACCTTCGGCCCGCTGATGGCGGAAGCCTCGCACTGGTTTGACCGCTACCGCGGGCTTGCGGTCGCAATCGCGGCCAGCGGCAATTACATCGGTGGAACGATCTGGCCGCCGCTGGTCAATTTCGGCATGGAGACGATCGGCTGGCGCACCACCCATATCGCCATCGGCATCTTCACGGCCGTGGCGATGACGCTGGCGTTGATCGGCCTGCGGTTGTTGATGGGAGCGGGGGTGCGTCGCGATCACGTCAATGCGCCGCCGCCACGTCTCG
>Ga0163162_10006191_pt1 | contig 11593 bp, 8 predicted proteins | sample S55metaG_FD_115310 | JGI IMG/M metagenome (GOLD analysis project Ga0163162, IMG submission 115310) | Switchgrass rhizosphere microbial communities from Kellogg Biological Station, Michigan, USA - S5-5 metaG | ecosystem: Host-associated > Plants > Roots > Rhizosphere > Soil | place: USA: Michigan...
CAATTTTGTTAATAAAAATCCGCGCGCGCGGCAAAAATCAAAAACCTCATACGGTGTCGAGACCTCATACGGGTAACCGCCGACCCAATCGATGATGTCCCGCCACTTGGTCATACCTCGATTGCGTCGATACTTGGTCCACGAATCGGTGTAACGTCGCAGGTTTAGAGTTACCACGGCGGCGGTCATCAGCTTTAATTCCCCCGGGATGGTGACCAGCACCGCGAAGGGGGTCCTCAGAATTTTCGGCAAGCCGTTGTATGTCTTCTTGACCCAGAACCACCGCGCGCTCTGGCTTCCTGTGTCGTTGTAGAGGGCGATGAAAAACTTGCCTCCGGGCGCAACCCGCTCCTGCGCCATCTCCATCGCCGTCCAAAGATCTCCGGTGTGATGCAACACCCCCCAGGAATAGACCACGTCGAACTGTCCGAGCGATTTCATGTAGTCGCGATCAAGCGCGGATCCCTGTTCAATTTTCCACGACTCGTCATCAGGAAAATAATTCTTTTTCAACTCTGTCGTGCAAGAGACGGATTTGGGATCGAAGTCGAACGAGTGCACGCGTGCTCCGAGCCGACGGGCGGCAAGACTGAACAGGCCGCTGCCCGAGCCAATGTCAAGAAAGCTCTTGCCGCTGAGGGAATCGATTTCGAGCAAGCCCTTTAGCGACATCTCTGCCTGTTGAATACGCCCGTGATCAATGGTCGAAAGGAATTGAGACCAGTTCTCACCAAACTCGAACCGCTCACCTCGGGCTATCTCTTCTGCGTTTGAATCCATCTGCGTTATCAATATTTAATCACGTAGTAGATCATCTTTACATACTCAGTTGGCACCAATCTCCAGCCTTTTACGCTCAGCCACCAGGTTGCGGGCCGCGGGGACTGGACTCCCGGGCTGGGACTAACCAAGCCGACCTGAATGCTCGTCGCGCGAAACACGCGTGAGAATGTCCATAGCGCCCGCCGTGAATGGTACGGAGAGGTCACAACTAGAATGGATCTCAACTGATGCTCCTCAGCGTAGCGTCGGGCTACCTCCGCTTCGTCCTTCGTGTTGGTTACTGGCTGAGGTAGCACCTCGATGCTGTCCTCTGGTATGCCTGCCGCGCGCAATTCCCGGAATGAGCGTTCATAAAAGAACAGATTGCGCTGGTCAGCACTCGACCATGGACCAGGGGTGGTGTCATTAGTGATCAGGATACGTTGAGAGTGGCCATTCAGCAGGAGCTTGGCTGCTTCCCGCGTTCGCTCCCGGTAGCTTGCAGAACCGCTAAGCACGATGATCGCGTCCGCCTTTTCGAGTGGCGCTTGAATTATCAACAGCCTTGCTCCTAACCAGGCGACGAATGGCCAAATCAAGATGCAACTGACAAGTACCTTGATAACGATGCGGCGACGTCTGCTCACCAGCAAATTCCCTGGTAGCCATTACCGGACGGGCGGTCAAACAGGCGCACCAAATCTATGACGGTCTGATCCGGTCGTACGCGCGATTCAATCTGGCGAAACTCCTCAGACTTATTTCCGATCACGATCGTGTCTGCTGTGCTCAAGACCTCATCAATAGATCCCCGCATGAGTTTCGCAATATGCGGAATCTCATGCTCAATGTATTCGCGGTTCGAGCCAACAAGGCGCGCCAGCGAAACGTCGCGATCATAAATCACCAGCTCGAGGCCCTTTCCAATCAGGGTCTCAATCAGGGTCACCATGGGCGATTCGCGTAAATCATCTGTGCCGGCCTTGAAGCTGAAACCCAAAACGCCAACGCGCTTATTGCCGGTGCGCAACACCATGTTCAACGCTCGCTCGATTTGCAGCCGATTCGTGATGCTGATTGCAGTCAATAGTGGCACTTCAACGTCGAGCTCTTTTGCTTTGTAAGTGACTGCGCGTACATCTTTCGGCAGACATGAGCCGCCAAACGCGAACGCCGGTTTCAGATAATAAGATGAGAGATTGAGTTTCGTGTCCGCGCAAAAAACATTCATCACTTCATGACTATCGAGTTCGAGTTCCTTGCAGATGTTGCCAATCTCATTGGCAAAGCTCACTTTCAACGCGTGGAAACAGTTGCTAACGTATTTCACCATCTCCGCGGTTTTGATTGAAGTCGTAAAGACTGGAGCGTCGATATCTGCGTAAAGCCTGGTGACGATCGCCATAGTCTGGTCATCGCCGGCGCCAATCAAGGTAAAGGGCGGCGCGTAGAAGTCTTTCAACGAGGTGCCTTCGCGCAGAAACTCCGGGTTGACGCATAGACCGAAATCTTTGCCTGCCTTTTTCCCAGATGTTGATTCGAGGGCAGTTTGAACAACACTCTCGACGCTTCCCGGCAGCATGGTACTGCGAATCACCACCGTGTGACGTTCGCTCTTGTCCGCAAGCGCGGCGCCGATTTGTTCGCATACGCGTCGTATGTGGCCTAAGTCAAGGCTTCCATTCGGCTTGCTGGGCGTACCAACACAGACGAGCGAGATCTCAGTCGCCTTGACTGCCTGTGATGAGTCGGTTGTGGCGCTGAGTTTCCGCGCGTTGACGACGTCATGAATCAGCTCGTTTATTTGTGGCTCGACGATTGGACTCGCGCCGCTGTTAATGATGTCGACTTTGGTAGAGTTAACGTCCACGCCGATAACATCATGCCCGGCCGGTGCGAAACAGGCAGCGGAAACACAGCCGACGTAACCGATTCCAAAAATGCTTATTTTCATTCCAGTGCTTTGAAGGCCCATGGTTGTGCGATGTGCGGTTGCTTTTCACGCCGGATGTTGCTGACACACTGTGAGACAAAACTCTCGGTAACTTGTTCCCATCCGTGATTGTCTCTGACGGCCAAAGCCGCTCGTTTACCGAGGTCAGACGCGTACGCGCTATCGGTGACTACTTTAATTACGGCATCCGCAAACACACTCGGTTCATCCGCAAGTAGCAACTCAATGCCGTTAGTGAGTGGCAAACCTTCAGCGCCCACGGTCGTCGAAATAACCGCCTTCTCCATCGCCATTGCTTCGAAAATCTTCAAACGCGTACCTCCTCCAATGCGCAACGGTACGACATAAGCTGCCGCGCGTTCCATGAAAGGTCGCACGTCGTCAACACGTCCAGTTATGACAAGGGAAGGATCTTCTTTGCTTAGGTTAACCAGCGCAGGCGGCGGATTTCGTCCGACTACTGTGATTGTCGCGTCCGGTAGCTTGGTTTTGATTAGCGGCATTATCTCGCGCATGAAGTAAATAATTGCATCTTCGTTTGGGAGCCAATCCATCGAGCCCGTAAAAACGATGGTATGACGCTCTGGCTGCACCGTCCCGCTCGGTCGAAAGAAGTCGGTGTCGACACCAGTCGGGACGTCGAAAACCGCTTCGGCGCCGTAGTCGCGTTTCATTTGATCGCGATCTTCTGCGGATACCGCGATCACGGAATCGAAACGACCGCACATTTGCTTCTCGAAGCGATGCATCTTGCGCCACTGGCCGTAGAGGTAAGTCTTCTTGATCGGATCGGTTTGCACCTCGTAGTGACGTTTCCAGATCATCGCCTCGACATTGTGTTGAAAAAGCACCGCGGGCTTTGTGAGGGTGCGCGGAATGTTTGCCGCGGGCGCAAGGAAATCACATACCAGAAGATCAAACGCGTTTCGACTCTCAAGTTCCGCGATCTTATTAGACATGCCTGCGGACTCATATTTCTTGATCGCGTACGGACGTGACGAGAGCAGGTTAAAAAACAATTCGATGTAAAAGCCCGGGGTAAACTTTTCGCGCAATGGGTGAGGCACACACACTAGATCATTACAGTATTCCGAAGAGTTGACGCGATCGTCTTCGCTGGCAGTTCCATCATCGAGCGTGAGATAGGTGACGTGATGCTCGCGCTTCAATTGCTTCAGCATGTTGTAGGTGCGAATCTTCCCGCCCTTATCAACGGGATGAAGCAACTCAGTTTTCAGCCACAAGATTCGCACAAGATCATTTAGCGCGGGACCAGTTTGCACCGCACAATCGCAGTTGTGAACTCTCTCGTCACCCGATTAGCAATTATTCTTAGCTTGCGGATCGGAACCGGCTCAAACTCCGCAAACTTAAAATCACTCTCAGCCACAATTGATCGAAAGCGTCGTATCGTCATTTGGTTGAGACCGCCTTCGGCCTCACAAAACCGCGTGGCGCCGTCGGTCTTGAAATCCGAACGCCACCGGATCAATGAGGCCTCTGTAAATACGAGATGCGCCCAGGGAAAAACCGAGAACAGATGACCGCCGAGCGGGTGATACCAGGTTGGCCCAAAAGCAGCGATCACACATCCATCATCCTTTAGCAGCCGTCGCATGATGCGCAGAATTTCGCCCGGTTCGTCGAAGTGTTCGAACGCGTCGATTGATAGAATCACGTCGGCTTTCTCGTTCGTCGCAGTCGTGAAGATACAACGCTCGGCGACACCTCGGGACGCGGCCGTGTTCCGCGCATTTGCGAGGGCATGCTCGCGAATGTCGATACCGATGACCTTCTTAGCGCCACGCGCCGCGACTTCAACCGCATCTTCACCATCCCCACAGCCAAAATCGATCACGACCTTGTCTTTTGTTTCTCCCCAGATCCGCTTTCCGAGTAGTGTCTCAATCTTACTGAGGCCTTCGTAAGCACTCCCGTCGCAATAACCAGTCTCGCCGTCCGCGCTAATGCGGCGAAGGAAGTTATATCCAATTGATCCACCGATAATTCCCATAATCCTCAGGATCTCGCGGCAGCAAGCATTGCCTCGTCTGTGCCTTGCCAATGATCCGCTTTGCTTTCACCGTCGATGAAGCAGCGGAACCACATTTCGAGATTGACCAGCGACCAGAGTCTCTCCGAATGGTCGGCTTCACCGCGCTGATGTTGCTCGACAAGCTCGCACACAAACTTCCTATTAAAGATGTTACGCTCAGTCGCCCGATTACTGAGCACGTATTCATCGAGTAACGAACGGTAGGCGCCGCGAAACCATGACCCGACCGGAACTGGAAAGCCCATCTTCGCCCGGTCGAGAATTGCTGACGGCAACACGCCTTTCATGCTCTGGCGCAAAACGTATTTCGTAGTCCAACCTCGGAGCTTGAGTCGCTCCGGTAGGCTTGACGTAAATTCGACGAGCTTGTGATCGAGAAATGGCACCCGACTCTCCACTGATGCAGCCATACTCATCTGATCCTGCTTCATCAGCAACTCGTGCAGGTATGTCTTGATGTCCGCATAGAGCAATCGATCAAGTGGCGAGCACGCGTCAGTCTGTTTCAGTACCTCTTGCACCGTGGCGTAAGGATTGATGCCGCCCATCTGCTCGATTGTGTCTGGCATGAGCAAATCGCGTTGCGACCACCGCGGGAATACAGCGAAGTTGTCGAAGTAAATGCTTTCAATATCGGGCGGCAGATTCAAGAACGTTCGCCTCAGTTTCAAACGCAGCCTTGATCCCGTCGCGCCGGCAAGTCGGTTACGCACTACATTTCGCAGGCCACTAGGAACGATTCGTTGATAATGCTGACCCAGAGCCAGGTTCATTATCGTTTTGCGATAGCGAGCATAGCCGGCCATCAACTCATCGCTGCCTTCCCCCGTTAAGACGACCTTTACGTGCTCCGAGGCGAGCTGCGAGACGAAGTACAGTGCAACGCTTGAGGGATGAGCGAGCGGTTCGTCTTCGTGCCAGATCAAATTCGGCAAAGCGTTAAAGAAACGCTCGGGACTAATGACGACTTCGTGATGGTCGGTTTTGAAGGTATGTGCGACCAGTCGCGCATATTCAAGCTCGTTTGCCTCACGTTCAGCGAAAGCTACGGAGAAGGTCTTGATGGGTTCATCGACGAGTGTACTCATCACCGCCGCGATGGCGGACGAATCGATTCCTCCGGACAAGAACATTCCAAGCGGAACATCGGCCATCAAACGTAGCTGCACTGATTTTCTGAACAGCTCACCCCATTCGGCAATATAATCTTTGTCGGTCCGGCCTTCGGGTGCGCGCTTTTCAAAACTTACGTCCCAGTACTTTCTAATGGTTACTTCGCCATCACGCCAAGTCAGCGTGTGGCCCGGCATTAAACGCTGGACGCCCACAAAGAGCGTCTGTTCGCCTGAGGTTGCGTGATTCGCGAGATAGTCGGAGAAAGCGGCGAAGTTGAGTTCTGCTTTTACGGCCCGCGCTTCGAGCAGCGCTTTGATCTCTGAAGCAAAGTACAACGAGCCGTCATTTGTGTGAACGTAATAGAGCGGCTTCACGCCTAGTCGATCACGCGCAATGAACAACTCCCGTTTGGGTTGGTCCCAGATCGCAAACGCGAACATTCCGCGCAGGTAATCGACACAACCCGAACCGTACTCCTCATACAGGTGGAGAATGGTTTCGGTGTCACAGTGGCTCTTGTAAACGTGACCTTTGCTTTCGAGCCACTCGCGGTAATCGGCGTGATTGTAGATCTCGCCGTTATAAGTGATGTACAACGACGAGTCTTCATTCGTCATTGGCTGGTGGCCGGAAGCCACGTCGACGATGCTCAAACGACGATGGCCGAGGCCAACATTTCCATCAACATAGATTCCTTCGTCGTCAGGCCCGCGATGGGAGATGACGTCGCGCATTGCCTTGAGGGCCTCGCGCGAGATGAATCCTCCCGATCGGCTCGATAAGGCTATTCCATTAATACCGCACATTCGTTTTACCCGTAGGCGAGACGACCTCCTCCAACTGGTCCCCTACAAATCTCTTCCAAACCCATTCACCGGCCTGAATCATAACAAGATCCCGAGTTTTTCCCCCAGAAACTTCAAAAGCCCGGCCGGGTTCTGCGTCCAGTTCGGCCACCTTCCATGCCGTTGTGGTCCTCCGAGGCAACAAAAAAGTGATTACGTCCCGGCGCGCCGCCAAACTCGCCGAAAACCTAATCACTTTCGCCGGCTCCTTGTAACCATAACAGTGCGAAACAAAGGCTTCTTCCTCAACCGATTCGTCAGCCCCAAAACAATGAATATCGAGGGTCGACTGAGCGTCCGGATGAGAGTCAAAGTGGAACCTAATATCGAGCTGGTGGCTGTTTGACGAGTCGAACCAGTCGCGAATGATCCAGTAATCCCGTTTTATGAACAGGATCTCACGAGTCAACCTCACGGGAGCCGGAAGACGCATGAAACCATCATGCTCGCCGGACACAAAATCAAAACGTTCCTCGCTGACCCATTTGAGAAGCGAGGGGCTCGCCCTCGTCCTCCATGAGAAAGCGCCGTTCGGAAGGGAAGAAGACTCGCCATCGACAGTAACTCCGTTGTGCGCTTGCGAGCTACGGAACCAGTCCCTGAGTTCTTTGGATCCGGTGTAGGTATACGTGCCGGGATCGACCAGCACCGTTTGACCGTTCGCTGCGAGATCGAACGACAATGCGTCTGCATGAGCATGACCACAGTTGAGCGACCCATGCGGGCCACAGTCAAAGAGCAGATAATTCGACTGAGGCGTCCAACCGTCGCGCATGACGAAGTAGCCGCCATCAAAAAACGCCTTCGATGTTTCAGTCGGTCGCGCGGCGGGAAGGGAATCAAACTGGCGTAGACCATCAATGCCCATTAACCACAACAATGTTTCGCCTGCATTGTCCGCAACAAATTTGTAGTCGCTACGGCTGAACACGACTGAACCGACGGCGAGAGTCCCGCGAAAATCGTCTGCGGCGCGATCGTCCAGCATTGTAAGACGGCCGCCGTCATCGTCACCGAACAAAGGCGTCGAGCCATTCGGACGCGTGATGTACATCAAATGATCCAACAACTTGACGAGCGACCCTTCGACTTCACCTGGCAATGCGAAATTGTTCGCTCGCGAGAGCAGCAGAAAGTGCAGGTAAAAGTCGGTCGTATAGCGATGATAGTAACTGGACTGCTCAAAGTAGACGCCGTCGCTCTTCACGTGAGTAGCAAGCTGTTCAATTAGAATGCGGCTGCCGAGTTCGCGCCACCGCTTCGCTTCTTTGAATTCAGGCAATAGCGTCCCGAGAAAAAAGAGTCCGAGGGCCTCCCCGGTCAAATGTGTGTTCGGACTGAAATACGTCGATAAGTATGATTCTAGATGGCGCGCGCTGAGGTACAGAAACTTACACGCATCTTTGAATGGCTCAGGCGTCAGGAAAGGCGACGATTTAAAGAAGTAGAAGGCCCAGACCCACGACATCGATCGAAACGCGACCTCAAGACTACTCGCCCAATTGATCCCCAGCTTCGGCGGATTTGCGTCCATCCATGATTCGAGATGATTAACAAAGGTTTGCGCGTATCGTTCGTCGCCCGTTAACAAATACGCCTGGCCCAAGGTTGCGAAGTACTGGTGCCGATTCAATTCCCAGATGATCTTTTTGTCGCCGGCGATTTCGGCATCGAGATAGTCAAGTTTGCTCCAGTGGACGAGTGGTAAGCGCTTGCCGCTAATTGGTTCGAAGAGCCAGTCAATCGGCCTGCCAAAACTTAGACCGCTGAATCCCAACAGATCAAAACCGCCCTTGCAGATTCGGTCGGCCCTTTCAACTGTGCGCTGCGACATTTCAGGCCAGCGAGATCTAAACGCATGCGACGATTTTTCAGGTGATCGGAGACTATCGAAGAAAGTTGGCTGTGAACGTTGACGAAAGTGATCAAGCAAATCATCGGCGGCTGTGATCGTCTGCGGAAGAAGCAAAGACAAAAGCTCATCGTCCGTTGGAACTTTGCCGAGTGGCGACCACCCACGCCTCTCGCTAAATGCGGCCATCCTCTGTGTCGCGCGCACACGCAATTCGTGAAGGCTGGCGCTCTTGAGCTTTTCCAGTTTCATCAGAAGATCTTCTGGTTCCGCTGGAGAGTTTAACATTTCTACGACAACCACGGTTCTTGATCGCCCATCAAGACTCTGATAATAGTCGGTGCAGAACTAATTGCCTGATTCCGCGGAACCGCGGTGACGTTGCTGGGTTTTTTTCTCTTGGTGCTTGGTCGGTATGAAGTTTTCCGTAATTATCGCTACGCATAACCGGGCAGAAAGTCTACGTGAGACGCTGGCAAAGCTGGCAGAACTCGCGACAAAGGAAGAGTGGGAAGTAATCGTCGTTGATAACAATTCGACTGATCGCACGCGGGCTGTTATCGCAGACACTGCGAAACATTTCCCGGTTGAGCTCAGGTACTTATTCGAGCCGGAACAAGGAAAGTTCGCCGCATTAAACCAAGCGATACCCGCGTCACGCGGGGAAATCATCGCGACCATAGACGACGACGCATTCGCGGAGAATGACTGGCTGGATCGTGCTGCCGAAGGCCTCGAGCGCTTCGGTTGCGATTTCGTCGGCGGGAAGGTCTTGCCGTTGTGGCGCGGTCCCCAGCCGGTATGGCTTCCAAACGGACCAGGATTACATTGGGCAGTGATCGCCTTAATGGATTTTGGACTGGAACCGGCTGAGTTCGGCTGTAATGGAATTCCGTGGCCACTGGGGGTCAATGAAGTAACCCGCAGGGAAGCGTTTACCAGAGTGGGATTATTTGATAATCAGCTGGGCAGGAAAGCTGGCACGCTCCGTAATCAAGCAAATCGCGAATGGCACCTGCGGGCCAGAGAGCTCGGGATCCGTGGTTTTTACATTCCCGAGATGGTTGTTCATCACGTGATCTCAGCCGATCGTCTAACCAAACGCTATTTTCGTCGTTGGCTCTACTGGCACGGCGTTAGCCGGGCAATTCTCTACGAGAAACTCGGCGTGGATATGGAGTCTCCTGACGATTCAGAGTTGGACTTTTCGAAGGTGCCACACATCGCGGGTGTACCAAGATATTTGTATCGCAGACCACTGCAGTCCTTCTTAAAGATGGTCCGAGAGACGGCGAGGCGAGATGTGGTCACATCTTTCGAACACGAACTGAAGCTCTGGTTTTATGCGGGAGTATTCAAACAGCGTTGGAAAAACCGCGGTGTCGGTTCTCATCTCCGTTTAGGCCAGCAGCACAACCAAACGTCGAATGGTCAAAGCTGACTCCGTCTTTTCCATTCCCACTGGTGGTACTTTAACAAAAGGCAGTCAAGGACAACGCATTTCCCTTCAATTGGCGGAAAGCGTTCATCCAGCGGGAACAGAACAACAAGAATGTCGCGTGGCTCGCTCGGTTCAGCATGCCATTGCCCGGCCCTCCGAATAGCGACGCGCAGTGTTATGAGAGTTGCCGAAGGAGTAGGGAGTGTTCGGAATATACTGTGGCCGCGCGTTCGTTAATGTTTACCGCATGCATCTTAGAAAGAGCCTCAGCCAGTTTCGCGACTGACACTTCACATCTGCGGATCGCGCGTTCAGAGGGCTCGTGATAGATGCCGATCTTCATAGCCTTCTGTGATCATTTCTGTCCACTTTGCTGTTCATTCATTGAGATTGCGATTTGCTGTTTTGTTCGATACGCTTAGTTATGTAGCCAATCAGGTAACATATCTGATTCTCATGTTGCAGGCGCTTACTCTCTTGCGAGATAGCCTTGCACCAATAAAGCCCCTCACTGATAAGCTGACGGTAAAAGTAAGCCGGTACACCAAAGATGGTTGGGCCGGTCATAGGTTTTTCCTTGAGACCGCCGTCGGGTCCCATCATGTCATCCAGCCGCATCATCGAATTATATTTGCCCGTCAGGTAGTTCCAGCGATGATGATACGACTTAGTCATTCGGACTGGCTGAACGTCCGCGGTTACGACAATCGTCGGCTGATACAAGCCTTGCCGGCCGGTGAGCCAGAGTCGCAGAATCAATTCGTGGTCCTCTCGACCTGAAAACTCTGGCAAGAACACACCGACACGGGAAAACACACTTTTTCTAAAGGAAGCATTCGCTGTCGGTAGCACCATAGGATTCGCGGCGTTTACATAGAATGCCGACTCCCCGCCATCCAACAGCGCCAACGGCCACCAATGGTCGCGGGTTAGCCATGACGGGGGCTCCTGCGGCCACTGGGGTAGAATCTTGCCACCCACAAAATCTACTTCTGCATGTTCATCAAATGCTCTCTTAATGTTGCTTACCCAATTGGGCGCCACCCGCACATCGTCGTCGGTAAACGCAATAATGGGAGCGTTTGCCTGCGCGATACCCGCATTGCGACCATAAGAGATGCCTTGGCGCGGCTCGAAAACATAACGCAAATTTGAGTGGCCGCGATCGATGAATGATTGAATTGTCTGTCGAGTTTCGTCTGTCGAATTGTTATCGACAGTTATAACCTCATAACCAGGTCCACCGGCCTCCTGGTTAAGCAGACTTTTCAAAGCTTCGGCCAGCAAACTGCACCGGTTATGAGTGGTCACCACGACCGATATGTCTACTTCTTCATTCATGGATCGCGTTCCACGAGCTTGAAGTGAGTCGCGTGTAGTTTGATCCCGTGAATAACTGGAGGCATCAGCCGCTTTCGGTGTTTTAAGCGTTTCCGCCTTCGTCAGAGAAGGTATCTTGCCTACATCTTCAGGCGGACTAAGCTCGAGCACATCGTACATTTCGGCAATGGCGCGCTGCGTGGCCGTACCCGGTTCATAAAACATCTCTTGCGCCACTGCTTTCCTC
>Ga0163162_10006194_pt1 | contig 11590 bp, 12 predicted proteins | sample S55metaG_FD_115310 | JGI IMG/M metagenome (GOLD analysis project Ga0163162, IMG submission 115310) | Switchgrass rhizosphere microbial communities from Kellogg Biological Station, Michigan, USA - S5-5 metaG | ecosystem: Host-associated > Plants > Roots > Rhizosphere > Soil | place: USA...
CGAAGTCATTTTGGCCGGACCGACATGCCGGAAATGCAGGAGCAATTTCCGGCGGGTGCCTCCACCGCACGACATCCAGAAAACGAAGTCATTTTGGCCGGACCGACATGCCGAAAATGCAGGAGCAATTTTCGGCGGGTGCCTGGACCGCACGACATCCAGAAAACGAAGTCATGCCGGCGGCGAGCGGGCACGCAATCGTGAGGAATAGTCGAGCGTCAGCGGCTTGGCGTGCGCATCAGCACGAATTCCTCGGCCGCGGTCGGATGCACGGCCATGGTTGCGTCAAAATCGTGCTTGTGCGCGCCCATGGTGACGGCAACCGCCAGACTCTGCACGATCTCCGGGGCATCGATGCCGATCATGTGCAGCCCGAGTATGCGCTCGCTCGCGGCGTCGACGACGAGCTTCATGTAGCTGCGCTCGTTGCGCCCGGAGACGAGGTTTTTCAGCGGACGGAAGTCGGCTTCGAATACCTCGATGCGATGGCCGCGTTGCAACGCCTTCTCCTCGCTCAGGCCGATCTGCGCCACCGGCGGCTGCGAGAAGACCGCACTGGCAAGCAGTTCGTGGTCGACCGCCCGCGGCGTGCCGCCAAATTCGGTATCGACGAAGGCCCGTCCTTCGGCGATCGCCACAGGCGTCAGGTTGACCCGGTCGGTGACGTCGCCAACGGCAAAGATCGAAGCGACGCTGCTGCGCGACCATTTGTCCACGCGCACGGCGCCGGTCGGCTGCAATACGACGCCGGCCTGTTCGAGCCCGAGGTTGGCGGTATTCGGTGCGCGCCCGAGCGCGTTCAGCACGAGGTCGGCGTGCAGGACGCGGCCATCGACGCCGTGGCAAACGAATTCGCCGCCGGCCTTCTCGAGCCTGGCCGCCTGAAAGCCGGCCTGCTGGACGATGCCGCGCTCGCGCATCGCGGCGCCAAGGCGGCGGCGCACATCCGGATCGAAACCGCGCAGCGGCGTGTCGGCGCGGTAGGCCAGCGTCACCGCGCTGCCGAAGCCGCGAAAAATGCCCGCGAACTCGACCGCGATGTAGCCGGAACCGAGCACCAGCAATCGCGACGGCGTGGCGGTCAGGTCGAGCATCTCGTTCGACGTTGCGGCGAGTTCGATTCCCGGAATGGCCGGCCGGCTCGGCGCGCCGCCGGTCGCGATCAACAACCGCTCAGCCGACAGGCGCTCGCCATTGATCCGTACCGAGTGTGCACCTTCCACAACTGCGCGCCCGGTGATGAGCCTCACCCCGGACTCGGCCAGCATCCTGCGGTACACGGCCTCGATGCGCGCGATCTCGGCATCCTTCGCCGCGGTCAGCCGCGCCAGGTCGAAGCAAGGCTCGGTCAGCTGCCAGCCATAGCCGGCAGCGTCGCTGAAGGCATCCGCGAACTGCGCCGCGTACATGAAGATCTTCTTCGGCACGCAACCGCGAATGACGCAGGTGCCACCGACGCGATCGGCTTCGCAGATCGCGACGCGCGCTCCCTTGGCTGCGGCATAGCGGCTCGCGGACACGCCGCCGGAACCGGCGCCGACGGTGATCAGGTCGAATTCATGGCTGGACATGCGCAAGCACCAGTGGTGACTGGTGCGCAATATCGCTTATTTCGCCACCGAGATCATGCAGCGCGTGCGCCAGCGGCCGGCGGGCGGCGCCGTTTTGCAGCGCCGCCTGGCATCATCCGGCTTTGCGAAGCGGCATTTTCTTTACCGTTTCCTTCGCCGGCTAGCCTTTCTCGCCGATCTCTTTCAGCAGGGTGCTGAGATCTTCGGCGTGCTCTTCTTCCGAGGCGAGGATCGATTCGATCATCCGGCGCGTGGTTGGATCGTCGTTGCCGAGGTAGGTGACGATGTCGCGGTAGCTGTCGATGGCAATGCGTTCGGCAATCAGGTCTTCTTCGAGCATTTCGACGAGGTCCTTGCCTTCGACGTAATCGGCGTGGCTGCGCGCCAGCAGAGTGGCCGGCGAGAGATCCGGCGCCCCGCCCAGTTGCACGATGCGCATTGCCAACTGGTCGGCGTGCCCCTGCTCTTCGTTGGCGTGCTCGAGGAATTCCGCCGCGACGCTCCTGGCGTGAATGCCCGACGCCATGTAGTAGTGGCGCTTGTAGCGCAGGACGCAGACGATTTCCGTCGCCAGTGCGTCATTGAGGATCTTGATGACGGCGCTGCGGTCGGCCCGATAACCTTCGGTAACGGATCCCTGGTCAAGATGTGACCGGGCATGCGCGCGGATCGCTTCGATGTCGCTGACGAATTCCTTCCGGGTTGTCATGGAGAACTCCTTGTGTCGTGGTCGGGACGGCACGCGAAGACGCATGCCGCGCAGTCGTGCGCTCGAACCAAGGCCTGCGGCGCTACACGCACACGCGGCGCTGCGGATGCCGGCGGACAGCGCAGCGCTTGATGAGCCGCGCGTCAAGTCCGGTCAGCTTGCCTGCTGGTTCGCGCCTTCGAGCTTGCTCATTGCCGATTTGACGGTTTCGTCATGCACGGAATGCGCGGTCTGCTCGCACGCTGTCTTTGCATCAGCCGGTTGCATCTTGCACTTCTCGATCGCGATCGACAGGTCGCCATCGGCGGCGGCAATCGCCACGTCGTAGTCGGCCTTGGCCTGTTCCTTCGACTGCTTGACGGCCGCCTTGTTCACTTCGCGGTTTGCATCAGCGTGCGCATCGGCTACTTTTGCGCTGCCATCCTGCTGCGCTTTTGCCAGGTCGCGGTTTGCGGCGTCCACGGCTGGCTGCGCATCCTGGCGCGCCTTCGCCACATCCGCGGCGCGATCGTGCGCCGCCTTGTCGACGGTTTCCTGCGTGGACTTGCCGCACGCGGCGAGCGCGACGACCAGACTGGCGAGCAGAATCTTGGATGCAATATTCATGAGCTGTACTCCGTGGATGCGATGGGGAAATCGTGAGCGTGCAGCGCGGGCGATGGCGTCTGTGGTAGGCGCTTGCTTCGCGTCTTGCTGCAGATGGCGGTGGCGTAGCGTCGCAGTCGATAGCGGCGCGGCGGGATTGGACAAGCTTACCGGCGGGGGGCTTGCGGGTCTGTACGTCAGCGCACCCAACGACATCCAGGCGCGGCGACATCCGCGAGTCAGCTGCCCGGTCGAAGCAAGCCGGCTAGTGACGCCTGCCGCCCGATCCGAGGATACGGTCGTACAACTCGTTCGCGGCGAAGTAGCAACCGCATGAACGCGACTCCAGGCCCTTGCGGTCGAGGATCGCGATCTCGCCGCGACGGTAGCGGATCAGCGACTGCCTTTGCAAGGATGCCGCCGCCTTGGTTATGCCGACGCGGCGCACGCCGAGCATGTAGGCGAGAATCTCGTGCGTCGCGTGGAAATGCTGCGAGCTCGACCGATCATGCGTCATCAGCAGCCAGCGTGCCAGGCGCGCCTCGACGACATGGAAGCGAACGCATGCTGCCGTCTGCGCGATCTGCTGCATCTTGACGTAGGCGTAGCGGTTGAGCCGGTGCCGCAGCGCCGCGGTGCGCTCGAGTTCCCGCCGCAACGACGCCGCGTTCATGCGTAACGCCGTTGCGGAGCCGTGCACGAGGTGGTGCAGGGGAGAAACCGCCGCGCCGAGCAGGACGGATACTCCGACCATGCCTTCGCTGCCGACCAGGACGACCTCTAGCCCGGCGCACGCGTCAAGCGGAGTGACCAGCGAGATGAACCCGCTGGTCGGGAAATACACGTAGCGCTGCGGCGTTCCGGCCTCGTGCAGGATTTGCGACGATGCAAGGTCGATCTCCTCGCAGCTGGCGAGTATCCGGCTGCAATCCTTCGCCGGCAGCGCAGCCAGCAGCTGATTGGCGGCGGTCACGGCATGCGCGCGCGGGATGGGAAGTTCCCGCTGCGCAACGCGACCCGGCATGCGGCACGAGCTAGAGCCGGAACGCGGCACGCGGCGGCGGCGGTCGCAATGAGCGCCATGGATTGCTTCACGCCGCCTTGATGTCCGGCAGCAGGCGGTCTAATCCCTTCTTGACGACCTGATAGCACTCGCATGCCTGAGCCTCGAGTCCCGGCCGATCGAGCACGGTAATTTGTCCGCGGCTGTAGTGAATCAGTCCGGCCAGCTGCAACTTGCCCGCAGACTCGGTCACGCCCTCGCGGCGCACCCCGAGCATGTTCGCGATCAGTTCCTGCGTCATCGTCAGCTTGTTCGTCGGCAACCGGTCAAGGCTCAACAATAGCCAACGGCACAACTGTTGATCGACCGAGTGATGCCTGTTGCACACTGCGGTCTGCGCCATCTGCGTCAACAACGCCTGCGTATAGCGCAGCAACAGATGCTGCAGACCGGCGGCGCGGCGAAACTCCTCCTTGAGGATCTGGCCTTTCAGTCGATAGGCGTGACCGGCGCTCTGCACCACGGCGCGGCTAGGCGTCGTCTCGCCGCCCATGAACAGCGCGACACCGACCATGCCTTCATTGCCGACGACGGCGATCTCCGCCGACGCGCCATCCTCCATGACATAGAGCAGCGAGATGATAGATGTCGTGGGGAAATAGACGTAGCGCAACTGACTGCCCGACTCGTATAGCACGCTGCCCAGCGGCATCGGCACGAATTCGAGTTGCGGCAACACGCGTTCCGCTTCGGGCACCGGCAGCGCGCGCAGCAGATGGTTCTGGAGCGGATCGTTGAGGTCGGCCACGGCCGCCTTCGATCTCTTGCGCACCGCCTGTTTTGTCTTCGACACAGGCATGGGCTGCCCTCGCGCTGGGATGGACAATATAGAAACAAAATACGACCGCGTATGTTCGCCAGCGAACACACACGACTGTTGTGTTCGACAGCGTACAGAAAAGCGGACCGGTTTGGCGCAGGCTTCCCGACGCGCCGATGGAAATAGCGCCGGGAGCTGGGGGCAGCGCCCTGGCGCGATACCGAGCAGGACCCCGGTCGGGGCGCCCAGAGACTCCCCCTCTGGTCCGACCGGGCTTTTTCCGGCGAACCTTCCGCAACAAATGCCGCCTCCTCCGCAGGCTGTTCCGGCGCACATGCCGGCATGAATGACCCGCTCCGGGGAGCGGAGAAAATCATCCTCGATCGATAGCCCGGCGCGCCGCCTTGACCAGTGCGGTCAGACCCAGGGATTTTCGCGAAGGTGCACGGAGTCGAGCTCTGTGTTCGTCTGCGCACAGAGCGCGCAACCGCGCTCATGCATGATGTGAACACGAACTGACTGACCAATGCACGCGTCGCCGCATCCTCCGTCGAGTTCGCCATCAGGAGCAGAACATGTCCGCCCAATGGGTCACCAGCGCCAGCGGCCTGCCGCACCAAGGCGAGTCGGTCGAGTTCATGCTCGATGGCCGCAGCGTAGCGATGGATGGCACCTACGATCGACAGGCCTTCAGATCGCGCTGGACCGAATATGACATACAGCGCGTCCGCACATGGCGGCTGGCTGATGCTCATTCCGCCGAAGCGCACGCAGCCCATTCGACGACCGATCGCGTTGCGAATTGCGGTTGAACACTGCCGCTTGAACGGGGCCTGCAGCCAGCGCTGGGAAGCGCTGGAACCGGTGCGGGACAATCCGCGCATCCGCTATTGCGGCCTGTGTCAGTCGGCAGTGCACCTGGTCGAGCATGAGGCCGAGATGCTCGAGCTTGCGCGCGTGGGCAAGTGCGTGGCTGTCCGACGAGAAGACCCGAGCGAGGGCCACAGCCTGGTACCCGGTCAAAGTTCGAGCGAGTGCCAGTAGCCCAAGACCCCTGCCGGCCGAGGCTCGCGCAACTCCGCCACATGATTTCCAGGTTCTATATGTTCGGTACCGAACAGACGAGGGGACGTTTTGCCCGCCATGCTCCCGCAACGGGCCGAGACGCACCGCTCGAGAGTGACACGACGGGGGCTTGACGCGGCGGCGACGCCCTGACCCGGCCGGCCCAGAGTGACGGTACTTTGGGTCGGCTCGGGGTTCTACTCCGGCGCAAGACGGAGCACTCCTGGGGCGGTAGCGACCGGATTGCCAATTACCCGGATATGTCGCAGCAGACCGGAATGTCCGACACCGCACCATCTCGACCACGCATCTTCGTGGAGTGGCAGATCCTTGCGGCTCGCGAGCGTGCATTTCGGCGCAAATTAACTCGCTCTCGCGTATGCTTGCATGGCCGTGGCGGGACAACCGTGACGGACACAAAGCCAAGCTTCCGTTTGCCCTCCAGCCTCGACCGCTGCTTCTGTCGCCACAGGTTCTGTCGCTACACGAGCCGCGGCGCTTCTCAACCTCCATCTGGTGAATCCGAATGAACAAGCCTGCCGACGGGCGTGAAGTGCCCACGGTCGACGCGTCGCGCTGGAGAAGGACACTCAGCCGCTATCGCACGCCCAATGCCGTGCGCAGCGCCTATGAGCTGGCGATTACGGCGATACCTTTCGTCGCGGCCTGGTTCCTGATGTATTGGGCGCTGTCGCACGGGCACGCGTGGCTATACGCATTGCTGCTCGTGCCCGCGGCTGGCCTGCTGATCCGCCTGTTCCTGATCCAGCACGATTGCGGTCATCGCGCTTTCTTTGCCAGCCGCCGGGCCAACGATTGGGTCGGCCGCGTACTCAGCGTCTTCACGGTGACGCCGTACGATCACTGGCGCTACACGCACTCGATCCATCATGCGACGTCCGGCAACCTCAGCAAGCGCGGTGTCGGCGATGTCGACACGATCACGGTTGCCGAATACGAAGCACGATCGCGCTGGACACGCTTGCGCTATCGCGCCTACCGCCACCCGATCGTGATGTTCGGCATCGGCCCGTTTTTTCTTTTCGTCCTGCAGAATCGTTTTCCGGCCGGATTCATGCACAGCGGCTGGCGGCCCTGGCTGAGCACGATGGCGACGAACGTCGCGGTTGCCGCTGTCGCCGCGACGCTGATCTGGGCAGTCGGTCCGGCCGCGTTCTTCCTGGTCCATGGGCCAATCCTGTTGCTCGGGGCTGCGGCGGGTGTATGGCTGTTCTACGTGCAGCACCAGTACGATCGGACCTACTGGGATTACGCGGGTGCCTGGAACGTGCATGAGGCCGCACTGCGCGGCAGTTCGCATTACGATTTGCCGCCGATCCTGAAGTGGTTCACCGCCAACATCGGCGTGCACCACGTCCATCACCTGTCGAGCCAGATTCCGTACTATCGCCTGCCGCGGGTGCTCCACGACTACCCCGAACTGCGTGACATGGGGCGCCTGACTCTGTGGAACAGTTTCAAATGCGTGCGCCTGGTGCTCTGGGACGAGAGCAGCCGGCGCATGATCTCGTTCAAGGAACTGCGACGTCGCGACCGCCTCGGTCCTGCGGCTGCGGCCTGACGGCAAGTACTCCGGCCGCAGCTCAGTCTTGCAGCTCGACCGGAACCAGCTCGAGCTCGATGCGGCGATTGCCGCGCACCACGGTGATGTGGACCGCAGCGCCGATCCGTTCCTCGGTGAGCAGGCGGTGCAGATCGTCGAGCGATTCGCAGGCATTGCCATCGAGTTGCACGATCAGGTCGCCGGATTCGATTCCGGCTCGCGTCGCCGGGCTGTCACGCGTGACTTCAATGACACGCACGGCCGAAGCCTGTTCGAGGTTGAAGAAGCGCGCGACGCGGCGCTGCAGGGCCATGTTCTGCGCTGCGATGCCGAGTGATGCGCGGCGCACGCGCCCGTGCCGCAGCAACTGCACGGCCACGCGCGAGGCCGCATCGATCGAGGTCGAAAAGCAGATTCCCTGGGCGCCGGCAATGATCGCGGTGTTGACGCCGATCGCGCGACCATGCGCGTCGAGCAGCGGACCACCGGAATTGCCGGGGTTCAGCGCAGCGTCGGTCTGGATCACGTCGTCCATCAGCCGGCCCGTCGTCGAGCGCAGGCCGCGGCCCAGCGCGCTGATGACACCCGCGGTCACGGTCGAGGCATAACCGAGCGGATTGCCGATCGCGACGACGAGCTGGCCGACGCGTATCGTGCGCGCCGATCCGAGCTCGATGCTCGGCAGCGGCGCCGCGCTGGCGACTTTCAGCAGCGCCACGTCGGTGTGCGGATCGTCGCCGATCAGGTCGGCATCGATCGCCTGTCCCGCCGCGGTGTGCACGATGACCTGCTTCGCGCGCTGCACGACGTGCGAATTGGTCAGGATCAGGCCATCGGGCGTAAACAGGAATCCGGAGCCGGCGCCGCCGCGCGAGCGCGCGTCATGGCGCACTTCGATCGCGACCACGGCCGCGGCAGCCACCTCGTAGACCGAGGAAACCACGCGCGAATAGGCGTCCAGCGCCGCATCTTCGGTCGGGTTGCCGGAAGCGGGCCCGCCGGAATCATCGATATCGAGCATCAGCGCAAGTTGAGGGCGATTTTGCCGACCTCAAGTCGCTTCGTCCGCGCACGTTACTGCACCTGCAGGCGCGTCGGCGGCTATCATCGCCCGCATTCCCTGCTGCTTGCGGAGAAAGCGCCATGATCCAGATCCCGTTTCGGCCACTGGCCTGCCCGGCCGGCAGAGCGCGGGGACACTGATGTCGCGCGCGCGCCTGCTGGTTCTTGTTGTGCTCACGATGATCGCCTTCGCCGGCAATTCGCTGCTGTGCCGCGTCGCGCTGAAGGCCACGCGCATCGACGCGGCGACATTCACGACAGTGCGCATCGTCGCCGGGGCGCTCGCGCTGTGGCTGATCGTGCGCGTGCGCGACGGCGTGCATCCGGTAGCGGGAAGCTGGCGTTCGGCGCTGGCGCTGTTCGCCTATGCGGCGGCATTCTCCCTTGCCTACGTGAGCCTGCCTGCCGGCACCGGCGCGCTGCTGCTGTTCGGCGCGGTGCAGGCGACGATGATCGGCTACGGGTTGTCGCGCGGCGAACGCATGCGGCCACGTCAGGTCGTTGGGCTGGCCAGCGCGTCGGCCGGCCTTGTCGTCCTGACGCTTCCCGGCATTTCGGCCCCGCCCCTTCAAGGCACGCTGCTGATGCTCGGCGCCGGCATCGCCTGGGGCATCTATTCGCTGCGCGGCAGGAGCGGCGGCGATCCACTGCGCGCAACGGCCGGAAATTTCCTGCGCGCGGTGCCGTTCGCAGTCGCCCTGAGCTTCGCGGCCGCTCAATGGCTGTCCTTCGACTACGCCGGCATCGCCTATGCGATCGCATCCGGAGCGCTGACTTCGGGCGTCGGTTACGCAATCTGGTACACGGTGCTGCCGGGATTGAGAGCCACGCATGCGGCGACGGTGCAACTGAGCGTTCCGGTCATCGCTGCAGCCGGCGGTATCGCGTTTCTCGGCGAGCAAATGACCCTGCGCCTGCTGGTTGCAGCGGCTGCGATTCTCGGCGGGATCGCTCTCGTCGTCGTCGTCCGGCCGCAGGCCAGAGAATCGCGGGCGCCAGCGAGCGCGAGAACGAAAAACTGATATTTGTCTCGCTCGACCGCGGAAAAACTGAGGTTCATGGGCATCGCGAGAGCGGACCGGCGCGCTTTCGCGCGCCGGCCTGCCTGCCCTGCGTCGCGATCAATGCAGCGAGCGTTCGAACTCATTGACCTGTTCGTCGGCCTGGTCCTTGGCGATGCCATAGCGCTCCTGCACCTTACCAACCAGGTAGTCGCGATGACCTTCGAGCCGGCCGAGATCGTCGTCGGTGAGCTTGCTCCATTTTTCTTTCAGCTTGCCGCGAATCTGCGACCACTTGCCCTTGATGATGTCCTGGTTCATCTGATTGCTCCTCGGTAGTTCATTCGTGCAAAACGGCGGAAACGGATTCGTTCCAACCTGTCTCCATGTTACGCATCGACGCCGATAAATCTGTTCGGCGCCACACACAGGCTCGGCGTGATCGCCGGGTAAATGGAAGCAGGAAAAGGAGCATGGTCAAGCTGCAGCGCGCTCCTCAGCGCGCGCTTCCGGGCGAAATTTTCTTCGGCTCGAGCGCAGTGCGCCGCGCGCTCGGCGGATTGCGCCGTTTGCACGAGCCGTGTGCGGTATCGGACAGACGACGCGCGCGTTTCGTGCCACGCTCGCACCTAAGGTCCCCACCTCAACGGGCATTCCACACCGGAGCGATCTCCTGTGCCACCTGCTGGGCCACGCGTCACAGGTCAGGAGAGTCCGATGTCGGTAAAGCGCGGCGCCCCACCCAATCAATTGATCGCCGCCTTGCCGGCGGCGGAGCGCGAACAATTCCTGGCCGGCTGTACACAGGTCGCCCTGGTCCTGGGAAGCGTCCTGTACGAGCCGGGAGATCGCATCCACCACGTCTACTTCCCGACCGAGAGCTTCATTTCAATGCTCACCACGGTCGATGGCGACTCGACGCTCGAGGTCGGAATGGTCGGCAGCGAAGGCATGTGCGGATACCCCTTGCTCCTGGGCAGCGACACCGCTCCGCTGCGCGCGTTGACGCAAGGCGCGGGCGCTGCGTGGCGCATGAAGGCGGAAACGTTTCGCGACTGCCTGGAAAGCATGCCCGCGCTTCGCGAAGTCATGGACAGGTACGTCTTTGTCATCTTGCGCCAGCTCGCGCAGACGGCGGCCTGCACGCGCTTCCATATCGTCGAAAGACGCCTCGCGCGCTGGCTGCTGATGACGCAGGACCGGGCCCACGCGGACGAGTTCGACGTGACCCAGGAATTTCTCGCATTCATGCTCGGCGTGCGCCGGGTTGGCGTGACTTCGGCGGCCAGCACGCTGCAAGCGCGCAAGTTGATCGGTTGCAGGCGCGGCCACATCTCGATCCTCAATCGCAAGCGGCTCGAACGCTTTGCGTGTGCGTGCTACCAGTCCGACCTGGATACCTACCGGCTCGGCATGTCAGCGCGGACGGCTCGTCGGGCAGCGCAGCGCCAATCCGGCAAGCGGCACCCCTAGCGGCGTCCTGAAGCATGCGGCGAGCGATCTGGCGCCAGCGAACCTGCGTGCAGCGCGTGTCCGCTTGCCGAGCCGCGTCGATCCACCGACTGCCGCAGGCCAATCGGCGTTGCGAATCCCGGACCGGTGGCCAATAATCCGCGTGCCGCCGAAACGCTGTGCCATGGCTCCCGAACCTTTGCCGCCGCGCCGTCTGAACCACCGCGCCACATGGCGCCTGCACCGCTTCACGCGGGCTGGCTCCGTCACGGACTCTGCGCGCGACATCGACGACGACGTGCGCGCTTTCTTCGGCGCGGTCATCGAGCACTTTGCCGGTGAGGGACGATGGATGCAGGCAACGGCGCCGGCGCGCGGCGGCGGAGTCGACGTCTGGTTCAGACTCCCGGCGGCGCCCGCCGACGACAACTTAAGGTTAGTCTGGTCCCGGCTTTTGACGTCGTCCGGACTCGCCAGCCAGCCGATCTCCGGCCGCAACTGATCACGTTCGAAAGTGCCGTCATGCTAGCTCGAAGCGGCTGGCATGGCGGCCGCCGCGACACCCGGCTGCGCTGATCGCAGATTTGTATACAAGTCCACGACGCGTTCCATCAGCGCCGGTGCGCTCCATGCTTGCGCGTCGTCCATTCCCGCGTCTGCCAGCTTGCGGCGCTCGAGCGGCGAATGCAGCAGCTGCGCGACGTTGCGGGCGAACTCGCCGATGACGGGATTGCTGACCCGCGCGCTGCGCGCGCCAC
>Ga0163162_10006199_pt1 | contig 11585 bp, 8 predicted proteins | sample S55metaG_FD_115310 | JGI IMG/M metagenome (GOLD analysis project Ga0163162, IMG submission 115310) | Switchgrass rhizosphere microbial communities from Kellogg Biological Station, Michigan, USA - S5-5 metaG | ecosystem: Host-associated > Plants > Roots > Rhizosphere > Soil | place: USA: Michigan...
CATCGCCATAGATATTTTTGGTTTGATCGATGGCGGCCTGTGTTAAGATTTTACCAGCCCCTGTCCCACGCACCTTTTTACTGCTTACAATACGCCCTATTGATGCTTCGGCATATGATTTACCCGCGGGTACAATCCGGGCATAAGCCACCAGTTCCTGCTCATCATCAAATAACAATAGGTGATGACAGGCATAGTCTTTATCATCAGCATCTAAAAACACGCAATTTTGCTCAACCACAAACACTTCGCTCCTGAGCTTTAATAATTGGTATAGCTCAGTAACTGTTAAATCATTGAAGGGTTTGCAGACTTGGGTGTAGTTCATGGGGGGTGATTTTTCTTTAGCAAAGGCGCTAAGACGCAATTTTGCTTGTGGTAGCTAAAGTAATTATTTCTGTTAATATGAGATAGCATTACCGTCACTAAAAAGCCGGATCCCGAAACAAGTTCGGCATCCGGCAGGATAATCTATTCGCGAGCGCCCCGCCCTGAAATAGCTATAGAGATTTGTGAGCAAATCCTGTAAATATTATATTGATCACTGTTTAACCAGCTTATAAATATCCAACATCCCGTTGCTATAAGTTTTGGTGATTGTTATCGAATTGCCTGATGTGTTGATGTCATAATCACCGTTCAGGATCAATGACCAGTCGAACTCCGCTGTCCAAACCGATTCATTTTTAAACGTGATCTTATTGCCGTTTATATTATACGAACCATTATTAAGGGCCGGATACTTGACTACTTGTGACTCACCGTTCCATGTACCGGCAGAAAAAATGAGACTTACGTTTGATACAGCGCCCGTGCCCGAAACTTTCCGCTGAAAAGTACCTATATAGGTTCCGTTAAGTTTGATTACCTGGTTATTATCATTCTTTTTGCAGGAGGTTATCGTAGCCAGCACTAAAATAAAGGCGAATAATTGCTTCATAACTATTAGGTTTCTAAGCCATTACGGATACCCTTCGATTAACGCTACAAAACCATCAAAAAGCTTTAAATAATGTATTAATAGCTTTTTTTCAACAAAATATTAATCCATAAAATCAATAAATTATTTTCGCGACCTGATAATTAACTATTCTAATACCCAACATGTCTGCATCTCATTCCCTGTCGCCGGTACAGGCCGATCTTGTACGAATTGTTTCAAAATATGTGCTGCTTGAAGAAAGCCGGAGAAATTTAAAAGGCCGCTGCCCCTTTCATAAAGACCAGGCTACATCATTAATGGTATCGCCCGAAAAAAACATCTTTCAATGCTTTGGCTGCGGCAAAGGTGGCGGCCCAATTGAATTTGTAATGGCCATCGAACATAAAACCCGCGAAGAAGCTATTCAAATGATAACTGCAAGCAACTAAGCGCTTACAATAAAGGCGGACCAGTTTATCCAGTCCGCCTTTTATGCTCTAATGGTAGAGCTAAAACTATAAACTCTAATACAGTTTTTTAACTGCCTTCATCCACTCCCGGGCAATAAGTTCATGCCCGGCGGGCATAGGGTGAACGCCATCCCAGATCCAGTGATCAGCCTTTGCTTTTTGCAATGCTTTATTAAAAACCTCCTGCAAAGGCACAAAAATGGCGTTAAATTTTGAGGCAAGCCCTTTAACTATCATCTGTCGTTTTTGAACTTCTGTTGCCCATAGTTCAGGATTCTTGCTTACCATACCCAGGGGTAAAATAAAAGGCTCCAGTAAGATCAGCTTAACATTGGGTAAAGCGGCAATAGTTTGGGTCAACAACTGCTCGTAAGCATTGTTAAAATCTTCCGCGGTGGCTTTAGCGCCCTGCATTATTATTCTATGTACATCGTTAATACCGATCAGTATGCTTAACACATCGGGCTTAATATCAAGCGTATCCTTCTGCCAGCGTGCTGCAAGATCATTTACCGTATTGCCGCTAATACCCCGGTTAAAAAATTGGTAATCCCTGCCGGGGTAATCGAAATTGATACGGGCGGTTATCAAATAAGCATAACCCTGCCCGTAAACATGGTTCCAGTCTTTATCAAAACTGCGACCACCGTCGGTTATCGAATCGCCCTGGAACAGGAATGTTTTTCCCACACCATCATCAGGCAGATAGTGATCATCATTTGCTGAAGCCGATACTAATCCTGGCGCAGCCATTGCCGCTGCGCCAGCCAATGAGGCTTTCTTTAAAAAGTTTCTCCTGCTATTGCTCATAAGCTGCTTACTAATTGATATGCTTTACCTTTTTGAGTATTTATTACCAACTCGTACCCATCTTTTATTTCAACCGGTGCGGCATTTAAACCTTTAACAGTCAATTTTGATTTGGAGATAATATGGCAGGAGCCTCCTCTTTTTGATAAAACTTCGGCATTTACAACCTTACCTGCCGCCCATTTCATGTTCACTACAAAAGCCCCTCTTGCCACAAGGCCTTTTACTTCACCATTAGCCCAGGCGTCAGGCAGGGCTGGTAACAGGTGTACATCACCATTTTGGCTTTGCAGCAGCATTTCGGCCAAGCCGGAAGTACCGCCAAAGTTCCCGTCTATCTGGAACGGTGGGTGAGCATCAAACATATTTGGATACAGTCCCCCACCCTCGCTGTAATTATAGCCGCTTTCGCCGGTTAAGCGCAGCAGGTCGCGGTAAAGTTTGTAGGCATGGTTGCCATCTCTGAGGCGGGCCCAAAGGTTTACCTTCCAGGCCAGGCTCCAGCCGGTGCTTTCATCGCCGCGTAACTCTAACGTTCGTTTTGCTGCTGCCGCTAATTCCGGGTTTGCGGCTATTGAAATTTCATTGGCAGGATAAACAGAATACAAGTGCGATACATGGCGGTGATGCGGATCGGACGATTCCTGATCTTTATACCATTCCTGTAGCTGGCCTTTTGAACCGATTTGGTATGGAATCAGCTTAGCTTTTTTGGCGATAAGTGAATCCCTGAAAGCGGCGTCAACGCCCAATACTTTACTTGCAGCAATGAGGTTATCAAACAGATCGCGGATGATCCCCATATCCATTGTAGTAGATACAGAAACATTACTCGTTTTTCCGGGGGCATAAATAAAATCATTTTCTGGCGACATGGACGGCGCGGTTACCAAATGGCCCTGGCCATCAGGCACCAGCCAGTCAAAAGTAAATTCGGCTGCACCTTTCATTAAAGGATAAGCTGTGTTTTTCAGAAACTGTTTATCACCGGTGTATAAATAGTGTTCCCAAAGGTGGCGGGTAAGCCAATCGCCCCCCATTGGCCAGTTAGCCCATGCAGGGTCACCGTGGCCAAGGTCACCTACCGGGTTGGCCAATGCCCAAAGATCCGTATTGTGATGCGTTACCCAGCCCCTGGCATGGTAAAAATCCTTAGCCACTTCGGTGCCCGTTTCAGATAATCCCTTGATCAGGTCAAATAATGGCTGATGCATTTCAGACAAGTTACAGTCCTCGGCCATCCAGTAATTCATTTGCACATTGATGTTGCTGGTATAATTGGAACTCCACGGAGCACGTAACTCCTTGTTCCATATGCCTTGTAAGTTAGCAGGCACACCCGGCGTTCTTGAGCTGCTGATCAACAAATAACGGCCATACTGAAAATACAAAGCTTCGATACCGGGATCAGCACCCTGATTTTTATTATAACGCGCAAGCCTTTCATCAGTAGGTAATTCAGCATGGCTGCCTTTGTTGTCATTAAGTTTCAGGTTCACTCGGTTAAAAAAATGATGATAATCGGCAAGGTGAGCCGCAAGCAGTTGGGCATAAGGCTTTGCAGCAGCTTTATCGAGATTTTTCTCTGCCACTTTCTCGTCTCCATCCGGGCATTGGTTATAAGCTTTGAAACTGGTGGCGGCGGTAACATATAGTGTTAAGCTTGACGCGCCTTTCACTGTGATGCCGCTTGTATCTGCTGTTATTTTACCGTCTCCGCTTACTGCTTTTGCTAACACCTCATAGCGCATGCCCCTGCATTTATCGTCATCAGCATAAACTATCGGATTTTTTGAATCGACATAGCTTGGCTCAACATGGGCCGGCGCTTTGCCGCTTAGCTGTAATACATTGGCATTAAGCACCTCTTTTTGGAAACGAAGTTGACTGTTGGTATTGATCTTAAGATTTAACTGTTTGGGCTTATCAGCAGTAAACCGGATCACGATAACCTTGTCGGGTGCCGAAGCAAAGATCTCACGCTTGTAGTTTACACCGCCAACTGTATATTTTGTTGTAGCAACTGCATTGCCAATATTCAGGTCGCGGTAATAGCTTCCGGCTTTAGCGCCATTGTATGATTGTTTGATATGCAGATCGGCCATAGGCAGGAAGCTTTCAGAATATAAGCCCTGCATTTTTTTTGTAAGCTCGCGTGCGTTTTGATAATCACCTTTAAACAGCGCCTCCCTTACTTGTGCCAAATATTGAAAAGCCCCGGGATTTACATTTTGCTTCACCGGTCCGCCCGACCATAGTGTTGATTCATTTAGTTGCAACAATTCATCATTAACGCCGCCAAAAATCATGGCACCTAAACGGCCATTTCCTATGGGCAAAGCTTCCGTCCATGTTTTGGCAGGTTGCTTATACCATAGGGTATTATTTTGCGCGCTTGCGTTCAGCGAGATCAATTGCGTACATAGCGGTAAAACTACAGACAGGAGTGTTGCTTTCAGACCTTGGTTCATAAAGTAGGTTACAATTGTTTTTACAAGTATAGCGATGAGGCGGTTATAAAAAATAATGCTTATTGGCATTTTTATATCCAAAACGGTTAATGGAAAATAAAAAAACCCGCCTTGCGGGCGGGTCTTCATTAGTAAGCAGTCAGTCAGTTATAGTGTATTATCTTCTTTCGTTGTAAACCTGGAACTCGGCTATTGATACCTGGTGATCAGCTTTGTCTATCGAGATGCGAACTTTACCCGCCCATACCCTGTCAAAACGATGTACTTTAATTCTGTTGGCATTTTCGCCATCAAACAATGGTTTCCAGGTTCCGTTAAGGTAATATTCTAACCGGTAGTGTGAAATATTAGCCTTTTCTTCGGCAATAACAACGGTATTCAATGCCTGATCTTTCTTAAAGTCGATCTCGTACCATGGGTTTTTAACGGTTGGATTGGATACCCATGAGCTGTGGAAATCGTCATCATTGGCAAAATCCATAATAGCCGAATCATCGCTCCAGCTGGCACTTGCAGGTTGGTTTTTAGCTATGTTTGATGAAATGATCGGCGCATCCAGTTTAGAGAGTTTAGCAACAGGACCTTCGTTTTTCCAAAGTTTGCCGATCTCTTTAAGTGCAGCAAGGGCGTTGTCATCAAACAAACCATCACGATTTGGCGCTACGTTCAGGATAAAATTGCAGTCAACATTATTCAACGGCTTCAGGATGTCATTAACCAGTTTGGCAGGTTCTTTAACCGGGGTTGTCGGGTGGCTTGTTTCCCAAAACCAGTTGGCTTGTAACGGAAGGCAGGCAATAGCAGGCATGCGGTTATCTTTGGTTGATACACGCTGACCAGCACCCATTTCGTAAGTTTTGATATCTGTATAATACATGCCTTCAGCAGGATATTTAGCACCGTTAAGGTCCATTACCAAACAATTTGGCTGTAATGATTTTACCAATGTATAGATCTCTTCAAAGGGTACATCATCGTACGAGATCCTTGACCACGGTGCATCCCAGCCATCAATGATCAGGGCCGAGATCTCGCCGTATTTGGTCATCAGCTCGGTGATCTGCGCTTTAACCATATCAATATGCTTCGGTGTGATCATGTTTGGCCTTAACCTATGGTGGGTATCCAGGATAGAATAATACAGGAAAACCTTTAAGCCATTAGCCCTAAAAGCATCGGCATATTCTTTAACCACGTCCTTCTTCAGCGGACTGTTCATCACATTATAATCGGTAGTTTTGGTATCCCAGATACAAAAACCACTATGGTGCTTGGTAGTAATACAACCATAGGTCATATTGGCCGATTTTGCCGCCTTTGCCCATTGGTCGCAATTCAGTTTTTTGGGATTGAAAATGGTTGGCAATGCATCAGGATCTGCCCAGTCCTGATCCATATAGGTTGGGATGTTAAAGTGAATGAACATACCAAAGCGCAGATCAACAAATTCCTGCTGAAGCTGGGCAAGCGGTTTTACAGGCTGCTGGGCCGTTTGTGCTTTTAGTGAGAGTGAAGCCGCACAAAGGGCTATAAAGCATATAGCTTTTAATTTAAACATGATTGGGTTGTTGGTTAAATTGATAAAACGTTTTAACAACTGCAATATCACATTTAAATTTAATGTTTAGATTATCGGAAATTGACATTACATTCAGCTTATTTGGCGTGGCTGAGAATAAATTCGCCACCGCTCGGCTGGAGCCGAGCGGTGGCATGAGGCAGTTTTTTTCTTTTACAACACTAAAACAAATCCGGGTAATCTGTAATCACCCCATCAACACCTAAACTTTTCAGCTGCTCAATCTCGGCTTTAGTGTTTACTGTCCATGGCAATACTTTGATCTTTGCATCGTGGCATTTCTTTACCAGGTCGGCATTAACCAGTTTATAATCCGGGCTGTAGATGAATGGAGTAAAGCCTAAATCGGCCATATTATCTTCAAACGTTTTTTTGTTTTCGATAAGATAAGAGGTGCGCACATCGGGATATTTTTTGTGGATGATCTGCAGCGTACGTCTATCAAATGATTGGATCACCACATAAGGCAGGATCTTCTTCTTGATCAGGATGGCCATTAACCGCTCAGCAAATTCTTCCGGAGCCGGGTTATAAATACCATCCCCTTCGGGCGAGCATTTGGTTTCGATGTTATAGAATACCGGCTTTTTATGATTTACCTGAATATAATTCTGTACCGAATCAATCAATTCGGACAACAATGGCATATAGGTTTTGATCTTTTGCTGACGCGGAAATTTGCTGTATGGTTTGGAGCCTACATCATATTTCTTCAAATCCTCATATGTCATTTTGTAGAGGATCAGGTTTTTCGCTTCTTCCTTGCTGATCTCCTTACCATCGGGCGTGAGCGAGAACAACGGATTGATATATTCATCGTGCGATAATACCACCTGCCCATCAGCTGTAATATGCGTATCCATCTCCAATGTTGTTACAACACCAAGATCAATGGCGTTTTTCATAGCCGGGATAGTATTTTCGGGCATCAGTCCCCTGCCACCGCGGTGTGCTTCGGCGCTGAATGAAGGAAAATCTGCATTTTTAAATTCCATATTTTTAACAACAGTAAAGCCTGATAACAAGATAAGACTTATTCCGGCAACAACGTTCAATTTATTTTGCATCTAATTGGCTTGAATATTTATTCCCAAAACGATCTGTAGCCTCAACCCTAACCTTTTTAACCGATGGATCAAAGTGCGCCACAAACAGGTGACCCGTTTCATGTGGCTCCACAAAGTGACGACCTGCCGGCAGCTGATCGCCTTTGTACAAACTTACCGATAAAGGATCATACCCCTGCTCTTTTGACAAAGCGCCCATTGGTTTATCATCTAAATAATACACAACTTCCCATTGCGGGTCGTAGTTCCAAACGTTGGCAATCAGGCGCATCTGATCGGTTAATTTTTCGGCATAAACACTGATCTGGTTTTCGGCAGGCAGCCCTGTCGATTTATAGTACCATTTCAGTTCTGTGCCGTTAACGGAATACACACCGTAACCTCGCGGGGTACCATCAACGCAAATAGGGCCGGTCCACCAACCGCCGCAAACGGTGCCGTGGTTATGTTCAAAAATACCGTTGGTGATATTGTTATCATGGTAATGCGTATGCCCCGACATGATGTGTACATTGGTAAATCCCTCCAGCACTTTATAAAAATCCTTATTGTTTTTTACCTGGTTATAAACCGGGATATGCAGGTTAATGATGAGCAGCTGATCTTTTTTAACATATTGCAGATCTTTTGCCAGCCAGCTTAACTGATCTTCGGTGATATAGCCATCGTAATCACGCTCCACGCCCAGGTAACGAACGTTATCAAGCACCACATAATGTGCCTTGCCGCGGTTAAATGAATAATAAGTTGGGCCATAAACCTGCTTAAAAGTAACATCCGATGTTTCATCACCACCCTGGCGATAATCCATATCGTGATTGCCTATCGCCTGAAAAAACGGGATGCCCATCTGCGCTACCGCCTCATTATAAGCCGGGAAAAGCTCATGATTATCCCATACAATATCGCCAACGCAAATACCGTGTACCAGTGCGTTTTTTCCCAACGACTTTATAGTGGCTATAGTATCAGGAACCGAAGTATCCATCATTTGCTTCACATCCTTTTTGTTTTTCACCTGCGGATCGGCCCAAATAACAAAATGATGATCATTGTCATCAACTTTTAACGGCTCCAGCTTAAAATCAAAATGCGAACTACCGCCAATATTTTCGTAATGTTTGGCAACGTTATAATCTGTTTTAAACTCGTAGCCCGATGGGGTGCTCATGAAAATGCTTTTAGCTTTTTCATTTGGTGTAAGCTCATAGTAGCCTTTTTCATCGGTAAGCACTACCGAAAAGCCGTCGGATATCACAACACCTTTAATCCCTTTTTTGCCTGTTGTAACCCGGCCTTTTACGGTATCGGTTGTAAGTAAGTGGGTAAGGGCGTTGGCGCGGAGCGAGATGAATGCGCCGCCGGTTATAAGGCCCACGCCCTGTAAAAATGATCTTCTGTTCATTTGGTTATGTTTTCAAAGTTCAAACGGATGTTGAGCTTTGGTAAATGTGGATGGAAAAAGGGCTCGATGATAAATGCAGGTAGTCACAAGCTTTCAATTCCCTCCCTCGGGAGGGGCGCGACGGGAACGTGTGATGGCAGGGAGGGGTTATCCGCCTTACTGATCAAATGATCTGGCGGATGAAACCCCTCCCTACGCCCTCCCAGGGGAGGGAATCGCACATTCCCTGGCTTTTACACCTATAAATTCATCACTGGCCCTTTATTGTGTTTAATTTTGAATTGTTGTAAAGCCGGTAGCTGTTTCAATAGCAGTTATCGGAGAGGTCAACGTAAGCGGGATGCTGGTCACAGTCCTGCCGGTTATCCACCTGCCGGTAAGTGCGTCATAAACACCACCCAACTGGCTAAATAAGCCATCAGTTGGCAAAGGGAGCTTAGATGTATTTGAGCCGCCGCCATAAAACCCCTGCTCTAAACGGGTTACCGGGTTAATAGTGCTGTAATAATCGGTATTGGTAATACGATAACCGATCTCTGGAGGTCCTGCCGAGTAAACGGTTCCACTGCCGCCATACATGATCACATCAAGCGGAACGCTTGAAGCGGTAACAGTTGTACCAGTAAATACCGCAATCCCTGCAACGTTACCGCTATTAGCCAGTAGGTTTGAAGTTACATTACCAAAATCAGCACCGGGCACTTCGGCATACATCGTGCTGTTGATCCAGTTTGATGAACTGATATCGGTTGAGCCTTTGCCCCAGATATTTTTATTGCCGCCCACATAAAAGAACTGTCCTTTTTTAACCGAGCCCGATGTAAGGTTAAACTTGTAGGTTTTTGCCAGTCCCTGTGCCCAACCGTTTACAGGTGCCGGGTTAGTACCTGCATTATTACAGGTTACTACAGCATAATTGCTTACCGAAAAATCGATATCCTTAGTTGCCTTAAACTGGATATACTCATAGTCGCCATCACTGCCTGATGGATTGGTAAGGTAACCGGTTATGATAATTGGGGATGGTTTGGTTGCTGCAAGGGTAAACACATCATCAATAGTTCGTGGCCAAAGCTGCATTTTAGTATCGGTGCCCGATGTTACTGCAAACGGGATACCTGTAAAATTGGCGCTGAATGGTAATTCAGTAGCGGCGAAAGCAGCGTTAGCTTCTGTATGCATGGTTATTTTACCAAAACCATCGTTAATGGTTTTATCGCCGGAATAGGTTTCACCCTGCTGGGGCTCCGGATCGGCTACAGCTTTAGCTATGGTAACCAGTGTATTTTCATAAACATCGGGCGAAGCCAATAAGGTAGCTGATGGAACAGATTGGACTTTGATAGGCCTGTTGTCAGCAACTTTATTAACCGAAGCTTCGGTTAAACCTTTAACACGCATGCTGCCATTAACTTTGGTGAGCGTAGCGCCATCAACCTGTACTATTACCGAATCGCCGGGAACATATTTTGCTGCTGCGGTGCCTACTTCAAGAGAAATACCCCTTACTGCGCTGCGGCGGTTGTTTTGCACCACCAATACGCCGGCCGGGCAATTACCTGCCGCCGCGTTTGAAATCACCACACCTACTATTTCTTTGGCGCCGCCCATGTTGCTGCTGCTCAGCACAACATCCGAGCCTTTGTAAATTCCGCGAAGATCAACAACAGCTATGATAGGGCTTAAAGTACCTTCGGCATAGTTATTCTTTTTACATGAATTAATACTGACAGCAGCCGTGGCAAGCACCAGTAATAAATATATCTTTTTCATTTTATGGATATCTTAGTTTAAAACCGGGTTGTTATTGTTTTTGCCACCATACCTGTGTACTGATTTCATCGGCACCCTGCGCGGCAACAGCAGCTTTGTAACTATCAGGATTAGCCGATTGCACATAAACCGGGTATTGCAGCCTGGCCGGCATGATGCCGTTATTCCTTAAACCATTACCCTTTGGCAATACCGGGTGACCGGTACGGCGATACTCAAACCACTGCTCAAAATCAGTATAAAACATGGAGTAGTATTTTTGAACGTGGATCATTTCCATCTTTTCATCAAGCGGGGCAGCATTATCCCAGGTGATGTCAGCGCCGATTAAATAGGTGTCTATCGGCACCGTATATGTCGGGATCCAGAATGTGATGCCTGCCTGTACGCCATTTTTATAATAGGTAGCAGCATCGCCGGCGATCCAACCTTTAGCAGCAGCTTCGGCCAGGATAAACTGCAGCTCCGAATAGTTCATGATATTGCCCATCAATGGATCGTTCATTAAAGTTGTAGCCGATGTAGTTGACTGGAAATATGATTTTATACCCACGTTTTCACCAGGTGCATAACCACTTGGGATTCCCTGGATACCACCCTGATAACTTGATATCGACCAGCGGTTGTTAACCAGTCGCGGATCAGCCCATTTAGCAAGGTTGTTTACAAAAAACTCGCAAACGCCGGGTTGCCGCCAGTCCTGCTCACGTACGCCACCTATAAACGGCGATGTTAAAGAACCGGAGCCAGTCCACCTTAAAACTGCCGAATCATCGTTACTACCCATTATCGGATATGCATCCGGGTTGGTATCCACTATCTGTTTTATCTTGGCTATCACATCGGCAGAAACATCGGCCTTGCCTGATACCCTTAATAATAACCGTAAATAAAGCGAGTTACCAAACTTGCGCCATTTTAAAGCATTACCGTTAAATATAGGATCGCTGCCAGCAACTACGTTTGCCGACGCATTAAGCAGGGTATCAGCAGCTTCCAGGTTCTTGAAAATATCCAGGTAGATATCTTTCTGCTTATCAAACTTAGGCGTAAAGTTTCCGTCCTTGCCTTTATTTGAATCAAAGTAA
>Ga0163162_10006202_pt1 | contig 11584 bp, 13 predicted proteins | sample S55metaG_FD_115310 | JGI IMG/M metagenome (GOLD analysis project Ga0163162, IMG submission 115310) | Switchgrass rhizosphere microbial communities from Kellogg Biological Station, Michigan, USA - S5-5 metaG | ecosystem: Host-associated > Plants > Roots > Rhizosphere > Soil | place: USA...
GGCTATTTTGAGCATGTGGGATGTTAGTTTTGATAATACGCTTCACGCCGTTTAGCCTTATTATGGGCTTTCTAATTGATTTTATTCACCGCGCCGGCAAGAACACGTCCGGCGTCAAAAACCTGCTTAAAACTGTTATAGAGCGGCACCGGGCTTAATCTAATAACGTTTGGTTCACGCCAATCCCCAATTACGCCCTCCTCTGTTAAATAATTGAATATTTCTTTGGCGTTTTGTTTGCAGATGATCGATAATTGACACCCACGCTCTTTTTTATTGGTCGGGGTAATAATCTTAAACAATTCCTCACCCTTACTTTTATTAATCTCCCCGATTAAAAACTCGAGATAGCCTGTTAGTAATTCACTCTTGGCCCGTAGCCCCAATAAGCCTCCCGCCTGGCCAAAAATGTCCAGCGCTGCTTTATGCAGCGCCAGCAAAATTATAGGACTGGTGCTTATCTGCCAGCCAGCTGCGCCAGTATCGGGTACAAATCCGGGTGCCATTAAAAAACGCTGGTCTTCCAAATAACCCCACCATCCGGCGAACCGGTTCAAATCTTTATTTTTAAAATGCTTTTCATGAATAAAAGCGCCGCTAATCCCACCAGGACCGGAATTTAAATACTTGTATGAGCACCATGTGGCAAAATCCACATCCCATTCGTGTAATTTCAGCGGTACATTTCCCACCGCATGCGCCAGATCAAAGCCGACGTATGCCCCAATATGATGAGCGGCCCTGGTTATGGCTGCCAGATCAAAAAACTGACCGGTGAAATAATTTATACCGCCAAATAATACTAATGCGAGTTCGTCGGCGTGTTCGTTTATTTTTTGAACGATATCATCGGTTCTTAAAGTGAACTCACCCTCCCTTGGATACACCTCCACTATCGTGTCTTTTGGATCATAGCCATGGAACCGCGCCTGGCTTTCAACCGCGTATTGATCTGATGGGAATGCGCCGCCTTCAATCAGAATTTTATATCTTTTATTGGTTGGTTTATAGAAGCTTACCATCAATAAATGAAGATTTACTGTAAGTGAATTCATTACGGTAATCTCATCATGGTTGGCTCCTAAAATGGAAGACAAGCTATGGCTAAGCCTTTTATGGTAGGCCAGCCAGGGATTATTTCCGGTAAAGAACCCCTCGATAGCAAGGTCCTTCCAGTTGGTTAATATATCATCTACATAATTTTGTGCAGTTACAGGCTGCAAACCAAGGGAATTGCCACAAAAATAAATCGCGTCATTACCTTTATGTTTTGGCGTGAAAAATTGAGCGCGGAAGTCTTTAAACTGATCCAGTTCATCCAGTAGCAGGGCAAAATCTAAACTATTTTGGAAGTCCATTGGTCAATATTACAAAACAAATGTTCAAAACATATAATCGGATAATTTCCTTTGGCCCGTTATTTATTAGGCTTGCTAACATAGATGTTCCCCTTAATATAGAAGCGATATGGCAATAGAGCGTCTTCTGCCGCGTATGACACACCAACTCTTGGCACTTCGGCTACCGACCCAGAGGGAAATGTCAGGCCGCGGTCTTCTATCCAGATCGTATCACTTTGAAGGCTGAAGGCGTTTACCTTACGGGAAATGCCCAGTGCTTTAGCCACAGATCCTGGTCCTGATGTTATATTGGGTTTTAGTGATGCCATTCCCCTACGATGCAGCATAATCTCAATGCCATCGGTAGGTTGAATTGCCCTGACTAATATGGCATGTGGCTGGCCTTCAACGGAAGTGACAATGTTAAACATTTCATGAATCCCGTAACAAAGGTAAACATAGGCTATGCCACCTGTCTTAAACATGGTTTCGGTGCGGGGCGTACGCCTGTTTCCATAGGCGTGCGAAGCTCTGTCTATTATACCGTTATACGCTTCTGTTTCAATAATGTATCCACCTGTAATTACACCATCAATACAAGTAAATAAGTATTTGCCAAGGAGGTCTTTACTTAGCGATACAACGTCCGTGCTTTTATAATAAGATTCAGGTAACTTCATTTCTTTAATACCTTTTTTAACCACTTGTTAATCTCTTTGGCTTTGTCGAAAATCATGATATGGGTCCCGCCTTTGACAATCGTTGCGCCTTTTGTTCTTTTATAGGAAAATATAAGATCTTTGTCGCCCGTGATTTGAAAGATATGGGGAGGAATAACAGTGTTATCCCATTTTAAAACCGCGTCCATTGCCCATTTCATAAAAACCGGCGATGAATTCTTTAGCATGTCTTTAAATAGCCATGAATCAGCAGCGTTCATCTTGCCGAAAAATACCTCGATCATGAAACCCATCGAGTTAAGCAGACCATTAGGTACAATTTTGTAAACCGGAATCATCCGGAAAAACTGAAAATACCAGGGCGCTTCGTCAATTGTCTTTATGCTGGAAATAAGTATTACCTTTCTGATTTGAATAATTTTTGCTATTTCAACCGCAATCATCCCTCCAAGGGAATTCCCTATTACTATCGAGTTATCTGTTATATTATATTGATATATAAGTTTTTGTGAGTAAGTTGTTAAAGTATCAGTTTTATGAGGTAAAACCCAATCCACGCAAGTCACTTCGTACTCGTTAAGATCAATATTGTTGTAAACCCGGGTATCAGCGCCAAGGCCAGCGATCAGGTAGACCTTGCTCATTTGAAACTTATGAGTTTTACAATTTGCTCCAGGTATTTGGCGTCGATATTATCAAACTGGCTTAAATTTTCGCTATCCACATCCAGCACCCCGGCAATTTTGTCATTGCAAAACAATGGAACTACAATTTCAGACCTGGATAATGAGCTGCACGCGATATGGCCGGGAAAGCCATCTACATCGGGAACGATCAACGTTTTCGCTTCCTTCCATACTGTGCCGCATACTCCCCTCCCAAATGCGATACGGGTACAGGCTACAGGCCCCTGGAACGGGCCTAAAACCAGTTCGTTATCTTTTACCAGGTAAAATCCCACCCAAAACCACTTAAATTGTTCCTTAAGAGCAGCGCAGATGTTGGCGAGATTGGCCACCAAATCAGACTCTCCCTCAAGCAACGAAGCTATTTGCGGTATCAGCAATTGATATTGGACGGTTTTGTCTGTCGACGCAGTAATACTCAAATCTTCAGCCATTATGCAAAAATAACATTGAGGTGTTGAAACTAAATAAAATGAATCTCATATTTAACCTTTTATTAAAGTTTATATGAGAATAATCGCAGAATTACCCCATCCGGAATTTAAAATTTCTATCCTTAACATGAACCATAAATTTATTGTCAAGATGGAGCAGGGAAACCTGGAGCAAAGTTTTAAAATCGCCGAGGCCGATTTGCTGGACGGGGTCAACAGTGTTTTTGAACTGCTGGATGAGTTGTTTTTACAGACGGTTGCGGCCAGGTTTGCCGAAATGCGCAAGGATTTTAAAGAAAGTTACCATCGTTACAATTATTGAGCGTTATTGTAGCTAAGTAGCTGAAAGATAGCCTATTATTTAACCAAAACAGCCGTTTCGAAATTTAATTTGGCAAATTTTAATAAAAAACATTACTAAATCCTTTCCTATTTTAACAATCAGTTTATAAAAACAAATATAAATAACTGTTAAATAACTGATTATATTCAACTACAAAATGTTATTTGGTCTGTTAAAAGTGCCAAATAAATGGAAACCTAGGCCGGAATCAGATCACAGTACCAAAATCCGGAAAGTTTTTTAGTAGCATCAGAAACGCAGGTGTCGTTTGAATTTTCGGGCGCCTTATATTCTTTGAACACCTTCTCTCCCGTTTTATAAGCAATCTCTTTTGCAAAGATCGGCCCTTTAAAAGCAAACGTGTGGAATTCGCCATTCTCGCCGCAAACGTCAACATCGGCGGGCAAGGAGGCAATTAACTCCGAGGTGATCTCCTTCCCCACTATGCCCTCTAAACGTTCTTGAGTGCAGGCTATAACAGTACCAAAGCCTAGTTTCAAAAACTCGTTTATTAACTCATTTGTGTTGCGTTTCCATAGAGGGTAAATTCCGGTCATGCCCGCTTCGGCCAACCGCTGATCACGGTAATGTTTCAAATCCTCTAAAAATATATCACCGAATATGGCATGGGTTATCCCTTCATTTCTGAAATGCTCCATATGCTTGCGCATCACATTATCATACTCATCCATTCCCGGCATTTCCGGAAGACGGATCTGGTACAAGGGAATCCCGATACTTTCGGCCTGCTTAATTAACAGTTCTGTCCGCACGCCGTGCATGGATATCCGGTCGACTGCATCATTAATGGTGGTGACGAGGTATTTGATATCAATTTCGCGGTTTTGCAGGCAGTGGTATAATGCAAGAGCGCTGTCTTTGCCACCGCTCCAGTTAAAAATAGACCGCTGATTTTTGTGATTAATGGATTTCATTGATTAGTTTGTCTGAACCTTGATTTGTAGGATTAAAAGATTGCCGTGATGTACTATTGATTTTGTATTGATATTCAAATTACTTTCCAGTCAATAATTCGTTTACTAGTTCAGGCACTCCAATAGTTGCCTTCTTTTCTATCTTAATAAACGTGCTGTCCCGGTTTAGACTGGGGATTTTTGGATCTATGATGTACTTTATCACATTAGGAGGCACATAATTTACCAGGCCCGCCGCAGGGTATACGGCCAGCGACGACCCTACCAAAATAAACAGTTCGGCATTCATGCAAATTTTTGCTGCTTTTTCAATCATAGGCACTGCTTCGCCAAACCATACTACGTGGGCGCGTAATTGAGAGCCCAGTTCGCATACCTCCCCCATTTTCAATTCCCATCCGTCTATCGGGTAAGTTAGATTTGGGTTTTTGCTGGATTGTGAGCGGGTTATAATGCCATGGAGGTGTATCACGTTGGTTGACCCTCCCCTTTCGTGCAGATCGTCGATGTTTTGGGTGATGATGGTCACGTCAAATTTCTCTTCGAGGGTCGCTAAAGCATAATGTGCAGCGTTAGGCATCGCCTCCAGTACAGATTTACGACGCATGTTATAAAACTCCTGTACAAGGGCCGGGTTGTGCTCCCAGGCTTCAGGTGTAGCAACATCTTCTATATTATATCCCTCCCAAAGGCCATCGCTATCCCTGAAAGTTTTTAAACCGCTCTCCGCGCTGATGCCTGCACCGGTTAATACTACTACTTTTTTCATTTGAGATATTTACAGTGTTATACATAAAAAAAGCGGTCCGTTTTGGGGACCGCTTTTTTTGTTAATACCTTAAATTTATAAAGCAAGTTCCCGTTTACTGCGCAGAGCAGTGTATTTGCTCTTGGCCAGTTCAAAACCACCGAATAGGATTGCACAAAATACAATATCGCCGAATAGCATGTTGCATTCGAAAGGTATTAGTGCAGCAACCAGTGACTGACCATATCCGCCTAATGTATGAGGATATCTGTCTCCATAAAACCAGGGTAGGTCGGTTACCAGCCAATGGAAACAAACCGCAATTACCGACGATAAAGTCACATTGACGACACTTGCCTTTTTGATAAATGAGCCGATAAAAACCATAACCAAAAACGGCACGTAAACCCAGATTGCGCCGCTATACCAAAGTATCAACTTTGACGTGTATAGGTAATTGATAAAAATATCACTTAAAAATAAGGTTGCAAGTACCACCAGGTAGGCCTTCCATTTATCAGTAAAATAAGCTCCGCCAAATAAAGCAATTGCGCCCAATGGGGTGAAATTGCTCAATGTATGAGGGAATTCATAGCTAAGCAGGCGTCCAAGAGATATTAATAGCATCATCAATATGAGCACTATTGTCCGGGTATTTATTTTTTGTAATGACATGATTGATTTTGTTAGGTAAAATTACTGATTATCCTTTTAAATAAAATAGTAATTGGCCGGTTATTTTATTTCTCTAAAAAGGCGATCTTCCCGGGGTTTATGCCAACGGTAATTGAATATTCTTTTTTACCGGTCTTATCAAAAGCAAACACCGCTCCGTTTGAAGTATAGTTTTTGGCATCTGTTACAAACAGCTCACCGGTAGTATGATCAACAGCAATGCTATAAGGCGTAGTAATAGCGGTACCGTCGGTAATAAAACCGGTATTGGTGACTGTTTGCGTTTTTGTGCTGTAGACAATTATTTTGTTTGCCGACGTAATAAAATAAGCGTTATCACCTTGTACAATCATGTTGCTGCCATCAAAGTTGGTTTGCGTTTTCACTATATCCTGCACATCATCTATTATCGCCAAACTTGAAGGTACACTTGAATAATCGCCGGCCGACAATACATAAACATTGCCATTGTTGTCCGTACCCACATTCTGCGGATTAACAGTAACAGTTAATGTTTTAACTACTGTGAGCGATGTTAAATCAATAACGGACACGGTATTATCAAAGTTAGGAAAGCCCAGCCCACCAGAATTTGCAACATAGAGTTTGCCGTTTGCCACGGTAAGTTGTTCGGGATTGCGGCCAACAGTTATATATTTGCTTACCGTTAGCGAAGTGGTATCAATTACAGCCACGGTGCCATCGTACGAGGTTACGTAGGCGTTGCCTTTGTAAAACACAATGTCGCGCGGTTCGCGGCCATTCGCACCGTTAAAGAGTTTGATTTGTTTAACAGATTTAGCAGTACGCGAATCAACAACTTCAACCGTGCTGGAGATATTAACCACAACGTACATCTTTGAGCCATAAATCTCCACGTCATTACCTGTGTCACCCAACCCCCGGCTATTTGCTGTCGAAAATATATCCGGCGTAACCTGTTTGGACGTGTAATCATAAAAAGACAATGTGCTATTGTTAGCATTAAATAAACCCTGGTTCAATATGTAGAAACCACTGGTAGCCGGAGGGGTAACCGGCGCTAGCTTTCTATCCTTGTGGCACGATGAAAGTGCAAAAGACAAGCTTACGACCGCTAATAGAATGTTTTGTTTGAAGTTTTTCATGTTGTTATTTGTGTTAAATTTTTATTTGAAATGAGAGAAGGATAGATCTGCCTGGCATCGGATAACTGCGTACAATCACATAGTTATTGTTAAATAGATTATCTACGTGTGCGGAAAATATCGCTGAGTTTTTGCCCGCAGAAAATTTATAAATAAAGGACAGATCGCTAACGGAGTAACCATCTAAAAAATAAGACGGCGTGTTATCGCTTAAATAATACCTTGACGACGACAGTAATTGATTGTAATATAATCCCAGGTTGTTATAATCAACCCCTGCATTTAAGGCCAGTGAGTTTTTTGGTGTATAGGGTATTTCCTGACCGTAATAACTTGAATTGGGATCAGTGACATCAACTGCCTGCTGGTAAGTATAATTTACCGACAACGAGCTGCGCCACCCATTTGTTAGTTTAGATAGTGTTTTTAGCCCAACATCAACCCCTCTGATGTTCACTTTTCCAAGGTTAACTATCGATAATATAGCAGGGTTTTGATTAGGCAGCGCTACAATTTTATCTGATACATCGTTATAATAGCCGTCAACTGTAAGGGTAACATAATCAAAGAACGAATTCAGGCCTTTCCGGTAGGTAAACCCAAAATCATACTGTTTGGCAAACTCAGGCTTTATATTGCGTGAGTTGTTTGTTGAATAATAGTACTGCTCGTCAAAAGTTGGATTGCGGAAAATGTCCTTATAAAAAGCCCTCAACTGAAAATCGGGCGTACTGAACGGTTGAAATGTGGCCATTAGCGTAGGTGAAAAAACTGTCCGCGCATGGGTCGCATTTCCTATTTTAATCCATTCGTTAACATAGGTGTTCAATAAATTACCCTGCAGAAACCATCGGCCGAGGGTGAGGTTGCTTGCAACTACGTTCAGCAGGGTAACTCTTGACGGATCATATTGATTTTGAATAAAACCCGAACCTGCTGCAATCAGAGCGCTCAGGTTGGAAAGTGCGATGTCATTTGCATAAGATACTTCCCAGTTTGCCCTAAAATGATAAGACAGAGCCACCGATTGGTAAAATTCCCTTTGTGTATAATGATCGCTTATCCCACCCTGGTTGTTTAGAAAACCGGGATCGGTGTAGTGCGTATATTCCTTTGAGAATTTCTCATTAATAAGTAAGTGAAGGCTATTTTTCCAGATACGTTCGTAGCCTGATTGCAAAAAAATGTCGGTATTCCACATACGCTGGCTTGACGATGGGTTGTAAAAGATCACTGCGGCGGGCAAACCACGATCGGAATTGTAGTAATTAATGTGCAGGTTAAATTTATTGCTGTCGCTTTTTGTCCAATATAAAGCGCCATCGGCTTCCTGCGTATTAACGTCGCTATTGTTGCGTACAGATGATGTGTCGGAACCATCGCCATTAACCTTATACTTATATCGTCCGTTGGCTTTTTCCCAATAGCTGTTGATAATAAACGACCACCTATTATTAATACGTTGTTGCCATTGTAGGTATGGATTTATAAGACCGAATGAACCGCCTTTAATGCCCAAAAGTAACTGATACGGTTTGGCCTCCGTCAAACTGGGATGAATGGTTTTGATAGAAAGTATGCTTGCCGAGGCAAATGAGCGTGCCGGCTGGCAAATCTCTGGCGGCTGTCCGTTGTAAAGTGTTATCGACTGCACGTTGTTCAGGTTAAGTTTTCCCAGGTCTATTTGCCCGTTTTGTGTGTCACTTATCTGCACACCATCATATAAAACTCCCAGTTGATTGGCACCCAGGCTACGTACGGCTACCGTTTTCAGGCCGCCGATGCCACCATAATCTTTAACATTTACACCAGCGAAATTCCTTATGGCATCTGCAACATTAATTGCGCTGTAACGGTCGAAATCGTTGGCTTCTAATTGCTGCGATGGGGTAACAGTTTGTATCTGAGGGATGGAACGGTTCTTTATTAGTACTTCTTTCAGTTTTTTTACGGTATCTGTTTGCGCTGAAACAAAGCGGGGCATAGCAAAACTAAAGCACAGCATGCCAGCTTGTAACAGCCGCAGGCTACTTTTTAAGTTATGTACTTTTTTTTGCATGGTTGTGAGTTAAGCCCACAGCACAGAAATAAAAAGTTTAGAATGGAAATACACCTATGAAGAGCATTCACATCCAAGCTTCAATCCCCGAAAGCTATGAATAATATAGTGCTCTGGCAGGTCTTCTGACTTACTCCCCTTTTGCCCGGTCTTCCCGCCCGCCTTACGGAGAACAGTGACCAATTGGATGGACAATGGTTATGGAGCTTACAGCTGCGGGACAGTTCCGGAATTACGCCGGATTCCCTTTTAATTCTCCGCCTGCATGGCATTCGGAGAAACCTAAAGCGTTGCAAACTTAAGATAAGTATTTTAGGAATGCAAGGGGGAATAGTTGAATAAGTTGATTGGGTTAGATTAGGTTGATTGGGACACCTATGGTCTTGAGTTAATCAGCGAAATCAATCAATTATTAAAATCACTGATCATTATTTTCATTTAACAAAAACTGCATCTCATCCTGCTTGTTAAAATCATGTACCTATTTAACATTCTATGGAAACTACAGCATTAATACAGACTGGCACAAGTAAAGCTCCGTCTCAAAATCAACCGATAAATTTAACCTGGCCCGAGCGCTATATCTCCATTGCAGGCGGCGTTAAACTGGCCTTTTCCAGTTTCAGGAATTTATTTAAAAGCCCGTTTTCAAGTATTTTGAAGCTTGGCGCAGGCGGTTATCTCCTGAACAGGGGCGTAACAGGCCATTGCGAACTATATTCGCAAATTGGCAAACGTACAACTGAGCCGGTAAACGTTAATATCAGGTCGTCATTTACCATTAAGAAACCAAGAATAGAAGTCTATAACTTTTGGCGCAGGCTGGACAACTTACCTTTATTTATGAATCACCTCGAAAGTGTGAATCTAATTGACAATGAAAGATCACACTGGGTGCTCAAACTGCCAACAGGTGTGGCTACTGTTAGCTGGGACGCCGAGATTGTATACGATGTACCGGGCGAAATGATCGGATGGAGCTCATTGCCTGGTTCGATAATCGATAACGCCGGCAAGGTGCGTTTCAGGGATTCTTTCGACGAGCAAGGGACCCTGGTTGATGTAGTGATCAGCTATCAGCCGCCCGCCGGTGGATTAGGAGCAAGCCTGGCGCATGTGTTAAACCCGGTGTTTAAAAACATGGTCGATCAGGATGTGCGTAATTTTAAGCAATATATGGATATCGCCGACGAGGTAGAGACTATAATTGCTTTGTGAAAGGCTGTCTGAACCATGATTCGCCATATTTAAGGATTATCTTGATTGTCAATAAGATCCTGCGAATCCTTAAATCTGGTGAATCAGGGTTCAGACAAATGACAACAAAAAACCCGCGATGAGCGGGTTTTTTTTATAGAACTTTATTCCTTTTATTTTACTGCATCAACCACTGCTTTGAAAGCATCGGGATGGTTCATCGCTAAATCGGCTAATACTTTACGGTTTAAACCAATTTCTTTTGCGGTTAATTTACCCATTAATTGCGAGTATGAAATTCCGTGCTGGCGTGCACCTGCGTTGATACGCTGTATCCACAAGGCCCTGAACTCTCTCTTCTTGGTTTTACGGTCGCGGTAAGCGTACTGTAAACCTTTTTCTACTGTGTTTTTTGCAACGGTGTAAACCTTGCTTCGTGAACCCCAATAACCTTTGGCGAGGTTCATGATTTTTTTCCGGCGTCTTCTCGACGCGACTGCGTTAACTGAACGTGGCATTTGTTTGTCTTTTTGGTAGCAGGTGTCCGGCGGTGCCGATACTTAAAACGCTGATACCTGGTTAAAAAATTTGTTGATTACTTACCTATGCAAAGCATACGTTTTACGTTACCTAAATCCGCATCAGAAACTAAACTGGTGTGGGTAAGGTTACGCTTACGTTTAGTCGACATCTTGGTTAAGATGTGGCTCTTGTAGGCATTCTTCCTGGTGATTTTACCGGTTCCAGTAAGCTTAAAACGCTTTTTAGCACTGGAATTGGTTTTCATTTTTGGCATGTCAGATATTTATTTGTTTGTTTTATTTTTATACGTTATCTCAACGTTTTATTTTTCGTATCAGCTTTTCATCTGCACATCCGCACATCCGAAATCCGCACATCTATTTCTTCGCTCCCTTGGGTGTAACGGTTAAAAACATCCGTTTTCCTTCGAGTTTTGGCAATTGCTCAACTTTACCTACATCTTCCAATGCCTGTGCAAAGCGCAGCAGCAATATTTCGCCCTGTTCCTTATAAACTATAGCACGGCCCTTGAAATGTACATAGGCCCTTACTTTTTCGCCCGATTCCAAAAATTTGATGGCATGCTTTAATTTAAACTCAAAGTCATGGTCGTCGGTGTTTGGTCCGAAGCGGATTTCTTTTATAACGGTTTGCTTGGCGTTACTTTTAATCTCCTTTAACTTTTTCTTCTGCTCGTAAATAAACTTGTTATAGTCTGTCACTTTACAAACAGGGGGCACAGCGTTCGGTGAAATTTCAACGAGATCCAGTTCCTGTTCTTCAGCTATCGCCAAAGCATCCCGTAGGGAATAAATGCCTGGTTCTACGTTATCGCCAA
>Ga0163162_10006206_pt1 | contig 11578 bp, 7 predicted proteins | sample S55metaG_FD_115310 | JGI IMG/M metagenome (GOLD analysis project Ga0163162, IMG submission 115310) | Switchgrass rhizosphere microbial communities from Kellogg Biological Station, Michigan, USA - S5-5 metaG | ecosystem: Host-associated > Plants > Roots > Rhizosphere > Soil | place: USA: Michigan...
CAAACCCTTCGTTAAAGCTTGCTCGGTTTCCATTCGTTCATCGATTCACTACAAAAGTTTACCAATAACTCGCAAGCGGCTAACACCGCCATCCGGAAAAATATTGAACCTCACGTGAGAGACCATGCCGGCGTCTGATAATTCCTTTTCAAAGTAGTGCCGCGTATGGGCCTGTAGTTTTGTTCTTCCTAATATGGTGGCCCATGCGACTGACAAGTCACTTAGCTTTTCCGCATCAACATCAGGAGCATGAACGCCCTCGAGCGAACAGCTCTCAGGGAAATTCCCTTTGAAGTAACTCGTATCAACCTCAATGCGGTGAATCGATCCGGGTGAGCCTAGTTTGATGATCACCCAATCATGACCTGGACCACGCCGTCGCTTTGTTTCCCAGCCATCGCTCATATCGCTGGCCCGTCCTGGCATGATCAAATTGTGTTTATGACCAAAGAACATGTCGCTGCAAGAAAGTACTAAGGCCCCGTTTTCGACTGCAGCTAAATCAACGCTACCACCGTCGCCTCTTATTCGAGGCCAATCCGGTACAACTTCACCATACACTCGTAGTCTTGCTACACCACCGTCTGGATAGATTTTGAACCGCAAATGCGTAATGCGATCATCGTACTTGATGGCAAAGGGATTGCGGCTGTCGCCAGCAAGGGCTATCTGCGGTAGCAGAGAAACCCATGGAATAGTCTCGTCCTGTAGCTCGTCCTCTGACGGCGCTCCAGTCAGACTAACTCCTTCAAGCGAGCAGTGCTCCGGATAGTTGCCGCGAAAGAAACTGGTATCGACCACGATGCCGCGAACGATTCCCGGAAGTCCGAGACGAATGATGCACCAGTCAAAACCAGGTGTTCTACGACGCCGGCTTTCCCATCCATCCATCCATTTACCGCGTTCGGTGTATTTGCCTTCGATAAAGATCGGGGCCGAAGCTTTCAGCAAACTCTCTTTGGGAGCAAAGAAATCGTCGTTCGCAAAAACGACGGCACCGCCAACTTTCTCAGAAGCGAGGTCAATTAGTTCCGTGAAATCCATAATCAGAAACTGTTCACGCGAGCAACATTAGGCCATTTGGTCCGTCTAGCACTTCCGCGCCATCATATATCTTTCTGCCTCGAAGGAAAGTCTTATTAACCCCGCCGTGTAACGATTCACCGTCATAAGGCGTCACTTTGTGTCGATGCTGGAGCCTGTCCGCTTCGACCGTAAATTCCGCATCGGGATTCCAGAAGATGAGGTCGGCATCGTTGCCCGCGGCGATCGATCCTTTGCGGTGTTGCAGGTTTACCTGATTGGCCGGAGCAAAGCTTAACCATTTGGCTAAATCCAGGAGGGTAAAGCCTCTTCGGCGAGCTTCGGTCCAGACTATCGGCAAGCGTAGCTGGAGTGATGCGATGCCACCCCACGCAGCAAAGAAATCACCCGTCTCTTTCACCTTCATGCTGGTCGGACAAGGAGAGTGGTCCGATACGATCAGGTCGATTACCGCGTCGCGCAAACCATCCCAAAGTGCTTCACGATTGCCTTGCTCTCGAATTGGTGGACAGCACTTATACTCCGTTGCGCCTGCTGGTATCTCTTCAGCAAACAAATGAAGATAATGCGGACACGTCTCAGCGCTGATCGCGACACCGGAGTGTCTGGCTCTCCTGAGGAGCGGGACCGCGTCTGCGGACGAGAGATGAACAATATGAACCCGGGTTTTGAACTCTTCGCTCAGCTTGATCATTAACTCTATTGCCAGATTTTCAGCAGAACGTGGTCGCGACTGTAAAAAGCCGTCATAGTTTGAGGTGGGACTGCTGATCTGAGCAGAAGCTTTATCGATTGGCCCAGGCAGCTCAGCATGAACAATCAGCAGCGCATCTAAGCGCGCAAGTTCAGGCATCGCGATTCGCAGGTCCGCTTCGGAGACGTTTGGAAATTCGTCTACGCCGGACGGCACAAGGAAACACTTAAACCCGACTACCCCATGACGTTTCAGGTCGGCCAATGCTTTAACGTTTCCTGGTACGACACCTGCCCAAAAACCAACGTCTACAAAACAATTATCCTGAGCTGCTGCTAGCTTTGCCTTAAGACCTTCGACGGTAGTCGTCGGCGGAATTGAGTTGAGCGGCATGTCGATAAGCGTCGTGGTGCCACCTGCCGCCGCAGCTCGTGTAGCAGTCGCAAAGCCTTCCCATTCTGTACGACCGGGAGAGTTGATATGAACGTGAGTATCAACGAGGCCCGCCATTACCACTTCACTTTCGTCGGCCTCGATTAAGGTGATAGCCGGATCAATGTGATCGTAATTCGTGATTTCGGTTATAACGCCGTTCTGGATATGAATGGCCGCCGGCGCGACACGTTGAGGTAATACGACTGACCGCCCGCGAATTATCAGGTTCATATTCAGCAAAAATCCGGTTCACGTAAATTGCGGAGGCGGAGGAGGCAAATTAGGTTGAACGCTGTTTAGATCGGCAAGTCCGAACACTTTCTCGTAGGCTACAGCCACTGCTGCATAAGTAATGGGAACCACCAGGTAGACTCCGATAATCAACACAAAAAGCCCGGCGATGCTCAGTAGATAACCAAGAAACATTAAACCGAGCAGTCCCCAAAAATTTGCGAAAGCGGCGCGAAAGCTAAGCTTAACCGCATCGAATCCTGATAGCCGGCGATCTACGATCAGCGGGTATGCGAAAAGGAATCCAATTGAAATCAGGATGACGGCCAGTATTAAAATCAAAAAGAAGATCGCAAAGATCAAAAAGAAGGCAAGTCCTGCTGCGGCTCCAGAATCACTATTCGCTGACCCTATCGCAACCAGGATAAAGGAGATGTAAAACAAGAAATACGACGGGATAACGATCGCCATGATCGGAATGATGTGGAATAGCGTGGCAATCACTGCCTGACCAAAATAGTCGAACCCTTTAAACAGCATGCCGAACTCGATCGGTTCGCCGCGCCGCTTTTTGAAAAATGTCAGGTAGAGTCCACACATCATTGGACCAAGCAATATGGCCATCGGCAATGCCGATCCAATCAACATGCCGACAATTGTCATACCAAGAAAGAGCCAGTACTGGTCCTTAATGAGATTCCATCCGCCTTTCAGACACTCGACCGGTTGGATCACATTTCTTTCAAAACTTAGCTGGGGATTGTTTGTCATTTGTTTACCTTAGAGCTCTTCAGGGGTAACGTCTGCCCGGGAATGGATTACCAAATGTGCGCGGCATCGGCATTCTCCAGGGCATCTGCTTCGACGTCAGTGCGACCGAGTATTCACCGCCGTAGGGCGATTGGAAATTCTTCACGTAGAAAGGAACAAACGTGAACTGCTGCGAGCCAGCTACAAGATACCAGAATCCGCGCTCTCTCAGATCGGTCTTTCGTCCACGAAGCAAGGACGAGGCCATCGCGCGCCCATTGAAATTGAGCCCTTCCCCACGCGACTGGCTCCAATAGTCGAAGTTGTCATTCCGCTTTTTTCCGCAATCCGAAACTACCGAATTCGCTATTGTTCGACAGCCGCCTACGGAACGGCCTGAAAACAAGACTTTTCCTTCACGAACAGTCACTTGTTCGGCCCGGGAAGTAACATCGACGCGATAGGTACCCTTATCGAGAATGGTTGTGAGAATTGACTCACCACCGATCCGGATTGGAGGCAGGTTCTTTTGATTGAATATTGCTGCATCCACGATCATCGCGCCGTGGATGAGCCTTAATGTCACTTCCTCATTAGACAAAGCGTCCAGCAAAAGCTCAGAGTTACCATCGAGGCGTAGAAGTATGTCAGGAAAGACTGACAGCTCGACGCGGCTGAAAGGGCCGGTCCGAAGACGATCTTGAGCTTGCAGATCGTTTTTTTCATCAACGGCCTGCCAATCGTTTTTGCCGTGAAGAATTTCAACGCCGCGGTCACCAAACACAACAGTGCCCGGCCTTGCTGATACCACATAAGGACTCCCAACCTTGTCTTTGTCAGGAAGATCCTCAAAGTTTATTGATGGCTCTTTCCCGTCCTCGTGAGTTTTGATCCAGAGCGGATCCTTCTTGAGTGCGCGATTCGCTTTCACGAGTTGCTCTGCACGCGAGCGACACCAAATATCGAAATCATCCTCGGTCTTAGGATTGCTGTCGCTAATCGTCAGTACGCCATTCTTCTTTCTGCCGACCTTCTTGCTCTTGATGAATTGTCCGTCAAGTATTGCGGTCCCGTTTCGCACTAGTACTTCGACCGAGTTATCAGCAGCGACACTTATTCGGATGACGCCGGGCTGCACGATCAGAATCTCTCCGGCAGGCGTGACAGTACGAATAAGATCGTATCTACCAACCGCTTCGGTAAGGGGCGAGACCCAGGGATCATTTAGCAGCTCAAAGTCTATTGACCCTGATGCCAATTCAAGACGAACCTTGTCGTAAACCGTACTGAGAAATTTCACCTCTGTTTCGCTGGCGAGACGAAGATAGTTTCCAGGTTGCAACAGGATTTCCGTCCGACTGGAACGTTCGGTGAAAACCCTGTCGCCATCTTCAATTACGAGTCCAGTCGTGACTTTGTCGCGAGCGTTACCGTGCTCAAAAGAAGCGACACCTTCCCAGACGTTTATTCGAACTCCTTTTACCAGCCCTTCAAAATTTATGTTTGGATCCTGTTTCGCAGCTGCAGGCGGTGTGAGGGAAATAACCAAACAGATCAACGCGAGACAGATTAGTTCTCGGATGTCACGGTCGTTGGATCTTGCGACAAGCATTAATCAGTATTGACCTGCGGACCCAAACGAAACAAGAAATCAGTGAGTAGGTTTAGTGCTACTTGCAGTCTATAAGGTGCCGTAGACCGAATGTCGTCGATCGGCGAAATCTCTTTTTGTAACAGCTGCCGGGCGGTGTCTATTGTAGTTGCGCTCAGTACATTGTGGCGCAGTGAATTCTCTACGTTAACGCACCTGATCACAACAGGAGCAACACTTCCGAAGACGAGTCTCACGTCGGCGACACGATCGTCTGGTACGTGGGCCAGCGCTGAGAAACAAACCTTGGAAATGGCCTGTGCCTTTCGCGTACCAACCTTGCGGAAGTAATGAATCCAACCAGTTTTATTCCGAGGAAGTCGAATCTTCGTCAAAAGCTCACCGGGTTGTAAAAGCATCTGTTTGTAGCCTGTGTGAAATCCATAATAAGGCAACCAGCGCGAGCCCGTTGTTGAGCTGAGCTCGATTTCGGCGTCATACGCCAGCAAAGCGGGCGGCGAATCAGCGGCGGGCGAGGCATTAACTATGTTTCCACCCAAAGTGCCACGATTTTGAATCGCCAGACCACCAGTCTCACTCGCAGCCTGACAAAGCATTGGAAACTCGTCGACCAAAACTTCATTAGCTTGCACTTGTGAGTAGGAGGTAAGCGCGCCAAGCGTAATTGAGTCCGGAGTAACCTCGATCCCTCTCAGTTCGTCGAGAGGCCAGATGTTGACGTATTTCAGATGAGTAAGCTTTCCCGCTTCCAAAAGGACCATGAGATCGGTGCCGCCTGCAAATGGTTTCCAGCCGTCAGTGGCAAGCAGGCCGAGAGCGTCGTCAAGCGACACTGGAGTTACGAGTTCATAACCTGGAATGTAACCACGCATTATTTAACGATTTGATTGGCAGGCTTTGACGATCGATTCGAAAATTTTCATATAGCCGGTACAGCGACAAAGATTTCCAGCGAGACCAGTGCGAATTTCAATCTCGCTCGGATTTGGATTTCGTTCGAGCAGATTTATTGCGGCCAGGATCATCCCCGGCGTACAAATACCGCACTGCGCTCCGCCATGTTCAATAAATGCTTGTTGGACCGCATGTAGATCCTTTTCGTGAGCGATTCCTTCGATCGTCGTAATGGTTGCTCCCTCGACCTGCGCTACGGGAACGAGACAGCTGTTTACAATTTGTCCGTCAATTAGCACTGTGCATGCGCCACACTCTCCTTCGCCACAACCTTCCTTCGTTCCGGTAAGCTTTAGTTCTTCGCGCAAGACGTCGAGTAATCTCGACATCGGAAACAACGGTCTCTTTTCCGGCTTGCCATTTACTGTGAATTGGATGGTTTGCAGAGAACTCACACTTTTAAGCTCAAGACTGAGCGAGCGTTCCTTCCATCAGTTTTTCAGGCAAGAGCGGAACTTCGTTGAAGCTAAACCCGGTCGCATTTTCCAACGCGTTTAAGATGGCCGGTGCCGCTCCGTCCATCGGCAATTCTCCGATACCTTTTGCTCCGCCTGGACCGTAAGCGTACGGGTTTTCCTGGAAGTAGACGCGAATCGGTGGAATATCCGCCGGCGTCGGAATTATATAGTTGGTCATTTGATTATTAATCATTCGACCGTCTTGCCACACGACATTCTCAAACAATGTAAACCCGATTGCCTGGGCCACGCCGCCTTCGATTTGTCCGGCTGCGAGAACAGGATTGATCACCCGTCCAACCTCTTGTAAGGCGACAAAATCCTCGACATGCGCTTCGTAAGTGATTTCGTCAAAGGCTACCTGAGCAACGTAAACGGCCCATGCGTAAGCTCCATACGCATCACCCTGGTATTTTTCGTCATCCCAATGGACGTTGGGAGGCGGTTGATATGTAGCTGAAGTTTTGAGTGAACCAAAACGAGCAATGTATTCACGGCATGCTTTTTGAAAGTCCGATGAAGAGTAGTTGTCTGCCAGTAAGCCGCTACCGACCAAGGTCTGTTTCAAGCCCAGCACCGCAGATTCAACTAATTTGCCAACCACCATTGCAGTACGCGAAGCGACAGTTGGACCACTATTTGGAACTTTGCTCGTATCAGGTTGCATTATCTCGATAAGGTCAAAGTCGATTGCGAGCGCTTCCGAAGCAATCTGCGAGAAGATCGTGTTTGTCCCCTGACCGATCTCAGTGCTGGCCGCCAGTAGCTGAATATGTCCATCGGCGGTAGCTTCAGCGCCAACAACCGATTGCAAGTAGACCTCACCTGATCCTGTAAAGCCCGCTCCATGCATAAATGAGGCGAAGCCAATACCGCGCCTGACATTTCCAGCTCGTTCGGTCGCAAAGCGTCTTGTCTTTGCGTGATAGTCGGTCAGCTCGAGAGCTTTATTCAGCAATCCTTCCATATCCACGCGCTCACGAATCTCTTGATTGGTGGCCGTTGTTTCGCCTTGATGGATAAAGTTTCGACGCCGAAATTCTTCCGGTGTGAGTCCTAGCTTTTTCGCGATCTTATCGAAATGCCGCTCGAGGGCGAAGATGCTTTGCGGTGCGCCAAAGCCTCGAAACGCTCCGTGAGGTGGAACATTAGTCGCTACAGCCTGACTCTTGATGCGAACATTTGGACAGTAGTATGGACCAGCTGCGTGAATAGTGCCTCGCGAAAGTACTACCGGCGAGAGCGTGCAATAGGCGCCGCCGTCAATGATGAACTCGATCTCCATTGCGAGCAGCTTTCCGTCTTCAGAAACAGCGGTCTTATGTCTTGTTCTTGATGGATGTCGCTTGGTTGTAGCGACCATATCTTCGGCGCGATCGTAAATCATCTTTACCGGCTTGCCCGACTTCCAGGCAAGAAGTGCAGCATGGCCTGCGATCAACGACGGATACTCTTCTTTCCCTCCGAAGCCACCACCGGTTTCGGTTTGAATAACCCTTATCTTTTCTTCGGGAAGCGCAAACAACTTAACCAGAGCTTTGTGAACATAGTAAGGACATTGCATCGAGCCCCATACTGTTACGCCGTCTTTGCTGTTGGCTATCGCGATGGCGCCGTTGTTTTCGATGTAAAGTTGTTCCTGCGCGCCGGTCCGGTATTCGCCCTCAAGGATGAGATGTGCGTTCGTCCAGGCCTCGTCAACGTTTCCTTTATCAACCAGAAACTTCTTGAAAACATTATCATCACCCCAAATGATCTCTTTTTGGGCTAATGCATCTTCCAGCGAGTAAATGGGCCTTAGTTCTTCAAGTTCGAACCGGACGTTGCGTCGAGCCTCCTCGAGAAGATATCTATTCTCATGGGCCAGGAGCAGGACTGGTTCTTCAGGATGGTTAACGGTTTCAGATGCCAGATACGGCTGATCGTTAAGGATCAGGGCGACGAAATTTCCGCCGGGAATATCCTTCGCAGTTACTATCGTGAATTCATCCCACGGCAAGTTGCCTTCGAAGAAGATATTTTTGATCTTGCCTCGAGCGATAGGACTGCGGACAGTCACGCCATGGAGCATTCCCTCGAAAGAAAGGTCGTCGACGTATAAAGCTTCGCCCGTGACCTTTTTGCGGCCTTCTTTTCGGGGAATGGATTTACCGAATGGATGCTCAGGCATATATGGGTTTGGGTGTTTTGGACTTCGTACGTAGTGCTTTGTGCTTTGTATTTTCTATTCTGTACTTTGCGCTTTGTACTTTGTACTTGGTGCTTGTTCCTTGAGGCGCAAAGTACAAAGCACAAAGTACAAAGCTCAAAAGCTACGGCTTCGCGATCACCAGGGGATTCTGTTCCATATCCCGGCGATAGAAGACCCGAGGCCTTTGTACCGATCGTTTTTCAGGTTCAGCGATGTCCTTTTCGCCTTCAGTGAAAACAATCGCGATTCCACGACCTTCATTCATCTTTTGTTGCTGCATTTGCGGCACTCGCTCGGTTGCGAAATCCAACCACTCCCGAGCTTGTAACACGCCGTCCTTTGGCTCGTTGTCCGCTGCGGCTGTCTTTAGTCCCTCTTCAACCAGCGCATAGGTTAGCAAGCCATGGCCCAGTTGAGCCGCTTCCAACGCAGCCTGAAAACTCTGCGCGGCGGTCAGAATATACATTCCCTTTTCGTAAGCTAGCTGGGCCAGGCCTTTTGAGTTCATAGGACCACGTCGTTTTTCTTCGGCTTCCAGCGCCTGTCCGGAATTGCAGGCATCGATAATCAGCAGCATGTGGGCCGCGTCAATCCCTTCCACTGACTGTTCAATCTCAAGATCAGAAATACTGTGCGTCAGGATCGACTTCAAACCAGCTTCGGTCAGCTTGGTCCGATCACCGTCATATCCAAGGTCGTGCGGAATTAAATAGAACCGTTGAGCTTGCGCCGTACCATGCCCGGCAAAGTAGATAATTACCGTATCCTCGGGTTGCGCTCGTTTCAAACTGTCGAGCACAGTAGCCTTCAGGGTTGGCGCTTCTTGATTGCCACTCAGACGTCGCAACGCTGCCAGTATGTTTGCCTTGGTTGCATTGTCATTTAACAAAGGAATTACTTCAACGCGTTCGAAGTCTCCTAGCTGCGATTGCTTCAGACGCATCTCGTCAGCGAAACTTTGAGCGTCGGCAACCGCATACTTCAGGTTGTAATGGCTATTTTCATATTCGTTCACACCAACTGCGATGATGTAGGCAGTTCCTTTGCGTTTCAAACTGTCGGCACCGTTGAACACCAGCGCCGAGTCTTTGCTCTTCACGTTGTCCTTGTTGAAACCATATGCGACCAGTCTATTTGGACCAGCGGTAACTGAGATCTCCTCTTCGAGAGTAACCGCGTTTTGTCCCTTCAATACATCTCCACGCCATACTTTGACCAAAGACCCGTTGCGGAAGAGTCGAATGTCTTGAGCTCCGCTGCCTTTCGGATTGTCTTTATCGGCAGGAGCATCCGTAACATCGATCTTTAATTTGACGGTCCGCGAGGTAACTCCCGAGGTTGGTGCCTCGGTTGGAAGTGACAGTTTCACTACCGGTTGGCGCCGGTCTTTCTTTGAAACATCTTGAGAGACTCGCGGTCGTTTGCCGTAGAAAATATCCGATAACAGTCCCGGATAATAAAATTCGTTAAAGAACCACTCGATCGGAGCAACGTTAAAAGTCTCCTGGTTGTATCGCCAGAGAATTTGATTCCATGATTGCGGTGTCCCGTCAAAAAGCCCTTGCGGTGTCACCACCATCCATTCGCCTCCATCATCGAGAGAAATCAATGTCAGCAGGTGTTCGCCCGTTTGTGCATCCCATAAAAAAGTGCTGCCATCTTCGCTCGCCGAAGCAATGAGCCGTCCATCAGGGCTGAAATCGATCGATTCGACATTGGCCACGTGACCGCGAAGAGTCTTCAGTTCACGTTGCGACGCGATATCCCAAATCTTAATCGTGTTGTCTGAGCTACTCGAGGCGAGTAATCGTCCGTCGCGGCTAAAGGCTACCTGGGTGACACCTTTGCCATGACCTTTAAGAGCACCGAGTTCATTACCAGTCGCGGCATCCCACAACTTAACCTGGCCAATCGTCTCGATCTTGAGGTCCTTCATCATGTCGTTCGGATCTTGCTGCTTGGAACTCTTCTTTGAGCCTTTCTGAGCCTGTGAGATCATCGCGGCCATATCGAAGTTTGATTTAGCCTCAACACCTCCTGTAGCTACGATTCGTCCGTCGGGACTGAAAGCGATCGAAGTGACATTCCGACCCGGTGTGCCCGCTGCGAGTGAACCCATCGTGTTCGTCATCATCTCAGAGAGTTCGGACATGTTTGGCATTGCGGTAATGACGGCGTTCCGATTTTTTATGTTCTTGAGATTGCCGAAATTCCCGAGACTGCCCATGTTGGTTAGTTTATTCATCGGCGAAGTCGTCAGATCGCGAACCTTGTTACCTGAGCTCACATCCCACAACGAGACTTGGCCCATCTGTTCAATTGCGCCGATCGTTCGACCGTCAGAACTGAACCTGGCGTCGACCGCGCCAACTCCTGAGCTGAAAGAACGTAGTTCACGACCCGACTTAACTTCCCAAACTTTGGTAGAGCTGGTTGGAATTCCTCGGGCCGCCGTCGCCTGATCGAATCGCGGATTATAAGTTGTGACTAGCAACGTACCGTCATTACTGAAATGCAGGTGGTCTGCCATTCCCGGATCGCCACCGGGACTCAAGGTTTGAGATTTCCGGCCGGTTGCTATCTCAAATATTTCGATGTCGGGGCTATTCCCCTTAGTTACTGCGATGAGCTTTCCGTCAGGGCTTTGGACGCTTCTCCAGTTGTTGTCAGCAGTTGGACCAACTTTCAGTCCGCGACCGGTTCGCAGGTCCCAGCGAGTCTTGCCGCCTGAGGAAAGCTGATTGCCGTCAGCACTGAAAGCGACTTCGTAAGCAATGTTGGTGCGGCCTGATAACTTAGAAAGTTGTTTACCGGAAGACGTTTCCCAGATCACCGTAGGAGTATCAAAACCACCGCTCACAATATTCTTTCCGTCGTCATTGAAAGCTACGAAAGCATCTGCGCCCTGCGCAGCAAAGGCTCCACTATTGGGCACTTTGATTGTCGAGAGCAGAGTTTGAGTGGCCACATCCCAAACCTTGATAGTGTAGTTTTCAGAGAGAGCGAGCAGTTTCCCCTCACGGCTGAACTCGATCTGAGGATAGTCTTTTGCGACTGGTCCAAGATCTCGTTCGCTCTTAGACGATAAATCCCAAAACTTTAAATGTTTGTCATCCAATCCCGCTGTTACGGTATGGCCGTCCGACGTGAAGGCAACGTGTAACCCGTCGAGCTGTATTTCAGGAAGTTTGAACTGTTTTGTTTCGCGA
>Ga0163162_10006207_pt1 | contig 11578 bp, 10 predicted proteins | sample S55metaG_FD_115310 | JGI IMG/M metagenome (GOLD analysis project Ga0163162, IMG submission 115310) | Switchgrass rhizosphere microbial communities from Kellogg Biological Station, Michigan, USA - S5-5 metaG | ecosystem: Host-associated > Plants > Roots > Rhizosphere > Soil | place: USA...
CCGGCCCCAGACGATGGCCAGCACGGTCGCGCCGTTCGTCGTCGTCACCGTGTGCACGCAGCCGTTGGGCCGGTAGTTCATGTTGCCGGTCGTCACGGCTCCCGACTCGTCGGCGTTGGCGCCCTCGACCACGAAGATCAGCTCGTCGCCCACGTGGCGATGGCGGGCCAGGACGGCGCCCGGCTCGAAGCGCGCGAGCAGCGCGCGGCGCTGGTTCACGGCGTCCTCCCAGATCTTCTTCTGCTGCACGCCGGGGCGCGTCTCGATCCAGGGGAGATCGCTCACGGTGACGATCTGCGAAGGCGGCGCCGCGCCGCGCGCGGTGGCCGGCTCGACGCCGCCGGTGAGGACGGCCAGCACGGTCGCGCCGTTCTTGGACGTCACCGTGTGCACGCAGCCGTTCGGGCGGTAGCCGACGTTGCCCGCCGTCACGGTGCCGGACTCGTCGGAGACGGCGCCCTCGATCACGAAGAGCAGCTCGTCGCCCACGTGCCGGTGCAGGGGAAGCTGGGCCCCGGGCTCCAGACGGGTCAGCATCGCGCGCCGCTGGGTCTCCGGATGCTCCCAGATGCTCTTGGCGCGAACGCCGGGCTGCCGCTCCTGCCAGGGGAGGTCGCTGAGCGAGATGATCTCGGACAACGGAGTCTTGGTCGTCATGGCGAGGATGCTACTGCCGGGCCGCCCGGAGCGCCATCGCGTTTGCCGAGGGGCCCGGGTGGCGCTATTGTCGGGCACGCCGCCGGGGAGGACCACCATGACGATGGATCCGAAGGCCGGGAGCATCAACGGGCTGGTCGACGTCGAGCGGGGATTCATCAGCCGGGAGATCTTCGTCAACGAGGAGATCTACCGGCAGGAGCAGGAGCAGGTGTTCGGCCGCGCCTGGCTCTTCATCGGTCACGCCAGCCAGATCCCGCGGCCGGGCGACTTCTTCGTGTCGTCCATGGGCGAGGAGTCGGTCATTCTCTGTCGCGACCGGGCGGCACGCATCCGCGTCTTCCTGAATTCCTGCCGCCACCGCGGGATGAAGGTCTGCCGGTACGACGAGGGCAACACGGTCGAGTTCATGTGCCCGTACCACGGCTGGAGCTACGGGACCGACGGCGCGCTGGTCGGCGTGCCGTTCCTCAAGGACGCCTACGGCGCGCAGCTCGATCGCAGCCAGTGGGGACTGATCGAGGTCGCCCAGCTGGAGAATTACAAAGGCTCCATCTGGGCGACCTGGGATGCCGCCGCCCCTTCGTTCCTCGAATACATTGGCGGCTACAAGCTCTACCTGGATTTGTTGCTCGACGCCTGGGACGGTCGGGAGGGCGGCACCGAGGTGATCGGCGGGGTGCACAAGTGGCTCATTCCCTGTAACTGGAAGTTCCCCGCCGAGAACTTCTCGGGCGATCGCTACCACGGGGTGAGCCACCGCTCGGTGGACATGGTCGGCATCGGTCCCAGCGGCAAGGGCCGCCGCGACGTGCAGGAGCGCAACGAGGCGCGCTGGCTCGACGTGTCGTTCCCCGAGCTCGGCCACTCGATGATCGCGTTTCTCCGCCGGCACGACTCGCCGCTGGCGCCCGCCTACCAGGACGCGCCGGTGGCGGCCGACTACTTCCGCCGCTGCGAGGAGGATCGCCAGCGCCGTCGCGGCGAGTACTGGCGGCTCTTCGGCGGACCCGGCACGGTGTTTCCGAACATGTCGCCGCTGGCGCGCCAGCCGCGCACGCTCGCCGTGTGGCATCCGCGCGGTCCGCATCAGACGGAGGTGTGGCGCTGGTACCTGGTCGACGCCGACGCGCCGGCCGAGGTGAAGGACTTCCTGCGCCACTACTACATCCGCTACTCGGGCCCGTCGGGGCTGACCGAGCAGGACGACATGGAGAACTGGAACTACGCCCACAAGGCCAGCCGCGGCACCATCGCGCGCCAGTTCCCCTACAACTACGAGATGGGGCTGGGCCGGGCCACCCGCGAGTTCGAGGACCACGGCCTGCGCCTGCCCGGCACCATCATGGACGTGCCGCCCGGCGCGGCCAGCGAGAACAACCAGCGCGGCTTCTACACGCGCTGGCGCCAGTTCATGGAGGCGGCGAGCTGGAAGGAGCTCGGCGCGTGAGCGACCTCGCTCGCCTGCTCCTGAAAGAGGAGATCGAGCAGTTCCTGTATCGCGAGGCCGAGCTTCTCGACGAACGGCGATACGAGGAATGGCTGGCGCTCTTCACCGAGGACGCGCAGTACTTCATGCCCATGCGGCGCAACGTCCCCCACGACGAGCCCGAGCGCGAGTTCACCCGGGCCGGCACCGACGTCAACTGGTTCGACGAGGGCAAGGACACGCTCACCCGGCGGGTGAAGCAGATCCTCACCGGCATCCACTGGGCCGAGGAGCCGCCCTCGCGGATCTGCCACATGATCTCGAACGTGCAGGTGGTGACCGGCGCGCCGCTCGCCGCGCCGCCGAGCGAGGTCACGGTGAAGAGCCGCTTTCTCGTCTACCGCAATCGCGTGGAGACCGAGACCGACTTCCTGGTCGGCAAGCGCGAGGATCTGCTCCGCCGGGTCGACGGGGGCTGGCAGATCGCCCGGCGCAAGATCATCCTCGACCAGAGCGTCCTGCTCGCCAAGAATCTGACGGTTTTCTTCTGATCTGACCCGGGTTTCCGGTCAGAAATCAATGCTTGGGCCCCCGGGCGGGCGGCCCCTACGATGGGGAATGTCCACCACCCGGTCCGCTTCCCCTTCGGTCTACGGCGGGCTCTTCCTCGTCACCCTGGCGACCATCATGTACGAGATCGCGCTGACGCGGATCTTCAGCGTGACCATGTGGTACCACTTCGCCTTCGTCGCCATCTCGGTGGCCATGTTCGGGATGACGGTGGGGGCCCTCGTCGTCTACCTGCGGCCCGGCTGGTTCCCCGCGGAACGGCTGGCGCACGGCCTGGGCGCCAGCGCGCTGCTCTTCGGCGTCGCCATCGTGTTCAGCCTGCTGACCCAGCTCGTCGTGCCGTTCACGGGTGGGCTGTCGCTGCTCGGCCTGTACACCGTGGTCCTCACCTACGTCGTCGTGGCGGTGCCGTTCGTCTTCAGCGGCATCTGCGTCACGCTGGCGCTGACCCGTTTCCCGCGGCAGCTCCCGAGTCTCTACGGTGTCGATCTGCTGGGCGCCGCGGCAGGGTGCGGGATCGTCATCGTGGCGCTGGACATCACCGACGGGCCCACCACCGTGGTGGGGACCGCGCTCATCGCGTGCGCGGCGGCCGCGCTCTTCCTGGCCCGGACCGATGGCGTCCGGCTCCGGGCCGGAGCGCTGATCGCGATCACGGTCCTGGCCACGTTCGTGGCCGTGAACAGCCTGCGAATCGCCGATCAGGCCTCGCTGCTGCGCGTGCAGTACGTGAAAGGTGGACGGGAGCCGCAGCCGCTGTTCGAGAAGTGGAACTCGTTCTCGCGGATCACGGTCTTCGGGGATCCCACGCGGCCGTCGTTGCCCCGGGGCTGGGGACTGAGCGGGACCTATCCGTCCGACCGCGGCGTCCCCCAGCTCGCGCTGACGATCGACGCCGCCGCCGCGACCGTGCTCACCCGGTTCGACGGGCACTTCGAACCGGTCGAGCATCTGAAGTACGACGTGACGAATATCGCCCACTGGCTGCGCCACGACGCGCACGTGCTCGTGGTCGGGGTGGGTGGGGGACGCGACGTGCTGTCCGCCCTGGCCTTCGGCCAGCGGGCGGTGACCGGGGTCGAGATCAACGGATCGATCCTCGACGTGCTCAACGCTCACTTCGGCGAGTTCACCGGCCGGCTCGACCGTGACCCGCGCGTCACCTTCGTGAACGACGAGGCGCGCAGCTACATCGCGCGCCAGCAGCAGCGGTTCAACATCTTGCAGATCTCGCTCATCGACACGTGGGCGGCCACCGGGGCCGGCGCCTTCGTGCTCAGCGAGCACTCGCTCTACACCAGCGAGGCGTGGCAGCTGTTCCTCGATCGGCTGACGCCGCAGGGCCTGCTGTCGGTCTCGCGGTGGTACTTCGATCCTCGCCCCGACGAGACGTACCGCGTGACCGCGCTGGCCGTCAGCGCGCTCGCCCGCCGCGGGATCACCCGGCCGCGCGATCATCTGGCCATCATCCGTCACGCCACCGGCGCCGACGGACAGGTGGCGCCGCTGGGGGTGTCGACCTTGCTGGTGAGCCCGTCACCGCTGTCGAACGCCGACCTGGACGCTCTGGAGGCGGCGGCCCGCCGCTTCCGCTTCGACATCGTGGTCTCGCCACGCCACCCCGGCGCGCCGATGTTCGAGGCGCTGACCAGCGGTCGCGACCCGGCGCCGCTCTACGCGCAGTTCCCTTTTAACAGCGCCCCCCCCACCCGCGACAACCCGTTTTTCTTCCACACGCTGCGCTTGCGCGACATCTTCCAGCGTGACGTGTGGCGCCGCGGTATCGGAGGCTACGCGGCGAACGTCCAGGCGGTCGGGGTCCTCGGCGTGCTGCTGCTGACGGTGATCGGTCTCACCGCCCTGTGCATCGTCGTGCCGCTGGTGCTGACGACCGATCGCCGCGTGCTCGCCGGCAACGCGCCGCTCTTCGTCTTCTTCGCGAGCATCGGCCTCGGCTTCATGCTCGTCGAGATCTCCCAGATGCAGCGGCTGATCGTCTTCCTCGGCCATCCCACGTACGGGCTCTCGGTGGTGCTGTTCGCCATGCTCGCCTCCAGCGGTCTGGGCAGCCTGGTGACTGGACGGTTCACCGCCCAGGGATCGCGGCTGGCCGTCCCGCTCGTCGCGCTGCTGGCGATCCTGACGGTGTTCGGAGCCGCCACGCCGCCGGTGATTCGCGCCTTCGCGGCGGCCACGACGCCCGTGCGGATCACGGTGGCCATCCTGCTGCTGTTCCCGATCGGCTTTCTCATGGGGATGGCCTTCCCGCTCGGGATGCGCGCGGCGACCGGGCGGGCGCCAGCGCTGACCCCGTGGCTGTGGGGCATCAACGGCGCGACCTCGGTGTGCGCCTCCGTCGTCGCCGTCGCCATCGCCCTACACTGGGGAATCGCCGCCTCGTTCTGGACCGGAGTGGTGTGCTACGTGATGGCGACGGTCTCGCTCATGAAGGCCAGTCCCGTGCGAGAGACCGTCGAGACGCCCATCGATCTCACGACGCTCGCGCACGAGCAGCACTAGCCGCCCGACGATCGGGCCCCCGGCCACTGACCTGACGGGGCGCGTCTAGCTGCTCAGTCGAGGATGAGGCCGCCGTCCACGTTGAAGGACTGACCGGTGATGTTGCGCGCACCCGGCGAGGCTAGGAACACGGCCATGGCGGCGATGTCCTCGGGGTCGTTGGCGCGGCCGAGCGGGATGCCGGCGTTGCGCCGGCGCTCCATCTCCTCGACGCTGACGCCTTCTTCCTTCGCACGGTTCTTCAGATTGTCGTTGGACAGCGCGGTGACCGTGCTGCCCGGGCAGATGGCGTTGACGTTGATGTTGTGGCGGGCGAGCTGCAGCGCGGCGATGCGCGTCATGCCGATCACCGCGCCCTTGCTGCCGGCGTAGATGGCGTTCGACGTGCCGGCGTAGCCCTTGCCGGCGATCGAGGCGATGTTGATGATGACGCCGCTGCGGCGGGGGATCATCTCGCGGGCCACCCGCTGCAGGCAGAAGAAGACGCCCTTGCCGTTGACCCGCATGATGCGATCCCAGTCGGCCTCGGTGAGATCCATGATGTACGCGCGGCGGGTGACGCCGGCGTTGTTGACCAGCACGTCGATGCGACCGAAGGCCTCGGCGACCCGGACCACCATCTGGTCGATGCTGGCCACGTCGCCGACGTCGGTGGCCAGGGCCAGGCTGCGGCGGCCCGCCGCGGCCACGGCCGCGGCGGTCTTCTCCGCCGCCGCCTTGTCGATGTCGACCACCGCCACGTCGGCGCCCGCCTGGGCCAGGGCCACCGCGATGGCGTGGCCAATGCCGTGCCCGGCCCCGGTGACGATCGCCACACGCTCGTCGAGTACACTCATGCGGATTTTCCTCCGGCGGCCTTCCAGCGGTTCATCTTGTCTTGCAGGCGAGGCAGGCGCTGCGCGCCGTCGACGATGAAGCGCTCGTGCGTGCCCTTGCCGGCCTCGTCCATCTCGTCACGCACCTCGACGCGGAAGGCGAGACGGCGTCGGTCGATCTCCGTGAGCTCGACCGAGATCGTCACCGTCATGCCCACCGGCGTGGCTGCCAGGTGCGCGACGTCGACGCGCGTCCCGACGGTGGCCTGGCCGGCCGCGAGGCCAGGCTGGACCGCCTCGATCGCCGTCTGCTCGATGAGCCGGATCATGTCCGGCGTGGAGAGCACACGGATCGGCTCGTGACGCAGGTGCGCCGGCGTCATGTCGTCGGTTACCGTCACCGTGCGGGAGTACTTGAGACCGACCGCCAGCGGACGGGGAGCACTGTCGCTCATGCTGGGCCTTGGTGGGGCTACGGCGTCAGGTCGAGCGCCTCGACGATGCGGCTGTAGGGGAGCTTCGCGGTGTCGTTCAGCTCCTTGACCGACTGCTGATTGGGCGCCTCGAAGAGGCACATGCACTTGCCCTCGCCCGGCACGAAGGTGCTGCGGATGTAACGGACGTTCTTGCCCGCGGCCGTCATCGTCTTGCCGGTGTCGATGGCCGCCTTCTGCGCCGCGGCCAGCTGATCCATCGGAATACCCTTGAGATCGCGCTCCACCATGTACACCGCCATCACGCTTCTCCTGTTCGGCTCGAGGCTTCAGGTTCCGACCAACACGCCCACGAGGGGAAGATACTACGGATTCAGGACGACCTTGACCGGATCGCCGATCCGCTTTTCCAGCACCTCGATGGCCTCGTGGACCCGACTGAGCGGGAGCTGGTGCGTGATCAGCGGCTTGGCGGTCAGCCGGCCGGCCGCCAGCAGAGCCAGAGCGCGGCCCACGCTGGTGCCGCCCTCGCCCCGCTCGGTGTAGATGGTGATGTTGCGCCGCACGGCGTGCGTGATGTCGGCGGTGACGGGCCCGTGGTAGAAGGCGACCAGCAACACCTTGCCGCCGGACTTCGACATCTTGATCGACTGATCGAACGTGTCGTCGCCGCCCGCGCAGTCCACGACGAGGTCGGCGCCCTTGCCGCCGGTGGCGTCCATCACGGCCTTCACCGGATCCGTCGTGCGGCTATCCACCACGAGGTCGGCGCCGAGCTGGCGGCCCAACGCCAGGCGCGACTCACGCGTCCCCGTCAGGATCACGCGGGTGGCGCCCAGCGCCTTGACGAGCTGGATGGCCATGAGCCCGATCGGGCCCGGGCCCAGCACGGCCACGGTCTCGCCCGCGAAGTAGCCGCCGGCGTTCTCGAAGCCGAAGAGGGGACTGCCCGAGGTCATGACGACGGTGGCCTCCTCGTAGGAGACGCCGTCGGGAATGCGATAGAGCGTGTTGACGTGGTTCACCGCGTACTCGGCCAGCCCGCCGTTGGTGGTGAAGCCGTTGGCCCGGTGTCCGCGCTTGAGGTTGCCGTAGTTGAGACAGGCGGTGTAGTGGCCGCGGATGCAGTTCTCGCAGCGCCGGCAGCCCATGTGCGCCTCGACGACGATCCGATCGCCGACCTGGAACTCGTCCACCGTGCGGCCGACCGCCACCACGTCGCCCGCGTACTCGTGGCCGAAGATGAACTCGCCGTAGGGCGGCATCCCGGGCATGCCGGTGTGGATGATCTTCACGTCGGTGCCACAGATGCCGCACGCGCGTACCCGCACGAGCACGTCCTCGTCGCCCGGCACCGGCACCGGCCGGTCCAGCACCTCGAACCGGTGCAGGGCCATCAGCACCGTCGCCTTCATCGTCCGAGGAATCTGCATGCCGTCCCTCCTGTATATCTTCGGACTGTATACTAGCCGCGCCATGGGGCGCACCACCCTCGCGCGAAAGAACTTGCTGGCCTGGCAGTGGAGCGACTATCCGTCCAGGCATCAGGATGCCGGCAATCTGATGCTCCACATCGTCGTCGTGCCCCTGTTCCAGGTCGCCACGCTCGTGCTGGCCTACGGTGTGGTGACCGGCCGCGTCGGAGCCGTCGGGCTCGCGGCCCTGGGCATGGTCGTCTCGGTCGTGGCCCAGGGCCGTGGTCACCGGCGGGAGCGCGAGCGCACGACACCGTTCATGGGCTTCGGCGACTTCGTGACCCGTTTCTTCGTCGAACAGTGGGTGACGTTCCCCCGCTTTGTCCTGTCGGGGGGCTGGTATCGAAATTTGCAGCAGACTGCGGCGCCTGACCCAGGGAGGCAGCCATGAACCTGCTTGACCCCGAGGAGCTTCGCCGGCTTCGACCCGCCGAGATCCACGCCTACGCCGGGCCCATCCCGACCCAGAGCGTGTCGAGCGACGAGTTCATGCCGTCACCCCAGACGCGTGACCAGCGACGCGTGGAAGCGCGCATCAAGGAGCTGGGCGGCGAGCTGAGCCGCCGGCAGGGGATGACGCGTCGCCGGTTTCTGGCCACCGCGTCCGGGATGGCCGCGGCCTTTCTGGCCATGAACGAGGTGTACGGCCCGCTCTACGACGTGAGCCGGGCCGAGGCCCAGACGCCGGAGATGGCCAAGGATCGGGCCAAGGAGCTCGCCAAGCAGTTCGTCATGGACTGCCACACCCACTTCCTGCGCGACGACACGCGCATCATGACGTTCGTGCGCCAGCGCGAGGCGGTGGGCAAGGCCGGCTGGAACCCGGCGCTGGCCGGCAAGCCGCAGACGATCGACGACCTCAAGTTCGCGAACTACTTCAAGGAGGTCTTCCTCGACAGCGACACCAAGGTCGCCATGATCTCGGGGGCGCCATCGGACATCGCGCAGGACTGGTTCCTGACGAACGAGATGAAGGCCGAGGCCCGGGCCAAGGTGAACAAGGAGGCGGGCAGCACGCGGATGCTGGCGCACGCCATCTTCACGCCCGGACAACCGGGTTGGCTGGAGGCCATCGACCGCGCCATCGCCGAGCTGAAGCCGGATTCGTTCAAGGGCTACACGATCGGCGACAACACCAACAAGGCCACCAGCAAGTATCCGTGGCGCCTCGACGACGAGCAGGTCGCGTACAAGGCGTACGAGAAGTTCGCCAAGGCCGGCCTGGTCAACGTGTGCATCCACAAGGGCCTGTTCCCGCCGTCGGTGGAGAAGCAGTTTCCGCACCTGCTGGCCTACTCCGACGTGCGCGACGTGGCCAAGGCCGCCCGGGACTGGCCGCAGCTCAACTTCATCATCTATCACTCCGCGTACCGCTTCCCCGGCGGGGGCACGGCGGACGACGCCTGGGCCCAGTTCGAGCAGACCTCGCGGATCGAGTGGGTAACCGACCTCGCCGAGATCCCGGCCAAGCACGGCGTGAAGAACGTGTATGCCGACCTCGGCCAGATCTTCGCCCAGAGCACGATCGCCAACCCCAAGGTGAGCGCGGTGATGATGGCCCAGCTCATCCAGGGGCTCGGCGCCGACCATGTCGTGTGGGGCACCGACGCCATCTGGACCGGCTCGCCGCAGTGGCAGATCGAGGCGTTGCGGCGGCTGGAGGTGCCCGAAGATCTACAGAAGAAGTACGGCTTCAAGCCGCTGGGCCTGGCCGACGGCCCGATCAAGACGGCCATTCTCGGCGAGAACAACGCGCGCCTGTACAAGTATGACCGGCGTGCAGCGCTTGCCACCGACCGCGTCGCCGTCGCCAAGGCGGCCTACGAGGAGAGTGGCGGGCAGCGCAGCAACCTCCGCTACGGCTACGTCGTGGGCGCGCGCGCCTGAGGGGTGCGGGGCGCCCGCGCTCAGGCCATCAGAAGACGGGCAGGCTGCAGGGTGCGGTTGAAGGGATGGAGGATTAGACCGAGGATCTCCAGCGTGACGACGCCGAGCAACGGCTCGTCGCCTGACTCGCCGAGGATGACCGGCGTGTGACCCTCGCCCTGGGCGAGCTTCACATAGCATTCGGAGACGTCCCGCTCGATCTCCGTCCCGTCGGCGAGGACGAAGGTCAAGCGACGTCGTGGCGTCAGCCCGATGGCCCGCCAGTCATCGAGCGGCAGCAGGCTGAACTTTGCGCCACTGTCCACCAGAAACCGGACCACGCGGGAGGCGCTCGTTGGTCCGCTCACCACGCCCTCGACGAAGGTCAGCCCCATGTCGGTGTCTCCGTGCCGCTCATTGTACCGGCGCTGGACGCTTGCGCCATGTGCACCGTCCGATACGGCCGATGAGCCGGAGCGCGGGAGCCATGGGCATGGCGCCCGACGCGGCGCCGGCGGCTCCGGGGCCGGCCCGGGCCGAGCACATCGCCATGACCGCGGCCGCGCTGGCGCTGGCGGTCCTCGTGGTGCTGCCGCTGGCGTTTCTCGTATGGGGCAGCCTGAGCGGCGACGGCATGCTCACGCTCGAGCACTTCCGGGAAGCGCTCTCCAACCGGCTCTACGTCATCGCGTTGCGCAACTCGCTCGTGCTCGGCGCGTGGACCGCGGTGCTGAGCATTGCCATCGGCCTGCCGCTGGCCTGGGCGGTGAGCCGCACCGACGTGCCGGCCCGCCGCTTCGTGCACGCCACCGCCCTCATCGCGTACCTGACGCCGCCGTACCTGACCGCCATCGCGTTCGTGAACCTGTTCAGTCCCAACGCCGGCCTGGTGAATCGCGTGGTGCGCGACGTGCTGGGCGTGCCGGCGCTCACGTTCAACGTCTTCTCGATGTCCGGCCTCGTGCTCGTGACCACGCTGCACACGTTCCCGTTCGTCTACCTGCTGGCGGCCAGCGCGCTGGAATCCGTGGACGCGTCCATGGAAGAGTCGGCCCAGATCCTCGGCGCCGGCCGCTGGCGCACGGCGACGGCGATCACCGGGCCGCTGGTGGCGCCGGCCGTGCTCTCGGGCGCGCTGATCGCGTTCGTCAACGCCATCGCGCTGTTCGGCTCGCAGGCCATCATCGGCCTGCCCGGCCGCGTCTTCACCCTGCCCACGCGCATCTACGCGCTCTTCGACTATCCGCCGCAGTACGGCCTGGCCTCGGCCATGTCGCTGGTCTTCGTCGCCATCACCGTGGCCGCGCTGGCGCTGCAGCGACGGTACCTGGCCCGGCGCTCGTTCGTCACCGTGGGCGGCAAGGGGAGCCGGCCGCGTCGGCTCGAGCTCGGGGCGGCCCGCTGGGCCGTGCTCGCATTCTGCGTCGCCGTGTTCGTGATCGCGGTGCTGGCGCCGTACCTGACGCTGCTCGCGGTGTCGGTGAGCCGCTCGTGGGGACTGGCGTTCTGGCAGAACCTGACGCTGCAACACTACCGGTTCGTCCTGTTCGAGTACGACGTGACCCGCCGCGCCCTCGTCAACAGCCTGCTGCTGGCCAGCGCCGCCGCGACGCTGACGGTCGTGCTGGGCAGCCTCATCGGCTGGATCGATCTGCGTACGACGCTGCGGGGCCGGCGCCTGCTCGACTACGTGTCGCTGATTCCGCTGGGACTGCCGGGCATCGTCGTGGCCGTCGCGCTGATCCAGTTCTGGCTGCGGGTGCCGGTGCCCATCTACGGCACGCTGCTGATCATCCTGCTCGCCTACACCGG
>Ga0163162_10006211_pt1 | contig 11575 bp, 8 predicted proteins | sample S55metaG_FD_115310 | JGI IMG/M metagenome (GOLD analysis project Ga0163162, IMG submission 115310) | Switchgrass rhizosphere microbial communities from Kellogg Biological Station, Michigan, USA - S5-5 metaG | ecosystem: Host-associated > Plants > Roots > Rhizosphere > Soil | place: USA: Michigan...
GGGCGAGCCGGTTACTTTTTGGCATTGCCCAAAAAGTAACCAAAAAGGCTAGGCACCGGACGCGGCGGTCCGATTCGCATCGTGCGAATCGGACTGCCCTGCGCTTCTCGGGGACGACGGGGTCGGCTGACAGCACGTCCATGTGCTGACATCCGACGCGCGCGCATCCTGCGCGCGCCCCTGCGGGCTTCTTCCGCCGTCCCCTGCGATGCTCGGCGCCGCGAACGGCGCCCGGTTATCCACGAATCCGTGCATCCCTGCACTGCGTCAATGCGATCGTTCGCTTCCATACAACCCTACTGCAAGAACAACGAGAGGGAGCCGTTGCTGTTGCTTCTGCGGCAGGATGCCGCCCAAACGGGGGCCCCCTGTGGCGCGGCGAACGCGTGGAGGAAAGCCCGAAGGGGCGCGCGCAGGATGCGCGCGAGTTCGCTGCGCGCACATGGATGTGCGCTCAGCGAACCCCGGAATGCGTTCGCGCAATCGGAGGGCAGGATGCCCGGAGAGCGCGCCACCGGGGGTGTGTTTCTTTGGTTACTTTCTTTGCACAAGCAAAGAAAGTTACCCGCTCGCCCGCAGGGCGAGTGGAAGTCTTGCACTTCCAGAGCAAGAATCAAAATGGATTCCCGCTTGCGCGGGAATGACGTCAAAAGAAAGAGCTGGATTACGCGCGACTCCTGTCGCGTGCCCTTCGGGCCATTCGCTGCGCGAATGTTCGCTCCGGCATCCTGCCTCCGCAGTCCGGCTTTCGCCGGAACGACGAACATAGGGGAAGGCGGGGGCGTGCGGGCAAACACCATCCCCACCCAACCCTCCCCTTGAAGGGGAGGGCTCAAAGCGTGCGCCTCGGAACAGGATGCGCGTCTCAGCGGGCGCCTAGGAACAGAATGCGTGCCTTAAGTGCGCGCCGCGGAGCGGCGCGAGCGCGACCAGAACCAGTAGACCGGCAGCCCCAGCAGCGCAATGACAAGGCCCATGCCGGCATCGGTCGGGTTCGAGATGATGTTGCTGGCGACGACGCACAGCACGGCGACGATGAAGACAAGCGGCAGGATTGGAAAACCTTTCATGCGGAACGCGACCGCCTCGTCGGCGCGCGCGCGGCGATAGTAGAACAGCGTGGCGACCGCGGCGGCATAGCCGAGCCAGTCACCGACCGTCGAGTAGTTCAGCAGTTGGCCGTAGGTCCCGGACAGTGCAAGCACGATCGCCCAGCCGGACAGCGCGGCCAGCGCGACGTCGGGCGAACGGTAGCGTTCGTTGATGTGCCCGGCGGCCCTGAAGAACAGGCCTTCTTCGCCCATGACCTGGAACACGCGCGCCGCCCCGATGATCGAGATGTTGCAGAATCCAAATGTGGAAATTGCGATACCGAGCGAGATCGCGCGCGCTCCGGTGTCGCCGAACGCGCCGCGCATTATCTCCGCAGCCGGCGCCATGCTCGTCGCCAGGCCATCGTGGCCGAGCACGTGCAGGTAGGCGACGTTTGCCAGCAGGTAGCACGCCGCGACCAGAAGCATGCCCAGCACGAGCGCGCGCGGCAGGTTGCGCTGCGGTTCGCGGATCTCGCCGGCGATGTTGTTGATGTAGGCCCAGCCGCCATACGCAAACAGCACCGGCATCAGGATCGCGCCGAAGTTCCACGGACTGATCACGACCGGCTGCGGCGCGGCGACCGGCGCGTGCGGCGCCGCGATGAATACGCCGGTCACGACCAGCGCGACGACGGCAAGCAGCTTGAGCATCGTCAGCGCGTTCTGCAGCATCGCGCCGGCCTTGATGCCGAAATAGCTCACGCCAGTCAGCAGCACGATCGCGCCGATCGCGATCGGCTGGATCAGCGTCGCCGGCAGGTCGAACGCGCTGCAGAAGTAGGTCGCGAACGTCATGCTGACGGCGGCCTCGCTGCCGGAATAGTTCACGACCAGCATGATCCAGCCGTAGACGAACGCGATCATCGGTCCGTACGCTTCGCGCAGGTAGACATACGCTCCGCCGGCCTGCGGCCGGCGCGCCCCGAGTTCTGCGTAGCACAGCGCACCGATCAACGCGAGCGCGCCGCCGATGGCCCAGGCGATCAGCACGCCTTCGGACGAGCCGGTGCGCTCGGCGACGATCCGCGGATTGAGGAAGATGCCGGCGCCGATCACGCCGCCGACGACGATCATGCTCGAGTCCCATACCCCGAGCCGGCGGACGTAGCCGACCGGTGCGGCAGGCGGTGTCGCCGAAGTTGCGGATTCTGTAGCCACGCGTCGTCCCCGCATCGCGAAGAGCGCAGCATGGCGAACTCGGCGCGCGCTGTCGAGCGCCGCTTTCGGCAGGTTCGGGTGGTTGTACAGTGCGCGCCCGGTCGTCCGGGCCTGCGTCATGCGGCGTCAGCGCATGACAGCCCGTCGCTCGAGCCGAATCGACGCCGTGTTCCAAACCTCGTTATGTCCAGTGCGTGCCCTTCATGGCTACCGAAGGCGTCTGGCATGCATCGGCCGATCGCCGCCTCAGGCGCGAAGCATCGAAAGTGATCAGCGCAGCGGCAGATTCATGATGCCGTCGATGCAGGTGATCGACTGTCCGCCGATCTCGACGTCGCCCGAACCGGGGTCGACCCGCACCTCGACGTAGCCGTCGCGCCCGAGTTCCCGGCCCTGGCTGACGCGGTAAGTGGTGCCGATCGCTTCGAGGCCGCCGGTGGCGTGCAAGTATGCACCGATTGCCGCGTTGGCGCTGCCGGTGACCGGGTCCTCCGGAATGCCGTCGGCGGGACAGAATGCGCGTACTGCGAGTGCGTAGTCCGCGGCCGCAGCGCGGCCAAACACGCTGATTCCGACGCTGCCGGCCTTTCTGCACAGCGCTGCTACGGCTTGCATGTCGGGGGCGAGCCCGCGCACCGTCGCCTCGTCGCCAAGGTTGCACACGAGCCAGCTCAAACCCAGGTCGAGCAGACAGGGCTCGATCCCCGCATCGGTGGCCAGCGCGTGCCCGACCGATGCGCGCGTCACGGCATCGTGCCTGCGCTGCGTCGCGTGCGGTGCGCGTACGAAGATGCGTCGGCTGGCGCCGTCGCCACACACGCGCATCGGCAGCAGGCCGGCGGCACATTCCTGGATCAGATGTTCTTTCGACGGGATCCGCCCGGCTTCGAGCAGCGCGTGCGCAGTGCCGACGCTCGGGTGGCCGGCGAAACCCAGCTCGCTTCGCGGCGTGAAGATGCGCACGCGATAGTCGGCGCCGGCCTGCGTCGGCGGCAGCACGAACGAGGTTTCCGACAAGTTCATCCATGCGGCAATGCGCTGCATGTTGCTGGCGTCGAGGCGTTCGGCATCGAGAATCACGCCGAGCGCGTTGCCGAAAACCGGCACGGACGTAAAGACGTCCACTTGCTTGTAGGCGCTGGTTTGCTGTGGCTTGTGCATGGGTCGATCCGGTAACGGCGTGGCTGCGCCAGCGCCAGTGGTCACAAGTATCGCAGGCGGCGCCGGCCGCTTCACCCGGCACTTGCTGCGTTGAGGGCGGCGCTGTCACCGATTCGCCCGCGTCCGGCCGGGCCTGCGCCTTGTTTTTTTGCGCTGCACAAGGACAATGGCGGCAGAGCCGCGATCGCGGCGCCAGATCCCCGTCCAGTGATGATCACAAGCAGACCAACCGCTCCCGGGCACGCCGACGTGGCCGCCTGGATCGTGCTGAAGTTCGGCGGCACCAGCGTGTCCACGCGTGAGCGCTGGGACAAGATCGCCGCGATCGCGCAGCGCTGGCGCGATCGCGGCAAACAGGTTCTGGTCGTCGTCTCGGCGCTGTCGGGCATCACCGACAAGCTCAAGGCGCTGATCGAGGCATCCGACGCGGCCGGACGCAGAGGCGTGCGCGATGCGATCGTCGAGCGCCATCGCGCGATGTTCACCGAACTCGGCCTGACCGACAGCGCACCGATCCACTACTGGCTCGAACGGCTCGATGCGCTGGTCGCCAACGTTCGCGCCGACGCGCACGGCTTGCCGTGGCAAGCCGAGGTGCTGGCGCTCGGCGAATTGATGTCGAGCACGCTCGGGGTGGCGTACCTCTGCCAGCGCGGTCTGTCCGCGCACTGGCTCGATGCGCGCGAGCATCTGCTCGGCGTGCCGCTGCCGAACCAGAACGCCTGGGGCCGCTATCTGTCCGCGTCCGTGCCTACCGCGCCCGATCGCGCGTTCGCCGATGCATTGGCGGCCCGCGGCGCCCTGTTCATCACGCAGGGCTTCATGGCGCGCAACGAAGCCGGCGAAACGGTGATTCTCGGACGCGGTGGTTCGGACACATCCGCGAGTTACTTCGGCGCGCTGCTGAAAGCCGAAAAAGTCGAAATCTGGACCGACGTCGCCGGCATGTTCAGCGCGAATCCGCGCCTGGTTCCGAGTGCGCGCTTGCTGTCGCGCCTGGATTACGAGGAAGCGCAGGAGATCGCCACTACCGGCGCCAAGGTGCTGCATCCGCGCTGCATCAATCCCCTGCGCGAGGCGCGCGTGCCGCTGGCAATAAAAGACACGAATCATCCCGACCTGGCCGGCACCGAGATCGCCGCGGCCGCGCCCGACGCCGCGCCGAGCGTCAAGGCGATCAGTTCGCGCAGCGGGATCACGCTGATCTCGATGGAATCGATCGGCATGTGGCAGCAGGTCGGCTTTCTCGCCGACGTGTTCGATTTTTTCCGGCGCCACGGCCTGTCGATCGATCTGGTCGGCACGTCGGAAACGAACGTGACCGTATCGCTCGATCCGAGCGAAAACCTCGTCAATACCGACGTGCTGTCGGCGCTGTGCACCGACCTGGCAAAGGTCTGCCGGGTCAAGGTCATTGCGCCGTGTGCGGCGATCACGCTGGTCGGGCGCGGCATGCGCTCGATGCTGCATCGGTTGTCGGGCGTGCTGGCCGAATTCGGTTCGCTGCGGATGCACCTGATCTCGCAGTCGTCGAACAATTTGAATCTGACCTTCGTCGTTGATGAAGAAGTCGCCGCCGATCTGGTGCCGCGCCTGCACGCGCTGCTGATCCAGGCCGAGGCGATGCGCGTCGAAGACGCCGCCGTGTTCGGCCCGAGCTGGCGCGATCTGTACAACAAGGAAGGCGCCGGACTTGGCTTACCCTGGTGGATTGCCCGCGCTGGCGAATTGGTCGAGGTTGCCGGAAACGGAACACCGCGCTATGTCTACGATCGGGCGACGGTACGCGCGCGCGCGCAGGCGTTGCGCAGTGTCGCAGCGGTCGACCGCTGGTTCTACGCGATCAAGGCGAACGCGCATCCGGACCTGCTGCGCGAAATTGCCGCGCAGGGCTTCGGCCTCGAGTGCGTCGCTCCCGGCGAACTCGACCGCGCCGACGGCGTCGCCGCGTCGGCGCGCGTGCCATTGCTGTTCACGCCGAACTTCTGCGCGCGCGAGGAGTACGTCGCCGCCTACGCGCGCGGTGCCGCGGTGACCGTCGACAACCTGCATCCGCTGGTGCACTGGGGCGATGTCTTCGCCGGACGCGAGCTGATCCTGCGCCTGGATCTCGGTGGCGGCCGCGGCCATCACGAGAAGGTCAAGACCGGCGGCGCTGGCTCGAAGTTCGGCCTCGCGCTCGACGAACTGGCCGAGTTCCAGCGGCTTGCCGCGAACAATGGCACGCGCATCGTCGGCCTTCACGCCCACCTGGGCTCGGGCATTCTCGACGTGTCGCATTGGCGCGACGTGTACATCCAGCTGGCAAGCCTCGCCGAGCGCATCGGCAGCGTGCACGTGCTCAATATCGGCGGCGGCCTCGGCGTGCCGGCGCGAAGCGACGAGCAGGCGCTCGACCTCGGCGTGCTCGGCGCCGCGCTGGGCGAGGTCAAGACCGCCTACCCGCAGTTCGAGCTGTGGGCCGAGCCGGGCCGCTACCTGGTGGCGGACGCCGGTGTTCTGCTCTGTCGAGTCAACCAGCTCAAGCGCAAGGGCGACATGCGCTACGTCGGCGTCGACGCCGGAATGAACTCGCTGATCCGGCCGGCGCTGTACGAGGCGTATCACGAAATCGTGAACCTCAGCCGGATTAATGAATCCACAAGTGAACTTGTGCAAATCGTCGGTCCGATCTGCGAATCCGGTGACGTGCTCGGCAGCAACCGGCGCCTGCCGCCGACGCTGGAAGGCGACGTGCTGCTGATTGCGCAAGCTGGCGCCTATGGCGCGGTGATGGCTTCGCACTACAACCTGCGCGACCCGGCGCCGGAGATCGTGCTTTGAGCGCGCTGACCGATCCGCGCAAGTCCAAATCGTTCCGTTTCGTGCTTCACGAGTACGCCGATGGCGAGGCGCGGCTCGTCTACGCGTTCGACGACGGTCCGGACATGATCGAACGCGTCGGTTTTCCGGACGCATCGCCGTTGCTGCCCGAGCGCCGGGCCGCGTTCGATGCTGCGCTCAAGCTGTTGCATCTCATCGCCGGGGTCAGTTACTACAAGGCTGGTGTGCCGGGCGAGATCGTCGTTGATCAAGATGTCCTGGACGCGCCCACCGCGGGGCTTCTCGACGAAATCTACCTGCATGGACTCGCCGAGTTTGCTTATCAGAACAAGATTGATCTGCGAGGAAGAATCCGCTTTCCTTACGCTCGTCATCCCGGCGCAAGCCGGGATCCAGTTCCATTGGCAAAGAGCGAAGAACTGGATTCCGGCCTGCGCCGGACTGCGGAGGCAGGAAGCCGAAGCGAACAGCGAAGCTGGCCCGAAGGGCGAGCCGCGGATGCGGCGAGTAATGACGAGCATAGGGGCCAGGGCGCGTTGAGTTTGCACTCCCGATCTGCCACGGCGTTGAATCTCCCGCGCCGCACGCTGGTCCCGATCGGTGGCGGCAAGGACTCGCTCGTCAGTGTGGAAATGTTGAAAAGTGTGCATGAGCCGATGACGGCCGTCTGGGTCGGCGATTCGGCGTTGATCGCTGCCTGCGCCCGGCGCACCGGGCTGCCGACGTTGAACCTCAAGCGGACGCTTGCTCCGGAGCTGTTCGAGTACAACCGCCTCGGCGCATTGAACGGCCATGTCCCGGTTACTGCAATCAACTCGGCGATCCTGTTGTGCGCGGCGATCCTGTACGGGTACGACGCGATCGCGTTCTCCAACGAACGCTCGGCGTCGGTCGCGACGCTCGAGTACGACGGCCAGCCGGTCAACCATCAGTGGAGCAAGGGCCTGGATTTCGAGCGCGCGCTGCGCGATTACGTGAAGTCGCACATAGCCGCGGACCTCGATTATTTCTCCCTGCTGCGGCCGTGGTCGGAGCTCGCGGTGACGCGCGAGTTCGCGCGGCGGCCGCAATACGACGACGTGTTCTCCAGCTGCAATCGCAATTTCCGTATTAGCGGCGCGCGCCCGTCGGATCGCTGGTGCGGGCAATGTCCCAAGTGTCACTTCGTGTTTCTTGCCCTGGCGCCGTTCGTCGCCAAGCCGCGCCTGCTGGCGATCTTCGGCCGCAACCTGCTCGACGATGCCGCGCTCGCGCCGGGATTCGATGCGCTGCTCGAATACCGCGGGCACAAGCCGTTCGAGTGCGTCGGCGAGGGGTGCGAGTCGCGCGCGGCAATGCACGCGCTGACGCAGCGGCCGGAATGGGCCGAGGATGCGCTGGTTACGCGTTTCGCAACCGAGATTGCGCCGCAGCTCGATCGCACCGAACTTGACCTGGCGTCCTTGCTGCAACCCTCGCCCGAGCACTTCGTGCCGGAACGGCTCCGGGGCCTTTTACATGGCGCCGCCTGACTCCGTGCCGCCCGAGTCCATGTCGCATGATTCCGTACCGGCGCAACTGCGCCTGGCGGATCTGGCCGACATGCGCGTGGCGGTCTGGGGTTACGGACGCGAAGGACGTGCCGCCCTGGCTCTGTTGCGCCGGCGCTTTCCCTCGAAGTCGTCGACGTTGTTCTGCAGCCCGGCGGAGGCCCTGACGGTAGCGGAGCGCGGGGAGGGGGTGCCTGCCGTCGACATCGTCACCGCCGCCCCGGACGCGGCGGCGCTGGCGCAATTCGACATCGTGATCAAGTCGCCCGGCATCAGCCCGTACAAGTCGCCGGCGCCCGAAGCAAAGCATGCCGGCGTGCGCTTCACGTCGGGCACGGCGTTGTGGTTCGCCGAACACCCGCAGGCACGGACGATCTGTGTGACCGGCACGAAAGGCAAGAGCACGGTGACAGCGTTGATCGCGCACATCCTGCGCAAGGGCGGCCTGCGCGTGGCTCTGGCGGGCAATATCGGACTGGCGCTGCTGGACTTGTCCGATACCGATGAATCCGTCGACGGCCAGGGCGACCGCCAACCTGCTCCGGACTGGTGGGTCATCGAGTTGTCGAGTTTTCAGACCTGCGATTTCGACGGCGCGCCGACGATCGCGGTGATCAACAATCTGTACGAAGAACATCTCGACTGGCACGGTTCGCGCGAGCGCTACATTGCCGACAAACTGGCCGTTGCCGCGCGCGCCGCGCGGGTTGTCGTCAACGCCCAGCCCGCGTTGCTGGCGGCCACCGCGTCGATCGCGCAGCGCAGCCTGTTTGGCTCGGCCGATGGCTGGCATGTGGCCGACGACGCGATTTGCCGTGGCGCCGACCGCGTGCTTGCGTTGGCGGCGTTGCCTCTGCCGGGTTTGCATAACGCGCAGAACGTCTGCGCCGCGCTGGCCGCGATCGACGCGACCGGGCTGGATGCCCAGCTGCTCGCAGCGCACGCTGCGACGTTCAAGCCGTTGCCGCACCGCCTGCAGACACTCGGCACGCGTGACCGGATCGATTACATCAACGACAGCATCGCGACCACGCCCTACGCGACGATCGAGGCGTTGCTCAGCGTCGCCGGCCAGGCAACGACCGTCATCGTCGGTGGATTCGATCGCGGCGTCAGCTGGCGCGCGTTCGTCGAGCACGTTGCCCGGTATCCGCCGCATGCCATCGTGACGATGGGAGCGAACGGCGCGGCGATCGCGGCAGCGCTCGCGACAATCGAGGCGCCAGGTTTCGCGCTGTCGTCGGCCGCATCGCTGGCCGACGCTATCGTGCGCGCGCAGGCGTCGACCCCGCCCGGCGGGAAGATCCTGCTTTCGCCCGGCGCGCCGAGCTTCGATCAGTTTCGAGACTACGCCGAGCGCGGACGCGAGTTTGCCCGGCTCGCCGGTTTCGATCCCGCGGCAATCGCCCAGATCGAAGGGATGGGAATCGCATGACGCCGGACGCGCAGGGCAAGGCCAGCATGCGCGTGTGGGACCTGCCGACGCGGCTGTTCCATTGGCTGCTCGTGGTGCTGGTCGTGCTGCTCTACGCGACAGGCGAATTCGGCATGCTCGACATGCGCTGGCATTTCTGGCTCGGCTACGCCACGCTCGCGCTGATCGTGTTTCGCGTGTCGTGGGGACTGTTCGGCTCGCAGACCAGCCGCTTCGCCGATTTCGTGCGCGGGCCGGTCGCTGTGGGCCGCTACATGAAGGCGCAAATATCCACAAAGGCGCATTTCAGTCTGGGCCACAATCCTCTCGGCGGCTGGTCGGTGCTGGCGCTGCTGCTGAGCCTGCTGTTGCAGAGCGTGACCGGCCTGTTCGCCAGCGACGGAATAGACACCGACGGACCGTTCAGCGGGTCCGTATCGGGCTACACCGTCAAACTGATGACGCGCCTGCACAACTGGAACGAGAACGTGTTGCTGCTTCTGATCGCACTGCATGTTGCCGCAGTGTTGTTCTACCTGCTGATCAAGCACGACAACCTGATCATCCCGATGTTCACCGGCCGCAAGCACGGCGTGGCGTCGGATGCGCCGCGCTTCGCCAGTGCGTGGCTCGCGCTGCTGTTGCTGCTGTTGAGCCTGGCCGTCGTGGCAGTCCTGGTTTGGTACGCGGGTTGATGCAGCGCGTAGGGTGGGCCTTGGCCCACCGCCTTCGCGTTTACGCCAAAAGAATGGCGGTGGGCCAAGGCCCAGCCTACGTGCCGCATTGATCGTGTAGGTGACGCGAGCCGCTAGTCCTGCTTGTACTTGTCGTGGCAGGCCTTGCAGGCGCCGCCGAGCTTCTTGAACTGTTCCTTCATCTTTGCTTCGTCGCCGCCCTTGGCAATTTCGCTCATCGTCTTGGACTGCTCGATGAGATCGTTGAGCTTGGATTTGAAATCCTCGAAGTTCGTCCAGATCTCGGGCTTGGCGTCGGTTTCGGCGCCCTTTTCGGAACCCTTGGCAAAGCCTTCCAGGGCTTGCGGCGCGAGGAACTCGATGCGCTCGGCATGCTTGGCGAATTCCTTGGCATCGAACGGGATCTTGCCCTTGACCATCGCGCCCATCGGGCCGAAGTTCCAGCCGACCATGGTCATCACGCTGCGCCGGTATCCGATGACGACATCGGGCTTCATCTGGGCGACGGCGGTGGCGGCAAAGCCAATGGAAAGGGGGATCAGCATTGCGATCCGAAGGCTCATGCAGCGCTCCGTGGGTTCGGTTCAGGGAAGGGCCGCTAGTCTAGCAAACACGGCGCGCGGCGCACCAAGACAGGGAACTTCCCAAGGTTGGATGGCGCAGTATCATTAGGTTTCCCCCGCTCGGAGTCGTCTCATGAGAACAACAATGATTGCCTTGGGATTTTCCTTTTGCTTCGGCGTCGGCGCTGCGCACGCCGCGATGGTCGCCCGGAACATCGACTACGATGTCGAAGGTAAAAAGATGCAAAGCGTCCTGGTTTACGACGACGCGGTGAAGACGCCGCGCCCCGGACTCGTGATGACGCCGGACTGGCTCGGCATGAACAAGGATCAGGTCGCCCTGGCGCAGCAGGTCGCCGGAAAGGACTACGTGATCCTGGTCGCCGACGTGTATGGCACGGACGTGCGCCCGAAGAATGCCGACGAAGCCGGCGCGGCGGCGAAGAACATGTACGACCACCGCAAGGACTTGCGCGCGCGCATCAACGCGGCGTTGGCGCAGCTCAAGGGCCAGGTCGGCAAGGCGCCGCTCGACGGCAAGCACTGGGGCGCGTTCGGCTACTGCTTTGGCGGCGCGACTACGCTCGACCTGGCGCGATCCGGTGCCGACGTGCAGGGTATCGTTTCGTTCCACGGCAATCTGTCGACCGACGATCCGGCGCTGGCCAAGAACATCAAGGCAAAGGTGCTCGCGCTCAACGGTGGCGACGACAAGTTCGTTTCCGACGAATCGATTGTCGCGTTCAAGAAGGAAATGCGCGACGCGAAGGTCGACTGGCAACTCGTCAGCTTCGGCGGAGCCGTGCACTGCTTCGCCATTCCGACCGCGAAGGGCGAGGTGCCCGGCTGCGAGTACAACGAGCGTGCCGCAAAACGCGGCTACGCGCTGATGCACAGCTTCCTCGATGAGGCATTCGCGACAAAGTGAAACATTTGCGGGAAGACCGCTGCCAGCAGGCCCGCCTGCCCGACTCTCCGAGGGCGCGCGCGGACGCTCGCGCCCGGAGCAGGCGATGAAGCCGGCCGGCTGGTTCACGCGTTTCGCCAACCAGGCAGCCCGCGCGACGGGTCATCCGTGGGCTTTCGGGCTGGCTGTTCTGGTCGTGGCGATCTGGGCCGCTACCGGCCCGGTATTCAA
>Ga0163162_10006213_pt1 | contig 11573 bp, 6 predicted proteins | sample S55metaG_FD_115310 | JGI IMG/M metagenome (GOLD analysis project Ga0163162, IMG submission 115310) | Switchgrass rhizosphere microbial communities from Kellogg Biological Station, Michigan, USA - S5-5 metaG | ecosystem: Host-associated > Plants > Roots > Rhizosphere > Soil | place: USA: Michigan...
CGCAGCAAGCGCCGCTCAAACAGGAAGTCGATATCGCCACGCTGGTGCCGGGTGACATCATCTATCTGTCGGCGGGGGATTTGGTGCCAGCCGATGTGCGGCTGCTGGATTCACGCGATCTGTTTATCAGCCAGGCGATTTTGACCGGCGAATCGTTACCGGTTGAGAAGTATGACGTCACCGGCCACGTCACCAGCAAAAGCAGCGGTGCCAGCGAACAGGGCACATCGCTGCTGGAACTGGGCAGCGTCTGCCTGATGGGCACCAACGTGTCCAGCGGCAGCGCCAAAGCGGTGGTAGTGGCAACCGGCAGCGAAACTTACTTCGGTAGCCTGGCGAAATCGATTGTGGGTAATCGCTCACAAACCGCCTTTGACCGCGGCGTCAACAGCGTGAGCTGGCTGCTGATCCGCTTCATGTTGGTGATGGTGCCGGTGGTGTTGCTGATTAATGGCCTAACCAAAGGCGACTGGCTGGATGCTTCACTGTTTGCGCTGGCGGTAGCGGTAGGTTTAACGCCGGAAATGTTGCCGATGATCGTCAGCTCCAACCTGGCGAAAGGCGCCATCGCCATGTCGCGGCGTAAAGTGATCGTCAAACGTCTGAATGCGATTCAAAACCTCGGCGCGATGGATATTCTCTGCACCGACAAAACCGGCACGCTGACGCAGGACAACATCATTCTGGAGCATCATCTGGATTGTGCTGGCGTGGAGAACTCACGCGTACTGATGCTGAGCTGGCTCAACAGCCACTATCAAAGCGGCACGCTGAATCTGATGGATCGCGCCATTTTGCAGTACGGCAAAAACCGCGTCAGCGAAGCGGTGAGCGATACCTATATCAAAGTGGATGAACTGCCGTTTGATTTCATTCGCCGTCGCGTCTCGGTGGTGGTGCGCGATCGTCGTCTCAATCAACAGATGCTGATCTGCAAAGGGGCGGTAGAAGAGATGCTTAGCATCGCGACTGCCGAGCGTGAAGGCAAACTGGTGCAGCCGCTGAACGAAACGCGTCGTGCAGAACTGCTGGCGCTGGCACATCAATACAATGAGCAGGGTTTCCGCGTGCTGCTGGTGGCGAGTCGCGTGCTGGCGGAGCCAGGTTTACAGCAGCCGCTGAGCGTGGCGGATGAGCAAGGCTTAACGGTAGAAGGGCTGCTGACCTTCCTCGATCCACCGAAAGAGAGCGCCGCCAAAGCCATCGGCGCGCTGCGCGACAATGGCGTTAGCGTCAAAGTCTTGACCGGTGATAATCCGGTGGTGACCGCGCGCATTTGCCAGCAGGTTGGCATCGACAGCGGCGCGATCGTCACCGGCGACCAAATTGCCCTGATGAGCGACGAGCAGTTGGCAGACGCCGCCGCGCAGAGTGCGGTATTCGCTAAACTCACGCCGCTGCAGAAATCACGTATCCTGCGCGCGCTACAGCAACAGGGCCACACCGTTGGCTTCCTCGGCGACGGGATTAATGATGCGCCGGCGCTGCGTGATGCTGATGTCGGGATTTCCGTTGATAGCGCGGCGGACATCGCTAAAGAGTCCTCCGATATCATCCTGCTGGAAAAAGATTTGATGGTGCTGGAAGAGGGCGTAATGAAGGGACGCGAAACCTTCGGCAACATCATTAAGTACCTGAACATGACCGCCAGCTCGAACTTCGGCAACGTGTTCTCGGTGTTGGTGGCGAGCGCCTTTATTCCGTTCCTGCCGATGCTGGCGATTCATCTGCTGATTCAGAACCTGATGTACGATCTGTCCCAGCTGGCACTGCCGTGGGACAAAATGGACCGCGAGTTCCTGCGTAAGCCGCGTAAATGGGACGCGCGTAATATCAAACGCTTTATGTTGTGGATTGGGCCAACGTCGTCGATTTTCGATATCACCACTTTTGCGCTGATGTGGTACGTGTTCGCGGCGAATACGCCAGAAACGCAGTCGCTGTTCCAGTCCGGCTGGTTTATTGAAGGCTTGCTGTCGCAAACGCTGGTGGTGCACATGCTGCGCACGCAAAAGATTCCGTTTATCCAGAGCCGTGCGGCGCTGCCGGTGCTGCTGACCACTGCGTGTGTGATGATCGCCGGCATTCTGCTGCCGTTCTCACCGCTGGGCGCGATGGTGGGATTGGTGCCGCTGCCATGGTCTTACTTCCCATGGCTGGTGGCAACGCTGCTCGGTTATTGCGTGGTCGCGCAGGGCATGAAAATGCTCTACATCAAGCGCTTTGGTCAGTGGTTTTAAACACATGGAGGTGAAATGCGTAACCGCAATCTCAATAAGGTGGTGTTTCACCTGATAATGATGATGGTTGTCATGGTGGTGTTAACGCTGGTGTTTCGTTAATGAAAAAAGGGCAGGATTTCCTGCCCTTTTCTTTACTCTTCGTCGGGCTGGTAATACTGCACGCCGATCTCAATGCGCTCGCGGCCGCTAGCTACGCGATGGCGATTGCTGTCGCGCAGCGAATAGATGCAGCCGCAATACTCCTGCTGATAGAAACGTTCGCGCTTGCTGATCTCAATCATGCGTGACGAGCCGCCACCTTTCCGCCAGTTGAACTCCCAATAAAGCATATCGGGATAGTGCGCCGCCGCGCGCACGCCGCAATCGTTAATCTGCTGCATATTCTTCCAGCGCGAAATACCGAGTGAACTGGTGATCACCGGGAAACCGTTTTCATGTGCATACAGCGCGGTGCGTTCAAAGCGCATGTCGAAACACATGGTGCAGCGCACGCCACGTTCCGGTTCCCACTCCATGCCACGCGCCCGCTCAAACCAATTGTCTTTGTCGTAATCGGCATCAACAAAGGGCACGCCAAACTGCTCGGCAAAGCGGATATTCTCCTCTTTACGCAGCTCATACTCTTTCAGCGGATGAATGTTTGGGTTGTAGAAGAAGATGGTGTAATCGATGCCGGAAGCCAGCATTGCTTCCATCACTTCGCCCGAGCAGGGCGCACAGCAGGAGTGCAACAGGACTTTGTTATGACCGTTGGGCAAGGGCAGCGGCTGGCGGGTAAAGGTGTCAGACATGAGCATTATTGGTTAATGGAGTGTTGGGTAAAGTCTAAGGGGATAGCGTTAAAGATGCAAAGTTGAGGAAAACAGACAATAAAAAAGGCCGCAAACGCGGCCTCTGGATTGAGCGACGAACCTTATTCAGTCACTTTCTTTTTCAGATCGCTGGCACCTTCTTTGGTTTTATTCCAGCCTTTCTGCGTGCCTTCTTTGGTGGCATCCCAACCTTTCTCAGAACCTTCTTTGGTTTTGTTCCAGGCTTTCTGCGTACCTTCGCTGGCTTTGCTGGTCAGGTTATCGCTTTTGCCTTCTGCCGCATGCTTCGCTTTCAGCTGCTGCTCTTTACCTTCGTTCTGCGCCTGATGCAGTTTTTCTTTAGCGGTATTCGCACCGGCCTGCGCGTTAGCGACAGTTTCATCAGTTGCATGTGTGGTCGCGGCAAAAGCCGAAGATGCCATCAGAATGGCTGACAGTGCAATAATGGTCTTTTTCATAATTCCCTCTTTCATGAAATATGTCGTCTCAGGTAATCATCCTGGCACAGGCCGGGATGGAAAGATTTAAGAATAAACCAGGAATGAAAAAGGTCTAGTTTCGCTGGCAAAATCACCAGTAGATAGCATTTTAGGTTGTTGCAGGAAGGGATAAGAGCCACCTGAGCGGTGGCTCTGCAATATTAATCTGCTATCTGTCTGGCGCAGCATAGCAGTGGCGCAACGTGCAACGGTTGCGTACCGAGGTTGGCAATCAGGGATTGAACGTTACGCTGGTAACGTTGTGGAATCCGGGTTGCAATAAACACGCGATAGCCGAGGCGTTTATCGCCAGCCTGCCTGAGCTGTGGAGCCGCCTCTACTCTTCGTCGCGCTCTTTAGCGGCGCGCTGACGATCATAGAACTCATCTTCGGCGGCGATGATCTCATCCATCAATGAGTTCATATCCACTTCATGCACCTCTTCTACGAAGAGACCGGTGAGCGGCGTTTCTGGCGTCAGCTTTCCATCTTCATATAACTGCCAGATCTCTTTCGCATAGCGCGTTTGCAAAATCTGCGGAGCATATTGCCCGTAATAGGCGGTGATGTTGTTCACATCGCGCTCAAACATCGATTCAGCGTGGTTGTTTGCCGCGGCATCAACCGCTTGTGGCAAGTCGATAATCACCGGTCCGTTGGCATCCTGCAGCACGTTGAATTCCGACAGATCGCCATGAACAATGCCGGCGCACAGCATGCGCACGATATTGCGGATCATGGTATCGAAATCCTTAAGGGCGTTCTCTTCAGTCAGGAACACATCGCTCAGGCGTGGCGCAACCAGACCTTCTGCGTCTGTGACCAGCTCCATCAACAAAACGCCGTCGATGCAAATGTAGGGCTGCGGGACGCGTACGCCAGCATGCGCCAGGCGGAATAACGCATCAACTTCCGCGCTTTGCCAGGTCTCTTCTTGCTGCTTGCGCCCGAATTTCGACCCTTTTTGCATCGCACGTGAATTACGGCTGTTGCGCACTTTGCGCCCTTCCTGATAATGCACAGCCTGCTTGAAACTTCGTTGTGTGGCGTCCTTGTACACTTTGGCACACTGGATTTTGCCGCCCGTTAACACGGTATAAACGTCAGCTTCTTTGCCGCTTCTTAGTCTTTGTAGTACTTCATCTACCAGGCCATCATCAACGAGAGGCTGGAGTCGGTTTGGGATTTTCATGCGAGTCGCCTTGAAAGAGTCCAGATACAAAAAAGCCCGTAAGGCTTGCGCCATACGGGCTCTTAGGACTTCATCGAATGACTCTGGTGATCATCGATGGAGAATTTTGGTGGGCTGGCGGAATCTGAACAAAACTCGCAAGCTCATGTATTTAGGTGTTTTCATCTAATTCAACTTTGTTCCGTGTACCTAAACGTGTACCAATTATTGGATCTCATACCCCGGAACGGCAGGGCAATGATAACGAATGCACGGCGCTAAATCCAAAATAAAATGATTTTAAGGAAAAGTGTTCACAGTGTTCACTTTTTGTTTTTATACCTTAACTTCAATAAGTTAGGTGGTGACGGGTTTTAGGTGGCATGTACATTAGTGTGCACTGAGGGTGATCACTTAGTAGGGATGATAAAAGCTGCCCAAAGCCGTTATTCGTGATTTAAAATTATTGGGCGCTGCTTCTGTCAATTGTCCGCTTTGTGACTGGAGAAGACGTTATCGATTTGGAAATGATCACATTAATATGCACAATAATTAGGCTCGCCGAGTGAAAATCATGAATAATATTATCGAGAAATGGCCTAAAAATTTTGACTAAAGAATGTATAGCAGTACATGTTATTTATAGATGAAAAGAGGCATTCAATGATCAATAATATTTGCATCAGTCTGTATGGTTCAATTGAAAACATCTGCAAACAAAAACTTAATAATGCAGGTTTCAGAGTCCCTAAAGAAGTTACTGACGGCTACTTACCTCTCCTTTTGAATATGAACAAAAGGCTTATTGAACCACGTAAAAGGAATGTGCATTTTCACAGTGCTTTGGTTATTCCGGAAAAAAACAGAAGTGGCTTTTCTTCGCTCATTAATAAAATGCAATGTGGTAGAAACATTAACTGCTATCAAAGTCATCATTTGGAAAGAACTAATTTCAATGATGATTTTCTGAATGATTTCGGCTTACATCATTTCCATCTTGGTGAAAAAGCTCAGAAGACAGGAAAGTATAAACGTTACATTGAAAGAACTGGCAATACTATTTTTGCAAAGGTTGATCAGGATGACATTTATTTATTAGGAGTGTTCGGTCATAACAATGAAGAAAGAAAATTCATTTATTCTGATGAACAGCTGCTCAAGTCATTATACGATGAGTGGCCACATCTACTTGAACAGTGCCGGGTCAGAGGTGTGACAGGGCAGACACTATCCCCGGAAGAGCGAAATGCCTTGCGAAGTAACGGTGCCAATGTGATTACGGCCCTTAGTGATGACATTGCAATTATGTCCCCCGGGGGAGGGTACATGGCAAATAAAATGAGTGCTAAAGTTTCCATAGAAATGATACATCTATACCGTACAATTTCGCTGCTAAAAAAAGCATTATTTAAGATTCAAGAACAGCACTATCCATTTGATGCCGATTTTAAAGTAATAACTTTCGGTCACGATGAGCTAAGTTTGTTTTGCGATAAAAACTGTTTTTTTACAAAAATACAGATATTAGATGATTATCATAAAACCATGAGTTTAGCGCCTGGGTATGGGCCAGTTTACACTCATGGCTTCGTACGAGGTAAAACGACTAAGCTATATGTTGCATTAATTGAAGCGCTTAATACTACTGCGAGCAGAAAATATCTATACCCATTTCCATCACTATATATACGATGTTTATGAATCTTTAATTTTCAATTTAATCAAAGTAAGGGTTCAGGCATTAATTTCGAATCACAGATGTGCTTGATATTCGCAAGAATCTACATTAGGAGTCTTTGGCATGAGGATTAGGTTATCTTTAAAGTGAACTTCCGCTCCTCACTCAAAGCGGTTAAGCTCTCCCACAGCTCAGGGGGTACAGAAAATCACTTTAACGCACAATAATGTTCGGTATCCAAACTGCCCCCTAATAGCTATAAGCCCCTCATGGGGGCTTACACTTACGCTTTCACCAGATAGTATTCTTTTGCCCCTTCAACCAGCTCTGTTACCTGTAAACCTGCATTGCCTTCGCTGACCTGGTCTTCATCAACTGAATTAACCTGAAGGTTCACTATATCCAGCAAATACCAGTGATCCTGGTTATCAAGGATAGCCAGCTTGTCAGCTCTGGTTATGGTGTAAGTTCCATCAAGGGTAAATGAATAGACGCTATGGCGCTTGAAGCAATTGTTATAAGTTAGAGATATTAGCGTCTCACGGAAGTTAATCACTCCATCCTGTTTAAATGCTTCTCTTACAGCTTCCTTCTTCAAAATACCATTCTCGATCATATGGTACACATTGAAGAGTTCATATGTGTAAGTCATAGCTCTGTAAGTCATTTGAGCGTTTTCGATTTGTTCAAGCGTAAACGGTATTGCTTGGCGCTCTTTTGGCTCTTTATAACGTTGATGGTTTACAATATAAACTGATTTAAACTTCCTCTTGACTAACTTACCTTTATCTTCACCTCTTCTTCTTAATTCTATTTTTGATACCTGTGAACATTCAGTATCTTTCGATGTTCCACCAATACCTTTGACTTCCATTAAAAAGTGAAGTCCGTCATATTGAAAATTAATATCTTCTTCAAAGAGTTTTTGAGTAGTGTCAGTTTTTTTTACTTTTTCATCAGGGTCTTGAATGTCAGTAAACCCAATATATTCAAGAAACCACATTACAGAATGCACAAGCGCATCACCTGATTCCTTTAGAATATTTCTTAGTTTAATATTTTCTTCTTTTTTATGAATTAAGTCATATTCATATTGCAATGAAGTCATTGTTTCTTCATGGCGCTTTAGCTCGTTTTCAATATCAATAATTTTGTTTCTTTCTTCAATTGATATATAGGAGGGGTTGCTAATCCATGAGAAGCTTCCATTTTCAGGAAATAAATCTTTAAAGTCCGCATGTTCTGGTAAAACTTTCTCAAAGAGCTCAGTTAATAACCCTCCCTTATCTTTGATGGCAGGTAAGAAGATGACATTTTTATTATCCACTTTTCTTAGTATAGCTATCTTCTCACCTGCCTCGTTAATTAAAAGAGGCGTGTCATAATCGTAAGTATGTTGAAATACTATACTATAGCTTGATTCTGAAATGTATTTAACCAAGCAATCTTTAATATCTTTTTCATCTCCTCCGGCAGCTATTTTTATTCTCTCACCATAGCGGGTAGCAATATGTAGTGGCTGATGAAATGGGTACGTGTTTGTCTGAATGTCCTGTTCACGATCACCATTATATTGCAATTTATATCTTTCGACAGAATAACTTTCGCAAAAAACAATTAAAGCCTGTTTCTTGGCGTTTTGATATATATTGCTGACCGCAAAATACATATCGAGTGGTAAAAAGTTAACAGAGCCTGGATCGTTCCTGTAATATACGCTCAATGAAGATTTAGAAGCATCTATATGAGAGTTAGTAGGTCCAGTATCTATGACTATTATTTCTGACTCATGTAAATTTGATGGAAATTTATAGGCGTATGGAATGTTAACACCTATATATGAACTGCGAGGAGTTTCTTCTATACCATTCAACCAGTAGTGATGGGCGTTAAACTTTCGGTCTATTAATTTTTCTTCAACGCTAATTTCTGTGTTTAATATATAAATCAGTGGTTTTTCTTTAGTTTCAGACTGCATTCAAAAATTTCCCTATTTGCCATTAAATTAAAAAATCAAATTAACAGTTTAAACTCACCAGTTTTCACCTAAAGCAGTGCTAGGGTTAAAGCCCTACCGTACGAAAGTGTACGTTAAGCGCTATTTTAGGGTAGATTGGCGAGTTAAAAAAGCGAGAATTTTGCTCAGCTTTGCCGTAGATACAAGTAGCTATGCGGTTTTTGATATTCTAGAGTTAGTAAATACGACAATGAAATCAACGTAAACTTGACTACACGTCATGAGTTTATAGATTTAAAATCAGATACTTATGTTTTAAAGCGCATTTCCGTGCCATTGGACTTCAATCCCCTAAACACAATTAGCTTTCAGGCCCATGACTTCTACTAAAAGCACGGTTGGGAAGAATTTGGACATATTGACTGCAAACCCGAAAGAGCAAGCCTTAACTTTTTGAAAAAGTCTTTATATGGTCTGCTATTCACTTATAACTGACCATAGCTAAAATTTGTGATTGCGCGAAATTAAAAAACCGACCTAAGCCGGTTTATGTTGAATGATGTTATCAGGCGCTACATGCGGGCAACCAATCTGCCTCGCTGTCCCCATGCAGCGTCAGATTAGTTTGTATGCCGTTATTCGTTCGCCGCTTGAGCAGCACACGCTCATACTCTTTCAGCGTCTGCGGCACAGCCTGGCCGAAAGCTGTAAGGCTGAGTGGATGCTGATGTCCACGCGATTCCATAAATGATAAATACGCATGGTAGAGGTAACGCTTCGGGTTTATTGGCCGAATATTAGCGTTACCTATAAATAGCCCGTTCGGCGTGCTCAGCGGCATCAGGTAGCCGCAGAAATCGACCAGCGGATCGGCCTGTCGCTTTATCTCTAGCGCTTCGCCGGATGTTTGCTGCGCTTGTAACAGCTCGCGCGCTTCATCCGGTGACGCGAAGCGCTGCAACAGGTGACGAACAATCACGGCCAGCTCGGCGCTGATTTTGTCGAGCAGCTGCGGGTCGCGCTCTTTCGCCGGTATCACCTCCGGGAAGGTCAGGATTACCCGGCGACGCGAAACGCCACCGCTACGGTCACTGAAACGCATCGGATTATTGTTCACCGCCAGAATCACCGCCGGGATATGGGTTGAATAGGCATCGCGATATTTGGGATCAATAGCGACCGAATCGCCGCCGGTAATTGCCTTAATGCCCGCGCCGTCGCCGCTCCATTTCTCCTGATCGGGCAAAATAATCAGCGAGAATCCGACTACGCTGGCTCTTTCCCGCGATGATTCCAGCGTGTCGATGGTAGCGGACGTGGTGTTATCGCGGCCAGCGAGCAGCGTGGCGATCGAGGCTAAAACGCTTTTCCCGCTTCCACCTGGACCGGTCACTTCAAGGAACATCTGCCAGTCGTAGCGGTTTGCCAGCACCATAAATAACGCCGCGAGAATGCGCTCCTGCTTGTCGCCATTATGTCCGGCCGCCCGCGTCAACCAGCGGTAGAAGTTAGGCGCGTGGTCTGCGAGATTTTCACCGGGGCGCGGTGCGGAGTAGTCAACGCTGTTTACCGTGCGCAGCCAGTTTTCGCGGCGATGCGGGCTGAATGTGCCGTTCGTCGTATCAAATACACCGTTACGAAAACCAATCAGGCGGCGCGCCGGTTCGCCCATTTGCGGCACCATCAGCTTAAGCGTATCGAGCACGCTGCCGATTGCGGCCGCTGAAAATGGTGCGCGCACCTTCTGAAACAGCGCGGCGATCTCACGGCGCAGCGTCTGTACCGGCATCACCTGCCACGCACCGTTCTCATAACGGCAGATTTCCTCCCCGACAGGCGGCACGGCCAGCGCCTGCCCATAGTGATCGACCAGCAGCTCCGCCTTTTCGCTGGCACTCATGGCTTTGAGATCGGCCTCACTCACCGACTCAAACGGGCTTGGCTTATGAGGCTGAGTGAAGGCGGTCAGTAGCGCCTGCGTCGCGATGTCGCCCTGTGTCTGCCAGACGTCGTTCCAGTCGCCGGTTTCAAGCGGTAAAGCGGCCTTACCGTTGCAGGCTTTCGCGGCTTCCTTTGCCTTAAGCTGGCCTGTACCGTTGTCGTCGCGATCGGCGGCAATCAGCATCAGCGCATCAGGATTGGCTTTGCGCAGTTGCGCGGCAAGCGCCGGCAGATTATTGGCGCTAAGCGCCACATAAACTGGTTGCCCGGTCAGGCGCTGCACCGTGAGGCCGGTTGCATAGCCTTCGGTGAGCCACAGCGTTTTGCTGTCCGGCTCGCCTGCAAGGTGATAAGCGCCTTTCACCTGTCCGCCGGGCAGGGTGCGCTTATCGCCAGCGGCGCTGATTAGCTGGATATTAACGGCGTTGCCGCTTTCGTTGGTTAGCGGCACAAGCAGATCTCCAGCCGCAAAACTGATACCACCACAGCGCAGACCGGCAGCCAGCGTTAACGCTTCAGTGCTGTGCAGACCTTTCGATAAAAGGTAGGCGTTATCCGTGCGGCTGACGGCGGCTGTGAGCAGCTTCTGCGCCCGCGCGGCGGCCTCCGATTGTGCGACTGCTTTATCAACTGTGTTCACCGGTGCTTTTGATACCGTTGGCAGCGCGCCGAGCATATCGGCAATTTTGATTGCCGCCTCTTTGGTGCTGACGTCGAGTGCCTTTTCAACCAGATTCAGGCCGTCACCGGCTCCGCACTGATTACAGTGCCACGTTCCGCGACCGTCCTGGTTATCAAAACGGAAGCGATCTTTACCGCCGCAAACTGGGCATGCGCCGTGCCTGCCGCTGGCGTGAATGCTGATGCCCAGAGCGGGCAGCAGTTGCGGCCAGAATCCGGCGGCCGCTTTTACCGTGTCAGAGACAATGTGTTTCATCTGCTGAAGCTCCCTCAGTGCAACGTGGCGCGGCGAGTCGCGGCAAGCTGGCTGCAAAACAGTTCATCCATCATGGTTGCACCAAGACGCGTCAGGCGCGGCGGTGCGGTCAGCAGGTCAGGCTCAACCATGTCGCCCAGCATGGTGCAGGCCATTTCCATTCCGGCTTCTGCGCCGTGGCGGCGCACATAAAACCCTTCCAGCTCAAGCGCTATGGTCATCTGCAGCTCGTCGAGCGTTGCTGAAACTGTGATGCCGAGCGTTTTGCAGGCGTTGAGATAACCCTGTGCCAGCGCACGACGATAAACGGCTGTGCGGACTTCAACGGGTAAGCAGGAATTATTAGCGGTCATCA
>Ga0163162_10006215_pt1 | contig 11572 bp, 10 predicted proteins | sample S55metaG_FD_115310 | JGI IMG/M metagenome (GOLD analysis project Ga0163162, IMG submission 115310) | Switchgrass rhizosphere microbial communities from Kellogg Biological Station, Michigan, USA - S5-5 metaG | ecosystem: Host-associated > Plants > Roots > Rhizosphere > Soil | place: USA...
CGCCAGATGTGGGCTCAGCCGTGTGTGAGGCTGACCAGCTCGAACCGTTCGTGGCCGCCCTGGGTCACTTGCTCCTTGACCTCCCCGATTCCACTCGCGTAGTACTTCTTCTCAAACTGCGGTTCGACCGGGCTCCACTCGATTGTGGCGAGCGACTTCGTGAAGGTCCCATACGGCACTTTCACGCTCACGCCGAGCCCGAGCACGCGCGCCTGGTCGAGCGCCCCGCCGGGAGGGTAATACTCCTGCCGGTACACCTCGTTCGGCTTCGGGTTGCCGCGCATGATGATCCCCGGCTTGGCTCCGTTGACCCCAGCCTTCCAGGAGTCACTTGCGCGGACGAATCGGCCGTTCTGGAGTTCTCGGGCGTCCTCCCCCATGTACCAGACATTGCCCTGCTTGTCCTGCGCGTACCAGTCGAATGTTCGCTCGAGTGGTTTCCCATGCTGCGAGACCGTGTCGCGCACAACAGTGCACGTCACTCCCAGAATCCGAATGGTCTGACGGGTCACGACCATGTCGTCGATTTGGGGCGTCTTGCCTTTGAAGCCTTTGTAGTGGAACGCCGTGCCGGGCTTGAGCGGGAAGTAGCGATTGTCGACCGCGGCCACAAAGTTCGCGGGGTCGATCTTCGGGGAGTAGCTTCCGTGCAGCGCCCAGGAAGGCGGCTTCGGCTTTCCCGCGATCGAAGGGCCTGCACCGAGCACCAAGGCTGCAATGAGCGTCACTCCAACCATCGGCAGCGCCAGTGCTCCGTTCATCCATGCTTTGGAGTTGGTAGCACGACGTGTCATCTGGACCGTCCTTTCGATAGCACCCCGCTCACGGTTGGCCCGTCGATCCCGGGCTCCATCTCCTTCGGGGATCGAGCTCCTGACGCTACGAAGCCCAGATGAAACGTTCATGAGAGCCGCCCCCGGTCTTACCCGACGCGCCTCTCGGCGCTGAACTACGCACCCCAGCCAGTCACCAAGTACGGGATCAAGGGGCGCGCGGGCGAGAATCTCGACGTTGTCTGAATCGGCGTTGCCCGGTGATGCGGTCGACCATGGCGTCGGCGGCCGCGAGACCCGCCGCGATCTGGTTGTGGCCGGGCTGTCCCAACACGACCCCGGTGATCGTCGTCCGCTCGCCGTCGATCCAGCGGATGGCCCGGAAAGCGAAGCAGCCGCCGGCTGCGTCGTCCGAGCCGGTCTTGACGCCGACGAACCCGTTGCGCCCAACCAGTGTGTTGGTGTTGTGCACGATGCCGGCGACCGGCAGCGTCGCGCTCGGTGTGGCGACGATGCTCGCGAACACCGGCAGGCGCATGGCCCGATCGACAATGCGCACCTGGTCGGCGGCAGTCGACACGGTTGCGTCGTCGTATCCGCTCGGGTCGGTGTAGCGGGTGTGGGTCATGCCCAGCGACCGTGCGGTGGCATTCATCCGGGCAACAAACCGGGCCGCCGAGCCGGCGTCCCATCGAGCCAGGGCCGCGGCGATGTTGTTCGCCGACGGCAGCAGCAGCGCCTGCAGCGCCTGCCGTTCGGTCAATCGCTCCCCGGCCGCGATCGACACGATCGACTCCCGCTGTCGGAGCCGGCGGTCGGTGTCGGCGACATCGGCGTCGGTGAGCGTGATCGTTGGGCCGTCCTGGCCGAGCCGCAGCGGATGATCACGGAGCACGAGATACGCCGTCATCACCTTCGCGACGCTGGCGATTGCAGCTGTGTGCTGGTTCGGGCCGGCTTGGACCTGCGACTGTCCTGTTTGGACGAACGCGGCTTGGCCATACGCCGGCCACACCGTGCTGGGCACCGCCTCGCCAGGCGCACCACGGCGCTCACTGCGGAGGACGTCGATGGGTGATGCGGCCGTCGAGGACGGAGAGGCCAACAGGTGGTAGCCGAGGGCTACGGCGATCGCCGCGACGACGACGAGCAGCGCGGCGAGACGGACCCTGCGAATCCGAATCCGGCGGGTCGCTGTTCGTGCTGGTTGGCCGTAGCTCACGCCTCCATTCAAGGCAGCGCGGTGTTGCCAGCACGTAGGTGGTTTTGGATATGCGGGCAATATGCGCCAGCTCGTAGCATCGGAGCATGCGGGTGTTGATCGTTGAGGACGAGCCCTACATGGCTGAAGCCATCCGCGACGGCCTACGTCTGGAAGCGATCGCAGCAGACATCGCGAGTGACGGCGACACCGCTCTGGAGCTGATGAGCGCCAACGCCTACGACATCGCCGTCCTCGACCGAGACATTCCCGGACCTAGTGGCGACGAGATCGCCGAACGTATCGTCGCCTCCGGCAGCGGCATGCCGATTCTCATGCTCACCGCTGCCGACCGGATCGACGACAAGGCCACCGGGTTCGAGCTCGGCGCCGACGATTACCTCACGAAGCCGTTCCAGCTCCGAGAACTCGTTCTCCGTCTCAGAGCGCTTGACCGCAGGCGCGCCCACAACAGGCCGCCGGTGCGCGAGATCGCAGGCCTGCGGCTTGATCCGTTCCGCCGCGAGGTCTACCGCGACGGCCGTTACGTCGCGCTGACCCGGAAGCAGTTCGCGGTGCTCGAAGTCCTCGTCGCCGCCGAAGGGGGTGTCGTCAGTGCCGAAGAACTCCTAGCGCGAGCATGGGACGAGAACGCAGACCCGTTCACCAACGCCGTGCGCATCACGGTCTCGGCAGTGCGCAAACGGCTCGGCGAACCGTGGATCATCGCCACCGTCGCCGGCGTCGGCTACCGCATCGACACGCCACGCGACACCGCGCTTGAGGGGGAAGAGCGTGGATAGAGCCCGTGGACTGAGCGTTCGCCTCAAACTCACTCTCAGCTACGCCGGCTTCCTCATGCTCGCGGGTGCCGTGCTGCTCGCCGCCGGGTACTTCTCGCTTTCGCGTGGCGTGCACCCTGGTGTGATCTTTCTGGTGCAAAGCCATGCCGCCCTCCTGCGCTATTTTGCTCCGATCGCGGCCACCGTGATGGCGTTCCTGCTGATATTCGGCCTGCTGGGAGGGTGGCTCCTCGCCGGCCGCATGCTCGCCCCCCTAACTCAGATCACAGACGCCACGCGCACGGCCGCGGACGGATCGCTCTCCCATCGCATCAAGTTGACTGGACGTCAGGACGAGTTCCGCGAACTCGCAGACAGCTTCGACACCATGCTCGCTCGGCTCGAAGCCCAAGTCGTCGAGCAGCAGCGATTCGCAGCGAACGCCTCCCACGAACTGCGAACCCCGCTGGCGATCACGCAGACACTTCTCGATGTCGCCCGCAACGATCCCAAGGGTGACAACGGCGAACTCGTCGACCGCCTCCACTCCGTGAACACCCGAGCGATCGACCTCACCGAAGCACTGCTCCTGCTCAGCCGCGCCGACCAACGGTCCTTCACCCGGGACCACGTCGACCTATCCCTCATAGCCGAAGAAGCCGCTGAAACGCTCCTCCCCCTCGCAGAAAAACGCGGCGTCACCATTGACACCTCCGGCGACATGACCCCCACCATCGGCTCAAACCTGCTCCTACTTCAGCTGAGCACGAACCTCGTACACAACGCGATCGTCCACAATCTGCCTGAGCACGGCACCGTGTGGGTCACGACCAGGGTTCGCCCGAACACGGTGGTGCTCACTGTCGAGAACACCGGCGAGAAGCTCAGCCCACACTTAGTTTCCACGCTTGCCGAGCCGTTTCTTCGCGGCACCAAACGCATACGCACTTACGACGCAGGTGTCGGCCTCGGCCTGGCGATCGTCAACAGCATCACTCAAGCGCACGACGGAACCCTCACCCTCACCCCCCGGGGCGCCGGCGGGCTCCGCGTCACCGTGCAACTACCCGCCGCGCCACCGCACACTGGCAGATGACGATCAGGAAAGGCATCTGACTCGACGACGTCGAGCCCACCCCGTGACGCACCCCCGTCGGCCAGGTCAAGCCAATGCTTCAGTGACGTTACCTGTGCTGTTACCTGCGCTCTCGCTCTGAGGGCTCAGAGATGGCCTCGACCAGCTCACCGGTCTTCTCGTTCTCGCTGATGGCGATGTCGGCTTGGGCAACGATGCCGACGAGCCTGCCGGCCTCGACAACGGGTAGCCGTCGAATCTGGTGGCGCGCCATGAGTTGGAGCGCCTCGTCGAGATCTTTGCCGGGCTCAACCGTGATGAGATCCTGCGAGTAGACGTCCCCGACCGAGGTCTTCATAGGGTCTGCGGCCTCGGCGACCACCCTCGTCGTGATGTCTCGGTCGGTGATCATCCCGACAAGCTGCTCGTCGTCGGTTATCGGGAGCGAGCCGATGTGCTCCTTTCGCATCAGTTGCGCGGCCTCTACCACCGACGCCGAGGCCTTGATCGAGCGGGGATTCTCAGTCATCGTGTCGCGAACGCTCTTCGCCATCGTGCCTCCTCTCGTCGTCGTTGTGCGATCTTAAGTCCTGTTGCTCTCATGAACAAGCCGCGCGTCTTCCTCGGGTCGTCGGGCAAGCAGGCCAAACTGCTCCAAGCGATCACGCGCGGGCTCGAGGAGGTCGCCGACGTCGAGCCGTGGACGACCACCTTCAACCCGGGGCGGTCCACCCTCGACCGGCTGGTCGAGCTCTCCCAAGAGGTCGATTTCGCTGCGTTCGTGTTTGCTCAGGACGACTGGACGACCAGCGATGCGTCCGAGTCCGTCCAGGCGTCGCCGCGCGACAACGTGGTGTTCGAGGCCGGGCTGTTTGGCGGCGCGCTCGGCATCCGGCGCACGTTCATCCTCCACGCGAGCGGTTCGAAGCTGCCGAGCGACCTGCTCGGGCTGACCTCCGTCCGCTACGACCCGGCCACCAGCCCGGCGGAGGTTCGAGCGATCAACCAGAAGCTCCGCAAGGCGATCGAGACCGAGGGTCACCGCGGCCTGATCGAGGGGCTGTGGTGGCAGCTCTCGCTCACCATGCGGAGCGAGGAAGAACCGTCGGCGGTGGGCCTCCTGCGCATCTCGCGGGACCGCGACGGTGGGCTGACCGTGAACGGCCGGGCATGGCAAGAGGACGGCACCCTGTCGGCCCGCTACTGGAGCGAGGCCGCGACCGAGCGCAGGGATCCGGCCGGAATCCTCTACTTCTGGAAGGGCGAGCGCCCTCGGCATCCAAATGCCCCGCAACTCGAGGGCGCCGGCGAGATAACGGTGGAGACCGCCGACCGCGCCACCGGGTACTGGACGACGCGGTCGGATCGCGACCCCGGGCTGAACGCCCGAACCGCGGGCGTCTACCTTCGAGCCGACCCCACAGACCTCCAAGTGCTCGACACCGGGACCGAGAACGAGCGGGCCGAGCTCCTCGCGCAGCGCCTGCGCGAGTGGAAGTCTGCCGCGAACGCATTCTGAGCCCCAAGCTTCGCCGCGACAGCGCCCGGCTAAGGCGATCACAGCGAAAAGGATCACGACAAGCGGTCTGGCCGCCCGTGTCTCGTGCGAGACTCGCACACGAAATGGCCGAAGGCGATCAATATGTGGTGCATCCGATCGGCGTCGTCCGCTCCAGTCTGCGCACGGCTGCCGACGCCCCCAACCAGGCGTTCGAGGGCGCACCCGAAGCGCTGCTCGAGATCGAGCCCTCCTTCCTCGACGCGCTGCACCGCGTCCAGGCCGGCGACGAGCTGATCGTGCTGACCTGGCTCCATCTCGCCGACCGTGACGTCCTCCAGACCCACCCCACGGGGAACACGACAATCCCACTGACCGGCGTCTTCAAGACACGCTCTCCCGACCGGCCGAACCCGATCGGGGTCCACCGCGTAACTGTCACCGCATTCGAGGCCCCGACAACCCTTCGCGTCGGAGCTCTGGAGGCACTCGACGGCACTCCCATCATCGACCTCAAGGTCGCGATGCGCGAGTCACCAGAGGCATGACCTAGCCCACGCCTCTCGGTGCGCGTGCTCTGTCATCCTTGTCGCCACTGCCAGCACGAGGAGCTCGAAAGAAGGGAGGGTCAGCGTGACCACGCTGGGCTTCGTCGGCCTTGGGCATATGGGTGGGAACATGGCGGTCCGCTTCCTCGGCGCCGGATACACGGTCTACGGCGAGACGCGACACCGCGGAGAGGTAGAAGACCTGGAACACGAAGGGCTCCTCTGGCGCGATACGCCGCGGCAGATCGCGGAGGCCGCCGACGTCGTCTTGACGTCCGTGCCGAACGACGGCGCCCTCGAGGACGTCGCTTCGGGGCCGAATGGGATCCTCGCCGGCCTCGGGGAAGGGAAGGTCTGGGTCGACGTGAGCACCGTCAGCCCGCAGGTGAGCCGCGACCTTGCGGAGCGGGTGCGGGAACGCGGGGCTGCGATGCTCGACGCACCGGTGTCGGGAAGCGTTCCGCAAGTACAGACCGGGACGCTGACGATCATGGTCGGCGGCGACGAAAACGCCTACGCGCGTGTCGAGCCGATCCTGCGCGAGCTCGGCACTCCCAACCACATTGGCGAGAACGGACAAGGGCTGGTGCTAAAGCTCGCGATCAACATCAGCCTCGCCGTGCAGATGCTCGCCTTCGCGGAAGGCCTCCTGCTCGCCGACCGTGCAGGCATCGACCGCAAACGGGCGGTCGAGGTAATGACGGAGAGCCCGATCGGCTCGCCGATGCTGAAGGCGCGCGCTGATCTCGTCCTCGACCTGCCCGACGAGGCCTGGTTCGATGTCGGCCTGCTGCAGAAGGACGTCGTGCTCGCGCTCGATACCGCACGGCAACTGGGCGTTCCGCTCCTCTCCGCCGCCGCAGCCGACGAGGTGCTCACGCTTGCGCGAGCCGCCGGCTACGAGCACCGCGACATCGCCGCGCTCTTCGAGGTGCTCGCGCAGCTGACTGGCGACACGCCTCGCCCGACTGCGTGACCGAAGCGCGTGTCTGGCACGACATCGCGGCGACGCTTCGGCCTCGTCGTGACGATCCCCACGGGCCGCTCCCGCCGCTGCTTCTGGCTCTCACACTCGTCACCGGGCTCGTCGACGCAACGAGCTACTTGAAGCTCGGCCATGTCTTCGTCGCAAACATGACCGGAAACGTCGTCTTCCTCGGGTTCGGAATCGCCGGTGCCGGCGGCATCTCGGTCTGGGCATCGCTGACCGCGCTCGGCTCGTTTCTCGTCGGCGGCGTCGCCGGCGGTCGGATCGGCGCTCACTGGCCCAACAACAGAGGGCGCCAGCTCACCGCCACAACAACGACGGAGCTTCTGCTGGTCGCTGGTGGGCTCGTCATCGCCGCCTTCTCGCCCCATCACATCGGAACCGTAAGCCGGTACGCCGTGATCGTCCTTTTGGCGGTTGCCATGGGCGTTCAGAACGCGGCCGCGAGGAAGCTCGCTGTCCCTGATCTCACCACGACGGTCCTGACTATGACCTTGACCGGTGTCGCAGCAGATTCGAAGCTCGCAGGCGGAGACGGCGCAAAGCTCGGTCCTCGCGCCCTTTCTGTCGCAGCGATGCTGCTCGGCGCGTTGATCGGCGGGGCGCTCGTCTTGAAGATCGACAACCCTGCACCGCTTGCACTTGCGACCGCGTTGTTGGCGGTGGTCTCCTTCGTCATCTACCGCGCATCCCGATCGACGCCCACGTGGACACACGCCGCTTGAGTTGGGCTCCGCGGTGAACGCGACGTAGAACAGCCTCCGCTCACCCGGAGGACGGCGAGAAGCGACGTCACCGGGGTCAGTAACTACGGGTTTCCGGGATGCGATCGGTCGGCCGAGAGGGAACGATCCCGACATGACCGAAACAGCGACCGACAGACGATGAGCACACCCGACGCATCGACCCTGCGGGACTCGGCGCTCGGGCATTACGAGCCCGACCCACGCCGCTGGCTGGCGTTGGCGCTCGTGTGCGTGGCGTTCTTCATGACGGTCCTCGACGGCACGATCGTCACCGTCGCGCTGCCCTCGATCAAGAACTCGCTGCACGTGTCTGACAACACGCTGCAGTGGGTGCTGATCGCCTACACGATCACCTTCGGCGGCCTCCTTCTGCTCGGGGGTCGGTTGGCCGACCTGCTCGGTCGGCGGCGGCTGTTCATGATCGGGCTTACGATCTTCACGGCGGCGTCTCTCGCCTGCGGACTTGCGAACACGATCGACGTCCTGATCGGAGCGCGCGCGGTGCAGGGGGTCGGAGCGGCGATCGTCTCTCCCGCGGTGCTGTCGATCATCACAACGGCGTTCGAGGAAGGCTCAGAGCGCAACAAGGCGCTCGGCATCTGGGGTGCCATTGGCGGCAGCGGCGCAGCGGCCGGCGTGCTCTTGGGCGGCGTCCTCACGAAGTTCGCAGGGTGGGAGTGGATCTTCTTCGTCAACGTCCCGGTAGGCGCGCTCGTACTCGCGCTGACGCGCCCGATCGTCCGCGAGAGCCGGATCCCGGGGCTGCGCGGCTTCGACGCGGCCGGCGCGATCACGATCACGTCCAGTCTCTTGGTGCTCGTCTATACGATTTCGAAGGCGCCCGAAGTGGGCTGGGGAACCGGCCGCACGATCGGGCTCCTGATCGCCTCCGCCGTGCTCTTCGTCGCGTTTCTCGCGATCGAGACGCGGAGCCCGTCGCCGATGGTCTCGTTCGACATCTTCCGCATCCGCAACGTGACCGGTGCGAACGTGTGTGGGCTCTTCCTCGGCGCGGTCGTGTTTTCGAACTTCTTCCTGCTGACGTTGTACGTGCAGCAGGTGCTCGGCTACTCGGCGCCCAAGACGGGCCTGACATTCCTCGCGACAGCCGGGACCGTGGTCCTGATGGCAGGGATCTCGCAGGCGCTCGTGACGAAGGTCGGGCCGCGGCCGGTGATGGCCGTCGGCCTGGCGCTGATCACGGCCGGAATGCTCTGGTACACGCAGATTCCGGTGGAGGCCTCGTTCGTCACGGACCTGCTGCCTGGGTATCTGTTGGTTGGTCTCGGAATGGCGTTCTCGTTCATCCCGATGTCGATCGCCGCGCTCGCGGGCGTCGAGCCGCAGGAGGCCGGGCTCGCGTCAGGGCTGATCAACGCATCGCAACAGATCGGCGGCGCGCTCGGCGTCGCGATCGCCGCGACCGTCGCGTTCACGCATACGAAGACCCTGCTCGCGTCGGGACACCCGCCTGCGCAGGCCGCGACGAGCGGCTTCGCCCTTGGCTTCTGGGTGATTGCAGGCATCAGCGCCCTATCGGTCGTGGCCTGCCTGACGCTGGTGCGCGGGCAGGAGCTCGAGCAGCCGGCGACTGCCGTCGCGGTTTAGCGGTCGCCCCGCACGCGATCATTCGCGGTTTGCGTTGAGCGCTAGCCCCGCATGCGGTTCGCGAGCTGCGTGCGCGTCTTGACGCCGAGCTTGCGGAAGACCTTGCGCAGGTGGTATTCGACGGTGCTCGGGCTGATGAAGAGCTGAGCGGCGATCTCCCTGTTCGTGTGCCCTTGCGCGACCAAGCGAGAGATCTGGGATTCCTGTGGCGTGAGGTCGCCGAGTGTCTCGACAGTCCGTGTGCGGGCGTGCTCGCCGGTCGCCTCGAGCTCGACGCGTGCGCGTTCGGCGAACGCCTCCATGCCGAAGTCGGTGAACATCTCGTGCGCGATTCGAAGCTCTTTACGAGCGTCCACCCGACGGGACTGGCGCCGGAGCCACTCTCCGTAGAGCAGGTGCGCGCGGGCCAGGTCGACCGCGACGCGCGTGCGGCTTAGTCGCTCGATCGCCTCCGCGTAAAGGTCATCGGCGCACTCGTCTTCCACGACAAGCGCGTGGGAGCGAGCGGCGATCCCCAAAGCCCAGTCGGTCCCGCTCGCCCCGCTCCGATCCGTCAGCAGCCGATCGGCATCCGCGGCCAGCTCGCGGGCCCCGGTTCGCGCGGCTGCTTCGACCAGCTCGGGCAGCGCCCAGTTCACGGGGACCAGCTCCGAACTGTCGAGCACCCGGCGGGATGCCGCCAGCGCCTCCGAATAGCGTCCAAGCCCGTTGTAGAGCACGGCCTCCGCCCAATCCATGAACTCCAAGCCGGCTCCCTCGCCGCGCTCGATCACCTCGGGGCGAGCCTTATCGATAAGGCGTCTGGCTTCGGCCTCCCGGCCGCGCATCGCCACCAATCCCAGCCCGTGGTAGGGAGGAAGGGGGCTACCGGTGAGCTGCGTTGCCTCTTCGATTGCGTCAAGGAGAGACGCGGCCGACCCCAACTCGCCCGCGAAGACATGCATCCCTTCTCGGTGGCCAAGCGCGATCTGGAGGCCCCCGAGCGCTCCGGTCTCGCGGACCAGCTGGAGGTGTCGATCCGACAGCCGCTCCCATCGTTCGTCGTCCCACAGAAGCATTGCCGAGACGGTCCCGCCCCACATCCAGCGCAGCTCCTCGCGCTCCGACATCCCGGCCCCGAACGCGCGCTGCGTCTTGCGCAGAATCGGCACACCAGCCGCATATGTGTCGGTGAGAAGCGCCACCAGGCCATCGAGCAATTGGTCAAGCCCACGTGGCTTCCGCGCCGGCGGTGCCGCTTTCGCCGCTTGCGCCACCTCGGAGGAGCTTGCACCGGGCCCCGCGAGCGGCCCCGCGAAGATGGCCGCCGTCAATGCCTCGAGGTACGTCTCGCGGGCCAGCTCTGGATCGATCTCTCGGAGCCGCTCGGCGGCTTCGAGCAGCAGTGGCGCGGCGTCGTTGCCACGTGTCGAGAAGAACGAGAGCTGTGCGCGCAGCAACTCGGCCCTCGCCTGCTCGAGCTCGGTCAGCACTCCCGACTCGGCCGTCGCGACCAAACGCAGTGCGTCATCGAGTGCGCCTGCCTGCAACTTCGCTTGGGCTGCCGCGAGCGCGCGCCGCGACCGGCGCGACTCCTCGGGTGTCAACTCCGTGGCTCGCTCCAGGAACGCGGCCGCTGCGGCGAAACCTCCTCGTGCCTGCGCCCGCGCTGCAGAAAGCTCGAGCTCGGCAGCAACGTCCTCATCAAGCGACGCCGCCGCCTGCGCACGGTGCCATGCGCGGCGATCCGGGTCGATCTCCCGATCGGTCGCTTCCGCCAGCGCGAGGTGAACCTTTCGTCGCTCGGTCGGCTCGGCCGCTCCGTACACGGCCGACCGTACAAGCGGATGACGGAACGTAACCGCACCGTCCAGTCTCAGCAACCCTTCCAGCTCGGCTGCCTGCGCAGCCGTCTCCGGGATTCCGAGTTGCTGCGCCGCGCGCCACAGAAGCGCTGGATCGCCGAGCGGCTCTGCCGCCGCCAGGAGTACCAATTGCCGTGCATCGCGTGGGAGCCGCACGAGTCGCCGCGTGAAGCTCTGCTCGATCCCGGTCGAGAGAGGCAGCGCCGTCGGCAGGCCGAAGCCGCCGGCGAGCTGGGCTGGGGTCAGTCCGCGTGGGAGCTCCAGAAGTGCAAGCGGGTTGCCGTGCGTCTCGACGACGATCCGTTCCAGCACGCGCTCATCCAGCCGCCCCGGCAAGATCGAGTCCAGCAGCGCCCGCGCATCTCGATGGCCGAGTGGCTCGACCTGAACCTCTGCGAAGCCCGCTAGCGAGACGATCTGCTCGCGCGCCGCGAAGACCATCGCGATCCTCTCGGCGAGCAGGCGGCGGGCCACGAAGGCGAGCACGCGTGCCGATGCCCGGTCGAGCC
>Ga0163162_10006217_pt1 | contig 11572 bp, 12 predicted proteins | sample S55metaG_FD_115310 | JGI IMG/M metagenome (GOLD analysis project Ga0163162, IMG submission 115310) | Switchgrass rhizosphere microbial communities from Kellogg Biological Station, Michigan, USA - S5-5 metaG | ecosystem: Host-associated > Plants > Roots > Rhizosphere > Soil | place: USA...
CTACTTCGTCAAGCGTTACCGCATTTGATTCAACCGCCGCCGTACATGTCATATCACCGACTGTTCTGTAACGAACATTCTTTTTTATGATCACATCTGTATTATCAATACGAATGAATGGAGATACGGCTACCAATTGACCTTCGTGCTCGATCACTTCACGCTCATGAGCAAAGTATATCGATGGTAAGGCAATCTTTTCTTTGCGGATGTAATTCCAAACATCCAATTCGGTCCAGTTACTGATCGGAAAGGCACGAACATTCTCACCCTTGTGGATCCGACCGTTGTAAATATTCCAAAGTTCCGGTCGCTGCAATTTTGGATTCCATTGTCCAAATTCATCACGGACTGAAAATATCCGTTCCTTGGCTCTTGCTTTTTCTTCATCCCTTCTGCCACCACCAATACAGGCATCACACTTCAATTCTTCAATGGCATCAAGCAAGGTATATGTCTGTAACCAGTTGCGACTTGCAAACTTTCCCTTCGGTTCTGTCAGATTTTTTTGTTTGATCGTGTCTTCCACTTTGCGAACGATCAATGTAGCTTCCATTTGCTCGACCAGCCGATCGCGGAATTCAAGTGCTTCGGGAAAATTATGCCCGGTATCAATATGAACAAGAGGAAAGGGAATCTTGCCGGGAGCAAACGCTTTTTTAGCAAGATGGACCAGAGTGATAGAATCCTTGCCGCCACTGAATAATAAAACAGGCCGCTCAAACTGACCGGCTATTTCCCGGAAGATGTGTATACTTTCTGTTTCAAGTTGTTCAAGATAATCCAGTCTGTACTCACTCATAAGTTATTAGTTCACCGGGTTAGCATTAAATTTATTTGGTTGTTCTATTTCCTGCATATGCAAGCCACATTCCTTTTGCGACGTTTCCCACCACCATCTTCCGGCTCTGGGATCTTCGCCGGCTTCAATAGCCCTTGTACACGGTGCGCAACCAATGCTGATAAAACCTTTATCGTGCAATGAATTGTATGGAACATAAAATTCTTTCAGATAATCCACCACTTCAGCGTACGTCCAATGCAACAAAGGATTGAATTTATAAAGCTGTTTATCCTCCAGCCATTCGATCATGGGCATCTCCTTCCTCGCATCTGATTGATCGGCGCGAACACCTGTTATCCATACTTCAGCTCCCTGCAAGGCCCTGTTTAATGGTTTTACTTTACGAATGTGGCAACATTCCTTTCTATTTTCCACCGATTCATAAAAACTGTTCACGCCTCTATTTGTAACAAACTCTTCTACATCACTGGCTTCAGGGAAATATACCCTGATAGGTTTTTTATATCGCGCGGTAGTCCTTTCTAAAAGTTCATATGATTCACTAAATAACCTGCCAGTGTCCAGTGTAAATATTTTTATCGGCAGGTCATTTTTAAAAATCGCATCTGTGATCACCTGGTCTTCCTGTCCCAGGGAAGAAGAAAAAACAACCTTACCGGGAAAAAGATCACTGATCAATTCCAGGGCTTCAACAAGCGAAGCCGCTTCAAGTTTTTCTATTTGATCTCGACTTAGTCGCACGTTATAAGTTTGGTTGAGGTGTGTAGCGCAGGTACGGTTTTACCACTTTTACTCCTTTTGGAAATTTCTGTATGGCGTCTTCAGTAGAAACAGCCGGAACAACGATCACATCTTCACCATGATTCCAGTCTGCCGGAGTTGCTACGCTGTAATTGGCAGTGAGCTGGAGCGATTCAACTACCCGCAACACTTCATTAAAATTTCTTCCGGTAGATGCCGGGTAGGTAATAATAAGTTTAACGAGTTTATCAGGACCAATTACAAAAAGTGAACGCACCGTAGCTGTCGCCGATGCATTGGGATGGATCATGTCATAGAGAGTGGATACGTTTCTATCGCCATCAGCAATCAAAGGAAAATCCACCTGTACATTTTGCGTTTCATTAATATCATTAACCCAGCCGGCGTGACGATCAAGCTGATCTACACTAACTGCCAGCACTTTAACGTTGCGTTTGGCAAACTCGTCTTTTAATAAGGCCGTTTTACCAAGTTCGGTGGTACAAACCGGCGTGTAGTCTGCCGGGTGTGAAAATAAGATCCCCCAACTATTGCCAAGGTATTCATAAAAATCAATTTCACCTGCCGTTGTCTGTGCTTTGAAATTAGGGGCTACATCCCCCAGGCGCAATCCCATATTCTGTCGTTTTTTTGTTATAAAATGAAATTCGAAATTAAGCTAAAAACAATACCCTACCAAACCGGTGGACTTCATTATGATTTCTTTTAAAAAACAGTCGTTAGTTAATGGACAGGGGCAGATGTGAGATCCTGCAAAGTTTTATGCTCCAGGATGTTCAATGTCGCATCTCTCACCAGTATCATGGTATCGTGCAAAGCGCAGTATTGCTCGTTACAATTTTTGCAGCGCTCATAAAAATACAGACTTACACAAGGAAGCATGGCAATTGGTCCATCCACAATACGAATAATATTTGCCATATGAGTTTTGGAAGGATGATCTTTCAAGTAATAGCCGCCTCCTTTCCCCTTTTTGCTTTCCAGCACGCCGGCCTTTTTTAATTCAAGAAGAATATTTTCTAAAAATTTAAGAGGAACTTTTTTCTTTCTGGATATCTCAGAAATAAGAACCGGCCCTTTGTCATATTTTTCAACCAGATGGGTCAAAGCCCTGAAAGCGTATTGTGCTTTTTTCGATAACATAGGTGGCTATAATATCTGCAATTTATAATGAATCGGAGAATTTTTTTTGAGCATAGCTGAAACTCCGCAATACTTATCCAGTGAAAGGTCGATCGCTTTTTTTACTTTTTCTTTATTCGATTTATCTGTCCTTATTTTATAAGTAACAAAAATATCCTTAAAGATTCTCGGATGTTCTTCAGTTTGTTCCGCCTCCGTATCAATTTCAAGGTCAGAAAATTCAACCCGCATTTTTGAAAGAATGTCAACAATATCGATGGCGCTGCAGGCCGCTATGGCTGATAAAACAAGCGCTTTAGCCCCAAATCCATCTTCTCTTTTGCCATCGATCTTTATTTCATTTTTGCCGTGATAACTTTTGAACTGCTGATCCTTTTGCCAATGGGTAACCGTTTTTGTACTCATACTTCTGTTTTATAATTGATGTTTTTTATCGGATAAAATATTTCCAAGCGACCATTCGATCTTTTTTTCAAACGGGTGATGCCGGACAGGGCAATCTGATTTCAAACAGATGGGACATTGCACGTACAAACAACCATCGGAGTGTACAAAAAGTTCAATTGATTCGCCGAACTCTCTTTTTATTAATGAGCCCAGTGCCTCAATTTCAGCATGAGCTTCATTCACATTTAAATACCAGGGTACGGTCAAATGACAATCCACATGTAAAATACTACCGTACTTGATAACCCTCAGGTTGTGAACGTCCACCCAATTTTCCTTTCGGTTTGCATTGAACGCACGTACCATTTTTTCCAACAATTCTTCATCCGCTTCGTCCATAATGCCGGCAATCGATCTGCGTAAAATTCTATACCCTGTATAAATAATAAAAACTCCAAAAACAACGGCGATCACACCGTCTATCCAGTTTAATTTAGTAAATGAGATGAGTAAAAGACCGGCCACGATGCCAAATGTCGAGTAAGAATCAGAAACAAGATGGCGGCCGCTTGCTATTAAGGCCAGCGATTGATTTCTTTTCCCATACCGAAAACCAAGAAGTCCCACACCCAGGTTGATCAAACCGGTAATTCCGACCAGGATGATTCCTTTGTCAATACTATGGATGGGACCAGGATAAATAAAGTGCTGAATGGCTTTGTAGATGATGATAGCGCCAGCGGAAAGGATCAACGTTCCTTCTACGGCAGCCGAAAGAAATTCGGCCTTTCCATGACCGTAGGGGTGATTGACATCACGGGGTTTTGCAGATATATATAAACTATACAGACCAATAAAACCCGCCGCTACATTTACAATGCTTTCCAGAGCATCAGTCAGAATAGCAAGGGAATGAGTGAGCCAATAAGCTAAAAATTTCGCAGCCAGTAACAGGACCGAGATCGCGGCTATCCATTTCTGAATGTTTAGATTTTGCTGCTGCGTTTTCAACGATGGCAAGTTATTCAAATTTCCTTTGCAGAAAGTTGAACGTGTTTGTTTACAACCTTTTTGAACGTCTTCCTTAGATTGCCCCGCAAACGAAAATAAAATTCTTTATTAAACAACTGTGAGTCCCGCAGCGCCTTGTAAGTAAGGAAAATTCCAATAGGTACTAATATAAAGGTAGATAGCCAAACCCCTGCAAACGGACTCATGCTCCCTTCCTTTGCAAATTTTTGGCCTGTAGTGCTTAAAAAATAAAATACCATAAAGAAGACAATTGCAAATATCAAAGGAGTTCCCAATCCACCTTTGCGAATAATAGAACCGAGTGGAGCGCCGATCAGAAATAAGACAAGGCAGGCAGCCGCCAGGGTTATTTTTCTATGCCACTCTATTTGGTGTAGTCGCAAAGCCTTTTTCCTCATATCATAATCCGCCACCAGTCCCTCAACCCTTGAATTGGCTGACAGAAATTGCGCGTGTGCTTTTTCATTGATAAAATTCCTTACTGAATCAGGCAGCACCTGGTCAAAACTTTTTGCAAGTTTCATTCCGATAGCTATGGGAGCCAGGGTATCTCGTTTGTTCCATCCGCTGTCCAAATAAGAAGCAAACTGAAAAAACGGAAGTGTTTCTTTTTTTGTCCGCAACTTCACTTTCGCAACTTCCCTCTTTAAAGAATCGATAGCCTGGTTCAATTGTTTGATATTCCGCATCTGCTGGTTATTCTGATACATGCTATCAGAGGTCTTTCTAAATTGAAGTGAGCTCAGGTCAAATTGTTTTATGTACTCTTTGAAACCAAGCCTGATGAACTCAGAATTCGCATAGCTATTCCCCCTTTCCTGGTAACGCCAGCCATCAGTCAATTTCATCTGCAAATAACGGCGGTCATTTGTTATGCTCATAACGCCATTCTTTGCAACGATGAAATTATCCTGCAGCATTCCCCCCCTCTCATAAATGATTACATCATGAATGATGCTGTCGTGCTCCTTGCTGCCTATTTTGATGGCAAACCCTTCTATCTTATTATAAAAAACGCCTTCCTTCAATTCAAAAGCAGGTTTCGTAATGTAAATATCACCGAGCAATGTTTTTGACTTCAGAACGGCTACCGGCATGATATAATTGGCAAATAAAAAGGCGAGAAAACATAAAAAGAGGGAAACAATAAAGAGAGGACGCATGAATCGCAGCAAAGAGATGCCTGCTGACTTTATAGCAACGAGCTCAAAGCTTTCACCAAGATTTCCAAATGTCATTAATGATGAAAGCAAAACAGCCAATGGCAATGCGAGCGGAACCAGGGCTGCTGTTTGGTACCAGGTAAACTCGAGAATGATGCCTGTGCTTAATCCTTTACCTACAAAATCATCGATCCACAACCAAAAGAACTGCATGATCAAAACCAAAAGAGTGATAAAGAAAGTAGCCACGAACGGACCGATAAATGCCTTGATGATTAGTATGTCTAATTTTTTGATCATGTTTTCTTGTGCCTCGTATCTTGTATCTTGTGACTTTGGCTTCCTTAGCACTGTATGAGTAATGAAACAAAAATACAGCTTTCAACTTTTGAGATGGATCTGCTGAGGAATTCTGAATGGATTTTAACAAAGAACCAGATCATAAAAAAAGTCCAACGATTGCTTGAAGAGGTGCAGGAAAATATCTGGCCACATGCAAAAGGTTCTTCTATTCATTTACCCCGCGAAGTGATCACGATTTCACCAAAAATATCAAAAGGGGAGAACTATAAAGGTCTTCCATGGCTAATGCTTGACTATCCCCGTTTCTTTGAAAAGGAAAAAGTTTTTGCTATTCGGACCATGTTCTGGTGGGGAAACTTTTTCAGCACCACTCTTCATTTATCGGGTGAATACAAGGAAAGATACAGCCGTGCTATTGCGCGATCTTATGAAGAGCTCTGCCTACATGAATTTTACACCTGCATTCATTCCGAGCAGTGGCATCATCATTTTGAAAACGAAAATTACCTACCGGTCAAGAATTTTACTGCCAATGATTTTGCTGATCATATCGCTCAACGATCATTCATAAAGCTATCATGCCAGCTTTCCCTTCTTGAATGGAATGATGCGCCCGCTTTGTTATCAGAAAGTTTTAAGCGAATAACCAAGTGGCTTGGTTAATTACTTCCAATGCGGTGAAACAGGTCTTTCACCTGGTAATCCCACAACATGCTTTGGTCCTTTACTTCCCTTTTCTCAGCAAAATCTTTAACGACGAGTATGGTCTGGTTTGTTATTTCTGATTTTTCAATGCTGAATTCAAAATATTCTTCTTTCGGTGTGTCCAGCCAATGAAAGCGAATAAATTTTTCTTCCTGGCTTTCCAGCACTTCTGCTGTTTGAGAAGAACCATTCCAGGAGAAAAAAAATATATTGTCTCTCTCATCCACTTTGTCAGCAAACCATTCCTGCAACCCTGCAGGGGTGGAAAGAAATTCGAACAGAATACTGGGAGAACATCTTACGGGGTACTCTAGCGTATACAATTGTTTACTCATCTTCATCTTTTAAAATCATCAATCAATGCAATTATAAATAATTATTTTAAGCGTCAAAGTTTTTTTCCGTTTATTTTTTCACCTTTCTCGAACTCATATACTAAAAGTTCATTAAGAGCGTTTTATTCAAACTGGAAATAAATTTTGGGACGTATCGCTAATTACCTTAATTTGCCTGACGTTCAATATTTTCGGTGGACGACGGACATTGTGATGGGATTTTTTGGGATAATTATGACCATACTAACATTATTCTTTAACCCTAAAAATAACCCATTTTAAAACCAACCTATGAGTATGCGACAGTTGAAGATCACGAAGTCGATTACGAATCGTGAATCTCAAAGTCTCGAAAAGTACCTTCAGGAGATCGGCAAAGTCGATCTTATTACTCCCGAAGAAGAAGTAAAATTAGCCCGGTTAATTAAGCAAGGAGATCAAAAAGCGCTTGATCGTTTGACCAAGGCAAACCTTCGTTTTGTTGTTTCTGTAGCGAAGCAATATCAAAACCAGGGATTGTCGTTACCGGATCTTATCAATGAGGGAAACTTAGGACTTATCAAAGCAGCTCAACGCTTCGATGAAACCCGTGGTTTCAAATTTATTTCCTATGCGGTATGGTGGATCCGTCAAAGCATTTTACAAGCTTTGGCTGAGCAGTCGCGGATTGTTCGCCTGCCCTTGAATAAGGTAGGTCTGACCAACCGCATTCAAAAGGCCTACTCCCAATTGGAGCAGGAATTTGAAAGAGAACCATCGGCAGAAGAACTGGCTACCATGTTGGAAATAGATATCGAAGAAGTCTCCGCTACTCTTGGTATATCTGCCCGTCACGTTAGCGTAGATACTCCACTTGCCGAAGGGGAAGACAATACGCTTCTTGATGTATTGGAAAATCCAAATGCGGTAAAAACGGATAATGAGCTTGACCACACTGAATCTTTGAAAGTAGAAATTGAAAGATCATTGAAGACACTTACGGAAAGGCAAAAAGAAGTGATCTGTTATTTCTTTGGAATTGGGGTAGATCACCCGATGAGCCTGGAAGACATCGGAGAAAAATTCAGCCTTACCCGCGAAAGAGTCAGGCAGATCAAGGACAAAGCCATTACTAAATTAAGAACGGTAAATCGTTGTAAACTTCTGAGAACTTACCTGGGAGGATAATGAAATAAACTTTACACTTATACTTATCTTTGTGATCTTATTTTTAAAGTGAACATTTATATGTTCACTTTTTATTTGTGAGAAACTGAAAATATCGAGACCATGTTCGAATCACTGAGTGATAAACTCGAATCAGCTTTTAAGAATTTAAAGGGCCAGGGAAGAATTACTGAGCTCAATATTGCCTCGACCGTAAAGGAGATCCGTCGTGCCTTAGTAGACGCTGATGTCAATTATAAGATCGCCAAGGAATTTACAGATAAGATTAAAGACAAGGCGCTCGGTGAAAAGGTCATCAATGCCATTAGTCCCGGTCAGTTGATGACAAAAATTGTGAAGGATGAGTTGGCTGAACTGATGGGTGGGAAGGAGAGCAGTTTTAATGCAAAGGGTAGCCCTGCCGTCATATTAATTGCAGGTTTACAAGGTAGCGGTAAAACAACGTTTAGTGGGAAACTCGCCAATTATCTCAAGACAAAAAAAGGGCTGTCGCCCATGCTTGTTGCTGCTGACATTTATCGCCCGGCAGCCATGGAACAATTAAAAATCCTGGGAGAGCAAATCGGCGTTGATGTACATGTAGAAGAAGAAAACAAGAATGCTGTTTCCATTGTACAGAATGCCGTTAAAGAAGCCAAAAGCAAAAATAAGAACGTGGTCATCATCGATACGGCGGGCCGGTTGGCCATTGACGAAGCCATGATGACTGAAGTGGCGAATATCAAAAATGCTGTGAACCCGAATGAAATTTTGTTTGTAGTTGATAGCATGACAGGGCAGGATGCAGTGAATACAGCAAAAGCCTTTAATGATCGTTTGGATTTTTCCGGTGTCGTGCTAACAAAATTAGATGGCGATACAAGAGGGGGTGCCGCGCTTTCTATAAAATATACAGTCAACAAACCGATCAAATTTGCCAGCAGCGGTGAAAAGATGGAAACGCTGGATGTTTTTTACCCCGAAAGGATGGCTCAGCGTATTTTGGGAATGGGCGATATTACTTCACTGGTTGAAAAAGCGCAGGAACAATTTGATGAGGAGCAGGCAAAAAAACTGGAAAGTAAGATCAGGAAAAACAAATTTGATTTTGCGGACTTCAAACAACAACTTGAGCAGATCAAAAAGATGGGCAATCTGAAAGACCTGATGGGAATGATCCCGGGAGTTGGAAAACAAATGAAGGACATTGATATCAGCGATGATTCGTTCAAAGGAATTGAAGCTATGATCAATTCGATGACCCCAGCTGAGAGAGCCGACCCGGACCTGATCGACAGCAGCCGGAGAAAAAGAATTGCACAAGGAAGCGGAAAAGATATCAGTGAAGTCAATGCCTTTATGAAGCAGTTTGAGCAAATGCGTGACATGATGAAGAACATGAACAAGATGAATATGTTTGGGAAGATGATGGGAATGAAAAGGTAGTTGATAGTTTATAGATGATAGTTTGATAGATGATACATATCGACGCAGATAAAAGTTAATAGTGAAAAGATAAAAGTTCCTTCGTAGGGACTTTTATCTTTTAGTTTTTATCTTTTCAACCTTGGAATGATCATGATCGATTCTCTCGGAAAATATCAGAATATCTTTTTTATAGGCGTAGCAGGTGCCGGTATGAGCGCTCTTGCTCAGTATCTTGCTGGCATTGGAAAAACTATTAGTGGTTCAGATCGCTTTTTTATTCCGGGGCAGCACAATGAAACAAGGGATAAACTAGAAGCAGAAGGAATAAAATGTTTTGTACAGGATGGAAATGGGATCGATGAGACAACCAATGTGATCATTGCATCAACTGCCGTAGAAGAAACAAATATAGAGATCCAAAAGGCAAAAAGCCTGAACATCCCGATACTCCTGCGCTCCGAATTACTAACTCTCATCAGTAACACAAAGAAAACAATTGCTGTTGGCGGTACCTCCGGTAAGTCGACGACAACGGCCATGTTATTCGATATATTAGATCATGCCGCGCTTGAACCAAGTATTATAAGCGGCGCCGGCCTGGTAAGGCTCCAAAAGCAAGGGAAGATCGGGAATGCTTACGTGGGCAAAGGTGATTGGCTGGTCATTGAGGCCGATGAATCGGATGGCTCGATCGTGAGCTATCATCCCGAAGTCGGGTTGTTGTTGAATATTGACAAAGACCACAAAGAAATTGATGAACTGAAAACTATTTTTCAGACATTTAAAGACCACACAAAAAAATTGTTCGTGGTAAACGCTTCCAATGCTTTGACGGCTCCCTTTTCACAAAACACAAGGCACGACTTTTCTTCCACAGGTGCAAAGGCCGGTTACCAGTCAACCGATTTTGCACAATCCGGTTTTCAAGTTCAATTTAAAATAAACGGAATTGAATTTTCCCTTCATGCAATGGGGAAGCATAACATGGAGAATGCACTGGCTGCATCTGCCGTAGCGAATCAGTTAGGTGTGGATCTGAAAGTTTGCGCCGATGCCATCAAAAACTATGGAGGCATTTATCGTCGCAACCAGGTATTGGGACAAAAAAATGGGATCTGGGTAATTGATGATTATGCGCATAACCCGGCAAAAGTTGCGGCTGCTATTCGTTCGGTACAACCATTGGCTAAAAAAGTCATTGCATGGTTTCAGCCCCATGGGTATGGCCCTACAAGATTTCTACGAAATGATTTTGTGAAGGAAATTTCGCAAGCTTTGCGTCCGCAAGACGAGATATGGATGAGTGAGATCTTTTATGCGGGCGGTACCACAACAAAAAATATCAGCGCCGCGGATCTGATCCATGATCTGAATTCTCTTGGCAGCAATGCATTCTTTGCCGACAATAGAGATGAGATCGTTTCCCTGATAAGATCCCATTTGACCGCCGACAGCGCTATTTTATTAATGGGTGCAAGAGACCCCAGCCTGGATGAATTTGCAAAACAATTTTTTGAGGAACTGTAATATGAACGATCGATTTGAAATAATTGTGGATATTATCAGGAACAGAAGAAGTGTTAAGCCCGTAAAGATGAATGGCAAAAAAATTCCTGATGAACAGGTGAGACAATTATTGCAACTAGCGAACTGGGCACCTACACATGGCCGCACAGAACCGTGGAGATTCTTCATTTACTCCGGTGAAAAGGTAAAAGAGTTTTGCCACCAGCATGCTGAATTGTACAAGATCCATACTCCACCCGAAAAATTTGAACAGGCTAACTATGATAAGCACTTGCACAACGGTGATCTCGCTTCACACATTATAGTTGCAATTATGCAAAGAGGCGACTCACCGAAAATTCCCGTACTCGAAGAAATTGCAGCTACAGCTATTGCCATTCAAAATATTTTACTTGGCGCCACCGCTGCAGGTATTGCTAGTTTCTGGAGCACCGGGGGAATGGCACACCATCCAGTGATGAAAGATCTTCTCCACTTAAAGAAAGAGGATATCGTAATGAGTATTGTGTACCTCGGGTATAGCGATGAGCACATGGAAGGAAAACGACAAACTGGCATCGAGGAAAAAATGGTATGGAAATGAACAAATAATAATTAATATTTATCCTTCGCCGCACAAAGAAAGATAAATGGAATGCGAAACAAGGTATCTGCCGTTGGTAACAAAACATTCAATTTGTTACAAAAAAGATGTTTGAATTTTGACGATGAGCGCTTATTTTTGCCGTTCAAATTAAACCTATTTTTTAACCGCATTTAAATTTCTATTTAAGATGCCAGTAAAGATCAGACTTCAACGACACGGGTCGAAAAAAAGGCCATTCTACTTTATCGTA
>Ga0163162_10006218_pt1 | contig 11570 bp, 9 predicted proteins | sample S55metaG_FD_115310 | JGI IMG/M metagenome (GOLD analysis project Ga0163162, IMG submission 115310) | Switchgrass rhizosphere microbial communities from Kellogg Biological Station, Michigan, USA - S5-5 metaG | ecosystem: Host-associated > Plants > Roots > Rhizosphere > Soil | place: USA: Michigan...
CCAGCTGCCTTGCAGGATCCTCGAAATTTCGAAATTTTGTCGTGGCACAGTTTATGTGGCAGACTCCTTGGGGCGAGTGTCGAGAATATGTTCGGTTCGATCGAAGCTGGCGGGACCAAATTCGTTTGTGGGATCGGGACTGGGCCCGGAGACCTGAAGACGGTGCAGTTTCCCACGACAACGCCCGAAGCCACCCTGGCAATCGCAATCAACTTCCTGCATGAAGAATCCAGGGGCGAATTGAAGGCGGTTGGCATTGGTTCCTTCGGGCCCATTGATCTGCACCGCACGTCGGCAAAGTTCGGTTATGTGACGTCAACGCCGAAGGTAGGTTGGCAGAATTACAACCTGGCTGGCACAGTGCGCGATGCGCTGGGAGTTCCCGTCGGCTTTGATACTGACGTCGATGCGGCTGCGCTGGGCGAGGCCCGTTGGGGTGCAGCCCAAAACCTGACGGATTTTCTCTATCTGACAATCGGCACCGGCATCGGTGGCGGCGCCATCATCAACGGACGCGTTCTGCACGGACTCGTGCATCCCGAGATGGGGCACATTCGGGTTCCTCACGATCTGGCACGCGACCCCTATCCCGGCGCCTGTCCTTATCACGGTGATTGCCTCGAAGGATTGGCCTCCGGTCCCGCCATGCAGGCCCGGTGGGGCAAAGCAGCGCAGGATCTTCCCTCGGACCATGAAGCCTGGAACCTCGAAGCGAACTACCTGGCTCACGGGCTCGCCAACTGGGTGCTCACCCTATCACCGCAACGCATTCTGCTGGGCGGAGGCGTGTTGCGGCAAGCGCATCTCTTTAGCCGGATTCGGCAGGAGCTGGTGGCCCTGCTCAACGGATATGTGCAGGCGACTGAGATCATGCGAGACATTAACCAGTACGTGGTCCCGCCGCAGCTGGGAGGCCAGGCCGGGGTTCTCGGAGGCCTGGTGCTGGCGCAACAAGCCTATTCGAATCTTGACCGCGAATGACCCCGAAAATCACTTATCCGTTGGCGTCTCGAAACTAACGTTCGGCATCTCGACCCAGGGGATGTGGCATTCGTGAAGATCGAGTTCGATATGAGCATCCTGCTCGCCGATGTGATCTGAAGTCCGGCCGCACCTGAGGCAAAACCATTCCTGGATAGCTGGATTCCAAATAATGTGTTCGTGTTTCATCGGCCTGGTCTGTCTACAAACTCTACTTTTTTAGTGCGACGAAAAGCTGATCGCGAAGGAAGGTTTCGCTGATTTGTGTTTCTCGAGTTGTTCTTTACTCACTGACAACATCTCTTGGGCGCTGCTGTCATTGGGGGAGTTGACGGTAGCGAGTTTTGCCTGGGCGGCGGATGGATCCAATACTTCGAAAGCAGGCGCAAGGTAAGGCTTCCTCGCGGATTTAGAATCCTGAATCACGAACGCACCTCCCAGCCTCTTACAGCGAACGGGCTCGAAGAATCTTTACAGCAAAACTTTGGGGTGTTGAAAAAGAAAGATCGGGGTCGCTTTTCCGACGCAAGTGGAATGAGGGTATGGAATCGAACGAACGGAAATCAGCAGAGTGACTGCTATACGGAAACTGTGGCTGACAGCTGAGGCTAGTTGGACGGCTCCAGAACACCCTCAGTGGTGATGCGGCTCGCCTTGCGGATTTCGGCAGCCACCTTCACCAGGGCTTCGTCGGCGCGGCCGGGGCCATCGTCCGAAATCATGGAACTGGCGGCCAGGGTGAAAAGCAGCGCGTCTTCCGGTTTATCAAAATACAGAACTACCTGACTCGCCGCCATGCGAACTACCTCCCGGGGGGTTGATCTCAAGAGGAATGATAGGCCGAATCCAAGGGCGATTGGAGGTACTCTCTTGATGCCCCTAGACACTTCGTTCCACCATGTTTCGGTTTCCCCAGAATGCCCGCCGACACAGTGGTGCGTCCCCCAAAATGCTACAGTTAAAGAATCAATGTCTGCTCCCGAATCGCGCTTCGTAAAGGCTTGCCGTGCTCTTCCAGTGGACCGGACTCCGGTCTGGTTCATGCGCCAGGCGGGCCGTTACATGCCTGAATACCGCGCAGTCCGAAAGCAGTATTCACTGATTGAAATATGCAAGCGGCCGGAGGTTGCGGCCGAGGTGACCATCACTGCTGCCGAGGCCCTGGGCGTGGATGCAGCCATCATCTTTGCCGACTTGTTGCTTCCGCTCGAAGTCATGGGATTGCCATTTCATTTCTCTCCGGGCGAGGGCCCGGTGATTGAGAAGCCCGTACGAGATCAGGTGGACATTTCCCGCTTGCGCACCGATCGCGCCGCCGATCTGGGATATGTCTCCGAAGCGGTGCAGCGAGTGTGCAAACACTTCGGTCCGCGACTGCCGGTCATCGGTTTCTGCGGCGCGCCCTTCACGCTGGCCAGCTACATGATCGAGGGTGGCAGCTCGCGCAATTATGTCTACGCGAAAAAGATGATGTACTCCTCGGCTGCCGCATGGGACCAGCTTCTGGGCAAGTTGGTGGCCGTGGTTTCCGAATATGCCGCGGAGCAGGTACGTGCGGGCGCCGACGTGATCCAGGTATTCGACAGTTGGGTGGGATGTCTCAGCGTGGACGACTACCGGCAGCACGTGCTGCCTCGCACCACGGAACTCGTGAGGTCGTTGCAAAAGACGGGCGTTCCCATCATTTATTTTGGGACCGACAGCGCCACGCTTTTGCCATCGATGAAAGAGACCGGCGCAGAAGTCATTGGTCTGGACTGGCGGATTCCTCTGGATCAAGGCTGGGCTGCAGTGGGTTCCGGAGCAGTTCAGGGGAATCTGGATCCCGTCTTGCTGTTTGCAGGCTGGAAGGAAGTCGAAGCCAGTGCGAGTGCGATTCTGAGGCGCGCCGGCGGACGTCCCGGACATATCTTTAATTTAGGGCATGGAATTTTGCCGGAGACTCCGGTGGAGAATGTGAAGGAACTGGCCAGGTTTGTGCAGGAATACTTGGCTAAGAGTGGTTAGCCTTTGACTACGCCGTCCTTGCCCATGCAATTTTGAAACCCATGACCTGCAACATCAGTTAAGAATGAAACGGATCGCGATTGTCGGCGGCGGAATCTCTGGGCTGGCGGCTGCTTTCGCGCTCGAGGGACGGCTGCAGGCTGGCGAGTCGTTAGAATTTGTGGTTTACGAAGCCGGACCGCGCTTCGGTGGTGTGCTGTCCACGGAGCAGATTGATGGCTGCCTGGTTGAAGCTGGTCCTGACTCCTTTCTGACGGAAAAGCCCTGGGCTGCGGACCTCTGCCGTCGGCTCGGGATGGAAGATCAGCTGATTGGGTCGAACGACGGCGATCGCCGGACTTACATCGTCGTAAATGGCCGGCTTGTACCCATGCCCGATGGGCTGATGTTCATGGTCCCCACCCAACTGACGCCAGCCATGTTGACTTCGCTTTTTTCTGCTTCTACAAAATTTCGCATGATGCAGGAGTGGCGCTGTTCCCCCCGCCGATCGACTGCCGACGAAAGCGTTGCCTCGCTGGTGGAGCGCCACTACGGTGCGGAGATGGTCGATCGTCTGGCGGATCCGCTGCTTTCCGGGGTCTACGGAGGCGAGGCCTCGCAACTCAGCGTGCGTGCCGTGTTGCCCCGCTTTGTTGAAATGGAATCAAAATACGGCAGCCTGGGGCGGGGCATGCTGGCGGCGCGTAAGAAGCTGAAAAATCCGCAGTCTCGCCCGCCGATTTTTACTTCTCTCAAACGTGGCATGCAACAACTGTCGGAAGCTCTCGTCGCGGCCCTTCGTCCGGAGACACTGCTGGCAAACACCCCCGTAGCTGCGGTACAGAGACAGGATCGCGGCTGGGTTGTGTCCGCTGGATACGCCTCTGATCACTTCGACTCCGTGATCGTTGCCACGCCGGCGCATGCCGCAGTCCCGCTGCTCGAGATAACGTGCAATGACCTCGCCGCCGAACTCAAATCGATTTCCTATAGCTCATCAATGACGGTTGCGCTGGGTTTCGACAAGGAAGTGCGATCCAGTTTGCCTCCAGGCTTCGGGTTTCTGGTCCCGCGCAGGGAAGGCAAGCGCATGCTGGCGGCAACTTTCGTGCACAACAAGTTCCCGCATCGTGCTCCGGAAGATCGGGCATTGTTGCGCTGCTTTCTTGGCGGCAGCCGCGACGAGCAAGTGTTGCAACTTACACATGATGAGGTCTTGAGTATCGTGCGAGAGGAACTTCGCCAGATCATTGGACTGAAAGCGGAGCCGCTCTTCGCTCGCGTCTATCGCTGGAAGAGTGCGATGGCCCAATATACGGTTGGCCACCTGGATCGGTTGCAAAGGATCGAGAATCTCTTGAACGAATGGCCAGGTCTGGCCCTGGCGGGCAATGCCTATCGCGGAATTGGTGTCCCCGACTGCGTGCGCTCGGGCGAGATGGCGGTACAACAGGTATTGGCGGCATAGCTCTTCGTAGCGCCGGTGTCTCGCCGGTTGTCGCGCCGGCAGTCCCGACCTCGCTCTTTTGCCGACAAGCTACATTCGGTATCCCGACCTCGCCACGTTCTTTTGTGTGAGTTACGGGCGTAACGGCAATAACTCCGCTTCTTATTGCAGAAACATCCGGGCTCAGTCAGGGTTAATACAATCGGTAACTTATGAGCAGACGGATTCTGGCCCTGGCTTCGCTCATCCTGTTCACGCTCTTGCCATTGAGCGCGCAGGAACAGAAACCCCAGGATGACATTTCGAAGTCCGCCAAATCCGCGCCAGAGGTTCCGGCGGATGTTCCGCATGACGTACCCGCAGAATCATCTCCAGCATCGACCCAGGCACCGCCACGCACATCCTCCAGTACTTCGCCAAAAATGACCGACATGGCCATGCCGGATATGAAGGGCATGAACAACGATGGCAGCGCCCACGCCATGCTTTCCATGGCGGATCGCCAGATGGATATGGGGCCGCACATGAAGATGACGACCCTGCGCGATCTGAAGCCCGGCGACCAGGAGAAAGCCGATCAGGTCGTGACAGCGGCGCGCACCGCGGCGGAAAAATATACGGATTACAAAGTTGCTCTCGCCGACGGCTACAAGATTTTTCTACCGAACCTGCCGCAGAAGCAATATCACTTCACCAACTATCGCTATGCGTTTGAAGCCGCGATTCAATTCAATCCCGAACATCCGACATCGCTGCTCTATGAGAAAAATAGCGAGGGCTACAAGCTGATCGGTGTCATGTACACCGCGCCCAAGAATTCGAACTGGAATGATCTGGACGAGCGAATTCCGCTGAGCATTGCTCAGTGGCATGCACATATCAACTTGTGCCTGCCGCCAACTGAAAAAAAGAACGAAGCCTGGGGACCGCGCGTGAAGTTCGGTTTAGCCGGATCGATCACCACTCGCGACGCCTGCGAGGCAGCTGGCGGTAAATTCATGCCTCAAATATTCGGCTGGATGGTGCACGTGTATCCCTTCGAGCAGAAGCCGGAAGATATCTGGTCGGTTGAGCGCCAGGCCCCTAATCACGTGGACTGAGTTTCAGTTCGATCCGCTGCGAATACAAAACCATCGCTCACTAGAAAGTTCACGACCGAGCACGCCGTGATCGTCATCCCGTTAGCCAGAAGATAGTTCACATGCGCGAATCCCACCAGCAACTTCATCAACAGAAGATTTCCGGCGATAGAGAACAATCCAGTGGTCAGATTAAATTTCAGGAAGCGCGTGAATCCGGCTCCCGTTCGGTCCCTCCAAGTGAAGCGCTCGTGCCATCGAAAATTGTGGATCACTGTGATTTCGACAGCCAGAGTAGTGGCAAGCAAGTAGTCGAAATGAAACGCTGTCTTCAGCAAGGCCAACATCAGCAACTGCACCGCGATACCGATCCCGCCGACAAGATTGAACTTGAGCCAGCGCATGGCTGCAGGCTGCCAGGCGTGCGTCATCGGATGCGCTCCTCTGCATAGAGACGCCGTGTGTTCCGGACGGTAAAGAAAATCACCATCGCGGACATGCCAACCAGCCCAATTGCCCCGCCTATATCAAACAATCGGTAGTGTCCGTGGAAGACCATTGGACGGAACAACAACGCCACGTTCCCGATCGACAGCAGGATTCGCAATTCAGTAGGGCCAAAATTCCAGAACGAGAGCTGAAATTCTCCCAACGTGTATGTAGCGAGGTAAGACTGGATAGAAAGCAGCAGAAACACGACCAGCAATCCGATCGCTATGTAGGGATGCATGTATCCCGACAGCGCCAGCCCGCCCATGAGCGCCAGCCCGCCGAAACTGTCGACGATGTGGTCCACGTAGAACCCGTAACGTGGACGTTGCTGCCGGCGTGCCCGGGCCAGAGTGCCGTCGAGGCTGTCTCCCAGCCAGTTGAGCGCCAGAAAGAAGATGACTGCCAGAAGCCAGTACCGGTTCCATCGGGCGAGTGCGTAGCTGGCCCCGGCCATCACTTGAGCGCCGAACCCTAATACGGTGAGGTGGTCAGACGTAATCCATCGCGGCGTACGTTCCGCCAGCCAGATCAGGACCCGTTTTTCGGGGTTGGCGGTTAAGCCATTGTGGATGCGAGACGCGTTTTCGAAGCGTTTGATGCGGCGCACCTCGGTCAGCACGCTGGGGTTTGCCTGTTCGCAGAAATCGATCATTGGACTTGCCATTTCCTTGCTCCGTTTGCTACTGCGGAGCCAGTTTGGTTGCTGGGGCGGCGAGGCGCAATGCACAGCGGGTCAACTGGAGGTCAACTGTAGATTAACTTGTAAGTATTTGAAAATAAGGTGGATGATTCGGGATCATACTCGCGGGTTATGGGTCACTTTCATGCTGTGGGGGCGGGGCGCCCCCACGATCGTCGGCGAGACGCTGGCGCTACTTGGACGCTTCTTCGATGGATTGCCTTAGTTGCTCGACTGCCCAGTCGATTTGCTCCGAGGTGATGACTCCCGGGGGGGCGATCAGCAGATGGTCGCCGGAGGTGCCGTCCACGCATCCCTGCATGGGGTAGACGAGTAATCCCCGCTTCAGGGCGGCAGCGCCTACCTTGCCGGCAAAATTCAATTCCGGAGCGAAGGGCTTTTTGCTTTGCTTGTCGGCAACGAATTCCACCCCTCGCAGCAATCCGATGCCGCGGACATCACCGACTGTCCTCAAGTCCAGCAGAGTTGAGAGGGACTGCTCCAGCTTTGCGGCAACGCTGCCCTCGCGATCGGAGTCCCCGGCTTCAACCAGTTTCTGCTGTTGCAGACGGTGCAGTACGGCTCGTCCCGCAGCCAGCGAAACGGGATGGGCGTTGTATGTAAAGCCGTGCAGGAAGGCCCCCGAGGCAATTCCATCCACGACCTTTTTCGTGGCGATGACGGCGCCGAGCGGAGCGTAGCCGCTGGAGAGACCCTTCGCTGCAATCAAGATGTCGGGGGCGATGCCCGAGTGTTCGATGGCGAAGTTTTTTCCGGTCCGGCCCATGCCGGTCATGACTTCGTCCGCGATCAGCAGGACGCCATTGCGCCGGCAAACCTCGGCAATCTTTTCCAGATATCCGGGCGGCGGAGTGACAGCCCCGAGTGTTGCCCCGCTGACGGCTTCAAAGATGAAAGCCGCAGCCTGACCGTCTGCGGCCGCAATCGCATTCTCCAACTCGGCTGCGTACTCCAGTCCGCAATTGCGACAGCCGTCCGTGCAGTCGTAGTTGCAGCGATAGCAGTACGGAATTCCCACATGCGCGAACTCTCGCACCATGGGCAAATACATTTCGCGCCGCCGCTTGTTGCCAGAAACCGCAAGCGCGCCCAGGGTCGAGCCGTGATAACTCTGCGTACGGCTGAGCACCTGGTAGCGTTTGGTCTGTCCGATCTCTACCTGATACTGCCGCGCCAGCTTCAGCGCCGTTTCGACCGATTCAGACCCGCCACAGGTGAAGTACACCGCGCCGCCCCGAAAATTCTCTCCGGCAAATTCCAGCAACTCTCGCGCGTATTCTTCCGCCACTGGAGTCGTGAACTGGCTGGTGTGAACGAACTCCAATTGCCTGGCCTGCTCCACCATGGCGGCGGAGATTTCCGGGACGCCGTGCCCGATGAAATTTACCGCTGCCGAGCCAGAAAAATCGAGATAGCGATTGCCCTCCGTGTCCCACAGGTAAACGCCCTCGCCGCGTACGGCTGACGGAAAAGCTTTACGAAAGGAGCGCCGGAAAACTGCGGAGCGAGCAGATTTCTGCGCAGAGATGGGATCAGACACAGTCTGGATTATCCGGCGAGCGCTATTGCAGTGTCAAAATACGGAAATGCTTCAGGCACGAAATCCTGAACAACGAAGGACACAAAGGTTCACGAAGGAAAGCCTGGGATTAAAGCCTTCGTAGTACTTCTTCTCCTTCGTGGTTCAAGGTTTCGGCCGTTACCGCCAAACACAGGACGCTTTCCTCTTGACACGAAATGCGTCAAACCGTGAGACTTCTCAGCACTTCTAACCCGAATCCGCAGCCAGGAGCGGCCCTTGAATCTGCACGTGTCGAGGTACCTAGCGCTACTTTGCCTGATCATTTCATCTGTCGCATCTGCCCAATCCCCAACTTCCAAAGCCACCTACATTCTCGCCGGGCGCCTGTTCGACGCCACCAGCGACACAGTCCGCGAAAACGTTGTGATTGCAATTGAGGATGACCGGATTAAAAACGTTGCTCCTGCAGCTGATATCAAGATTCCGCCGGGTGTCAAAGTGATCGACCTTTCGCAGGCGACCGTGCTGCCGGGGTTGATCGATTGCCACACCCATCTGGGCTCGCGCGCCGACCGTTACAACGAAATCTACAATTTCAAGGACACTCCGTTCGACCACGCTTTTGCTGCTGTTCTGAATGCACGCAAGACTTTGGAAGCTGGCTTTACCTCGGTGCGCGACGTGGGTTCCGACCCGTTTCTGGCGGTGGATTTGCGCAATTCGATCAACGAAGGCTATCTGGTTGGACCTCGAATCGTGGCCAGCGGCCCAGGGATCTCGATCACCGGTGGCCACGGCGATCTGAACAATTTCTCGCCGCAGACGCGGGTCATGATGTTTCCCGAAGAGCGCGACTTTGCCATTGCGGACAGCGCCGACCAGATTCGTCACATTATTCGCGCCCAGGAAAAATACGGAGTGGATGTAATCAAAATCCTGGCCACTGGCGGCGTGCTCTCCAAGGGAGACAGTCCCGGGGCGCCTCAATTCACCTTTGAAGAACTGAAAGCCGCCGCAGACACGGCCCATATGGGCGGGCGGAAAATCGCGGCGCATGCTCACGGCACTGAAGGCATCAAGAACGCGATCCGCGCAGGCATCGACTCGATCGAACACGGGAGTTTGATTGACGACGAAGGCATTCGCCTGGCGAAAGAACATGGGACGTATCTGGTGATGGATATCTACAACGACGATTACATCCTCAATGAAGCGCCCAAGTGGGGACTGCCGACGGAAAATCTCGATAAAGAGAGAATGGTTGGCCGCTTGCAACGGGAGAATTTCCGCAAGGCATTTCAGGCCGGCGTGAAGATGGCATTTGGCACCGACGCGGGTGTCTATCCTCACGGGGACAACGCGAAGCAATTTTTCTACATGGTGAAGTATGGTATGACGCCGTCGCAAGCCATCCGCGCCGCCACCTCAAGCGCTGCCGATCTGATCGGACGGGCCAAGGATGTCGGATCGATTGAAGCCGGCAAGTACGCGGACATCATTGCGGTGAATGCCGATCCCCTGGCCGACGTACGGGCGCTGGAGCATGTCGATTTCGTAATGAAGGGCGGCGTGGTTTACAAAGACACGAGAGTGACGCATCCAGCAGCCGATTAGTAAATTCATGTTCCGGGTTTCTGGTTTCGAAACCAGAAACTGGAAACCGGAAACTGCTACCCGAACCATCCGGCCTATCAGGTGAGCTGAATCTTTGCGTGTAGAATCGCCCCTTGATGGCGAACTCTCCAGACTCTTCTGAAGCGCCCCAGGTTCGCGGCTTTGCCCGCGTGGTTCGCCTCTTTCGCCCTTCGCATCAGCACACAGCCTTCTCCGCCACCCTGCTGCTGATGACGGCGGTCATGCTGTCGCGTGTAATCGGTTACGTGCGCGAGGCCTACATCGCGTACGCATTCGGCGCCACGCCAGCCACGGACGCCTACCTGGCCGGCTTCACCATTCCCGACTGGTTGAATTATCTCGTGGCAGGCGGGACCGCCTCCATCACCTTTGTTTCGATCTACACCCGCTTTGTGGCGGAGGACAAAGAGCACGAGGCTCAAAAGACTTTCTCGATCATCATCACTGTAATGACCGCCGTACTTGGCGTGGGTGTTCTGCTTGCGGAATTCTTTGCTCCGGAAATTTCACGGTACCTGTTTCCCAAGTTCAGCACGGAACAGATGGATCTTTGTGTTCACCTCACGCGCATTCTGTTGCCGGCACAAATTTTCTTTTATGTGGGCGGCGTCGTCTCCGCCGTGTTGCTTTCACGGCGGCTCTTTTTGTTTCCCGCGTTCTCGCCGCTTCTCTATAACGCGGCCATCATTCTGGGTGGCGTGCTGCTATCGCATCGTTATGGAATCTCGTCGCTCGCCTACGGCGCGTTAGCCGGGAGTTTCCTCGGTCCGTTTCTGATCAATGCCATTGGTGCCGCCCGCATCGGTACGGGTTACCGGCCGTCATTCGACATCCGCAATCCGGCCTTTCGCGAATGGGTACGTCTCTCGATTCCGTTGATGTTGGGCGTGTCACTGGTTACGGCCGACGATTGGATCCTGCGCTACTTTGCTTCGGGCGCCGTGGGCGATATTACGCGACTCAACTATGCCAAGCGTTTGTTCGCCGTCCCAATCGCGGTGCTGGGACAGGCAACCAGCCAGGCTTCGCTGCCATTCTTCGCCAAGCTATTTGGAGAAAAGCGGATGCGTGAGTTCGCTGACACGGTGAACGGTTCCATTTACCGGATCGTAGCCACTTCACTTTTAGCCACGAGTTTGATGATGGCCTTGGCGCTGCCCTTGATCGATCTGGTCTACCGAAGGGGGCATTTTCAGTTTTCCGATTCCCAGGAAACCGCTCTCTATTTCTTCTGGTTCGCGCTTTCGCTTTGTTTCTGGTCGGCGCAGGGCCTCTACTCGCGCGCGTTTTACGCGGCTGGAAATACGCTTGTCCCCATGGTGGCGAGTAGTTTGATTACGCTGGCATCGATTCCCATTTATTCGGTCTTGTTCCACAAATTGTCGAGCGTCGGACTGGCAATGGCTTCCGACATCGGCATCGTGGCGAATACGTTGGCGCTGGCGCTGTTGCTCCATCAACGACGCCTGATCCGCGTCAACGAACTAAATTGGGCAGAAATTGCGAAAGCTGGAATCACGTCGCTGGTTGCCGGACTGCTGGCTTATCAAGTCGGTCGAGTATTGCTGGTGAACAACAGCCGGGTGGCCGACCGCAAGGCGATTGGCCTGATGTCGAGCACCTGCGCTGGTACAGTCGCGGCGGGCTTGTGGATGACGCGATCATCATTGGTGAGAGACCTTCGCCGTCTAAAAGCCCCAACCTATCCCCGAGTTGCGGAAAATC
>Ga0163162_10006220_pt1 | contig 11569 bp, 12 predicted proteins | sample S55metaG_FD_115310 | JGI IMG/M metagenome (GOLD analysis project Ga0163162, IMG submission 115310) | Switchgrass rhizosphere microbial communities from Kellogg Biological Station, Michigan, USA - S5-5 metaG | ecosystem: Host-associated > Plants > Roots > Rhizosphere > Soil | place: USA...
ATTTACACTTCGGACGAATTGCCACAGTTCACGGAAGTGCGGCTGCGTTTTCCTTTGGCCAGATTGCTTTGTCTGCGCGCGCAAAGATTCCCGCAGAATCTTGCTCGCGCGCCGCTCGCTCCGATTTACCTTCGCGAGCCCCACATCACTACCCCGCGGCCTGCGCAAATACGATGAAAGAGAACTATCGTTGTTGGGCTGAGATCGATCGGAGCGCATTGCGTGGTAACGTGGCGTTCCTGCGCCAGAAATTTGGTTCCGGGGTGGAGTTTCTCGCAGTCGTCAAAGCGAATGCGTACGGTCATGGAATGATCGACGTGGCCAGGACCATCGCCGATCAAACGAACATTTTCGGTGTCGCCAATCTGGAAGAGGCAACTGTGCTGCGCGGCGCGGTCCAAAATCCAATTGCGATTCTCGGACCAGCCCTGCCCGAGGAACGACCGATGATTGCGGAGCGTGCGTTCATCCCTTCGGTTTCAACCTTGGAGGAGGCACGGGATTTTGATCGCGTCGCCGGCGGTCGGAAGGTCCCGGTCATTTTCAAAATCGATACCGGCATGGGACGGATGGGCGTGTTAGAGAGAGAGGCAGTCGCCGTTTTCAAGGAAGTCCACGCGCTTTCGAGTGTCGAGGTTCACAGCGTTTCGACCCATCTCACTGTGTCTGATCAGGACGAAGAATTCACGCGCGGACAATTAGACCACTTCGCCAGATTGATCAGACAATTACGCGCCGAGATTCCCGGTGATTACAAAGCGCATGTGCTTCAAACCGCGGGTGTGCTCGCCTTCGCCGAGGAGCCGTTCGAAATCGTGCGGCCCGGAATGTTGATCTACGGCATTTCATCGTTGCCGGAATTTCAGAGCGCCTTGCATCCAGTAATGAGGTGGAAGGCTCGGATCGCCCTTATTCGCGACATGCCGGCTGGACACGGCATCAGCTACGGCCGCACTTTTATCACTCCAAAAAAAATGCGTGTGGCCACTCTTTCCTGTGGTTACGCCGATGGATACCCGCGTCACCTTTCCAATCGGGGAACCTCAGTACTGGTTCGCGGTCAACGCTGCCCGGTCCTGGGTCGGGTAACGATGGATCTGATGATGATCGACGTTTCGCATCTGCCTGCGGCGGCGGTGGGCGATGAAGTGGTGTTGATGGGTCGACAGGGCGACGAAGAGGTTAGTTGCACCGAATTGGCCGATCGCGCTCACACCATCACATGGGAAATCACGACGCGAATTGGCGCGCGCGTGCGGCGGGTTTATGTGTAGAGCGTTGAAACGATCAAGAGTTGAAGCGATGAAGCGGACAACCATCCGATCGCGGTGCGCGAATAAACTTTGAACAGTTCAACGCCGTAACTCTTTAACGCTTCAACCCCAACCAATGTTCCAAATCATTTTCAACCAGCTGAGCGCGGCCGAGATGTCGGCGCTGCCAAAAACATTGCAACTCGATCTTCTGGCTGAGTTTCAGATTTTGCCGGAGGATCTGGAAAATCTCGACAGCAGCAGGTTTGGATTGCTCGAGCGGGACGGAAAAAAACTTTATCGCTATCGTGCCAAAGATTATCGCATCTATTTCGAAAAGACGCCGGAAGGCATCACCGTGCATCGGGTCCTTCACAAAAACACCCTGCGCGATTTTCTCTTCCGCACCAAGCTACCGACGGGTGAAGACGAGCAACTCAAAGAAAGGCGCGAGTTTTGGAAATTGATCGAGCAAGGCGAACGCACCCGCAAAAAGACGTGATCGCCGAGCTGGATACGAACGAAGACTTTCGCCAGCGCGAATTCCCGATTTGCGCGCGGAAAATCTATTGCGCGCACGCTGCCGATGCGCCGCTGCCGCGTCGCGCGGCTGAGGCGATGCAGGATGCGATTGAGGACGCTTCAACTAACGAGAAACAGTTCGACAGAGCACTTGGTTTCATCGCCGATACTCGCCGGTTGCTCGCGGATTTTTTGGGAGCAGAGACCGAGGAAATTTCCCTTAGCGGACCGACTTCGAGCGGTCTGAACGCCGTGGCGAACGGCTTGGACTGGAAGGTAGGTGATGAGGTCGTCTGTTATCTGGATGATTATCCTGCTGACGTTTATCCGTGGCTCGGCCTCGAGCGAAGCGGCGTTACCCCGGTGTTACTTCAAACGGAACGACTCGGCGAGATTACGCCGGAGATTGTGGAGCGCGCTCTTACGAAACGAACGCGATTGGTCGCACTCGCGAGTGCGAATAACGCCAGCGGATACCGAATCGACGTTGAGACAATTGGCAAAATGTGCGCAGAACGCGGCATCTTATTTTCGGTCGATGGGATTCAAACGATTGGTGCGTTTTCCATCCCGCTAAGGAACGTCGATTTTCTCAGCGCCGGTGCGCAGAAGTGGATGCTCGGACCATCGGGTGCCGGGATCCTTTTCGTTAAAAAGAGCCGGCAGGAATTGCTGCGACCGATGATGGTCGGCGGATGGAATGTGGCGTCACCGAACTTCGTTGCGCAACGCGAAATCAGATACGAAAACGGCGGACGGAAATTTGAACCCGGTGGCTACAATAATATTCCAATCGCCGGAATGCAGGGAGCGATTGCGCTCCTAAGCGACGTCGGCCTTTCGAAAATTTCGGAGCGAATTTTGTCGTTGGTTGCGACTCTGAAAAGCAAACTTGATCCAGCAGATTTTGAATTCCTAAGTCCAGACGGAAGCTCAGATCACGCCAGCTTCCTAACCTTTCGTCCGTGTCGCGTTGCCTCTGAAAAATTTATCGACGCACTCGCGAAAAACGACATCGTTGTTTCGTTGCGCATCGACCGCGCGAATCGGGGCTGGATTCGGGTGAGTCCGCATTTTTACAACACTTTCGCAGAGATGGAACGGATCGCGGAGGTGCTAAATCAATTGTAGGCGTTTCTGCGAAAGGCCATGGCGTCTCAAGGAGCGGTTTCTCTGACTGCCGACCTTTGGCGCGAGGCGGCTTCCAACCGCCCGACTTACTAAACTAAACGGCAGCTTGGAAACAGCCGTTCCTTGGTTTTCCGGCCCGGTGCGAACCAGCTATTTCATCAGCAGCACGGAACGGCTGCGTTTGATTTCGCGCGTGATCTTACGATGCATGTGTGCCGGCATGCCAGTGACACGACGTGGCAGGATCTTGCCACTCTCGGTCACGAATTTTTTCAGCAGATCCGGATTCTTGTAATCGATTGCTTCAGTCGCGATATCGATCCGACGCCGCGGCATGCTGCGATTGGCGCGCCGGAAAGCAGAGCGGCGTTTGGCGGTCTTCGGTTGCATCAGATCAGCGGACCTCCCGGTGAAGAGTATGTTTTTTCAAAAACGGATTGTATTTTTTCTTTTCCAACCGGTTTGGCGTCCGGGGGCTCTTCTTGTTCCGGGTCGACATGTAGCGCGACGGCGGTTTACCCAACGCTTTGGCCTCGGTGCATTCCAGTGTGATGATTTCCTGCGCCATAGTTTCGTAGCGAAATGCTATTCCTTTTCCGCCGTTGGCGCCGGTTGCTCTTCTTCCTCGGTCTCAGGCGCGTCTTCTTCGGTTAAACCGAAAAGCGAGGTGACCGATTGCCGGACACGCGAGGCTTTATTTTGTTTCTCCAATTGTGACTGACATTCGACGGTGAACCGAGCAAATGGAATTGCTTCCAAACGCGCCCGCGGAATCGATTTGCCCGACATTTCGCAGATGCCATAGGTGCCCAGCTCGATTCGCTTAAGAGCCTGATCAATCTCGTAAAGCGCGTCCTGTTCCTGTGAAAGCAGACTGAGCGCGAAATCGCGATCGTACGCGTCCGATCCGGCGTCGGCCTGGTGCATTCCGAAGGCAGAGGCTTCGCTTCCTTCTGCACGCGAACGCAACGTGTCTTGCGCGACTCCAGCCATGGAATCGACCATGGCATCGCGCAATTGCAGCAATTTTTCCTTTTGCGCTTTGGTGAAAGCGTCAAGTCGTCGCGGTTTGTGGTTGTCACGGAACATTTCTGTCGGCGAATCCGACGTCTGCATGCGGCCCGCTCTTGGCCGGGCTGCGCCGGGCTTTGCTTTGACTTTAGCCTTATTTCCGGCCGGACGCTTGGCAGCCTTCTTCGCGAGCTTGGCAAGCTTGCGGGCAGCAGGTTTTTTTGGCTTGTGAGGGGTGGCTTTTTTCTTCGACTTGGCCATAAAAATCAAATCTCGCGACGCGTTGGCGGCGCGAGGAGAGCGCATAATTAAGAACAAATCTACCGTGGTGCAAGGGAAGATTTAAGGCCCCCCAAAGGCCTTTTCGTCTAGGAACTTGCGCTGGAATAGCGCTGAAGGGCGAATCGCCAAAAAACGCGTGACGACCAGAAGATGATCAGCGACGCCGCAATCATTTGCAGCATCAATGGCAGCGGCTGCCCGAGCGACTTGATCAAGACTCGCGCTGGAATATTGGCGACAATTACGACCGGGATAATCCAGCTAAAGATCAGTCGGAAGAGGCGCGGATAAATCACGTCTGGATAGCGGGCGATGTTGAGGAAATTGAAATAACCGTAAACCAGTCCCTGGGCCCGCACGATCCAGAAGCTTATCGCCGCCAAGTTCAACATGATGGAATAATGGATTGCGATTCCAAATCCGATCGCGACCAGATAGAGCAGAATGTGAATGGGATGCGGCACCACTCCGAGACGGGTCAGCGAAATCACAACCACGACCCCGCCGAGCACGGCGTTGACCACGCTGTCGAGTCCAAATTGTTTCGTTGAAACCGCGAACTGGCTGTCGATCGGAAGGACCAGGAGAGAGTCCAGTTTTCCGGTGCGCACCAATTCCGGAACATTAGCGACGTTGACGAAAAAGAATGCCTGAAAAAGTTGCGCGATAATCTGATGCGTGCCGACCAGCAGGACGACTTCCCACTTCGACCAATCACCGATGTGATTGACGGAGCCAAAAATGATACTGAAAAAAACGATCTGACCGAGGAACCAAAGCACTTCCACTACCATCCAGAGAAGAAAGTTGGCCTTGAAACTCATCTCGCGAATGAGCGAGTTGCGCAGCATAATACGGTAAATTTCGATGTAACGGCGCACGTGTTTGGATTGTCATTAACATATGCTTATGCGCCATCGCGCCAATAATATCCGGGCTCCGCGCTGTCATCCCGAACAAAGGGAGGGATGTCACAATCGTTGTTGGGACCCACAGCCCGGATCCGACGGTCGTTCTGGAGACGCGGTCACCCCATGAATCGCAAACTCGTAGTCGTTGGAATCATTTTGCTTATTGCTGCGGCGTTTGTTTTCACCCGCTGCGACAACTCGGGTGCGACCCAGTTTCAAACGGCCGCGGTGACGCGTGGTCCGATCACACAAACTGTGACCGCCACCGGCACCTTGAACCCGGTCGTGAACGTGCAGGTGGGCAGTCAGGTTTCGGGGAATATTCAAAAACTTTTCGCCGATTTTAATTCCAGGGTGAAAGCGGGTGACGTTGTCGCACAGATCGATCCGGTACTGTTTCAGGCGACTGTGACGCAGGCCGAGGGCGATATGGCGAATGCCCAGGCAGCCTTGGAACTGGCCAAAGTGAATGCGACGAGGATCCAGGAATTGTTCGCGAAAAAAAACTCTGCGCAGGCTGACGTCGATCAAGCGACGGCGAACCTGCATCAGGCCGAAGCGAATGTGAAAATTAAACAAGGCGCGCTCGATAAAGCGAAAGCGGATCTCGATCATTGCACGATTACATCGCCGGTGGACGGCGAGGTGATCTCCCGCAACGTCGACGTCGGACAAACGGTCGCCGCCAGTTTGCAAGCGCCGGTGATTTTCACGATCGCGAATGATCTCACGAAAATGCAAATCGACGCCAACGTCGCCGAAGCTGACGTCGGTGCGGTAACGGTAGATCAGAATGTCAACTTCAGCGTTGATGCGTTCCCGAGCCGCACCTTTCACGGCAAGGTGGTGCAAGTGCGTAACGCGCCGATCACAGTGCAGAACGTGGTCACTTACGACACGGTCATTGGCGTGAATAATGCCGATCTGAGACTCAAGCCGGGAATGACGGCGAACGTCTCGATCGTCATCGCGCACAAGGATGATGTGCTGAAAATTTCCAATGCGGCGCTGCGTTACCGGCCGGCAAACGCTCCCACTCCGGAGCGTTCGGCGTCTGGTCAAAATCGCGGGGGGACTGGTGGCGGCGGGTCGGCTGGTCCGCGGGCGACGGATCGCACGGTTTATGTTTTACGCGGGAGCAAAGCCGAGCCAGTGCAAATCAAAACCGGCATTAGCGATGGAACGACCACGGAGGTGTTGCAGGGATTAGCCGAGGAAGATCGTGTCATCACCGGACAACTCAACGCGCCTAACACTGCCACTTCGCCGCAGCAGGGAAATCCCTTCGGGGGACCACGACGCTTCCCATGATCACATTTACTTGGTGGAGGGACGATCTCCGTATTGTCCAAATAGGTTAACAGGCGGGATGAACAATGGCGCGGTCGTTAAATTAATCGACGTTCACAAGACCTATCGCACCGGTGAAGTAGAAGTGCAGGCCGTGCGCGGAGTGTCGCTCGAGATTGAGCGCGGCGAATTCGTTGCCTTGATGGGTGCAAGCGGCTCCGGCAAGTCAACCCTCATGAATCTGCTCGGCTGTCTTGATCGGCCGACGCGTGGACAATATCTTCTCGATAACACAGACGTCTCGCATTTGAATCGCGATCAACTGGCCGATATCCGCAACGGCAAGCTCGGATTTGTTTTCCAAAGCTTTAATCTTCTGCCGCGTACTTCCGCGCGCGAAAATGTCGAGCTTCCGTTGCTCTACGGACGGCATCAGCTTAGCAATCAACAATTGCGTGAGCGTGCCGACCGTGTCCTTGCTTCGGTGGGCTTGCAAGGCCGCGAGGAACATCATCCCAGTCAGCTTTCGGGCGGACAGCAGCAGCGCGTCGCCATTGCGCGGGCGCTCATTAATGACCCTGAGGTCTTGCTCGCGGATGAGCCGACCGGCAACCTCGACAGCCGAACCAGCATTGAAATCATGGGAATCTTTCAGGAGCTGAACGGTCGAGGCATTACTATCGTGATGGTCACCCACGAGTCGGACATCGCCGCCTATGCCCAACGCAATGTCGTCCTGCGCGATGGTCTCGTCTTAAATGATCTTGCCGTGGCAGAGCCTCGGAATGCCGTGGTCGAAATGGAACGACTCGCAACATCGGTAAGGGATGAGAGCGAATGAACCAAACTGGTGTAGTGGCGGTTTATGACCGCCGCTACCGCAAAAGATGAGAGTTGGATCCACGATCAACGTCGCGTTTCGCGCCCTGCGGCGAAACAAACTTCGTTCCGCACTCACCGCGCTAGGCATTATCATCGGCGTCGGTGCTGTCATCGCCATGGTTGGTATTGGCTCGGGCGCCAAAGCTCAGGTGGAAGCGCAGATTGCCAGCCTGGGGCAGAACGTCATCGTCATTTCATCCGGCAGTACGACTTCCAGTGGCATTCGCACCGGCTGGGGCGGGGCTGGAACCTTGAAAATCGAAGATGCCGAAGCAATCCGGCGCGAAGTGCCAAGCGTTACGGCGGTCAGCGAAGAAGTTCCGTCCACCGCGCAAATCGCGGCGGGCAACCAGAACTGGTTTACCCGGGTGATGGGCGAATCACCGGATTATTTCGATATTCGACAGTGGCCTCTGGCCGAGGGTGCTCCGTTTACCGCACAGGACGTGCGCAGTGCCAACAAGGTGTGTGTAATCGGACAAACAACCGCCACGCAAGTTTTCGGCAACGACGATCCCGTTGGTCAAACTCTGCGGATTAAGAACGTACCATTTATCGTTAGCGGCGTGCTCACCCCGAAAGGACTCAGCATTCAGGGGACCGATCAGGACGATGTCATCGTCATGCCTTATACCAGCGCGATGAAGCGAGTCGCGGGCGGCACGACCTTGCGCAACATTAATGTCCAGGTGGCAAATGCGGCCGATCTCGAACCGGCGCAGCAGCAAATCACCTCCTTGTTACGGCAGCGACACAACATCCGGGCCGGTCGCGATGACGACTTTACCGTGCGCAATCAGCAGGAAATCGCGGAGGCGGCAACGGCGACGGCCGACGTCATGGCGGGACTGCTGGGTGCGATCGCGGGCGTGTCGCTGGTGGTTGGCGGCATCGGCATTATGAACATCATGCTCGTGAGCGTAACGGAACGAACCCGCGAAATCGGGACGCGCATGGCGGTGGGCGCGCACGGCCGTGATATTCTTACCCAGTTCTTGATCGAAGCGGTTTCGCTCAGTTCCGTTGGTGGATTGCTCGGCATTATTCTCGGAATTGTGGCCTCGAAAATTCTTTCCGCGATCAAACATTGGCCGTCGCTGATTTCGCCCGGATCAATCGTGCTGGCATTCCTTTTCAGCGCGGCCGTTGGAATTTTCTTTGGCTTTTATCCGGCGCGAAAAGCCGCCGCCCTCGATCCGATCGAGGCGTTACGCTACGAATAAGCGAAAAATTTTAGACAGGATTTAAGATTTTGCAGGATTGATTGGAGGAGCTTCGGTTTCCTATCCTGAATAATCTGTAAAATCCCAAAAAATCTGCGGAAATCCACGAGATCTGCAGATACTGTTAAGTCTGATGGCAGAGCACGCTCGATTCGAAAAGCTGGTCGCGGAGGCGAAGAAGAATATTCAGGAAATCTCTCCGCAAGACGCCGCGTCGGCGCTGAAACGCGGCGACGCTCTGCTCATCGACGTGCGGGACCCCAATGAATGGCAGGAAGGCCACATTCCGGGCGCTAAAAATTTCAGTCGCGGAACGGTCGAACTGGAGATCGAAGAAGCCGCTCCCGATCTTTCTACTCCGATCATCACTCACTGCGGCGGCGGTGGCCGCTCAGCTTTGGCCGCGGAAAGTTTGCAACGCATGGGCTACAATAACGTCAAATCGATGGCCGGCGGCTTCAAAGCTTGGAAAGCCGCGGGGTTGCCTGCTTACTCCTGACTAGTTTTCACCCGCCAACGGCCTGGTAATGGCCAAGTCCGCGTTTCCACATGAACTGGGCGACGGCCCAGGTGACGACGAGCCAGCAGGATTGAATAGCTAAGCCCTGAATTAGCTCGGCGCCTTGGAGGCGGCCCATGAAGATTGCAATCGGGAAAAATAGTTCGTAGTAGAACGGTAGCCATTTCATCACGGCTTGCACGCCGACGGGCATGATGTCGACAGGGAACATCTGGCCCCCGAGGAAGTACTCGAATGAATAGACGATGAAAACAATAGTCGAGATTTCGAGGATCCAGAACGCCATCATCGCCAGCGAGTAGGTGATAAAGAATTGAATGAACGCCGCCATGATTAGCGAACTAATCGACAGAAGGTAGGTGGCGACATCCGAAGGCAGTCTGACAAAGTCGCGAAAGTAAAAGAAGATTAGCGCGATCGGGATAATCGTGACGGTGGTGTAAACCAATCGGCCGGCCAGAAAGATGCCGGTGCGATAGCCGAGATAGTTCAGGGGTTTGGTAAGGAAGGAGTTGATCTGGCCTTCACGGATATCCGCGGCGATTTGCCAGTCGTCTTCGGTGGGCGTGACGAGATTCGATACAAGGATCGTTAGCAAAAAATAGTAAATCATCGAGCCGTAATCGTAGCCACCGAAGCCCTTGCCGTCGGGTTCTTGAAAAATCGCGCGCCAGAGAAAGACGGTGCCGGCAAGCGGAATCAGGCCAAAAAGGGCACGCAGGAAGTAGTTCCAACGATAAACAAAGGTGTTCTGCAACCCGATATTAAAAACGCTGACGTATTTGGTCAGGTTCATGATGATAAAAGTAATCCGCTAAACACGTAAAAGGACGCTAAAGAGAAAGAACAATGTTCTCGTCGAGACACACTCGCGACCGCGTGCGCCGCCGCTACGACCTGTTTCGTGTGGTTCGTGGGCATTAGTGGCTAAGTATTTTGAGCACGCAGACGATTGATCGCGCGATCCTGGACTCGCGACAAGAGAGCGATGGCGGCAATGGCGCCGAGCAGGGCGCAACACATATCCTCCTGCGTGTCCCAGGGATCGCCTTGCGTTCCGAGAAAACTGACTGCGGAATCGCCACTGACCAAGGCTGTCCACCATTCGATCAGTTCATAGAAGGCGCTGATGGCCAGACAAACACAAACGACGAGGAAAGGTTGCCAGCGTTTTCTGTTCAGGATTTGCAAACGAATGAAGACTTCGCGGGTGACTATGGCAGGCACAAAGCCTTGCACAATATGGCCAAGGCGATCGTAGTGGTTGCGGTACCAGCCAAAGATCGGCTTTAGCCAGTCGAATAGTGGGACACGTGCGTAGGTATAGTGTCCACCGACAAATAACACGCACATATGCAGCGCAATCAAAGTGTAGGTTAAGGTTGTGAATTCAAAGCGTCGATAAGTCGCAAATAAGATCACCAGTGCGGCCAGCGCCGGGAATATTTCAAGCCACCAAGTGAGACGATCGTGTGGCTCGATGCTGGACCAGATCAAGACTGCGAGAACTGAGAAGAGCAGGGCGAGATGAGAAATTTTCAAGTCATTCTGTTTTTCGTTTTCGCGAGTTCCGCCGCGAGCTTGATCGCGGCAATCATGCTATCGGGACTGGCGATGCCTTTGCCGGCGATATCGAAGGCGGTGCCGTGATCGGGACTGGTGCGAGGAAAAGGTAAGCCGATGGTGACGTTCACGCCGGAGTGAAAAGCGTGAAGCTTTAACGGAATTAAACCTTGATCGTGATACATGCAGAGAGCGGCGTCCCACTTCCGGTTAGCGAGATGAAAGAAGAGTGTGTCGGGAGAGATGGGGCCGTCGAAATAGGATGGTTGGTAGTTGATGGTTGATGGTTGATGGTTTAACTCGGTGATAGCTGGGGCGATGATTGCAAGTTCTTCGTGACCCAATTTCCCGGATTCGCCGGCGTGCGGGTTCAAGCCCGCCACGGCGATGCCGGGCTGTGCGATTCCACGACGGCGGAGGAAATTGTCGAGCAGTTTGCCGACCCGGATGATTTCAGATGTTTTTAGCAATTCGGGAACGTCGCGAAAGGGAACGTGAGCGGTGACGAGCGCGACGGTAATCATACCTCCGGTGAGGAGCATGGCGTAGTTTATTGTCCCCGAACGCGCGGCGAAGAATTCAGTCTGGCCGGGAAACGCGAATCCGATTTCGGCCATTCGCGCCTTGTGGATTGGGCCAGTCGCGATGGCGTCGATTTCGCCGGAAATTGCCAGAGCCACGGCTTCTTCCATCGCCGCGAGCGCTATCCGAGCCGAATCGGCTGTCGGCGTTCCCGCGACTGCATTTCTTACATCGCCGATTACCTTACAATCGACATCACGCGGGAGTTCTTGAGAGGCGAGGGCGGCCCCGATAATTTCCGGGCCGACTCCGGCGGGATCGCCGAGAGTGATTCCGATGCGAAGAGGCATCGTGCACTTTCTTGGAGGTTCCGGTCGTGTGCAACGGGCGGTTCGTCAACGAGTTCTTGTCAGGACCTATAATCGCACACGTGAATCGGAAACACAGAACAACGAATAC
>Ga0163162_10006222_pt1 | contig 11569 bp, 8 predicted proteins | sample S55metaG_FD_115310 | JGI IMG/M metagenome (GOLD analysis project Ga0163162, IMG submission 115310) | Switchgrass rhizosphere microbial communities from Kellogg Biological Station, Michigan, USA - S5-5 metaG | ecosystem: Host-associated > Plants > Roots > Rhizosphere > Soil | place: USA: Michigan...
AATCCGATCTTGGGAAAGAAGTTGGCTACCGCAACGCCGACTTCCGCATTGGCGGCAACGATCTTCTGCTCGGCCGCAAGGATGTCCGGACGGCGCTGGAGCAATGCGGTGGTCGAGCCGAGCGGTGTTTGCGGCATGGCTTGGCTATCCAGCGGCGTTCCGCGCGGAATGTCCCTGGGATACGCGCCCACCAGGGTACTGATCGCGTTCTCGAGCTGGCCGATTTGACGGGTCAAATCGTGAATGGCCGCGGTGCTGGAATCATAGGCGGATTGCGCGCGCTCGACGGGCAACCTGCTATCCCTGCCCGCCTCGAACCGCAAAGTGAACAGATCGAGCGTGCTCTTGTAGGTTTGCGCGCTCTCCTTGGCGATCGCCAGTTCCTGGTCCAGTGCGATCAGCCGGAAATAGTTGGCGGCGACATCGCTTACCAAGGTGAGCATGACGCCCCTGCGTATATCCTGCTGCGCCAAAAGGTTGGCTTGCGCCGCTTCATTGGTGCGGCGGATCCGGCCCCAGACATCCAGTTCCCATGCCGCGGTAACCAGACCGCTGAAATTTCCGAAGGTCACCGGCCGCACGGTGTCATTTTCCGGACTGGCGCCTCTGCCGCCCTCGGCGCTTCCCTGATAACCCAGTTGGGGAAGGCTTTCCGAACGGGCGACTTCGACCAGCGCCCTGGCTTGCTGAATCCGCGCCACCGCGACCTGAAGATCGTTGTTGTTGGCAAGGCTTTCGGCAACCAGCGTCTGCAGAGCCTTATCGCTAAAGATGTTCTGCCAGGGCTGGTCGGCAAAGGATTGCGCGCCCGCCTCCGCAGTCTGCGCACGGAAGTTGCTTGGTTGTGCGACCTCCGGTTTCTTGTAATCGGGCCCCACGGTACAGGCCGTCGCAAGCAGTGGCGATAACACGACGCTGAGAAATTTCCTTGCAGTCCGCTTTGTCGAAAAATCCGTCACGGCTCACCTCACTATTGACCGCCGGCTACTGAACCGCCGCCAGCATCTTTCTAAATCTGGAGAGGGTGAACGCCATATAGGCGCACCCGATTGCAAACATCTTGGCAAGATCCGGCCACACCATGCCCAAGCTCGCGTCCCGGAAAAGCACGGCCTGGGAAAAACTGACGAAATGCGTGGACGGCACGAACTGCATGGCTTTTTGAAGCGGAAGCGGCATGCTCTCCAGCGGCGTCTGTCCGCCGGATAAGAGGTTCATGACGATAAACACGGGAAAGGCAAGCAGTCCGAATTGAGGCATGGACCGCACCAAAGTTGCGAGCATGATCCCCAGAGCCGTGACGGAAAACAAATAGACACAAAGCCCCAAAACAAAAAGCAGGACCGAACCGGCAACTGGAACACCGAGCGCGCCTTTGACAACCAGAAACAGGGAAGCCAATGCCGCCAAGACAACGATCAAGCCATTGGCCCAGATCTTGGCGCTCATCAGCTCATAAGGATGAAGCGGCATTACCAGAAGGTGTTCGATATTGCCGTGTTCCCTTTCACGCAGAACCGCCGCGCCGGTCAGGAAAAGGGCCAGAACGGATATGTTGTTGATCAATTGATTGACGGCGACGAACCAGCCTTGCTCCATGTTCGGATTGAAGCGGGCTCTGCTCTCAAGCTGGACCAGCGGCGCATTCTTGGCGCTGCCGCCTTTGCCGGACCAGAATGGGCGGATCGTGTCCAGGATGATTTGCTGGATATAGCCCGGCGCCCTTCCGGCCTGGCTCATGGCTGTCGCGTCCGTGACGATTTGGACGGTGGGCTTGGCGTCCCTTTCCAGATCGGACTGAAATCGGGGCGGGATATTCACGACAAAGGTGTATTTCCCGGAATCCATATCCCGGTTGATGTCCTTGAAATCGATCTGCGCCGCCGGAAGAAACAGCGGCGGCAGGAAGGCTTCCCGGATCGCCCGGGCCGCCTGGGAATCGTCCTCATCGACCACCGCGATGGAGGCGTTGACAACGTCCATAACCGCGCTTTTCGAAGGCGTGTAAATGGAAAAGGTGAAGCTGTAAGCGATAAGAAATAGCAGCACCGGATCCCGCCACAGGCTGACTATCTCCTTCAGGCCAAGCTGGAAGATGTGCCAGGCGTTTTTCACGGCTCAAGCCTCCTGCTTGCCCAGAAACCAGACCGAGGCGGTGAAGTAGATCAGCGCGATAAGGCCGATGATCGCGATATCGGGCCATAGCGCTGCGAATCCCAGGGCCTTGGTGAAGGAGCCTACGCTGACGGACTGGAAGTAGGTGCTTGGGAAAATCTTGGCTGCGAACCAACCGGCGCCGGTCAGCGAGGATGTGGGAACAAACATGCCGGAAAATTGCACGGCGGGCAGTATGGCGATGATGGCGGCGGCAAAGATCGCCGCGGTTTGGGTGGAGACGAATACCGAGATCAGAAGGCCGAAGCCTGTGCTTGCCAGCACATAAATCGCCCCGCCCAGGACCAGCGCTCCCAGGCTGCCCTTGATGGGGACATGAAACAAAAACACTGCCAGCCCCACGAGGGTGGCGAACTGAATGAGGGAGACGGCGACATAGGGAAGCTGCTTGCCGAGCAGGAATTCCGCCTTGGTCGCGGGCGCGGCATAGAAATTGGCGATCGAGCCCAGTTCCTTCTCGCGCACAACGCTGAGCGCGGTGAGCATGCTGGGGATCAGGATCAGCAGCAGCATGATATCGCCCGGCACCATGGCATAGACGCTCTCGAAGGACTGGTTGTACAGCGCGCGCGAGTCGATGGTCGCGGGTTGCGGCGGAGCGGGCAGCCCCTTTGCCTCGCGCAAAGCGGCTTCATATTTGCCTTGGGTGTTTTCGACATAACTGCGTGCAGTCTCGGCGCGGAACGGCACGGCGGCGTCAAAATAAGCTCCCACGATGGGCCGATGCTCGCGGCTCAAATCCCGTTGGAATCCGGGCGGTATTTCCAGCGCAAAACGAAGCTCGCCGTTCCGCAGCCGCCGGTCCAGCTCTCCATAATCAGCGATGGGCGCCTTCTCGTCGTAATATTCCGATCCCCGGAAGCTGTCGGAATAAACACGGCTGGCCTGGCTTCCGTTGAAATCCAGCACCGAATAAGCGAGGTGATCGATATCCAGCGAAATGCCGTAGCCGAACACGATCATCAGCAAGATCGGCCCCAATATGGCGAATGCCAGCCGAACATTGTCATGCATCAATTCGATCGCCTCACGGCGGGCAAAAGCCCAGACACGCGAGAAGGTGAAGCGGCCCGACGTGTCACTGTCCTGATGCACAGGACCTTCGGCGGCGGGCTCTGGCGGCGGCGCGGCCATAGCCGGCTTTTCCGCAGCTGATTTGGCCGCGGCATCTTCCAGATAGCCGATAAAAGCCGCTTCGAGATTCTTGGCCTTGCGCTCCTCGACAAGCTGGGCGGGCGGGCCTTGCGCCAGAACTTTGCCGGCATGCATCATGGACATGCGGTCGCAGCGTTCAGCCTCATTCATAAAGTGAGTGGAGAGGAAGATCGTCACCCCCTCCTCGCGGGAAAGACGGATCAGCAATTCCCAGAAACCATCCCGTGCAACCGGATCGACGCCGGAGGTCGGCTCATCCAAAATCAGGACTTCCGGTTCATGAATGACCGCCACCGCCAGGGAAAGGCGCTGACGAATGCCCAGCGGCAGGCTTTCCGCCAAAGTGTCGGCGACAGGCGCCAGTCCGAACGCGTTCAGCGCTTTGTCGACGCGCCGGCGCGATTCAGCTTCGTCAAAATCGAACAGGCGCGCATGCAGCATCAAGTTCTGCCGCACAGTCAGTTCGGTATACAGAGAAAAGGCCTGGGTCATGAAACCCACATGCCGGCGCGACTCGACATCGCCGCCTTTCACCGGCTGGCCGAAAAGCTGTGCCGTGCCTTCGGTCGGAGGCAACAGACCGGTCAGCATTTTCATGGTGGTTGTCTTGCCGCAGCCGTTGGAACCGAGAAAGCCGAATATCTCGCCGCGCTCGATGCGGAAGTTCACATGATCCACAGCGGTGAACGATCCAAACCTCTGTGTCAGGCCGTGAGCTTCAATCGCGGGGGGGCCGCCGGTCGAAACGCGCGGCGTAATGACGGGCTCTTTATGGCCGCGCCGCGATTCCTCCGGAAGCAGCCTGATGAAGGCCTTTTCCAGGGTGTTTTCCTGGGTGTCCTGCTTCAGCTCCTGCGCGGTGCCTGTCGCCATGACACGGCCGGCATTCATGGCGATCAGCCACTCGAAGCCTTCGGCTTCGTCCATATAGGCGGTTGCGACCAGAACGCTCATGCTCGGGCGGCGCAGCCTTATCCGGTCTATCAATTCCCAGAATTGGCGACGGGCAAGCGGATCGACCCCAGTTGTCGGCTCGTCGAGGATCAAGAGATCCGGATCGTGAATCAGCGAACAACAAAGACCCAGCTTTTGTTTCATCCCTCCCGACAGCTTGCCGGCGGGCCGATGCCGGAACGGCGCCAAGTCCGTGCTGGTCAACAGATCGTCAATCCGCCATTCCCGTTCTTCGCGGGACTGGCCAAACAGCCTGCCAAAAAAATCCACATTCTCGAATATCGAAAGGGTCGGATAGAGGTTTTTCCCGAGTCCTTGAGGCAGATAGGCCACTCTTGCGGAAATCGCGTTGCGAAATCGCGGATCCCCGATGTCACCGCCCAGAACCTCGACCTTGCCGGTCTGGATTTTTCGGACACCGGCCAGCATGCCCAGCAAGGTCGACTTGCCGACCCCGTCCGGGCCGATCAGGCCGATCATTTTTTGCGCCGGGATGTCGATGCTGACATCATCGAGCGCGACGGCATTTCCATATTGCTGCGAAACGCCCCTGACCCGCGCAACAAACGCATCCGTATCAATTGCCGACAATGGGCGCCTCTTACTCGCGCAATAAATGAACCAAATGAACTTGTATCAATGACTGCTAGTTGGCCCGGCTCGAACCGGTGGCATTCCAAATCGTGCGCGGATCGACGGCCTTGACCTGAAGATTTTCCGGCCACTTGGCATTGTCGTCGAAGCGGACATAACCCATGCCGGGCAGTCCCGATTTGACGAATGGCTCGTATTCGCGCAACCGGTTCTTGTCCAACTGCAGCTTCACGCGGAACGTCAGGTTGTGACGCTCTTCGGCAGTTTCGACGGTCTTGGGCGTGAATTGCGCGGTGGGGGACACATAGGACACGATGGCCCTGATCGGATATTGCGGCGCCGCGTCCAAGACAATACGCGCCTCCGATCCCAGCTTGATCTTGCCGGTAACGCTTTCCGGCAAGAAGACATACATATAGACGTCGCTCAGGTCCGCGATCGAGAAGACGCGCCCGCCTTCACCCAGAACTTCTCCCGGCTCGGAGATACGGGTCTGAACACGCGCCCTGATCGGTGAAACCAGCACGGCGTCGTTGATTTCGGCCCTGATCCGGTCGGCGGTCGCTTTGGCGGCGTCTATCGCGGAGGCGGTACGAACCGCTTCCGCTTGCGCGCCAACCAGTTCGGCGCGCGAAGCCAGCATGCGGGCCTTGTCGACTTCCGCTTCTTGGCCGCTGACGGCGCCGCGGGTCACCAGTTGATTGGAGCGTTGATATTGGCTTTGCGCGTAGTTGTAATCGGCCTGTTTGACGGCGATCTGTGCGATGGCGACTTTCCGGCTGTTTTCGGATTCGATGATCTGCGCCTCTTCCTGGCGCAATTGCGCGTCAAGCGCGGCGGTATCCATACGGGCGACAACCTGGTCGGCCTGTACCGTGTCTCCTTCGTTGAAAAGAATGGTCTTGACGCGGCCGGCATATTTCGCGGCGATATAGATCTCGTTGGCTTCCAGCCTGCCATTGCCGGCGGCGAAACCAGGCGGAAGCGCCGGGGCGGAAAATATGAACCAGGCGGCTGCGGCAGCCGCGGCCAGAAGCGCCAGCAAGACGATATAGGTTGTGCGTTTGGAAGTGCCGGTGGAAACAGATGAGGCGGCGGAATCGGGCTTTCGGAAATCTCCGGGCTTTGCAGGCGTGACTCCGTGCTGATGCGCAAGCGCCGGATGTGATGGACTGGACATGGAGGCCCTCCAATAAATGGGCCGCCATAGCAGCGCGCCCCACGGCAAGAATCTAAAGCCGATGATGCGCAGGTGACATTGGATCAAGGTCCAATGCTCTTGCAGGCATGTATCTAAAGAAAAGGAAATTATCGTCACCGCGAAAAATTCTCAGTTGCCCTTCGCTTCATCGCGAAACTGTTTTCCTGACGTTACGGGGCTCATTCATGCGGCGGCCAAGCCGCACGCGGCGCCGCCACAATGTGGAGATCGGAAAGAGCGAAAAGAATCCCGATTGCTGACGACCGGCATATTCCGCGATGAAGATTGCGCGCTCCTCAATCAGCGGACTGGTGTCCTTGACTGCGGACCTGATCCGCCATGCGGCGCGAAATCACCTGGTCCGGGCGTAGCGGGCGCCGATTTTCTGGGTGGCGGGCTTGCGTCAGGCGGCCCTATTGGGCGTTCGAGAGACCTGGCGCCCGGCATAAAAAAAGCAAGGGTCCAGTGGCTCACGACCAGACCCTTGCCAGTTCACTTGCAAAAAGAGGGAGGGGATAAACAGAGAAACAGGCGGACTTTACCCTAGGGCACCATGCCTGGCACGCCAACCAGACAGGCTCACTCCTTTCCAAGACAATCTGCCACTGGATGGCGCGGGAGCCTATTGGACCTTGGTCCAACCGGGCCTGCGCTCATCGGCAGGCTTTTTTTGCAGGATTTTCCGGAGGCGGCGAGCCCGCGAGGCTGAAGCCTATCTGTAGAGCCGCACCTGACTGCCGCCCGCAGATTCTCCAGAAGATTTTTCCAGCCTACGTCAATGCCAGCCTACGCCAATAATGGTCTGCGCATCCTGCTTTTGTCGCCACGGTTGGACTGTGGTCCAATAGTCCGGGCGGTATCGCGCGGTTAGGTTCTCAAAATGAAGAACTGCGCCGTTATTTATTTGAAAGATATAGTATGAAAAATCAACAGCCTCAGCTCGATGGGATCGAGCGCAGACAAATGATCATCACTTTAAACATTCCCGAAAGCACGATCGTCAGAATCGAAGCCTTGGACAAATCCGGGAGGCGATACGACGTACAGGGCGGGGAGTTCGCGGCGCTGATCACCGACTATGAGGTGGAAGATCTCCATCCGCTGCCACAGCCGGCTTATGGATTTGAAGACGAAGACGACGATTTCGAACTGGAAGATTTCGAAAGCGAATTTGACCGTGATCCGGAGCCGGCGGCTGGTTGCATGGCCGAGAGCCGCCGGCTCATTCTACAGGAGGCGGGAGTGCGTGCGCTGGACCGCCTGCTGAAACAGAGGTTTCTGAAAAAACTATACCAGGATCGCTCTCTCGCCTATTGGGAGGTTGTTCTCAGCGTGCGCATGCTTTTGAATTGACCGGCTGCGATGGAACCAGCCCCATCGAAGGCCTCTAAGCTATGCGGAACGCGCTGTAGCCCCTTCCTGCTGGGATGATCCGAGGAAAAGAGCTTCAACCACGCGCAGCTTCTGATTTTCCTCGGCCCGGACGCCGCGGACTTCCAATATCTGCTTGATCAGATCGAAAGCCTTCCGGCGGGTTTCGAAATCCGGCGGCAGCATGCCGGCAATGGCGTCAAGCGCTGCTTTCTGGTCAATCAACAGCATATTCGACTGATCCCTGACCAAGGATTTGAAATCGGCAAGCGGCATGCCGCCATGCGCGAGACGAAGCCGCCGCATCAACTCAAATCCCCGCTCGTCGACCGCCGCATAGGTCATGCCGGCATAAAGCAATCCCCGGATGGCGGCTTCCGGCAAGCCACCGGCCGACATGCGCCCTTTCAATTCCGCGATCTTGTGCTTGAGGAGTTCCTGGTGCAGAGGACTGGTCGGCACCGGCCGCAGCCGCGCCGAACCATGAGGATCGATGCCGACGGCTGCCTGGAGCGCGGGCTGGCCGTAAACCGCAAGGAACGTTTGCTCGGCAACTGCCTCGGCCATGTCCCGCCAGCCGTCAAGCAAGAAAACGATCTGCTTGGAGAGCGCTTCCTGCATCGCAAGAAAAGGATTCGCCGTAAGCAGAGGCTTGCGGTTTTCCCGCACATGCCCGGCCGCTTGCGCCATCGGCGCCATCATGGGATTGGCGTCGGAAAAAGCCTCATATTGCAGCCGTAAGGGATGGACGCGTTGGAACCAATCCGCCGCCCTCGAGGTCACGCAAGCGCGCACCAGGGGCCGGACAAATGCGCGGTAGAGCGCCAGATTGATCTCCGAGACCCGGGCGGCCGTCGCAAAGCGCCGCTCATCGGCCAGGCTGTTTGCGCCCAGCGCCCGGATATCGTCCAAGGTCCGCGCCTCGCATTTCATCACCCATTTTCTGGTCGCAAGATCGGCATTGGCCGTATCGGCCCGCTTTTCTTCGAATACCGCCTCGTAAAGCCCCGGCGGAAGGGTGTCGATCAGATCGATATTGCTGGTGAATTTGCCATGTTCCTTGCGGGCGACGCTGCCTGAAACAAAAAGGCCCAGATGACCCGCCGTTTCATGCACCGAATAAACGATGGTCTGTCCATAGGAGCGAATTTCATCCACGCTTTGATAGAGGTCGGTGATCCATCCCAGCGCCTGCTGGGGAGGGGTAATATTGTCTCCTTCCGAACAGAATATCACGATGGGCGAGCGGATATTGCGCAGATCAACCACCTTTCCGGAAGCGGTTCGCAGATCACCGGCGGCAAGGTGGTTTCCGACGAACAATTTTTCGACGATGAACTCGATTTCCTGAGAATTCAAAAAAACATGCCCGCCCCACCATTTTTCGAATTGCAGATAGCGCGGCGGCTCGGTGTCGATATTGGAATATAAATTATACCGCTTGCTCCAGAGTGTGTTGGACGGATTCTGGTTTTCGAAGTTCTGCACCAGCCATGCGCCGTCGAATTTTCCCGCACCCAGATCGCTGAGAAGCGCTGTAATCCAGCTTCCTCCCGTCAGACCGCCCGTATAACGCATGGGATATTGGCCGCGCTTGCCGGCCCAATAGGACAGCGGAGCGCCGGCGGCGATGATCGGACCGAACAGTTCGGACCGCAGCGCCGCAAGCATCATGACCGCCCAGCCCGCCTGGCAATTGCCGATCACACACGGCTTGCCGTCGGCGCCGGGATGCAGTGCGATGACCTTCTCCAGAAACACAGCTTCGGCGCGGGCGATGTCCTGGATTGTTTGGCCAGGCTGGGGATCGGGCAGAAATCCGATCACATAGCAGGGGTGCCCGGCCTGGAACGCGGCGCCGATCTCGCTATCCGCCTTGAAACCGGCAATTCCCGGCCCGTGCCCCGCCCGGGGGTCGACGACCACAAAAGGGCGGCGCTGCGGATCCGGCTCGATGCCTTCGGGTGGAAGCGCTTTTGCCAGGACATAGTTGGTCGGCGGGTCAAGCGTGCGGCCATCGAGCACCAATTCAGCTTTGTAATCGAGCACATTGGGAACGGCTTCTTTCAGGTGTTCGCGGTACTGATTGCCGCGCTGCCGCATCACATCCCAAAACAAGACGCTGCGCTGCGCGCAATCCACCATGTAATCTATCGCGGGACCGTGCATGACATTGGCCTTTCACAAGCGCCAAGTGATTTCACCGCGTCCTCAGCACCCCGCAACAGCCGCAGCCGGCCGCCCCGCTGCACCGCAAAATCCTCAACAAGGTACGCATATAAGACGCCCGGTCTTCCAGAGACATTGGTCCTAAGGCCACTATCGGCGTCATCGCCCCTCCCCTATGCGTGGCGTTACATCCTCATCGTTATCATCACCCCACTGGAGACCCACATAACTATGGCTCACGCGGCTCACGAATATCCGGCGAACTTTTCGGACGGGGCGCCTATGGCGTTTCTGTCCTTCGGCAAAACGGCGGTTGGCCTGCAGAAGGACCTGCTTGAAGCTTATCAGCGGCTAAATCGGATCTGGCTCGAGCGGCTGCAGGTCGAGGTGGCGTTGTGGACCAGATTTGCCAGCGACCTGGCATCGAGCAAATCCAATGAGGATATTCTGGAAGCCTGCAGCGACCACATCGCCCGGAAATTCAAAATGAGCGCTGAGGATGGCCGCCATATCTTCAGTGACTATCAGGAAATGGCGCGCAAGTTCGCCGGCGAAGATACATCTGCGGTCGAGGATCTCGAACCCCCGCCTGAGTCGGAGTCGGAGTTGGATTTCGGCCAAGAACACCGCATCACGCACTAGCCCAATCCATCGGAGGAAAAAATGGAAAAAACACAATATCTGTTGGACACGGTCGTTGCCGCAACCCTGCCGTCCATCGAAGCGACAAAACTGATACGCAAGTTGCGCTGGATCGGCCTGATCGAGGAAGCGAACCGGCTGCAGCGGGCATCGAACGGCCTCAACGCCCGCAAGCGTGGCGTTCTCGGAGAAATTCCGTACAGCACCGACTGAGATTCGGGCGCCCCTTCGCGTAAAGGCCAGGTCTTTGCAGACAGTTTCACTGAGTCATGCTGTGGCCATGATCCCGGACGGAGCGAGCCTGATGATCGGCGGCTTCATGGCCGTCGGCAGTCCGGTGCGGATCATTGACGAAATCGTGCGGCAGAATAAGCGCAATCTGACCGTGATCGCCAATGACAGTGCCGCGCCGGGACTGGGGATCGGCCACCTTGTCGCCGCCAAGCTGATCAGCAAGCTGATCGCCAGCCATATCGGCCTCAATCCCGAAACTCAGCGCCAGATGTTGAATGGCGAGATGGAAGTCGAGCTCGTTCCCCAAGGCACGCTGGTCGAGCGCATTCGCGCCGGCGGAAGCGGCCTGGGCGGTGTCTTGACGCGCACGGGCGTGGGGACATCGGTGGAACCGGGCAAGCCGCATGTCGAAATCGCCGGCGTTACCTATCTGGTGGAAACCGCGTTGCGGGCCGATTTCGCGCTGATCCAGGCCTTTCTTGCGGACCATATGGGCAATCTCAGCTATGCCCTGACCGCGCGCAATTTCAATCCCGTCATGGCGATGGGCGCGCACACGGTCATCGCTTGCGCCGACAATGTCGTCCCTGTCGGCGTGATTCCGCCGGACCATGTGATAACGCCTGCGCCACTGGTCGATTATCTGATCGGCAATCCATGAGGCAGACAATGGAGCCGCAGGTCATCATCGCGCGCAGAATTGCCCGGGAGCTCAAGCCCCAGATGCTGGTTAATCTGGGCATCGGCATCCCCACGCTTGTCGCCAACTATTTGCCGGCGGACCTGCATGTCTTTTTCCAATCTGAGAACGGACTGATCGGCACGGGCGCCCCGCCTCAGGAAGGCATGGCCCATCCGACCTTGACCGACGCCGCCGGCAAACCGGTCACCGCGCTTCCGGGAGCAAGCACCTTTGACAGCGCGATGTCGTTCGCCCTCATCCGGGGTGGGCATGTCGATCTCACCGTCCTTGGCGGATTGCAGGTGGATAAACAAGGCCATCTCGCCAATTGGATGATACCCGGCAAGCTGGTGCCGGGCATGGGAGGCGCCATGGATCTGGTCACGGGGGCG
>Ga0163162_10006227_pt1 | contig 11565 bp, 12 predicted proteins | sample S55metaG_FD_115310 | JGI IMG/M metagenome (GOLD analysis project Ga0163162, IMG submission 115310) | Switchgrass rhizosphere microbial communities from Kellogg Biological Station, Michigan, USA - S5-5 metaG | ecosystem: Host-associated > Plants > Roots > Rhizosphere > Soil | place: USA...
AGGGTACGGCGTTCCGCGCGCTTGGCATTCTTTTCCTGTTGCTTTTCCTTGCGCAGCTGTTCTTTTTGCCGTTTTTTGAAAGACTGCGGTCCGCGACCGGCCATAACGTGCTCCTGAATGTAATTAAATTTGCCGGACTGTCACCTCGTAAACTCTTTTGTTTCCAACGTTGGCACCTGGAATGCTGGCAGGGCACTCAGGAGAAACGGATAATCGAAGCGACAACTACAGTTTAGCACTTTGTGGCGCGGTTGGCGAAGCGCGACCCGCGACAGGCGCCATCAACGCGCGGCCGGAGGCTCCTGATCGGTAGGAATGCCCACGAAGTACCGGAAAAACGCCACGGTGCGGTTGATGGTGGACGCGTCGTGCCCCGCCGCCAGGCTACTGGCGCCTTTGCCGGTTCGCGCGATGCTGTAATAGCGCCAGATGCCGGGGGACTCGCTCTCCAGGAAATAGATTGCCTGTAACTCGTGGGGTGGGAACAGTGGCACCAGCATGTAGTGCAGAGCTGTCAGATTTTCAGTCTCGAAAACCAGCCGGTCGGGAGAGGCGCTTATGACCTGCAGGCTGTAAGTGGCCTTGCCGGAGAGACTATCGCTCTGCTGAAAATATCGGATGCTGCCGGGCGTCAGGTCCGCGGCCGAAAAGTCCGGCCGGGCGCCGCCTTTGGGCCCATCCAACGCCGCAGCACTTAAGATCAGCGTCCGCCAGCTGTGGTGAGTGGTGGACCAATAGCGCACGCCCGTGAGCCCGGAGATTTGCCCGATGCGGTGGAGCAATCCTTCCGTGCCGGTTGCGTGAAAGCGCGCGACGGTGGAGACCAGGGTCGTGAAGCCGGGCGCCGACCATCCGAGGCATGCGGGTGGCGTCCAATCGCGACCGAGGCTCGATCGATCCCATACCTTGATCGCAGGCGAGTGTTGCAGATCCGGATACGGCGGATTAGATTCGGCTCCGCACGGCGGCTGCGGTCCCGAGGCGTCGGCAGTAGCGCCCAGGAGGACGGCCGGGCAGCAAGCGATTAAGGCCACGGCGCTTGCGGCGAACGAACGCGTCTTGGTCACCGACTCCACTGTAGCACCCGCCATCGGCCGCAAACTTCGATGGGCTGCCTATTCCTGTTAGGGTGGACGTAGGTCCGCGCGCGATAGCGGGTGCGGTCTTCGTAGGAAACATTTGATTCCTGCCGGGGATCAATGTAGTGCCAGACAGTTTCACGACCAGTCAAATCGCAGAGCTGTGCACGGCGCCATCCGCGATAGCAACACCTGAGTCGGTGGCTTGACGAACCCAAGGAGTGTGATGCAAATCCGTGTCGGCTACGAATTGACTTACAATTGTCCGCAAGAGACGCCCATGATATTGGTGCTGAACGTTCACTATTCACGGGCGTCCGACATCGTTATACCCGATTACCTGACCAGCGACCCGGCGGTGCCGGTCACGGGCTATCGCGACGGCTTCGGCAACTGGTGCAACCGGATCGTCGCGCCTGCCGGGCGAATTCAAATCCGCGGGAGCGGAGTAGTGACCGACAACGGGCGGCCCGACCCGGTGGTTCCTTCCGCGCCGCAGCACCCGGTCGAGGATCTGCCCGAAGAGACTTTGGTCTTCCTGTTAGGAAGCCGCTATTGTGAGACGGATCGGCTGTCGGACATAGCTTGGGGACTCTTCAGTCAGACCCCCCCGGGATGGGCTCGCGTGCAAGCGATCTGCGATTGGGTCCATAATCACATCGCTTTCGACTATCAAAGCGCGCGCCCGACCAGGTCCGCCTGGGAAGCCTATAACGAACGCATTGGCGTTTGCCGCGACTACGCCCACCTTGCCATCGCCTTCTGCCGGTGCATGAATATCCCCGCTCGCTACTGCACCGGCTACCTGGGTGACATGGGCATGCCGCCGCCCTACGCCGTCGGGGACTTTGCCGCCTGGATGGAAGTCTATTTGGGCGGCCGCTGGCATATTTTCGATCCTCGCAACAATATGCCCCGCATCGGAAGGGTGCTGATCGCGCACGGGCGCGACGCGTCCGATGTCGCCATTGCCACGACTTTCGGTTTGGCCTTTCTGGAGAGCTTCAAGGTGATTACCGACGAGGTCCCCGAGGAGGTCCCGGTGGGTTCGGCGAGCGGCGGCAATCCATTCTGATGGTGCTTCTCACGGTACGACACCTCACCGTGTATCGTTATTCGGAGCCGGTCGGACTCGGCGAGCACCGCATGATGTTTCGCCCGCGCGAAAGCCACGATCTGAGACTGGTGAATACGGGTTTGATCATCACGCCTGCCCCGGCCACCCTTCGCTGGCTGCATGACGTGTTCGATAACTCCCTCGCGATCGCCACTTTCGACGGCGAAACCTCTGAGTTGCGGTTCGACAGCTCGGTGACGCTGGAGCATTTCGAGATTCCACTGCCGGATTATCCACTCGAAGAGTATGCGCGAACTTATCCTTTCCAATACGACGATGACGAGTTGCCTGACTTGGCCCAGGGACTGCGGTGCCAGTATCCGAGCGACTCGGTTGCCCGTTGGGCGGAACAGTTCCTGGATCCGTCCGGGAGCGGTGGAACCATTGAGCTGCTCCGTTCGATGACTTCTGCGATCAGGCGGGATTTTCGCTATCAGCGGCGCAGTGAAAAAGGTATTCAGAGTCCGGGTGAAACGCTGCACTTCGGCTATGGAAGCTGCCGCGATTTCGCGCTGCTGATGATGGAAGCGGTGCGCTGCATGGGATTCGCGGCCCGCTTCGTCAGCGGCTATATTTTCGTTCCTGATATAGAGGCTAGCGAGATAAGCTGCGGCGGCGCCACGCACGCCTGGATGCAAGTGTACCTGCCCGGCGCAGGATGGGTGGATTTCGACCCCACCAATAACATCATCGGCAATCGCAATCTGATCCGGGTGGCAGTGGCCTGGGACCCCAAACAGGTTCTGCCGCTGTGGGGCACGTATGTGGGTCCAGCTTCCGCGTTCCTGGGGATGGATGTCTCGGTGAGCGTGACGCAGGGGACGCCTGCTTGAGCCCGAGAGTTCTCCGGCCCGACGGGAAGAGCCGATTCGTGATTCTCTGCGATCACGCCAGTCGTCACATCCCGGCGAAACTCGACAATCTCGGTCTGTCGCCTGCCGATCTCAAGCGCCACATCGCATGGGACATCGGCGCAGCCGGGGTGGCCGAAGCGCTATCGGAAATCTTGGACGCGCCCGCCGTGCTGAGCCCGGTATCCCGGCTGGTGATTGATTGTAATCGTCACCTTGACGCCTCCGATCTCATTCCCAAGCGCAGCGATGGCACGGTGATTCCGGGCAACCGCGGTCTCTCGGGGCAAGCCCGCGTGCTGCGCATAGAACGCTGGTTTATTCCTTATCACGCGGCGGCCGAATCCATCCTTGATGAGCGCGCGACGCGCGGAGCCGCGTCCATCGCGCTCTCGATTCATTCCATGACGGACAATCTTGCCGGAAGCCGACGGCCCTGGCAGATCGCGTTCTCCAGCCACGAAGACCGCAGCCTGGTGCAGCCGATGATCGATATTCTGCGTCGGACGAACGATAAAGACGATATCGAGGTGGGAGACAATGAACCGTATTCAATGGACCCGGCCATCGACTACAGCATCCCCTTCCATGCGCTGCGGCGGAACTTGCCCTATTTGCAGGTCGAGTTTCGACAAGATCAGGTGCAGGACGCGCAGGGCCAAGCCCGCTGGGCGAAGCGTTTCGCGAACGCCCTGGCAGAGACGCTCGCGTTTCACGAGGCTTGACCACCCGCCACTTCCATTTCTTTGTAAAATATAGATGGCCATGTTTGCTCCGCACGAAAACTTGAGCAATCGGATAAACGGAAATATTATCCAGAGTGAAATCGAAGGCGGCGTGGATTTGCGGCAGTTGCCGCCGGAGAGCAAGCTGAAGGTTGAAACGCGGAATCGCGCCTATACCATCGTCATGAAGCGCGATTGCGACGCCCTTATTTCCGGGCATCCCGAGTTTTGCCCGTTCCCAGTGCTGGTGCGCATCCATGGATCGAACTGGGGCGGTTCGATGCTCCGGACCGCGTATTTAGGGCGCGGAATGCATCTCGAATTCCGGCACCCGATGTTTGAGGGGCTGATCGTCACTTCGCCCATTTGCGATATTCAGCTCGTGCCGCAAGCGGCCTGAACCGATCACTGCGGCACAAGCGGGAGCTCGTAATAAAAGTAATCCTGCCCGCTGGCGGCGTCGCGAATCCCCGTCAAATACAGCTGCGAGCCAGGCTCATGGTCGGCGTTGAAATAGAAAAAGCCGAAAGCGCGCTCCCCCACCGGCAGCATCTTTGCTCCAAACGACCGCCCGTCGATCTCCTCGACATTCAACGGGCCCTTTTTCTCACGCTTCGGCAAGGGCACCGGCAAGCGGGGTCCTCCGCCAATCCTGGGCGCCTTCGCGCCTCCATTCAGGTGCTGCACGTCGTCGGGAGAAAGTGCGATCACGTGCTTGCCGTCGGCGGTGACGAACTCGGCGCGCAGGTCTAGCCGCAGTGCTTTTCCGGTTCCGTTTTCCAGAATCACCAGCACCGGCAGCACCCCGTATTTATTTGGATTCAGTTTGCCGAAAGCGGTGGCCGTCTCTTCATCGGTGAGATAGGGCACCGCCGCGATCGTGATTTTGTCCAGCGTCTGATGCGAGCGATAGCTCTCGGCTGGACCAGGAGCGAAGCGCGGCTTGTCCTTGTCGGCAGCCGCCACCGCCGTTATACTCAAGAGAACGATTACGGTCACGCGTCTCATATTCTTCCTCTACCAACTCCTGCAGATCGCCTTCACCCCAGCGATTGCCTTGTATCTACTTTACCGGGGATTCCGTGATCGCAGGTACTTCTCGGGTATCGGCGAGCGCCTGGGGCTTTTGCCGGACTCCCTTCAAACGACGGGCAGCGGAGCCATCTGGTTTCACGCGGTTTCGGTGGGCGAGGTGCTCTCGATCGTGGAACTGCTTCGCCGGCTGCGCGCCGAACGCCCCTCCGCGCAGCTCTTTGTGTCCACCACGACGCTCGCGGGCCGGGCTACCGCCGAGCAAAAACTCGTGGACCTGGCAGATGGCGTTTTCTACGCGCCGATCGACTACCGGTCCACCGTGCGTCGCGTGCTGCGGCAACTGCGGCCGTCCCTAGTGGTGGTGCTGGAAACCGAAATATGGCCGAATCTCTACCGCGAAGCGAAACGCTCCGGCGCGTCGCTGCTGATCGTCAACGGACGCATTTCGGACCGCGCACTGCCGAGCTATCAGCGCCGGAGTTGGTTTTTCCGCCATGTTCTCGCCCAGCCCGATGCGATTCTGGTGCAGACCGAAGAAGACGCTCGGCGCTACGCGATCGCGGGAGCGCCGCCGGAGCGCGTCAGAGTCGGCGGGAACTTGAAGTACGACTTCACGCCGCCGGCTTCCGGAATCGCGCCGGATATTGCAGATTTTTTGCGCGAGTCCAGGCCTGATCGGATATGCATCGCCGCCAGCACCATGCCTCCCGCGGCTGCGGGCGACGTGGATGAAGACGATGCCGTGATCGAGGCCTTTCGGGAAATCTCCGCTGCGCGCCTCGGATTGCTGCTGATCCTGGCCCCGCGTAAACCGGAGCGCTTCGATATCGTCGCTGATAAACTTTCGCGCGCGGGCGTCGCGTTTACGCGGCGTACGTCACTCACGCCGCTGTCTCTGCCCGCAGTCCTGCTGCTCGATACTATCGGCGAGTTGGCTGCCCTCTTCGACGTCGCCAATGTCGTCGTCATGGGTGGCACGCTGGCGATGCGCGGCGGCCACAACATCCTGGAGCCGGCTTATTTCGGCAAGCCAATCATCGTTGGACCACACATGGAAAACTTCGCGGCCATCGCCGAGGAGTTTCACCGCGCGAAAGCCCTCACGCTCATTCAGCGCCCGGCCGAGCTGGCAGGGGCTGTTACCCAGCTTCTCGCGGACGGATCGGCCATGGGAGATCGCGCACGCACGCTGGCGCATGCCAAGCGGGGTGTAACGTCGCGGATCGCCGGGGAAATCTGGGAAGCCTTCTCGGAGGGTGTCCCGAGCCCGCTGCATAAACTGCCGGCGCGCGTGGTTCTCACCCCTCTCTCCTGGATCTGGCGTGTGGGCCATCGCATCAACGTTGGGCTGAGTCTCGCGGCGCGGACGTCGCTTGAAACTCCCGTGATTAGCATCGGCGGATTGACCATGGGCGGCGTTGGCAAATCGCCCATGGTGGCGCATCTGGCGGAGCGCCTGCGCCAGGACGGCCGCAACCCCGCGGTCCTCACTCGGGGCTACAAACGGAAATCCGCCGAGCCTATTGTGCTGGTCCGGCGCGGCGAGATCGCCAGCTTGGATCTGACCGGCGACGAGGCCCAGATGTTCCTGCGCGCCGGAGACGCCCACGTCGGAATCGGGCGCAATCGTTATGACGTTGGCTTGCACATGGAGCAGCGCTTCGCCCCGGGCGTATTCTTGCTCGACGACGGTTTCCAGCATCTGCGGCTGGCGCGGCAGCAGGATATTGTCCTGATCGATGGGCTGAATCCCTTTGGAGGGGGTGTGTTTCCCATCGGACGCAGCCGCGAACCCGCGCACAGTCTCAGCCGCGCCACTGCCCTGGTCGTGACGCGCGCCGAGCCCGGCCAGCACAATACCGGCCTGGAACGCCAATTGCGGCGCTACAGCTCCGCGCCGATTTTCCGGTGCCGAGTGACGCCGCGCGAATGGGTCGATGTAAACACCGCGTTTGGCATTCCGGTGGCGGAGGCCGGCTTTAAAAAAGTGGCGGGCTTTTGCGGCCTGGGTAATCCGCGCTCGTTTTGGAGTACCCTCGAAGAATTGAAACTGGATCTGGTGTTTCACTGGGCCTTCGGCGATCATCATTCCTATCGTCCGGGGGAGTTGCAACGGCTGCTCGCGCAAGCCCAGGACTGCGGCGCGGAAGCGCTGGTTACTACCGAGAAGGACGCTCTGAACCTGTGTGAAGGCGCCCCCGCGATTGTGTCTCCGCTGAAATTGTATTGGTTGAAAATAGGCATCGAGATCGAGAGAGAAGAAGAATTGCTGCAACAGATCCTTCAGCCCGTGGAACAGTTACCTCGATGAGGATCGCTATTTTCGGCGGGACCTTTGACCCCATTCACTCCGCGCATTTTGAAATGGCGCGTCGCGCAGCGGACCAATACCGGCTCGATCGCGTGCTGTTCATTCCCGCCGGCAATCCGCCGCACAAACATGCCGATGCGTCCTACGAAAACCGTTATCGCATGGTGGAGCTGGCCTGCACAGGGGATCCGAGATTCGTTGCCTCGCGCCTTGAAGAGGGGGCGGGGAAGAGCTACTCGATCGATACCATCGAGCGTGTGAAGGCGGCGAACGCCGACGGGGAAAGCGCACTTTTCTTCATCATCGGCTCCGACGCGTTTGCGGAAATCCAAAGCTGGCGCCGCTGGCAGGACGTGATTCGAGCGGTGGAATTCATTGTGGTGGCGCGGCCGGGACAGGAAATTAACGGTCCGCCAGGCGCGCGCGTGCATCGATTGGAGAGTGTGGAACTGCCGATCTCCTCTTCCGATATTCGCGATGCGCTGGCGCGGGGAGAATCGCCTGCGGAATTGCCGCCCGCGATCGCGGAGTACATTCGCGATCACCGGCTGTATGGATCGGTCAGCTAGTGGAGACTTGAACCCGGGCGCCGGAGTTAAGCCTCCGGTCCGCGATTACCGTGACCTGACGGTCCTTCGCCAGGCGCACGACATCCATGACGAAATTGCGTCTCCCGAGGACCGAAGCGGCGGTTTTAGATGGCTTGGACAGAAAGATTTGCGTCACCCCGTTGCGGCGCGTAAAGTCGAGCAGAGTTTCTGCGGGATCGTCGCCTTCAAGAATGCGAGTTTCGATGTGCAAACCGCGCGCGAATTCCAAGTGGCGCTGAATGGCCGCGCGCACGGTCTTGGATAGATCGTCCTCGGCAGTGGAGGGCAGCACGCAGACGGCGAAGCACTCCGCCTTCAGGTAATCCGCAACGCGGCGGCCGCGACGAATTAATGCGGCTGTGGCGGGCGATTCGGTGATGTGGATCAAGATGCGTTCGCTGGGCTCGGCGGCGGGGATGGCTACGGAAACCGGCTCGCCGGCGGCGGAAACATTCTCGCTGCCAGGCTCGCCCTGGCGTACATCCACTTCGTGGGCAGCTTGGCGAAGCGCCATTTCGCGGAGCGCGCTCAGCGTCGATTCCTTGAAAAAGTTCTCCAGAGCCCGCTGCGCTTTCTCGCGGCCATAAATCACGCCTCGCTGCAAGCGATTCAACAGCGCTCGCGGCGGCAGGTCCGCTAAAACCACTTCGTCAGCCTGCTTCACCACCCAGTCGGGGATGGTTTCACGCACCTGCACGTTCGCGATCTCGCGCACCTGATCGTTGAGGCTCTCCAGATGCTGGATGTTCATGGTGGTGAGCACGTCAATGCCGGCATCCAACAGAACCATGACATCTTCCCAACGCTTCCCGCGTTCCGTGCCCGGCACATTGGTGTGCGGGAATTCGTCCACCGCGCACAGTTCGGGGTTGCGGGCGAGGATCGCGGGAGTATCCATCTCTTCCAGTTCCAGACCGCGGTAGGAAATGCGGCGGCGCGGAATCAGCTCCAGTCCCTGAAGCTTGGCGATGGTGTCCTGGCGCCCGTGAGGTTCGAAGTAGCCGACTACAATGTCGTGGCCCTCACGTTTGAGACGCTGGCTTTCGTCCAGCATCTTGTAGGTTTTGCCCACTCCCGCCGCGTATCCCAGAAAGATGGTTAGACGGCCGCGCGGGCGTTTGGACGGCGCAGGACGGGGCGGCTGCGAAGCGGCGCTCATTGCACCGCGGCCTCGGTGGGAAAGATGCGCACGTCAATACCGTCGGATTCCATAATCAGCCGCTCCACCGGATTCGCTTTCCAGCGGCTCAGCCATCCGCCGCCTTGCTGAGTATGGCCGGCGAAGATTTGCGTGATGCCTTGGCTATGGGCAAATTGGAGAATGCATGCGATCGGATCGTCGCCCGTCAGGATCTTAACGTGGGCGTTGGCGGCGTGAGCGGCGGCCAGATTCTGCTCGATGGTCCGCTGGTCGGCCGGGCTGAGGGCGCCCTGTTGGACGTAAACCGCATATAGATCGCCATGAAACAAATCCGCTTGGCGGCGCCCCTTGTGGATCATCATCAATGCATTCGAGCGCGGCGTGAGGCACACCAGAATGCGTTCCTGCGTGCCGAAAGCCTGTTCGATGCCCTGGCGCTTGAGGTAGGTTTCCAGCTGGTGATCGACCACGTCGGCCGCCAGCACCAGCGCGATCTCGCGTAACTCCGAGAGCTGATGTTGCTGCCGGATGACGGTTGCGGCATCCGCTCCGATGCTTCCGGGAGTGCAGTACTCCGGTGGCGCGTCCACCAGTTCGATCTCATCGGCCTCGCGGATGAAGGCCTCGGGGACCGAATCCTGTACGACTTTGCCGCGAATCGCCTCTACCTGCGCTTGCCGCTCCTTCACATATTGCAGGTTGATGGAAGTCACCACGGAAATGCCGGCGGCGAGCAGCTCCTCCACATCCTCCCAGCGTTCCTGGTGTTTGCTGCCGGGGGGATTGTGGTACGCCAGTCCGTCGATCAAGCAAACCGTCGGTCGCCTGCGCAACACCTGCTCGACATCGATGGCCGGAACCCCATCCACCACCCGCGGTGGAATCACTTCCAGATCGCAGAGCAGCTGCTGGACCACGGCAGGTTCCGTGGATTGCGTCGCCGCTACCACCACATCCGCGCCGCGTGATCTGCGCCGGCGGCCTTCGTCGAACATGCGGAAGGACTTGCCGACGCCGCTCGCATAACCTAGAAATATCTTGAGGCGGCCACGGGAAGCCCGGGTCGCTTCGTCTTCCACCTGCTGAAGTAGATGTTCGGGATTGGGCCGCCGCTGCTCGATGTCTGCCATTCGGTGTGCTAATCCCATTATCCTCCCGTTCCGGCAGTAGGAACAATAAAAGGGGCGGTGGGAAGACCCACCGCCGGTCGAGCAGTCATAGGAGACTATGCAGCCAGGACCGCGAGTCGTCGGAGGAGAAACTCGCCCTTTAATCTTTTAGACGCTGGATTCACCCAAACGTTGCAAGCTCGCAGCAATGCGGTTAGAACGTAGGCTGCAGGAAGATTTCCTGGCGTACGCCTTGCGCGAGCGCAGCTTCTTTGGTGCAGATCCAATATTCCGGCTGCCAGTGCTCTTCGCGATCGTACGGCGGCTTATAGACATAGAAATCCGTGGTTCGCCGGCTTACGCGCGGCTCGACGCGGGTTTCCTTGCCCAGATAGCGCGCTTCGTGGAGCGCCTCGTCATAAGTGTCGAACGGACCGTCAATATAGTCGCGATGATTGATAATGTGCCACTTCATATAACTCTTGGGGAGCGCGTGCCCCGCCGCCTACCCCTTAGATGAGCGGCGGCGCGAACTGGTTGCAAACATATAGTTGCAGCCCTGAATGGCTCCGCCACCGCGCTCAGGCGCAGGGGCCGAATGTCCGCTAAATATGGGCCGCCTTGGACTTAGCTTTAGGCTCGAGCTTGTCTTTTGACTCCACCAGGCCGTTCCGGGCCGTCCCGCCGGGCCCGGCGCGCCCAACGGATGCAGCCTGGGCGGCTTTCTGCTTGGCCAGGTCCCTTTCCAGCTTGGGAGTCATGCGCTCCATTACGCTGCGGCAAGTGCTTGCGCCGCAAGAGCAGGAGTTCTTGTCACCCACGTATTCAAAGTTGTAATCCACAGTAATCTCTTCGCCCGGTTCGATCGTCCGCAGGCTCATGTAAATGACGTGGCCCTTCATGATTCGGGACACCACGTTGGGTTCGCAGCTATGGTTGATGATTTCCGCGCCGCTGCCGCCGAATGCGCCGTCGAGCGTCCAGTATTTATCCAGCGTAAACAGATAGGTGTACTCACCTTCGCCGCGGCGCTTGGTCTCGCGGCGATTGAGGCGCTCTCCGGTGTATTCGATCACCTTCCGGTTGGCCGGAATGCGCTCCTCGGCGTAGACGCCGTAGCGATGAATCTTCGACTTTCGAATCGACATCTTGAAGCCGGCGAATTTGGGATCAATGCGCGGGCGGCGAACCGGAGTATCCATGTTTGAGAGTGAAGCCCTGAGGTTGAGGGCGAAACCCGAGTGAACGTCGGGCTAACTTGCATTGTAGCGAAGCGAGAGGCCTGCGCGAAATAGGGAATCTTCCTTGCTTGCGGCTTATTGCGCGGGCGGCGGAAGGCGCAGGTTCAGATGGTTGGTCTGGTTCAGTTCCCGGGTAGCTGTCCGGTCCACATCGGCGAGCGGCACGCGGTGGCCCTGGCCGTCGCTATCGAAGTAACGGGCGTCATTGCCTTGCACCCACACCGCGGAAGCCGTAAGGCGGGACCCATTCTTCAGCACGATGACGAAAAAGGCGGGTGGCGCGTCGCTCGCGCCCTGCTCTAGATCAACCTTCCCGTTCTGTATGGAAGCAAGGTTCTGTATCGACGAATGAATCGGCACGGGAGG
>Ga0163162_10006228_pt1 | contig 11565 bp, 11 predicted proteins | sample S55metaG_FD_115310 | JGI IMG/M metagenome (GOLD analysis project Ga0163162, IMG submission 115310) | Switchgrass rhizosphere microbial communities from Kellogg Biological Station, Michigan, USA - S5-5 metaG | ecosystem: Host-associated > Plants > Roots > Rhizosphere > Soil | place: USA...
CCAGGGTTATACCCCCGAACAGGCGACACAGTTTTATCAAAGAACAGTTCCCCTGGATATCGAGCTCATTGAACAACCCGTTTCTGCAAAAAATATTGCCGGTATGAAGTCGTTGCCCGAGGGATTGCGGAAAAAGATTGCAGCCGATGAAAGCCTCACCTCTCCCACTTCTGCGCTTCATTTGCTCGACTCGGTTCGGGCCTGCGGCATCTTCAATATCAAACTGATGAAATGTGGCGGACTGCAGGCGGCGGGAGAAATCACCCATATTGCGGAAGCCGCGGGCATCGATTTGATGTGGGGCTGTAATGATGAGAGCGTGATTAGCATTTCCGCCGCCCTGCACCTTGCTTTCGCCAATGCACATACGAAATACATTGACCTGGATGGAAGTCTGGATTTGGGAGAAGACCTGGCTACCGGGGGATTTGTGCTGAAGAATGGTGCAATGGCGATTGACAGCTCACTCACCGGACTTGGCGTAAAGAAAATAAATTAGAAATTTCACGCAAAGACTTTGTGTCTTTGCGTGAAATTCTTTACTGATTTTTCCACTCGTTATTCTCTGAATTCATATCAGGAAAAACATGATCAGGATCGATTGTTACCCTGCTCAGAGAATCTTTTGAATTTATCCTGACTTTCCAGCTGGTATTATTCTGCCAAATTTCAACCGGAAGGGATTTGCGTTCTGCCTTACCATTGGCTGTTTGCCATTCCACCACTACCGGCATCGCCATTTGATCGAGGTTATCAATGGTAACGATGGCCCCGTTCTTGGGATCACCATCTACATAATCTACCTTACTCACGGCCTGATCGAGGCGATAGTTCTCAATAAAAAATCCTCTCCAGAACCAGGCCAGGTCCTCACCGGAGCTATTCTCGATACTCCTGAAGAAATCCCATGGCGTGGGATGCTTGTAAGCCCAGTCGCGAATGTATTTCTTAAAAGCATAGTCGAAACGCTCGGGGCCCAGAACCTGGTTCCTTAATAACGTTAACGCATAACCGGGTTTGCTGTACAAGGCGGTACCAATATTTCCCTCGCGCATGGCGTCGGGCGTATTCATGATTGATTCTGAAGAAGCTCCCATCATATAAGTGGCGCGGCGGTGCATGTCGGCTTTCTGCGATTTGAATTCGCCGTTGTTGAAATCTTCTGACGCAATGCTATTGATAAACGTATTGAAGCCCTCATCCATCCAGCCGTAGCGTCGTTCATTGCTGCCGACGATCATAGGAAACCAGGTATGTCCAAATTCATGATCCGTAACACCAAACAGTCCGGCGGCTTTTGCGGATGAGCCGCAGAATACGATGCCCGGATATTCCATACCGCTAATATTGCTGGCCACATTGGAGGCACAGGGATAAGGAAACTCGAACCAGCGCTTTGAATAATTTTCAATGCTGCCTTTGGTGAACTCTGTAGCACGACCCCAGGCGCCATTACCCGCTGCTTCAACAGGGTAAACACTCATGGCCATTGCCTTCTTGCCACTGGGCATATTCATTTTTGCAGCATCCCAAATAAATGCTTTTGAACTTGACCATGCGAAATCGCGCGATGAACTGATCTTATATTTCCAGGTGCAGGTGGCCTTGGCAGGCCGGGAATCAGTTTTCGTTACTTCCTCCGCAGTCCTGATCATTACCGTTTTGTCGCTTTGCTTTGCTGCATTCCAGCGTTTCAGTTGTTCCGATGTCAACACTTCTTCCGGATTCTGCAATTCGCCGGATGCCACCACAATGTGTGAGGCGGGAACGGTAAGGCTTACTTCGAAATCGCCATATTCGAGATAGAATTCAGAAGCGCCGAGGTAGGGATCGGTATTCCAGCCACGGATATCATCATATACACAAAGGCGGGGATACCATTGCGCGATGGCAAAAATATCGCCGTTCTTGGTCGTGAGAATACCGGTGCGGTCTGAACCGTATTTCGGAACGATAAAACTGTAATCAATTTTTATTTTGGCCACACCACCATGGGCTGCCAGCGGTTTGGGCAGGCGAAGTTGCATGCGCGTATCAGTTACCACATTCTCGAGATCGACATCGTTTTTTGAACCGCCAATCCACTTAACAGATTTAATCTGGTATCCACCGTCAAATGTTGATTTTGCGTCACCATATCTGCTACGACTGGCAGCGGGCATTTTTGCCTGTCCGCGCGAATCCTGGCGATACAGGTTTTCATCCAACTGGAGCCAGATATAGGCGAGTTCCTGCGGACTGTTGTTTTTGTAAGTAATGGTTACGCTACCCGTCAATTCTTTGGTTTCCTCATTTAATGCCGCGGTGATTTGATAGTCGGCACGGTTTTGCCAATAAGCGGGACCGGGTTCGCCGCTTGCCGCACGGTACTCATTACCGTTAGAAGTGTAAAACAAGGGTGAAAAAAGATTGTGATAATCGTACCTGGATTTCGGCGCATCAGGGATTTGCATTTGCGCCATGCTTATCAACACACTCGAACAAAAACATAGGGAAATCAGCAATTTCTTATTCATGCTCATATTTTGACGGTTTCAAATTAGCGAACGCAAAATTAGGTCAATTCAGGTAAAAGCAGGCGATTGTGGGATTGAATCTATTGAAGCGTTGCCAGCATTTGGCGTGCCTGCTCCTTATGCCTGGCGTCGTCTTCGGTGCGATAGGGAAGTTTCAACATCCGTTCCAGGTTTTCAATAGCCTTATCGGACTGATGGTTGGCCACATAGGCCTTGGCCAGCTCATAGTAATCAAGTAATACCCAGGGACTAATCGTTTTTACACGCTCGTAATAGGTAATGGCCGAGTCGTAGGATGCTTTGGGCATCCCACCGTACAATACTTTAATCGCTGTCTTTTCAACAAAATTCAGGCTACTCACTTCGTAGTGCCATTTCCCCAATACAAAAAGCGCCTTGGCATTGTTGGGATCAATGGCCAGCGCTCTCTCGCTATACAACTTAATGTCTTTTACGAAATCAATTTTTTCTTTCCCTTTCTTTATCAGGGCCATTCTTCCCATGGCAATGGCCATAGCTGCGTTGGCACCGGAATTGGCAGAGTCTATCTTAAGGGCAGTCTCCGCGTAGGTTCTTGAAGCATTGTAAAAATCTACTTTCTTCGCTTCTTCTTTTTCGCGATTGCCGATACTGCCGCAAAGTTCACTGCATTTGTACATGGCAACCACCTGCATGGGTTGAATGCGCAATACTTCCTTGTATTTTTCCAGGGCCTCTCCTTCCTTCATACCATTCTCCAAAGCTGATGCCTGTTGCAACAGCGTATCTACGTCCTGGCCAATACCTTTGCCTGCCAGCGCGAGAATGCCTATGAATAGCAGAAATTTCTTCATGAATGATTTTTAATGAAAGGCCTTACTATAATTGACGCAAACCTGGCCCTGAAAGTTGTGGATGGGTGGATTTAATTTGGTGATCGTTATGTTAATTTCCATCGACTGGGGGAATCTGTGGTGGATCTCCTCAACGATTTCCATCACCAGGGTTTCCAACAGCTTCCTGGGTCTCTTCATTTGTGCACTTACCAGCTCGAACAGTTGCACGTAATTGATCGTTTCCTGGATATGATGAATGACCGAAATACCCGGGTCCATCTTAACGGTAAGATCAATTTCAAATTCATTTCCCAAACTACCTTCCTCATCATGCAATCCATGATGGGCAAAAAACCTGACTTTGTTTAAGCAAACAGTTAGCATATGCTGCGGAAGTATTATTCGAATCCTCTGGCGCTCAACCATCTTTCCGCATCCAGGGCAGCCATGCAGCCACTACCCGCGGCTGTTACAGCCTGCCGGTAAGTTTTGTCCTGCACATCACCCGCGGCAAAAACACCTTCAACATTGGTACGCGTGCTACCAGCCTGGGTAATCAGGTAGCCGGCTTCATCCATGGTAAGCCATTCTTTGAAAATGCCTGAATTAGGCTCGTGACCAATAGCCACGAAAAAAGCACTCACCGGTATGTCTTTAACCTCGCCGGATTTGTTGTTCCTGATGCGAACGGCTTCAACTTTGTTTTCTCCCAAAATTTCTTCCGCTTCCGTATTCCAATACACTTTGATATTCGCTGTACTCTTCACCCTTTCCTGCATCACTTTGGAAGCTTTCATACCATGTTCATCTTTTCTTACGAGCATGTGAACGGTTGCGCAAAGTTTAGAAAGATAGAGCGCTTCTTCGCAAGCCGTATCACCGGCGCCAACAATCGCCACTTCTTTTCCGCGAAAGAAAAATCCATCGCACACGGCACAGGCGCTTACGCCGAAGCCATTCAATCTTTGCTCGCTATCCAAACCCAGCCACTTTGCAGAAGCGCCGGTTGCGATGATGATGGCGTCTGATTCAATTAATTTCTCTTCATCAATCCACACTTTGAAGGGTTGTGCTGAAAAATCAACTTTTGTTGCGAGTCCGAATCGAATATCCGCACCCATTCTCACCGCCTGCTTTTCAAAATGAACCATCATTTCCGGACCCTGTACGCCATCGGCATAACCTGGGTAGTTCTCTACTTCGGTAGTAATGGTTAACTGGCCGCCGGGTTGGATACCCTGGTACAAAACTGGTTTCAAATTGGCTCTTGCGGCATAAATGGCCGCGGTGTAGCCTGCTGGTCCTGATCCAATAATTAAACAATGTACTTTTTCTGTAGACTTATCCATGCTGGGGAATTAGAAGTTGACAAAAATAAAGCGAAAACGCCAATTGGCATGAGGCAGTCGGACGGTTGGCTATTTGGGTATAATGATGGATCTGAACTGTGCCGCATAACCGCCAAAATAGCCCAGGGCACCGTTCGAAATGTTACTGGCCACTTTGGTTGGCGAAGAGAAGGGATTGCCCACACTCTGGTAGCTGAATTCAAAACTGTTCCAAAACTCAAAAGTAGCCTTATCGATATTACAGAGCTTAAGGGTAACGGTATCGCCTTTTTCGAAAAACGAATCGTCGTCTTCTCTTTGGTTGTTCCTGCTGGTACCTCGGTCAACCGGCAGTTCATAAGTGGTACCATCAATGATCTGATCGTCGAAAACCGAATTGAATCCGGGATAAAAGGGTTCGTTGTTCCGCTTCGTGTAATATCTCACATAGTCGCCATAGCCTTTTGGATCTGTTGCCCTTATCCAAAGTTGAACAAGGTTGGTGTCGGGATTGTCTGGCGCTGGTTTGTACCATAGCGAGTCAATTTGTTTGGTAACATATGGAATGAGCGTGTTGGCTTTGTATTCCTTGTTGTCCCATTCAATAGTGAGATAATACCGGGTATTCACAGCTCCAAAAATTGCCGCTCCCGGTGAAGTGGTGTCGGTGCTGTAGTAATACAGGGTGGTGGTGTCGTTGTAATGTACGCTGTATTCAACCAGCACATTGGAACGAAATCCGTCGGCCACGGTTACTTTGGCACCGTGAACGAAGGAGTTGCTAAGAATGGCAGGTGTAATCTCGCTGAAGTAGTCAAGGCTTTTGGAAAGAATCACAATCGGCAGGTGACCGTTCTCGATAGAGCCATCCACCACCAGCTTGGTTGGCTGTGGATCGAGGTTTACATCAATGGTTTTTTCGCAGCCGGAGAAGGCAACGAGAAAAATCAATAATGTAAGCGCATGATTGCGTGGTGGCTTCATAACAAAGGTTCCTTCGGTAAGCAAAGGATGAAAAAAACCCCGGCGGAAGCGTTCCCGACGGGGTGATAGAGTTCCGGTGAACACCGGTTTATCCTAAGTATGCTTTTAATGCATTGCTGTAGCGGGCTTTCTGCAAACGCTTGATCGCCCTTTCCTTAATCTGGCGAATACGTTCTTTGGTAAGATCGTATTTCTGACCGATTTGTTCAATCGTCACGCCGTTTTCACCGTCGAGTCCAAAATACGCATTTACGATTTCGGCTTCGCGGGGACTCAGCGATTTCAGTACACGCCTGATCTCATTGCGTAGAGAATCCTGCATCACGTCGTCATCGGTATCATCGCCACCTTCCAGCAGGTCGCCCATGGCTACGTCTTCAGCTTCGTGAACGGGTGCGTCCAGTGAAGTATGACGTGTGTTGCTTTGGAAGATATTGTTGATTTCCGTTTCGCTCATTTCCAGCATTTCTGCCAGCTCTTCTGTGCTTGGTTCACGTTCGTGTTCCTGCTCGAAAGCCATGTAGGCTTTGTTCGCTTTGTTGTAGGTGCCAATTTTGTTTTGAGGCAGGCGGACTAATCTGCCCTGCTCTGCCAACGCCTGCAGGATGGACTGGCGAATCCACCATACCGCGTATGAGATGAATTTGAAACCTTTGGTTTCATCGAAACGCTGCGCCGCCTTAATCAAGCCGAGGTTGCCCTCGTTGATCAGGTCGCTCAGCGACAATCCCTGGTGTTGATATTGCTTCGCCACAGAAACAACGAACCTAAGGTTAGCCGTAGTCAGTCTCTCCAATGCTTTCTGATCACCCATCTTGATCCTTTGTGCCAAAATGGTCTCCTCTTCGGGAGTGATCATGGGGATCTTAGAAATTTCCTGGAGATACTTCTCAACCGCTTGGGAATCGCGGTTAGTAATCTGTGTAGCAATTTTGAGTTGCCGCATATTGTAGTTGAAAATTGATGTAAAACCCTAATGTAACGCCTAATAGACAAGAATTGTTTGGGGAAAGTTGCAAATCGACTGTTATTTCGCCCGTACCGTCTTGGACTATCTGCAAATGTACGGCGCGCGTGCCGTTTTTCATAGTGTTTGTGGAAAAAGCAACCGATTTGGGTATAACTATCACCGAATTAGGTATCATGCAAATTTTTTATTTATCGATTTGCAAGTCTGGTGTTGCTTGATTTTCAATGCCCTTTCGCAAATTGATTGCGAATTCTCGAAGATTTTGACAAAAAATAAAAACTCCAATCGGGCAAAACACCGGGCCGTCCCGGATTGCCGATTAACACGACTGTCGGATCCGGGGCGCCATTGCAGGAAAACCGCCATGGTAAAGCCTTTACCGGGTTATGAATTTTCTAAGCAGCCAATCTATTTGTGCCTATGCTAAAATTCCTAATTTGTGGCGATGATTAAGCAGGAAACCATCCAGCAGATCCTAAGCCGTATCGACATTATAGAAATCGTGGGTGGCTTTGTGAAATTGAAAAAACGAGGCACCAATTACCTTGGCCTCTGCCCTTTTCACAACGAAAAGACTCCCTCCTTCACGGTTTCGCCCACCAAGGAAATTTACAAGTGCTTTGGCTGCGGACGAAGCGGCAATACCATCAGCTTCCTGATGGAGCACGAAAAATATTCCTATGTAGAGGCCCTTCGATGGCTGGCTGCAAAATACAATGTGGAGGTTGAGGAAACTGAAACCAGTCCTGAATTTAAGAAGCAGCAACAGGTTGCCGACAGCTTATACATCATCAATCAATTTGCGCAGCAATACTTCTCCAACATTCTTTTTAATGATGCCGAGGGCCAGGATATCGGTCTCGCCTACCTGAAGGAACGGGGTTTTCGCGAAGACGTTATTCATAAATTCCAACTCGGCTATGGCTTGAATGAATGGGACGCATTCACCCAAACCGCTATCAAGGCCCAGTACAATCCCGAGCTGCTGCAAAGAAGCGGCCTGGTGGTTTCAAGAGAAGGGCGCACCTATGATAATTATCGAGGCAGGGTGATCTTTCCCGTTCACAACCACACCGGTAAGATTATTGGATTCGGTGCGCGTGTAATCGGAAAGGTTGACCGCGGACCAAAATATATCAACACGCCGGAGAACGAGATCTATATCAAGAGCAAAATTTTGTATGGATCCTATTTCGCGCGGCAGGCCATTGATAAGGCCGACGAGTGCCTGCTTGTAGAAGGTTACACTGATGTGGTATCGCTTCACCAGGCGGGAATTGAAAACGTGGTGGCCAGTGGTGGCACTTCACTTACGCCCGATCAATTAAGACTGATCAGGAAATACACCAACAACCTCACGATCATATACGACGGCGATTCAGCCGGCGTAAAAGCGGCCCTCCGTGGACTGGACCTGGCGCTGGAAGAGGGATTGAACGTGAAACTGATCCTCATCCCCGACAAAGAAGATCCCGACAGTTATGTGAACAAAGTGGGATCTGCCGCTTTTCGCGAATTCATCGCGGCAAATAAAAAGGACTTCATCTTTTTCCAGCTGGAAGCGGCTTTGGAAACTGCCGGAAACGATGCCAGCCAGAAATCGGTGGTGGTGAACCAGGTGGCCGAAACGATTTCAAAAATCAACAAGGCTGAAGATTTCACCAAACAACAGGATTATATCAGGCGTTGCGCCGAACTGCTGAAGATTGACGAAACGGGTTTGACGGCACTCGTAAATAAATTCATTCGGGAAAAAATCGCCAAGCAGGAAAATCGGTTGCCCGCAGAAGAAGCGCGCCAATTTGACGAACTCAACGGCGCCGGTGAGAGCACGATTGACGAGGACTCTTTCAATTTGCTGTTTAAGGACGAATTGCAGGAAAGGGCCATGGTAAGATCGCTGCTGGAATTCGGATTGAAAGCATGGGATGAGAACCAGAAAGTGGCCGATCACATTTTAGAAGAAATTGAGGTGAACGGTTTGAATGAGCTGGTTGACAACCAGAAACTATTAAAACTGATTGAAATTTATCGGAACTGGTACAACGATGGATTGGAGCCTACTCCCCGCTCCTTCCTGTATAGCGAAGACCAGGAACTGAGTGGCATGGCGGTGGGACTAATGGAATCGCAACATGAATTAAGTCCGAACTGGAAAGACCATTATGAAGGACCGATGCCCACCCGGGAAGATCTTTACCGAGAGGAAGTTTTTGCAACCCTCACTTATTTGAAGTTGAGGAAGATCAAGAGAATGATCGACGAAAACCAGAAAGACCTGGAAAAAGAAACTGACAAAGACAGGCAATTCCACCTGATTCAAACCCACCAGCATTTAAAACAATTGGAAGTGGAGCTCACCAAGCAATGGGGAACCGTGATATTCAGATAGTGCCTCACAATTGGAAGCAAAATTTTGCCAGGGCGCTACATCATAGCGCCTACGTTTAAAATATCAGGAATGGATAGGGTTACAGTTCTACTTCTACTTCTACTTCCAATGCAACTGTCTTCTTGCTGCGTTTCAATGCAGTAAGCTGCTTTTTCACAAAGTTCATGGCTACCCAGCAATGGTCGAGCTCTACTTGTGAGGCAGACTCATAACCAAGTTGTCCGAGGATAGCCCAACTGCATTCGCGGTTGAGATCGGTAGAAATTTTAGAACTGATTTTGGGATAGGCTACCCACAGCTTACCCTCTTCGTGGAGGGCTGGGATTACTTCTCTAATGATGCCGTTCAATTGGTTGCAATTAACCGCAAATACCAGGGCGAAATCAATTTTCCTGCTCTTAAGTAGTGGGGTAAGATTCTTTGCAAAAGCAGTCTTAGCAAATTGTTTTTCGATGGAAGAGGGAATTCCCTGGATCAGCAGATTTTTTTCGTTTTGAAGTTGAAGCTTTTCGAATAAAGTCTGCGACATATCGGAAAGGATTTATTGATAATGAGATTGCAAAGGTAGCGCATTAACTTTTCATTTACAATCTAATTCAATAAAAAACCCCCTAAATTAACGATTTAGGGGGCTTTATGCCAAATTATATCGAATCGGGCCTATTTATTCATGGGCCGGTAGTATTTCATGGCTTCTTCAGAATACTTCTTAACCTGTTTAATACGTGTTTCGTCGCTGGGGTGTGTACTCAGCAGCTCCGGAGGCTCCTGGCCCGCATTCATTTTCTGCATTCTTTCCCAAAATGGCACTGCCTCTTTTGGGTTATAACCTGCCATAGCCGAGAGAATAAGTCCAAAATGATCGGCCTCTAATTCCTGCTTACGCGAAAATGGCAACACAGCACCAACAGTTGTACCAATACCGTAGGCCTCCATAAACAGGTTTTGCGTTTCAGCGGGTTTGTTGGCCACGGCTACCGCCAATGCCACGCCACCCAACTGTTGCACCATGCCCTGGCTCATTCTTTCATTACCATGTTTGGCCAGCGCGTGTGTTATTTCATGGCCCATTACAACCGCCAGGGCGGCTTCATTCTGCGCCACGGGTAACAGTCCCGTATAAACGACTACTTTTCCACCGGGCATACACCAGGCGTTTACCTGTTTGTCGTCCACCAGGTTAAATTCCCATTTGTAATCGCTGTAGGGATTGGCTTCTTTCTTTTCCCTATAATAGGTGTTCACAGCATTGGCAATGCGGTTGCCCACACGTGAAACCATTTCAGCGTCCTTGCTTGCGTTCGGACTAACCACTTTACTTTTTGAAAGCGTGGCCCTGTATTCTTCATTGGCCATTTGTTGTATCTCAGCGTCGGATACCAGGTTTAACTGGTCGCGTCCCGTAAAAGGATTTTTCGAGCATGCAAACATCAGCACCGAAAAACCGAGGTATATAAATATTTTTCTCATGCGAATGGTTTGTTTTAATGATATAGATTCAATCGGCATACCAAAAGTGAACCGGCCGGGCCAATTTTTAATTAAAATTAACGGGCCTGACCCCTCAAAATAATTGTGAAGAAAAAGAAGTTTGTGAATTTTTTAGCCTTTACCCCGGCGACGCTTGTCGCGATAACGCAAGATTGGTGCCTTGCTTTCACTGCCCTTGATAAGACGGGAAATATTTTTCTGGTGAGTGAGCAAAACCATGAGTGCCACTGCAACAGCGAAGACTCGGTACAAATGTTCGGGCTCATTAAAAATAACCAAAATAAAAACCGGGAAGGCCACACTCGCAAGTATGGAGCTGAGCGAAACATAGCGCGTTAAATATAAAACCAGCATAAAAATACCCACGCAGCAAATGGCCACATTGGGTTGAATTCCCAGGATCATTCCAAACAAAGTAGCCACCCCTTTTCCACCGCGAAATTCAGCCCAAATGGGGAAAATATGTCCCAATACGGCTGCAAGTCCCAATCCAATTTGCAAATTGGTGCGGGCAAATTCGTGTGTCAGATAATAAGGGAGAAGTAAGGAGAGTTTAACAGCTATCAAACCCTTGATCATGTCACCGATCATAACGATCGTTCCCCATTTTGGTCCCAATACACGATAAGTATTGGTGGCGCCGGCATTGCCGCTTCCATAATCCCTGATGTCGATATTAAAGAATGCACGACTAATCCAAACCGAAGTGGGAATAGAACCGATGAGATAAGCTAATAAGATGAATGCGGTTTCTTTCATTCAATATCAGGTTGAAGTTGGAACTGCAAATATACGACTTTGTAATTTATGCATTTCCCTGATAATATGGATATTGGATAATCTGATGGGATAATCCTATCCTTTAAACGTCATACTCAGCCAATTATTTTTGTAACGCAGGGCAATAAATTTTAATCCGATCGCATCTGCCGCCTCACGGATCGTCACCTCGTCATCCGGCAAAAACCCACTCAAAACCAGCAAGCCACTGGGATTCAGGTGATTTTTGAAGTCCGGCAACAGGGGTAATATCACGTGCAGGTTAATATTGGCCAGCACCAGGTCGAAA
>Ga0163162_10006229_pt1 | contig 11565 bp, 9 predicted proteins | sample S55metaG_FD_115310 | JGI IMG/M metagenome (GOLD analysis project Ga0163162, IMG submission 115310) | Switchgrass rhizosphere microbial communities from Kellogg Biological Station, Michigan, USA - S5-5 metaG | ecosystem: Host-associated > Plants > Roots > Rhizosphere > Soil | place: USA: Michigan...
AGCATTTGCCACGGCCACAAGCTGCTGCGAAGCATTGCGCTGCTCTGCGGCGTGAGGCCGGACGATTCGCGCGACCCGCAACGTGTCGCCGGATCCGCAGTCGTGGAGCGCTGATCGCGCCCGAAGCATCGCCGCATGGTTTTATGTCCCGCCAGCAGACATTGGCGACTTATTTTTGAACACGATAACCAGGCCTTGATCCGCGTTGATCCTCGGCAACGCGGCTCGAGTTTTTGCGTGTTCATATTAATCTGAACAAAAAGCATTTTTTATTGCAGTGCATTGTTGTTTCTGGCAAGCTCCGCGCTGCAATTTTTACGCGTAGAAGTGAGCAATACGCAATGTACAAATTCCGCGCCGGCGCCAGCCACCGAATCACGCGACCTATCCCGGCCAGAAGCATGCAAGTGGCCTGATTTTCTGGTAATTCCCCGCCGTTCACTAACATATCCGGAAATGCCCCGGTAGGCGAAGTGCGACCGCCGTCGCAAAAAAATTCCTGGATTAGTGGGCGCGTCGCAATATTTTTACATTTTTAAAATAACTATGAAATTTTTACTCACATTGCTCGTGTTGATTTTTACGTGGGGCCACGCAAGTGCCGCAACCTATTATGTGCGCACCGACGGCGGTACGAAAAGCCAGTGCAATGGACTCAACAATGCTGCCTATCCCGGTTCGGGCAGCGCGCAGAACTGTGCCTGGCATCATCCATTCGACGCTCTGCCGCCACAGGGCGACGGGGCGACACCAGCTCTCGCGTTGCATGGCGGCGACACCCTGATGATTGGCCCGGGCAGTTACGAGATGGGTTTGAACGCGCCTGGCGCCAAGGCTTATCTGGCCTGCAACCAGAACTGGTCGTGGGACTGCTACATGGCGAACATTCCCAGCGGAACCGCAGCTGCACCGACGCGAATCCTCGGCAGCGGCTGGGACCAGGGATGCAAGGCGCCTCCGCAATTGTGGGGCAGCGAGCATTCCGCGCAGGTCATATCGATGCTCGGCAGCAGCAATGTCGTGCTCGCGTGCCTGGAGATTACCGATCACAGCCCGTGCATCGAGATGTACATGAGAGGCAGCAGTGCCGACGCGTGCAATCGCACGAGTCCTCCATTCGGACCTTGGGCGTCACGCGCCATATTGGCCAAGGACTCCGGTAATGTCCTGCTCCAGGACGTAAACATCCACGGCATGGCCAATCGCGGCATCCTCGCCGGCCGGCTGCACGACTGGACCTTGAATCGCGTCGAACTCGTCGCCAACGGCTGGGCGGGCTGGGACGGCGACCTGACCGAAGCGGCGGGATCGTCCAATTCGGGAACCATGTTGTTCGAATCGGTCGAGATCGCCTGGAACGGATGCTCGGAAACCTGGCCGGACCGCAAGATTTTCGACTGCTGGGGACAGCAGGAAGGCGGTTACGGCGACGGCCTCGGCACGGCCACGACCGGCGGCAACTGGGTGTTCCGCAATTCCTGGTTTCACCACAACACGCAGGACGGACTCGATCTGCTCTACGCGGATACGACCGCAACGATCAGCGTGCAGCAGTCGCACGCCGAGGGCAACGCCGGCAACCAGATGAAACTCGCCGGATCGCCGACCGTCGAGAATTCGGTGATCGTCGGGAACTGCTCGTACTTCAGTGGCGTCGGCCGCATGACCGGAAACAATCTGGCCGGAGCCGACAGTTCCGGAGATATCTGCCGCGCGCTCGGCAATGCGCTCGTGCTGTCCATCCAGCGCGGAATGAAGGCACTCGTGCGCTACGACACGATCGTCGGCGAGGGCGATTGCCTGATTCTCGCGATCAACGGCGATTCCACCTCCGCGATCGCAATCCAGAACTCCGCGCTGATCGGAAAGCCGGACTGGATCAAGGCGAACCAGCAACCTCAGCCGCAGTCCTGTTTTTTCTACTGGGACAACATTTCGGCCAGCACCTGGCCGGCTACCTATGCCGGAGATCTCGTCTGGCAGGTCAAGGACAACGCCTGTCCGAAAGGCACCGGCAACATCTGCAACGTCGATCCCAAGCTCGCCAATGCCAGCCTTTCCGCATTCGACGCGCTGCCTGCGCCGAGCAGTCCGCTGGTCAATGCCGCGGCAACGTCGGTCGGGACGCTGGCGACGGATTCGCGCAACCTGCCGCGGCCTTCCTACGGCGGCTACGACATCGGCGCGACGCAATATCAGGGCGCGTGCGAGGACAGGTTGTTCCGCGGGGACTTCTCTTCGTCGAGCAGCGGTGTCTGCCAGTGATGCGCCGGCGCGTCGCAGGCTGACACTTCACGCCGGAGCCCGCGGCGGCTAATCTGCCGCGATGTTCATTTCTCCGCTGGCCTTCGGACTCCTGCTTGCGCTGGGAATGCTCGTGGGCTGGCGCCGTTTTCCGCGCGCGTTGCGCTGGATCGCGGCAGCCGCGGCGTGCCTGCTCATCGTGTCGATGTGTCCGGTCGGCGCGAACCTGCTGGTTCATCAAATCGAGGCGCGCGTTCCCGCGCCCGGCGCCTGCACGGTGCCGACGCCCGAAACGATCGTGGTGCTCGCTGCCGGCTTCGATCACGAGCCGGCCGCCGCGGGGGATTTCAATTCGCTGGAATCCGACAGCATCCGGCGCGCGCTCGCCGGCATCGAACTGTGGCGCCGCTCGCCGGGCGCGACCCTGGTGTTCGCCGGCGGCGGCCCGTTCGCCACGAGCGAAAGCGCCGCGTTGCAGCGCATGGCGGAATTGCTCGGCGTTCCTGCCGATTCGATCCGGCGCGAGGATCGCTCGCAGACAACCTGGGAGAATGCGCAGCAGCTGCGCGCACTGAGTCCCGCCTTGCCCACGCGTATCTGGCTCGTCAGTTCGGCAATACACCTGCCGCGCGCGTTGATCGCGTTTCGCGCCGCCGGCTTCGAGCCCTGCGCCTACGCCAGCGATCGCCGCTATGTGCCCCCGGGGGGCGTCGGCTACTACTTGCCGCAAAGTTCGGCACTGGTCAAGACCGAGGCAGCGATCCACGAACTGATCGGCGAGTTGCTTTATCGCTGGCGCGCGAGCGAAGCGCCGCGCTGATATTGGAGGAAGAAGCGTCCTGGAGCAGACGCGCATAGGTCGAAACGACCTGCCGGCCGATCGTGTCCCAGTCGTACAGAAGTTGCGCCTTCGCGCGGGCCGCCGATCCCAGCCGTGCCGCCTCGTGCGGATTGGCGATCAGGCGCAGGACCGCTGCGGCAAAATCCTCCGCGCTGTCGGCGAACAGCGCTTCCGCGCGCGGCTCGAGCTCTATGCCCTGCGCTCCGATGTTCGTGGTGACGATCGCCTTGCCGAAGGCCATCGCTTCGAGGACCTTCAGACGTGTTCCGCTTCCGCTCCGCAGCGGCACCACGTAGACGGCGGCTTGGTGAACCACGCTGTCGAGGTTCTCCACAAAGCCCGGCAAGCGCACGCGTTCGCGCAGCGGCGCAGGCACGCGCAGTCCCTGAGGCTTGCCGACGAGCACGAATTCGGCGTCCTGCCGCTCGGCAAGGATGCGCGGGAAGACCTCGTCGAGGAACCACTGCACGCCATCGCGATTCGGGAACCAGCCCATCTGCCCGACGAACACGAGCCGCGGCGGATGATCCGGGATGGCGCTCGCCGCCGGTCGATTGCGCTCGGTGTCGACGCCATTGGGCACGATCGAAACCGGTGTTTCCGGCGCCAACGCCGCCAGGGCGTCCGCGTCGTCCTGCGAACAGGCAAGTATGTGGCTCGCGCCGCGGCAGGCGTCGCGCTCGTAGGCCTGCAGTTTCGCCACCTGGTTGCGCAGGAACAGGCGCTGCGGCCAACGCGGCTCGATCGCCGCGCGCTGGCGCAGCAGGACGTGCTCGACATTGTGCGCGTTGAGCACGACCGGCACGCGCCTGGCCGGGTTTCCGATCAGCGACATCAGCGGCAGCATGTCGACATGCACGAGGTCGACCGCGCTGGCCAGCGCCGATGCGCGCAGGCGCATCTGCGCCGATGTATACTTTTCCGCAACGAACGGACGGGAACCAAACACGCTCCTGGCCGCCGCAAAGGCCAGCTGCCTGCCCGACTGCTGCGCCGGAATCGAAAAGGTCTCGAAATGCACGAGCATTTCGCGCAGCGGTTCGCAGCCGTCCGGCTCGTCGTCGTCACGCACGAAGCTGAGCAGGCTGATCTCATGCGCTGCGGCCAGCGCGCGCAGGATATGCCAGGCACGCAGCTGGTGTCCTTCGCGGGGCGGATACGGCAGGCGGGAGGTCAGGACGAGCAGTTTGGCCATCAGTGTTTCTTCCACAGCCGCCGCGAGTCGAGCGCAAGGCAGGCCGGCAGCGACAGCAGAGCGGCGGCATTGAGCATGACGAAGCTGCCGGCGGCGGAGAGCAGCGGAATGCGCGCGGCGATGCGCGGTGCCAGCAACGCGAACGCCGCCACCACGTACGCGGCGCTCTGCGCGTAGAACGCCAGGCGGAAGAATTCCCCGTCATGGACCGCCGCGGCGACCCATGCCGCGATCAGCGCCCAGGGAGCGACGAGGCGCAGGAACTTGTGCGAGAACCAGGGAAAGAACAGCGGATTGCGCCACGGATTCAGCAGGCGCGGCAGGCGCGCGATCAGCTGCCAGTTGCCGGCGAGCGTGCGCAGCTTGCGCCGGTACTCCTCGGCGCCGGTCGCGCTGGCGCTGTCATAGGCAATTGCATCGCGCGCCATCCAAATGCGGCGCCGGGCGAAGCCGACGTGCAACGGCAGCCACATGTCGTCGAGAATCGTTCCGGGCGGCAATGGACGAAACAGCTCCGTGCGCAGCGCATAGACCGCGCCGCAGACGCCGTGCAGCCATCCGAGCAGGGCCTCGCCTTCGCGCAACGACTGTTCCATGCGCCAGTACAGCCCGGTATCGCCGGCCCGCGCGCCACGGGTTTCCACGATTTTCAAATCGCCGGTCACCGCGCCCACTCGAACATCGGCGAATGCCGCCAGGAGCCGGCGCAGCGCATCGGGTGCGAAGCGCTGCCGTGCGTCGCTGAACACCACGAATTCGGTCTCGACCGCCGCCATCGCCGCGTTCAGCGCGGCAGCCTTGCCTTGATTGCCGGGCAGCGCGACAACGCGCACGCGATCGTCGATCGCGGCGATGCGTTCGGTTCCGTCGTCGCTGCCGTCGCTGGCGACCACGGCGAAGAGGCTGCCGGCAGGGTAGTCCTGCGCCAGCACGTTGCGCAGACGCTCCGCGATCCGCGGCGCCTCGTTGTATGCGGTTATGACGACCGTGACCGCGGGTGTTCGCGCCAGCGTGGGCGGCGCGCTGCCGGCGATGCGCGCGAGCAACGCTACGAGCAAGGCGTAGCCGGCATATGTATACGCGACCAGTATCACGCTCGACCAGAAAATCCAGGCGCTCATCGATCGAGCATCCAGGTGCGGAAATGTTCGTAGCGCCGGTTGCCCAGCAGCCGTTTGGTCAGCGCCAGGACGTGATAGCGCGCCTGCATCAGCGTTGGCAGGGCGCCACGTCCGCGCACCATGCTGGCAAGATCCTCGAGGGCGAGGCCGCGCGTGACGGCCAGGCGCTGCAGGTATCGGCCACGCGACCACTGGCGATTGCGGCCCGGAACGGAGCCGAGCAGGTCGAGATAGCCCATGCCCAGCGCGAGCACCCGCTCGCGCTCGCCGCCACGACCTCCGGGCAATGCCAGCGCGGTGACGGACTGACCCAGAATGGCTTCGAGCCGCTGTTTGCCGGCGCTCAATTCCTCTTCGACTTCGGCCAGGCTGAGCTCGTCCAGGTAGCGATGGCTGCAGCCATGCGCCTGCACGCTCATGCCGGCGTCGGCCAGGGTGCGCAGGTCCTGCGGCGCTAGTCTCCCCGGCCGCCCGACGAAGTCGGCCGTCACGAAAAATTCGGCGACCATGTGCCGCTTCAACAGCTCCGGCAGCGCGACGTGTAGATTCGAGACGTCGCCGTCGTCGAACGTGATCATGACGTTGCGGGCCGAATCGGTGCGTTGCAGCTGCAGATCCCGCAGACGTGCCGTGCGATAGCCGTTGTCGGCGAGCCAGTCGAGTTGCGCTGCGAAGTCGCGCGGTTCGACGCTGTACACCGCGTCGTACACGCCGGAATCTGCCGGTCCGGCATGCAGGCCGTGGTACATCAGGATCGGCAGCGCCGCGTCAGCCATCGGCGGCGCTCCGCGGCTGGGCAAACTGCCGGGGTGGCGGCACCGGCACGGCGACGCTGACGTCGCGTTCGGCCTCGATGAGCTCGCGTGCCTTCAACGTCAGTCCGAGATAGACCCAGAAGTAGCCGATCATCGGGTAATAGGTGAAGCGGTCGCCGAAACAGTTGCCGAGTACCAGCGCCAGCCACGCGCCGACCATGCCGAGTCCGAGCGCGTAGGCAAGGCTGCCGGCCGGCGCAGCCGTCATCGTGCGCCAGCAAGCCATGAGTATCGAAAGCAGCATCGCGGCTGTGATGAAGAAGCCGAGCAGGCCTTTCTCGGTCAACTCGCGCATGAAGAAGTTGTGCGTGTCCATCTTGTGCGGATTGATCTCGTCGTGGTGAAACGTGTGATATCCGCTGCCGACGAGGGGATGTCTGGTGAAGTTGTCCCAGGCGATCTGCCAGAATTCAAAGCGCATCTGCGTGCTTTCGTCGCGCTTGCCCTCCTCGATCGTCGTGCTGTCGAAGCGCTCGATCACGGATGCGGGAATGAAGTTCGGCGCGATCAGCGCCGCGGCAAACAGTGGCAGAACCATCTTCCAGCGGCCGCGCCACAACAGCACGACCGAAACCACGCCGAGCAACAGGGCGATATAGGCCGTTCGCGAGTAAGACCACATGACGCCGATCGTCACGCAGGCGATGCCGAGCACGAGCGCCACGCGCCAGGCAGCGGAAAGCCGGGCCGCGAGCAGCAGCGCGAACATCAGAACGGCCATGGTCACGCAGAACGCGGCCATTTCGTTGGCGCCGAGCAGCGAGAACGTGCCGGAGATCCGCAAGCTGTCGCTGTAATGCCAGCTGCTGACGCTGGCGTGCTGGTTCCAGGTCACGCGCAATATGTACGGCAGCGGCAGCAGCGTGACGAGGATGATGCGCCGCATCGTGCGCCAGTCAGTGGCGCTCATCTGCGCGAGGAACATCAGCATGATCGCCAGAATCGAATCCTTGAGCACGCCGAAGTGATCCTCCGTTTCGCTGTGGACGTTGCTATAGCCGATCGCCAGCGAAGCGAACGAATAGGCCACATAGGCAAACACCCATGTCTGCACGGAACTCCAGCGCGCCACGCTGCCGCCGCAGCGCCAGGCGCCGAGCAGCGCCAGGCCGAAACCGATGTTGAGAAAGTTGAAGCCGCCGCCGAGGTTGGGCATGTAGCCGGTCTGCAGGTTCTGCAGTGGAAGCAGGAACAGGAACAGGTACAGCAGCCAGTTCTGCCGCGCGTCGACCGCTGCCTCGGCATTCGGCACATCCGGCTGCATGCGCAGCGGCGCGGCCACGCGCGCGTTGCCGGCGTAGGTCCGATACTCAGGCAGCCGCGCGTTCATGCTGCCTCCACACTTCGCGATACAGGCCGGCGTACGCGTCGGCCATCGTTGCGAGCGAATAGCGCTGCTGCACGCGCTCGCGCAGCCGCGCCGTATCCGGCCGATTCGACAATGCCCTGCGCATCGCCCCGGCAAGCGCCGCCGGGTCGCCGGCCGCGACCAGTTCGGTCGGCAGCCCATCGAGCACATCGGCCACCTGGCCGGTTCGCGTTGCGACAACCCTGCGGGCCATGGACATCGCTTCGAGCAACGCCAGCGGCAATCCTTCGTACAGCGACGGCAGCACGAAGACGTCGAGCATTGCGTAAAAGCGCTGCATTTCCTCGCGCGCGCCGATCAGGTGCACGCGGTCGGCGATGCCAAGGGCAGCAGCGCGCGCGTTCGCCGCATCGCGCAGCTCGCCCTCGCCGGCGATCACAAGCACCGCCTGCGCGACCTCAGGCGCGATCTGCGCGAACGCGTCGATCAGGCCGGACACGTTCTTCTGCGCGGTAAGGCGCATCGCACTGCCGAACACGACGGCATCTTCGGCAATGCCGAACTCGGCGCGCGCAAATGGCGCGACGTCGGGGGAAAACCGGTCCGTGTCTATGCCGTTTTCGATCAGCCGGATCGCGCCGTCGCGGACGCCGGCAGCCGCTAGCAGCGGTCGCATTTCCGCCGATACCATGCAGACGCGCTCGAAGCGCCGCATCAGCGACAGCTCGAGGCGGTGGTAAAGATGCAGGCGCGCAGTCGAGGAAAACTGTCCGTGCGCGGTAGCCACGATCGGCACGCGGCCGCGGCCGCGCGCGACCCATGCATTCAGTGCGCTCTTGTAGTCGTGCACGTGCAGCAGCGCGTCGGGCTGCTTCGCCAGGGCACTGCGCAGCGCTCTTATCGTCGCCAGATCGAAGCGGCCACGGCACTCTATGCGCTTCGCCGGCAGGCCGAGCGCGCGCGCCTTGGCGTGCAACGGCTGCTGTTGCAGATATTGATTGTCCAGGCACAGCAGCGTGCTGCCGATGCCCAGCCGCTGGAGCGCCGGAACCAGGCCGAGGATGACGTGCTCGGCGCCGTACAATCCGGCGCTCGAACGGACGTGAAGCACGTGAGGGTCAGTGCGCATTGGCCGCATCGCTGCAAGCAAGGTCGCGGTAGAGACGTCCATACGCCGCCGCCATCGCCGCCAGCGAATGGTCGCGCGCGACCGATCGCGACGCGGCAGCGCCCAGCGCGGCGCGCCGGCCGGGAGCGGCGACAAGGTCGCGCAGGGCGGCGCCGAGCGCCTGGGGCCGGGTCGACGGCACGAGCAGGCCGGTCAGCTGGTGCTCGATGACTTCGGGATTGCCGCCGACATCGGTCGCGACGACGGGCAAACCGCAGGACTGCGCTTCGAGAATCGCATTCGACATGCCTTCCGTGCTCGACGCCAGCACGAAGATGTCCAGCGCAGGCAGGATGTGCTCGATGTCGGCGCGTGCGCCGAGGAAATGGACCGCATTGGCGACGCCCAGCGCCCGCGCCCGGGTTTCGATTTCGGCGCGCAGCGGGCCGTCTCCGACGAGCACCAAGCGGCATTGCGGGCTTTCGCGCTGCAACGGCGCGAACGCGTCGAGCAGCATCGCGTGGCGTTTGACCGGCGTGAAGCTGGCGACGCAGCCGATCAGGCAATCATCGTCTGCAAAGCCCAGCGCAGTCCGCAATTGCGAGCGTCGCGCCGCCGAAGCAGGCACGAAGCGCTCGACATCCACGCCATTCGGAATGGCGAGGCAACGGGCGTCGTCGGCGTTCTCGTCGGCGACCAGCGCGTCGAGAATGGCCTTGCTCGGCGCAACGATGCGATCGAAGCGCGAATTCGCGCGGCGCAGGACGGCGCGGACGCGGCGGCTCTTCTGGAAGCCGAGATCGCGGCGATTCGATATCCGGCGCAGGCCGCGCACGCGCGGCAGGAAAGCGTTGATCAGGTCCGACTTCTCGTGGTGCGACTGCAGGATGTCGTAGTTGCCCCGCAGCACGTGCTGGCGCACGAATCCGTATGCGGCGATGCCGCGCGGCGCGTACAGTGCCTCGATCGGCCGATAGATCAGGCGAACGGCGCGGCCTTCGAAGCGCGCAACGCACTGGCTCGCCGGCGGCGGCGCGACGAGCTGGATGACATCGGCCGAGTAGTCCTCGCCGGGCAGATTGGCCAGCAGGTTGCGCAGGAAGCGCTCGCTGCCACCCTGCCCGAGGATTGCGGTGTCGGTGAGAATCAGCAATCGCAGCGGCCGGGACATCGATTGCATCAGCGTTTGAAGATCAACGTGAGGAACGCGATGTTCTCGCGAAACCCCTGGTCGAGCGCGGTGCTGTTGCGCTCGTTGCGAATCAGGTCCGCGCGCACGCTCCAATGGCGCGCAAGCTGGTCGGTGAAGCTCAGGTCGTAACGGATGTCCTCGTCGGTCCGATCGATCGAGGTGTAGTCGCGCGTCTCTTCGGTCGCATCGAACGCGAGCGTCCAGAGCGGCCGCACGCGGTAGCTGATGCCGGCGACGGCGCCGTGCACGGTCTGGTTGAGCGTCGGGTCGAGCAGATAGTCGAGCTTCTTGTAGTAAGGATCGATGTGCAGGCGAAAGCGCTCGCTCTGGTAGCCGTAGCCGGCCTGGATGCGCTTTTCCAGATAGACGTCCGGCGTTATCGTCGACGAACCAACGACGATGCCCGTGCCTTGCGCCGCCGCGACCAACGCCGCCGGGTCCACGATCAGGTCCTGCGAGGCGTCCGCGAACTGGCGCACGGCGCCGAGCGAAAGCGTGTTGCTCGGCGTCGCCCGCCAGGTCAGCAACACGCGTCCGAGAAATCCCGAGTCGTCGCCGGCGCCCGAGAAGTTCACGCGCGAATAGCCGCCGGCGAGATCCAGATCGAGCTGCGACAGCTTGCTTTGGTAGCGCACGAAGCCATCGATCCGCCTGTAGTCCGGTCCGCCGCTGCTGTCGGTGAAGTGAATGTCGCGATATTCGACATTGGCGGAGAGCTGGTCGAGCGGATTGAGATCCTTGATCAGGCGCAGCGCCCCGAGCGCGCGATTCGAGTTGAAATCCTTGGTCTCCGACGCGGTGCTGTTGGTCAGGCGCAGGTCGGCCTGCCCGTTCAGCGTCTGGTAGACGCGAAAATCGAATGTCGGACCGAGAGTGAAAACGTTGGTCTGCTGCTGGTTGTTCGGGGCGTTCGGCGCGAGGATGTCGATCGGCTGCACGGCCGCATAGTCCTCGAAATTGAAATTAAGGCGGTGCGGCAGAATGATCCACGTCGCGACGCCGGAGAGCTGTCCGCGCACCTCGTTGGCGAAATCGCCCTGCAGATAGTCGCGGTATTCGACCTGGCCGATGGCGTCGACCTTGAGCGATGCGCCTTCCTCCTTGAAGTCGAAGTCGAGTCGCGGGATGAGCATCGTCTGGCCGACCGGATCGGTCGCGCTCTGGTTGATGTTGTCGCTGTAGCCGAGCGCCATGTCCAGCGTATAGTTCAGCTGATACGCGCCGGCGGGACAGCAGAATGCCGCGAGCAGGGCAACCGTCGTGAGCGCTAATCGATGTCTGGGCGGCATCTGCGACGGGTCCTTCACGGCGGGTAATTGAAGACGACTCCAGCCACCTTCTTTGGATCGAGACTCGCTACCGTCTGATTGACGCTGGCCGCGGTATCGCGTCCGTAGCCCGCCACGATGACGACGAAATCGGCGAGTTCCGACAATATGCGGGCTTCCGGCGAACCCTTGAGCGCGGGTCCGTCGAGGAACAGGTAGCGGTCGGGATAACGCGAGCGCAGCGAGTCGACGAGAATGCGCATGCGGTACGAGGAGAAATATTCGGCGCTCGACTCGCGCGGGTGGCCGGCAGGAATCAGGCGCACGCGCGGCAAGCCGGTGCGGTACAGGATGTCGTGCACGCTTTGGGTCGGCTGCTCCAGGTAGTCGATCAGGCCGCCGTTGGCGGGTTCGACGCCGAGCGCCGAGTGCTGCACCGGGTAGCGCAGGTTGCAGTCCATCAGCAATGCCG
>Ga0163162_10006232_pt1 | contig 11562 bp, 10 predicted proteins | sample S55metaG_FD_115310 | JGI IMG/M metagenome (GOLD analysis project Ga0163162, IMG submission 115310) | Switchgrass rhizosphere microbial communities from Kellogg Biological Station, Michigan, USA - S5-5 metaG | ecosystem: Host-associated > Plants > Roots > Rhizosphere > Soil | place: USA...
AACCTTCGCTATCCGGTGCGCTGGCACGACGCAACGGTCGTGCTGCGCGAACTCGGTGTACGCGTCATGGTCGAGATGCCGCCCGGACACACGCTGAGCCAGCTTGCGGCCGAAGCGTTGTGCGAAGGATCGCCGATCGCGGCGATCGCGGTAGAACAGTCGTCGATCGGCGATGCCGCCGCGCGCATCAGAGCGGAAAGTACGCGCAACGCCGACTGAAACGCACTGCCCCGCCCGGCGCGCCGCCTGCGCGGGCACCGGTTGCAACACGCCTTCCACGACGGAACCGGTCCGTCACCTCGTCGCTTTGAGCCCGTTCGCGGCTCGCCTTCCTTCGTTTGCTAACATATGCCTTACTGAAGTCGCAAAAGACAGGCACGACATCGGCCGCCGGATTCGACGCGCGCGATGCGTCGCGAAATAGGAATTTTCCGGTAGTGCTTCCCTCTGCTTGTGTCGACCATTCCGCGCTGGCCCGCGAGAACACCTCGCGCACGCCGGTAAAGACACTTTCCAACACAGGTAGGCTCACAATGAAACTGAATCGTTTCCTTCTCGCGGCATCGACGTGCGCGATGCTCGCCGGCTGCGCCGGCATGGACCCCAACGCGCTCGTGCAGTCGGGCCAGCTCGCGACGCAGGCAGCCATGCTCTCCGACGCCGACGTGCGCGCGCTCTCCGACAAGTCGTGCGCGCAACTGGACAGCGAAAACCAGATCGCCCCCGCGAACAGCCCGTACGCGCAGCGGCTCGACAAGATCGCCGCGCAACTGGGCAACAACATCAACGGCGTGCCGGTCGTCTACAAGGTCTATCTCACGAAGGACGTCAACGCATGGGCGATGGGCAACGGCTGCGTGCGCGTCTACAGCGGCCTGATGGACATGATGAACGACGACGAAGTGCGCGGCGTTGTCGGTCATGAAATGGGGCATGTGGCGCTCGGCCACACGAAGAAGGCGATGCAGGTCGCGTATGGGACGTCCGCAGTGCGCTCGGTCGCGGCGTCGGGAACCGGCATGATCGCGAGCCTGTCCGCGTCGCAGCTCGGCGATCTGTCCGAGAAATTCGTCAACGCGCAGTTCTCGCAGACGCAGGAAACCGCCGCCGACGATTATTCGTTCGACATGCAGAAGAAAAAGGGACTCGATCCGTCCGGTCTCGTGACGGCGTTCAACAAGCTCGCGCAGAAAGACGGCGGCACGTCGAGCCTGCTCAGCTCGCACCCGGCATCGCCGGCGCGAGCCAAGCACATTCAGGATCGGATTGCGTCGGGTAAGTAATCGGACGCGATAAGCGGTCGCGAACCCATAAACAAAAACCCCGCAGAGCCTTGACTCTGCGGGGTTCTCTCTGCCATCGCTGGCGGAGACGGAGGGATTCGAACCCTCGATCCAGGTTTTGGCCCAGATGCTCCCTTAGCAGGGGAGTGCCTTCGACCTCTCGGCCACGTCTCCCAAACTTTCGGTCGCGCAGGGAGTCAGCGCGACGAAGCCAAGATAATAGCGGGTTCGAACGCGCCGGTCAATTTCGCAGACGATTTTTTTCAACCATCGAATGCATGCCCTGTGCGTCGAAACCCATCACGGCCGATCGTGACAGTTCGCAACGGTGACGGCCCGCGAGCCGTCATCGTTGCTTCAGGCAGCCCGCTTCAGGCGCGGTCGAGTTCGAACGCCTTGTGCAGCGCGCGCACTGCGAGCTCGGTGTACTTCTCGTCGATCAGCACCGAGATCTTGATCTCCGAAGTCGAGATCATCTGGATGTTGATGCCCTCTTCCGACAGCGTGCGGAACATCGTGCTCGCGATCCCCACATGCGAACGCATGCCCACGCCGACCACCGACACCTTCGACACCTTCGGGTCGCCCAGCACACGCTCGGCCTTCACGTGGTCCTTCACCTGGCCGTTGAGAATGTCCAGCGCGCGATGGTAGTCGCCGCGGCCCACGGTGAACGTGAAGTCGGTCTTGCCGTCCACGCTCTGGTTCTGGATGATCATGTCGATGTCGATGTTCGCATCGGCCACCGGGCCCAGGATCTGATACGCGACGCCGGGCTTGTCGGGCACACCCATGACGGCGATACGCGCTTCGTCGCGCTGGAACGCGATGCCCGAAATCACTGCTTTTTCCATGTTCTCGTCTTCTTCAAAAGTAATCAGGGTGCCCGAATGCATTTCCTCTTCGAGCGACATCAGCGGGTCGGTCAGGCTGGAAAGCACCCGCGTCTTCACCTGATATTTGCCGGCGAATTCAACCGACCGGATCTGCAGCACCTTCGATCCGAGGCTCGCCATTTCCAGCATTTCCTCGAAGGTCACGCGGTCGAGCCGGCGTGCTTCTTCGACCACGCGCGGATCGGTGGTATAGACACCGTCCACGTCCGTGTAGATCAGGCATTCGTCCGCATCGAGCGCCGCTGCGATGGCGACGGCCGACGTATCCGAGCCGCCGCGCCCGAGCGTCGCGATATGGCCATCCGGATCGACGCCCTGAAAGCCCGTGATCACGACGATCTTGCCTGCGTCGAGATCGGCGAGCACGCGCGCGCCGTCGATTTCGCTGATGCGCGCCTTCGTGAACGCGCTGTCGGTCTTGATCGGCACTTGCCAGCCGGCGTAGCTGACGGCTTCGAGGCCTTCGGCGTGCAGCGCGATGGCGAGGAGCCCGACGCTCACCTGTTCGCCCGTGGAGGCGATCATGTCGAGTTCGCGCGGCTTGGGGTCCGGCGTGATTTCTTTCGCGAGGCCGAGCAGGCGGTTCGTTTCGCCGGACATCGCCGAGGGCACGACGACCATCCGGTGGCCGGCCTTGTGCCATTTCGCGACGCGCCTGGCGACGTTCTTGATGCGCTCGACCGAGCCCATCGAGGTGCCGCCGTATTTATGTACGATGAGTGCCATTGTCGTTTTGAACTGGAGGGAAAACCGCGCTGAAGCGCTACTTGCGTTGCGATCGACGACTTCTGGGTGGCGTTGAAATTAGCAACAAAAACAAGGATGCCGCTCGCGCGAGTGCTCGTGTGAGTCTTCGCAGGAAAGTGCGGTTCCGGCGGCAAAAAACGCGTCTTTTGGACGGAAATGCTGCGCAAAACGCACGGCGGACAAACGAGTAAACGTACCCGATCGGGGCTCAAAACACAAGCCGAAACGGGCTTGGGAGGCCGCTTGCGATTTGCTTCGCGGCCCGGTTTCGGCCACTGCGCGCCGCCGTTGCGGGCGCCCGTTGCGCATTGCGCAAATCAGCACGCGATCATCGCACAATGCTCACGCAAGCAGCAGGTCCGGCCGCCAGACGATGCGCCGGCAAGGTCCGTGCGTGCCGGAGACCGCGTCTCGATTCACGCCGATCAGGGGCACGAACAGCAGTGCGTCGCCGATGAACACGAGCGGCACGTCACGCTTCCAGGCCGGCACGCCGCGCTCCTGAAAGAGATTCTTGAGCGTGCGGCCCGGCGCGCCCGCGGCGAGCCGCATCCGCTCCCCGCCCGCACGCGAACGCGCGCTGAGCGGCGCGGCGCGCAGCACGCTTTCGGCGATCGCGTCGCTGGAAGCATTGGTATCTGCGGCATCTGCAGCGTCCACGGGTTCGAACACGAGCGTGCCGCGCCATTGCGGCAGATGCCACACCTCTTCGCCCGCCCATTGCAATTCGACCGGCGCTCTCGCAATGGCCGCGCCTTCGTCGAGATCCGGCGCATCGGCGCTGTCGCCTGCCTCCCAGTAGACCGCGCCGCGGTACGCGCGCAGGCAATGCCCCGCGTGGTCGATCCGCAGCGCATGGCCGTCGCGCGCGCTGCCTGCGTCGCGCAACTGGCGCAGCATGTCGGCGATGCGCGCCGTCGATGCCGCCGGCAGCCCGCACAGGCGCGTCCAGTAGCGCAGCAGATTGATGGCGCGCTCGTCGTCGAAAGCGAGCAGCGCGTCGAGCGCGAGGGCGCCCTCCTCGTCGCGATGGTCCCGCCGGGCGCCCGCAAGATCGATGCGCGCGAGGTCGTCGAGCAGACGCTGCGCCGACGCCGCGTGCGACGCCGTGCGCGCGAGCGCATCGCGAAAACCGGGGAAGTGCACGGCGAGCACGGGCAGCACCTCGTGCCGCAATGCGTTGCGCGCATAACGCGTATCGAGATTCGATTCGTCGTCGATCCAGTTCAGGTCGCGCTCGTGGGCGTATTGCTCGAGCTGTGCGCGCAGCAACTCGAGCAGCGGGCGCACGCGCGGTACCGGCAGCGCACCGTCGAGCGTCTGCGGCGCCATCGCGGCGAGCCCCGCCACGCCCGCCCCGCGCAGCAGTTGCAGCAGCACCGTTTCGGCCTGGTCGTCCGCGTGATGCGCGAGCCAGAGGGCAGCTGCGCCATGCTCGGCGCAAAGCTCGTCGAGCGCGCGATAGCGCGCATCGCGCGCGGCCGCTTCGAGGCTCTCGCCACCCGCGCGCACCACGTCGACATTGCGCGCGGCAAAGCGCACGCCGAGCGAATCGGCGAATGCCTCGCCATGCGCGGACCACGCATCGGCATTCGGACTGAGGCCGTGGTGCACGTGCAGCGCGACAACGCGCGCGGCGCCCGCGCAGCGCACGGCCGCATCGAGCAGCACGGTCGAATCGAGGCCGCCGCTCAGGGCAACCGCGAACGTCGAATCGGGGGCGCCGGGCACGCGACCGAGCGCCGCGCGCACCGCCTCGATCACGAGGCGGCTGGCGGGAGTATCGGTGTCGGAAGTCACGGTAGAGGTGGGCGGATGCAACCCGCCGGTGAAAAGGCGCCGTTCAGGCGCCCGGCAGCGTTTCCTTGAACTTGCCGTAGGCCATCAGCTTCTCGAAGCGGCGCTCGCGCAGATCCGGCACGCTCATGCCGTGGAACTGGCGCAGCGAGTCGGCGAGCGCGCGGCGCAGGAGCGCGGCCATGCCTTTCGGATCGCGATGCGCGCCGCCGAGCGGCTCGTTCACGATCTTGTCGATGAGATTGAGCGCCTTCAGGCGATGCGCCGTCAGCCCGAGCGCCTCGGCCGCTTCGGGCGCCTTCGCCGCGCTCTTCCACAGGATCGACGCGCAGCCTTCGGGCGCGATCACCGAGTAGGTGGAGAACTGCAGCATCAGCACGCTGTCGGCGACGGCGACCGCGAGCGCGCCGCCCGAGCCGCCTTCGCCGATGATCGTCGTGATGATCGGCGTCTTGAGCTCGGCCATCACGTACAGATTGCGCCCGATCGCTTCCGACTGCCCGCGCTCTTCCGCGCCGATGCCCGGATACGCGCCGGGCGTGTCGACGAACGTGAAGATCGGCAAGCCGAACTTCTCGGCAAGGCGCATCAGCCGCTCGGCCTTGCGATAGCCTTCCGGACGCGGCATGCCGAAATTGCGCAGCGCGCGCTCCTTCGTGTCGCGGCCCTTCTGATGGCCGATCACCATGCACGGCTGGCCGTTGAAGCGCGCGAAACCGCCGACGATCGCGAGATCGTCCGCGAACGAGCGGTCGCCATGCAGCTCGTGGAAATCGGTGAAGAGTTCGCTCACGTAGTCGAGCGTATAGGGACGCTGCGGGTGACGCGCGATCTGCGAAACCTGCCAGGGCGAGAGGTTCGCGTAGAGATCCTTCGTGAGCTGCTGGCTCTTCTTCGACAGCCGCTCGATTTCTTCCGAAATATCGACAGCGGAATCGTCCTGAACGAAGCGCAATTCTTCAATCTTCGCCTCGAGTTCAGCGATCGGCTGCTCGAAATCCAGAAACGTGGTCTTCATTTGTTCGAATCCTAGGGGCATCGGGCAGCGCGTATTCTAACCGCGCCGGTCCCGGACAAAGTCGGGTCGCAACTATCAATTATAAGATAACGATAGCGGCTGCCGCCGCTCGGGTGTTTTCAGTGACCCGCGGGCGCCGGATCGAGGCTGCGCCACATGTACCACGTCGCGACCGTGCGCCATGGCTCCCAGTTCGCCGCGACCTCGCGCGCCTCGCTCCTCGTGACCGGCTCGCCGCTGAAGTAATTGACGCTGATCGCCTGGATGAGGCCGAGGTCGTCGAGCGGCAGCACGTTCGGGCGCGACAGGTTGAAAATGAGGAACATCTCGGCCGTCCACCGGCCGATGCCGCGAATCTGCGTCAGCTCGCCGATCACGGCTTCGTCTTCCATCGACGTCCAGGCGTCGACGTGCAGCGCGCCCGACACGAAGTGCTTGGCGAGGTCGAGAATGTATTCCGACTTGCGCTTCGACAGTCCGCACGCCTGCAGCTTTTCGTGGCCGAGCCGGATGAACTGCTGCGGCGCGAGCTTCGCGCAGGCGGACTCGACGCGCTCCCAGATGGTCTGCGCTGCGCGCACTGAAATCTGCTGGCCGACGACCGAGCGCGCGAGCGTCGTGAACGGATCGTCGCGATTGATCAGGTGAACGGGGCCGAACCTCGGAATCAGCTTCTTCAGGATGCGATCGCGTTTCACGAGATCGGCGCATGCCTTGTCCCAGTACTCGGGCCGCGTGACCTCGGGCGCGAGTCCGCCGATCTGCACGGGCACGGCCGCGTCGGTCGTGACCGCGCGCGACTTGCGCACGAGCTCGCCCTCGTGCTGCGGATCGGGCACGAGCGCCTGGGCCGGCGCGCCGTCATCGGCGGCAAGGGCGCCGTTGGCCTTCCTCCGCGATACGGGCACCTGCGCCGACACGGGCACCTGCGCCGCGCCCATCTTGCGCACGCGTACCGCGCCATTCGCGCGAGCGGCGCCCGCGACGCCATGAGCCGCGCCCTTCCTCGCGACGCTCTTCTTCGTCACGTCTGCGGCTGCGCCGTTGACTGCCTTCACTGACGATTTGACCTGCATGCGCCGCGTGCTCTTGGTTGCGGGCGCTGCATTGCTTGCGGACGCGGCTCGTTTCGCCGGCGTCTTCCTGGCCGTTGCCATCTTGCCTCCTGCCTGGCGAGTCGATTAGAGGGTTTGAAGGGCGGCGTTCATACGCGGCGCCATTCGGTCGACCCACCCGGTTTGTCTTCGAGCGCAATACCGGCTTCGAGCAACTCGGCGCGAATCCGGTCCGCTTCGGCATAGTTCTTCGCCTGCTTCGCCGCGGCGCGAGCAGCGATCTTCTCTTCGATCTCGGCGCCCGTCATGCCGCCCGCATCGCCCGTGCCCGCCGCCTGCTGAAGGAACGCGCGCGGCTCGCGCCCGAGCAGCCCGAGCACGGCGGCCAGCCCCTTCAACTGCCGGGCAAGCGCGGCGTCGCGCGTGCGGTTCACTTCGCTTGCGAGATCGAACAGCACCGACACGGCGACCGGCGTGTTGAAGTCGTCGTTCATCGCCACATGGAAACGCTGCGCGTTTGCTTCGTTCCAGTCAAGCGGCTGATTGTCCGGCTGGACATCCTTGAGCGCCGTGTATAGGCGCGTCAGGGCGCCGCGGGCGTCGTCGATATGCACGTCGCTGTAGTTGAGCGGCGACCGGTAGTGCGCCCGCGCGATGAAGAAGCGCACGACTTCCGCGTCGAACCGCGCGAGGACTTCACGGATCGTGAAGAAGTTGCCGAGCGATTTCGACATCTTCTCGTTGTCGATCTGCACGTAGCCGTTGTGCATCCAGTAGTTCACGAACGGCTTGCCGGTCGCGCCCTCGCTCTGTGCGATCTCGTTCTCGTGGTGCGGGAATTGCAGATCCTGCCCGCCTCCGTGGATGTCGAACTGATCGCCGAGCAGCGTGCAGCCCATCGCCGAACATTCGATGTGCCAGCCCGGGCGGCCGCGCCCGAAGCGCGAGTCCCAGCCGGTGTCGGCGGGTTCGTCGGGCTTCGCCTGCTTCCACAGCACGAAGTCGAGCGGATCTTCCTTCGCATCATTGGCCGCGACCCGCTCGCCCGCGCGCAGGTCCTCCAGCGACTTGCCCGAGAGCTTGCCGTAGCCCGCGAACTTGCGCACCGCGTAGTTCACGTCGCCGTCCTTCGCCTGATACGCGTAGCCGTTCGCCTCGAGCATGTCGATCATGCCGAGCATCTGCGGAATGAAGTCGGTCGCGCGCGGTTCGAGATCGGGACGCGCCACGCCGAGCGCATCCGCGTCCTCGTGCATGGCCTGCGTGAAGCGCCCGGTGAGCGCCTTGATCGGCTCGCCGTTCTCGACGGCGCGGCGAATGATCTTGTCGTCGATGTCGGTAATGTTGCGCACGTAGGTCACCTTGTACCCGAGCGTGCGCAGCCACCGCTGCACGATGTCGAACACGACCATCACGCGCGCGTGTCCGATGTGACAGTAGTCGTACACCGTCATTCCACAGACGTACATGCGCACCTCGCCTGCGCGAAGCGGCACGAAAGATTGCTTGTCACGCGCGAGCGTGTTGTAGATGCGCAGTGAATTCATAGAAGACGGTGCGTGGGTCGGAAAACATCCGTGTCTTTGTGTCGCTGAATCACGTGTTAGCAGAAACGGTGCGAAGACCCAAGATACGCTTTGCAACGAGGGAAGATGAACCCCGAAACAAAGTGCCGCGGATCAGGCGCGCCGCCCTCGCAAAAACACGAGGGTCACGCTGCGAGCAAGACGGAGACGACCACGAGTGGCGTAAAGACAGTCTGGCGTTCGACGGAACGTGCAGACCTTTTGTTAGAATGGGTCGGAGTATAACATCCAGACTTGAGCCTATGAAACCTTCAAGCGGCCGCGCCACGGGCGTTGCCAACCGAGCCGGAACACGTGCTGCAGGCGGTGTCGCCACGCGTGTGGCGAGCATCGTCGCAAGCGCTTTCGCCACTGCAAGTTTCGGTCTCGCCGCAAGCTTTCTGGCTGTCGCCCCCGCCCATGCGCAGGTGTCCACGGCGACCGCCGACGGCACGCCGCAGATCGACGCCGCGATCGCGCAGAAGGACTGGACGAGCGCGCTCGCACAACTGGATGCGCGGCTTGCGACCAATCCGCGCGACGTGCAGGCGAAGTTCAAGCGCGCAACGGTGCTTGCGCGCCTGAACCGCGACAAAGAGGCGATCGCCGCTTTCACCGAGCTCACTCAGGCTTATCCGGAACTCCCCGAGCCGTACAACAACCTCGCCGCGCTCTACGCGAAAGAGGGCCGCTACGAAGACGCGCGCGTCGCGCTCGAAATGGCCACGAAGGCGAACCCGGGCTACGCGCTCGCCTACGACAATCTCGGCGACCTGTACCTGCGCCTTGCCGGCGAATCGTACAAGCGCGCGCAATCGCTCGGTTCGACGAGCCCGCTCACGCGCCAGCGCGTCGCGGACATCCAGAAGATCATCACGCCACCGCCGAAGAAGCGTGCGGCGCCCACCGGCGCATCCGCCGCGGCTGCGGCGTCCGCGGCGTCCGCGCCGGCGGGGAATGCACAGAACGCACCGTCGTCCGACGAATGGGCGCCGGCCCAGGAGGGAACGCAGTCGCCGAGCGACATGCAGGTGCCTGGCTCGCCCTTCGGCGGCCCGACCGGCCCCATGCCGACTTCGCCCTACATCGCGCCGAACTCGCGCCCCTGACCTACGCCTGCCTCTCGCCCTATCCGGAACGTGGCCGAACCGTTGTATCCCTAACCAGAGGATCGATTCTTCATGAAATTGCTGATGTTGGCGCTCGGCAGCGCCGCGCTGATCGCACATGCCCCTGCGTTCGCTCAAGCCGCGCCGCAGGCCGCGCACCCGAGCGTGCTTTTCAAGACCTCGCAAGGCGACATCCGCGTCGAGCTCTATCCGGAGAAGGCGCCGAAGACGGTCGCGAACTTCCTCGACTACGTGAAGTCAGGCCAGTACACGGGCACGATCTTTCATCGCGTGATCCCGGGCTTCATGATCCAGGGCGGCGGCTACAACACGAGCTTCGCGGAGAAGCCCACCCGGGCGCCGATTCAGCTCGAGAGCCGCAATGGCCTGAAGAACAGCGCCGGCACGATCGCGATGGCGCGCACGAGCGACCCGAACTCGGCCACCGCGCAGTTTTTCATCAACACGGTCGATAATGCGGGTCTCGACTATCCGAACCCGGACGGCAATGGCTACGCCGTCTTCGGCAAGGTCACGGCGGGCATGGACGTCGTGAAGAAGATCGAAGGAACGCCCACCACCACGCGCGGCCCGATGGCCGACGTGCCGCAGAAGCCGGTCGTCATCGAATCGGCGACGGTGGTGTCGAAGTAAGCTGGCGCCCGGGCGCGCGTCACGCACCAATCAACCAAAGTCGGAGAGAAATTCATCATGGTCGAACTGCACACGAACCACGGCATCATCAAGATCGAACTGGATGCCGAGAAGGCGCCGAAGTCGGTCGAAAACTTTCTTAACTACGTGAAGAAGGGTCATTACGACAACACGGTGTTCCATCGCGTGATCGACGGCTTCATGATCCAGGGCGGCGGTTTCGAGCCGGGCATGAAGCAGAAGTCAACCGACGCGGCGATCGTCAACGAGGCGAACAACGGCCTGAAGAACGAGAAGGGCACCCTCGCGATGGCGCGCACGAACGATCCGCATTCGGCCACCGCGCAGTTCTTCATCAACGTGAACGACAACGACTTCCTGAACCACTCGTCGCCGACGCCGCAGGGCTGGGGCTACGCCGTGTTCGGCCGCGTGGTGGACGGACTCGACGTGGTCGAGAAGATCAAGAAGGTGAAGACGGGCTCGAAGGGCTTTCACCAGGACGTGCCGGTCGACGACGTGGTGATCGAGAAGGCCGTCGTCGTCGAGTAATGACGGACGCCACGCATCTCGATGCGCAAACAGCGGGGACTGCGTCGAACACGCGCCCGCTGTTTTTTATTGCGGACCTGCATTTGAGCGACGCGATCCCGCACACGGTCGCCGCTTTCGAACACTTCATCGGCGTGACGGCGAACGACGCCGACTCGGTCTTCATCCTCGGCGACCTGTTCGAGTTCTGGGTCGGCGACGATGTGCTCGACGAAGCGGTCGATCACGAACGTGCGCGCTTCGCGCGGCGCATGACGAAGCTGATGCACACGCTCTCCGAGCGCGGCATCGCGCTCTACGTGATGCACGGCAATCGCGATTTTCTGCTCGGCCGCCGCTTCATGAAGGAAGCAGGCGCGCTGCCGCTGCCCGATCCGTTCGTGATGACCGCGTTCGGCACGCGCATCGTGGTCGCCCACGGCGACGCGCTCTGCACCGCCGACCCCGCCTATCAGCGCTTTCGGCGCTTCTCGCGCAACCCGCTCGCGCAGCGGCTCTTCCTGAGCCTGCCGCTGAAGGTGCGGCTTTCCATCGCGGAAAAGATGCGCTCGAAGAGCGAGCACGCGCGCACGCTGCCGATATCGGTGTCAGTGCCGGCAGCGGCGAAATACGACGTGACGCCGGAGGCCGTCGCGCGATTGTTCGCGTCGAGCGGCACCCACACGATGATCCACGGACACACGCACCGGCCCGCGCGGCATCGCGAACCCGGCGGCACGCGCTGGGTGATGCCCGACTGGGAACTCGATCACGGCGAGCCGCGCGGCGGCTATCTGCGCATCGACGCCGACGGCATCAGGGCATTGCCGCTCGCCTGAAGCCGCGCCTCAGCAGCGGCCAACCGCGTCCGCCAACGGCTAGCGGCGCGCCGCCTCCCCTTCCATCG
>Ga0163162_10006238_pt1 | contig 11558 bp, 6 predicted proteins | sample S55metaG_FD_115310 | JGI IMG/M metagenome (GOLD analysis project Ga0163162, IMG submission 115310) | Switchgrass rhizosphere microbial communities from Kellogg Biological Station, Michigan, USA - S5-5 metaG | ecosystem: Host-associated > Plants > Roots > Rhizosphere > Soil | place: USA: Michigan...
GAGCTTCCTGATGAAAAAAAAGACGATCAAAGCCGGGCCGTTTAGCCCGGTTTTTTTATGGAAATGATGGTTTATTAAATGGGAATTTCTAGATGGAAGGGTAGGGGCTTACAGCCATACCGGTTCGAGATACGTTAACTTTTAACGGCGGGACCACCTACAGTTGTCAAATAACAACTATAAGTAGCTAAATTACAACTAACCGTATATTGCCGCCGGAAATGATGCTCAATACCTTTGCTGTGTTCAACAAATAAAAAGATAACACTATGGATATTACTACAATCGGCGGCAAGATCGCCGGAGCAAGAAAGAATAAAAACCTTTCGCAGGCACAGCTTGGCGAACAACTGTTTATCAGTGCGCAGGCGGTGGGCAAATGGGAACGCGGAGAGTCAATCCCCGACATCATTACTTTTAACCGGATGGCTGAGATCCTGGGGGTCGACCTGAACTATTTTTCAGAAAACTTCCCGTCAGCCGGCAACGAAACGGTACCGGCGAATGCCCCCGAGCGGCAACTGCTCACCAACTTTAACGGGAGCGAGCTCTCCAATACCGACTTCGCCGGGGTTGTTGCACCTAAACGAAAATTTGTCGGGAGCGCCTTACGCGGCGCTGACTTTACGGCTGCTGACCTGACCGGAAGTTATTTTATGGGGAGCGATGTGCGTGAAGCCAGTTTCGACAGGGCGAACCTGACAGACTGTACCTTCTCCGCCCTTGCGCTGACGGACGCACGGTTTAACGAAACCATCCTGGTACGCACCGAGTTCAGCAGTTCGGAACTGGCCGGCGCAAAATTTACCGGGGTAAAATTCATCGATACTAAGCTGACAACCACCGACCTTAGGAAGACGATTTTTGTAAACTGTTATTTTAACGGGGTAGATTTTAAATATTCTGATCTGAGGGGGGTATGCCTGGACGGGCAGACATTTATCGGCGTCAGGTTTAACAAGGCAGCGCTTAATGAAGCCACATTTAAGGGCGCCACACTTAAAAATGTATCGTTTCAACCAACGTATGCCCTTACCAATAAATATTACCGGGCCATTAAAACCATCTGCTTTGATGGCGCGCTAATGGATAAACTCACTTACGCGGCGCTTAAAAGTATGGGGGTAGATCTGTCAAAGGTAACCGCGATTTAAAAGGCTTACACTACCCGTTCCCGCAGGGTCGTCTGCGACAAAAGGGAATTGGATTGTGGCTCATTTTAAGCATTAATTACGGTTCAAAAATTGGCTTTTTTGAGCCGTAATTAATGGTATTATAATCGGCAATTGCATCTCCTCATTCACCTTGCCCGCTATTTGCCAGGCGCACCAGGTTCACAGATCCACCCGTTTTTAGGACGGGATGAACATTCCGACCAACAGGGAATTATTTTTGTAAAATATCGGCTCAAACAGTTCCTTATTAAGACTTTTATGGCTATATTTAGGGTGAAATTAAATCAACCTTTTTCCTTATCAGAATGCTTAAAAGGAACCATGCAGTATCCTCTCTAAATGCGGAATACCTGTCAAAAACGCTGCCTGCTTTTTTCTTCATATTAATTTTGCTATTGGGTTTCAACACATCCTATGGTCAGTTTAAACAAATACACTTAGAAAATACCGAGAATGATATTTCCAAGATCAGCCTTTATTCTTCAACACAGGGTTACGTGGCGTTTAATAATTTTATCGGCTACACCGTTGATGGAGGGCAGAATTTTGAACAGAGACCGATAACCACGAGCAATGTTGATTTTAATGGCTATCCGGCTAATATCACCTTTGGATTTGAAACCCTGGGCGTTAAAGCTTTTGACCAAAATAAGATCATTGTTTATGGCGACTATGCCCTGGTACCCGCCATCCTCTATTCTTCTGATGGCGGTTTACATTATAAGCTGGTTTATCATTCTCAACTGAACCAGGTACCTAACTCGCGCATTACCGATATGGTATTTCCATCAAATGGTTCTATTGGCTACGCGGTAGATGCGGACAGGATATTGAAAACCATAGATGGCGGTCTCAGCTGGAACGTTAGTCAAACGTATCCCAATACACACTTTACCAACCTGCAGGCCCTTGGTGATAACCAGGTTTATGCCTTTAGCAGCTATGCCGGCACTACTTTGCTTTATTCCACAACCAACGGGGGAAGCACCTGGCAACAGATACAGACGCCGTCATCCACCAATTTACAGTATGTTTATTTTTTAACCGCGGCCAAAGGCTGGGCTAATACCAATGATGGCAGTTTTTATGCGACTAACAATGGCGGTGTGAGCTGGACATTGCAAAATAATGTGCCAATAGCGCCTTTCACCTGCAGCAAAATGACCTTTGTGGATGACAGCACGGGGTATGCGCTAAATGGATACGAGGTTTATAAAACAACTAATAACGGCAAAATATGGGAGCTTTTAAAAAGGGATAATAACTACTCTTATCTCGGTTATTCCCTTAGCGATATACAAATATCCGGTTCAAATATCTGGGCAGGGGGTGGCCATGGTTACCTGGAAATGAGCACCAACAGCGGGGGTACTACTATCCCAAAGGCGCTTTTTGCAATTGATACCACTGGTTACTCAGTGTCAGGAAATGTTAAACTGGTTAACTATAGCCGTTCAGGGTACCAGTATAAGTGGCTTGTTAACAGAAAGGTGGTTGCGGTCCAATACAATGCATCCTATACTCATGGTATTTTTAACCTGGTGGATACCGTTCAACTGGTTGTATCCAACAGCGTTCCTTATATTGACAGTGCCTCCCGTTACGCTTACTTTAACCCGCCGGTAATAGTTTCAGGTTTTACCCCGGCAAGTGGGGCCATCGGTACAAAGGTCACCATCACAGGGATAAACTTTACAAATGTGACCGGCGTGCGCTTTGGCGGTGTACCGGCAGCTTCTTTTGTGGTCAGCTCTCCCACAAGTATTACAGCTGTGCTGTCGAAAGGAGCCTCAGGAAACGTGCAGGTAATTACTGCATTAGGGACCGGGAGCAAGGTTGGATTTACATTTATCCCGGCCCCTGTTGTCAGTTCATTTTCACCACAAAGCGCTGTTGCGGGTACAACTATCGCTATAAATGGTGCAAACTTTGCAAATATTACAGGTGTGCGTTTTGGCGGCACCCCGGCATCCTCATTTACTGTAGTATCATCCACGCAAATAACTGCCGTGCTTGGTCCGGGTTCATCCGGCTATGTTTCGGTAAGTGCAAGTGCAGGAAGCGATTCTTTAGCCGGATTCAAGATCATACCCGTGCTGACTTCTTTTACACCAACCAGTGGTACCGTTGGCACTGTACTTCATATCAGCGGTACCGGCTTTGGCGGTACTACAGCTGTTTCAGTCTCTGGCATACCGGTGCAGTCATTTACAGTTGATTCGATCAAAGGTATTTCAGCGGTTATCAGCGCGGGTAAATCAGGAAGTGTAAGTATTACTACACCGGCAGGCAGCAGTACGTTGGCTGGCTTTACTTATTATAACCCGCCAACGATCACCTCGTTTGCGCCTTCATCCGGCCCAATTGGAACTACGGTGACTATTACAGGAACTAACTTTAGTGCCGTGCCATCTGAAAATATTGTCTATTTCGGAATAGTAAAAGCAAATGTAACCGCCGCGACTGCAACATCGCTAACAGTGACAGTTCCGGTTGAAACAACCAACCAGGTGATCACTGTAGCAACTCATTATCTGGTTGCCTGTTCGTCATCCACATTTACAGTAACTTTTCCAAACGGCGGCAGTATCACTCCAAAATCATTTACCCCGGCCAAAACGATAACTATTTCTGATCCGCAATTGTCTACGCGGGTTTTTGGTGATATTGATGGCGACGGTAAAGTGGATATAGCAGTGATCGGGGCAAATCAAAAAATTATATTTTACCGAAATGTGAGTACTGGGAAGGGCGATTTTTCGTACCAGGAGACAGATATAGGCATACCAAATGTAGCATTTGATAATCTGGTGCTTGCTGACCTGGACGGCGACGGAAAGCTGGATATCATCGGGATCAACTTTATTTTCGATAATATTTCCATTATCATGAATAAATCAGTGCCGGGAAGTATTTTACTCGGCACTCCTATGTCTCTGGATACCAAAGGCTTCTGCAACGCTATATGGGCACAGGATTTTGACGGTGATGGTAAAGTGGATATAGCCTTTACCAATTTCCCCGGCCCAACAGTATCCATTTTTACCAATAAAAGCGAGCCGGGAAGTTTCGCATTCTATCCCAAAGTTGATTTTAACCTTGGCGGGGGGAATGGAAGCACAATAGCAGTAGGAGACCTTAACGGGGACGGCTTACCTGACATGGTTTCATTGCAGAATAATCAGTTGACAACTTCACTTAACAGCAGCACACCGGGCAAGATATCCTTTCTGTATTCGCAGGGCGTAGACAGTAATACGCAGGGGGGAGTTGTTAACATAGCCGACCTTGATGGTGATGGCAAGCCCGAGCTTATATTACTGAACAGCACGCAGAATGCGATGTATATTTATAGAAATACTTCGCCAAAGAATTGGATAACTTTTGATAAGAGAAAGCAATATTATACCTCTGATGCACCGCGAAACGTTATTGTGAACGATCTTGACGGTGATGGCAAACCGGATATAGCCATTAACTCGGCAAATAATTTTATTTCGGTATTTAAAAATATTGGCTCAGCCGGAAATATAGCGCTTGGTACACGGGTTGATTTTACTACTGCTAATCCTGCTGTAGGGGTGCTTCAGGCCTGCGACCTCGATGGCGATGGCAGAACCGACCTTGCAATTCTTTCGGGGATCAATTCGATACAAATATTTCAAAATAATGTACAGGCATCGCCATTTATAGAATCCTTTTCACCAAGCCATGGGATTACGGGTACACCGGTTACCATAACAGGACTTAATTTTGCAGGGGCCAGCGCGGTGAGTTTTGGTGGTGTACCGGCAAGCTCATTTAAAGTAAATGCCGACCAAACCATAACAGCGGTGGTAGGCAGCGGCGCCGCGGGAGACATTTCTGTAACTAACAGCTTTGATACCTCGTCAATACCCGGCTTTGCTTATGGCCAGCCACCAGTTATCACCTCATTTGCACCACAATTCGGCGTTGCGGGTACCAGTGTTACCATCACAGGCAGCCATTTTGATACCGTTGCCGCAAATAATATTGTTTATTTCGGACGGGTGCGTGGCGTGGTTACCGGCGCATCGGCTACACAATTGGTGGTTACAGCGCCTGATAAAGTAACTTACGACCCGATAAGCGTAACTGTAAGTAAATTTACTGCTTATACTGACCGTCCCTTTACACTTACTTTTCCTAACGGGGATACCTCGTTTACCACAAAATCCTTTTCAGATAAATTTAATATGGTAGGCGGCGGCAATGGTGTAATTGGTGACCTTGACGGGGATGGTAAACTCGACATGCTATATCCTACCGGTTATGGCGGGAACAGCATTACGGTTTCAAGAAATACCAGTGTAAACAAATCGTTGTCATTTGCTCCTGTACAAACATTCGGAGGTGGTACCACCGCCCTGCGGCTTTATCTTGCAGATATTGACGGGGATGGTAAACTTGATTTGGTAACACTCAACATGAACCCGGCTTCAATTACCATATATATTAATAACAGCACTGCAGGGAACATTAGTTTTGCAGCCGGCATCAAATTCTCATCTACCATAAGCAGCAATTATTTTACGGGTATTTCTGCAATAGCTATTACCGATATGGATGGCGATGGTAAACCGGATATAGCAACAGCTAACTACGGTTCACAAACCATGTCATTGTATCTGAACCAAACCGTTAACGGAAAAATAGCTTTTGGCCAGCGGGTTGATTATAGTGTAGATAGCTATACCCAGGATGTTGTATTGCGTGATATGGATGGAGATGGAAAGCCTGATGTACTGGTAACCACTCTTGGTGTTCCAACGCTCGACTTTTTTAAAAACATAAGCAGCCCCGGCGCCATTACGTTAGCTGACAAAGTTGCTTTTACAATAGACGGGGACAACCCAAGGCAGGCAAGGGTGGCAGATGTTGACGGGGACGGTAAACTGGATGTATTGGTTGGCAATAGTTCGGCGGGTAATATTTCAACTTTCAGAAATACCACATCAGGAGGTGTACTTTCCTTCGTACAATCTACATTGAGCAAGGGGCCGGGGCCATTGAATATTGCAGTAGCTGATTTGAACGGGGATGGAAAGCCTGATTTTATATTTAATGATTACAGTAGTCTATTGGGGATATGTCAGAATACAAGCTCCGCCAATACCATCCAGCTTACGGATCCATATTATTTTAGCGGCCTTGGTGGTTTAACCGAAGTGGGGGATATGGATGGTGACGGTAAACCCGACCTTGTTCAGTTTCAATCCAACGTGATCAATATACTGATGAATAAGGATACAGTTCGGTTTCAGCTGCCCTCAAATAATTTCAATGTGCAGTTTATCGGCACATCGTGTAAGGGAACTAATGACGGCTCGGTCGTTATCACCGCTTCTGCATCTTTACCATACACTGCTACCGTAACAGGCACAGGTTTCAATGCGGTAAAAACATTTAGCACCAATATCACCATAGGTAATTTAGCACCGGGCGACTATAGCATGTGTATTACAATTAATGGCCACCCAGATTATCAGCAATGTTATACCTTCTCTATTACAGAGCCTAAAGACCTGTCGGTTTACTCCACAGTAAATCAGACCGATAATACGGTGCTTATTAAAATGGATGGAGGCACAAATTACGTGGTTAATTTGAATGGTACCGATTATAAAACAAGTGCTTCGGAGTTGACCCTTGCCCTGCAAAAGGGTAATAATGAGCTTCAGGTAAGCACAGACAAGCTTTGCCAGGGCGTGATCAGCAAACGGATCACGTTAAGTAATGGAATTGTATTTTATCCTAATCCATTCTCGGATTGGGTCACGATCGATCTGGGTGCAAGCCAGGCAAAAACAGCAAAGGTTTCTATAGTGAATATTTATGGTAAAACGGTTTATAAAGCAACATTGCCAAATAATTACGGGAAAATACAGGCTAACCTGTCGGCCCTTGAAAATGGCGAATACGTTATAAAACTTGAATTAGATAATGTACTATCAGTTTTTAAAATATTAAAGTAATGAGAAAGATACTATTAATTTTATTGGTAGCACTTGTCATTGCTGGATGCGGAGGCAAAAAGTCCGATGTTAAACCTACGCCAACGCCGGATCCACCTGTGAGTGCATTATTGGTAACTCCGTCGAATAACCAGGTTTGCACTACGGGTACATCCCTTTCCAATAGCCAAAGTACTTTTGCTTTTAGCTGGCAGAAATCGGACAATACAGATTCATACGAGGTGCATATCAAAAACCTGCTTACCGGCGATTCTACCATTACCGCTACATCGCAAACCAGTGCCTCGGTTTCATTGCTGAAAAGTACACCATATGCCTGGTATGTATTATCAAAATCAAGCAAATCAGTAAAAACCGCGCGCAGCGATCTGTGGAAGTTCTATGCTTCAGGTCCGGGAGTAACTGATACTGCGCCTTACCCAGCCGACCTGACCGCTCCTGCCTGGAATGAACAGGTAGCGTTTGCTGCAAATGGAATGGTTACATTGGATTGGGATACAGGATCACCGGCAGGCAATGTAAAAAAATACGATGTTTATTGGGGAACAAGTCCGGCTTATTTGCCGCTTACCGGCAGCTCAACCACGAATAGTTTGAGTATTTATGTAGCATCAGGTACCGTTTATTACTGGAAGGTAGTAACTACCGATAAAGCCGGAAATACCGTCGATTCACAGCTGTCTACTTTTTATGTTAAATAAAATGAGGCCGTCTCATAAGTAATTATGAGGCGGTTTTGTTTTTCCGTTTCCGTCGCCACAGGGTCTGTCAGAGACGACCCTGCGCAATATGCTTATTTGACGAGTAAGCAACTGAAATCACTCTACGGCTATTTGCACTCGTTAATGACCATGGGAAATATTTGGCTTGAAATCAAATGCAGCGCAGGGTCGTCTGCGACAGACCCCTGTGGGAACAGTGAAGTTAGTCGGCAGATATTAATCCATTGAAAATTATGATAACCATGATTACCGCTAACGGGTAACGTAATTGATGAGCTCGGCTGGAAATAAAGCTAAAACAGCAAGCAATGCCGTAAAAACGATTGATAATAATACCGTTCTTCTTGACTCTTCATAGTTTACCTGTTCAACCATATTTGCTAAAATTGATTCCGGATCTTCGGTCTCCTTGTCTAACACTTTTGTACCGGCAATGAAATCACCCAATCTCCTTTGGGGGTTAAATAAAACTATTATCGCTTCAACCGGCCATATAATAAACGTAATGTTCCTGATCATACATTTCGTAGAGTTAGCAGGCATATTTGTTTGTATATCAAAAACCTGGTAGCCGAATATTCTTTTGGCTACGCTTCTTGCGTCATAAAAATCTTTATTTAACAAAAAAAATGTCATGCCCGAAAAAATTACCAGGGGAACAAAGTCAAAATTGAAATGGTTATTCGCACCCGAATTGTTTTTTGCATTTACATCATTAAAGATTTGAGCGATTATTATTATCATATAAAATGGCATAAATACAGCCATGAAGTAGTTCAAATCAATTGCCATCGACTTTAATCTTCGGTTGAGCAAGAAGGCGCGAGTACCTGTTTTGAGAGCTCGCCTGGTGAAAAAGTTGAATAATAAAAGCCGTAAAATTTTCATGTACAAGGAGTAAGTAAATCAAATCGCCAATTTAAGCTTTGAAATCAAAATGCAGCGCCGTGTCGTTCGCGAAAGACTTTCCAATCAATGATGGTTATTAACTCAATTGTCCTTAACAAAGCGGATTGACCCACGATCCGATGCAGCGGGTATAACCGAATTAAGGTCTATCAACGTTAGGTATTGGGTTTGCAATATCTCAAGGCTTATGTGTTCTGCGTCAGGAAATATTGATGAAGACAGGAGGTTGGTAAGGTTTCCTAAGTTTCTAAAATTGGTGGACCACATACCGCTGGCAACAGCATTGAATCCTGTAGTGTTGCTTCCATTTGTATATATCCACGTCGTTTTTGACATTAGTTTAAGCGCTGATGTATCGGAAACGGTGTAGTAGCCGTTGTTTGATTTGGCTCCTGCTGTTACCAATAAGGTTTCGAAGTCGCTTCTTGTTGGCAAACGCCATCCGCTGGGCAGTTTAATAGCTGCTGCCTCATCATACGTATAAAGTTTGCCATACATGGCGTCGTTCGATGGGTCGTTATTATAACTTACCCCTCCTGACCCGTTATAATTCTCGGATGTCCATGTTTGACTTCCAATTTTGACCGTTTTAAAACTCGTGCCCGATATAGTTAAAGATATGGTTGAGTTATCAGCCTTTTTTGAACAGCCGATTTGCATTAATGCCAGGATTAGTAGTAACAAAAGCGCTTGTTTCATTGCTTGATGTGGTTTAGATTTAACAATTGCCAAGATAATCAAGATAGTACGATATAAACAATGTCGATCGTTTTTTATACCATTGTCCAATTTCCCTACCCGCAGGGTCGTCTGCGGCTTAAGTTAACCCAAAAACCATAATAAATTAAATATACTGTTCTCAGTCAGCAGAACAGCTTCGGGAAAAATCCGGAAAAACAGCCGGCCGGTGAAATGGCATAGGGCATAGCGACTTTTTGCATACAAGGTAATAAAGCGACAAGGTAGCCCGGCAAAAAGGTCGCAGCCCTCGCTGTTTTTCCGGATTTGTGCGCAAGGCTTGCGCGGCAAAGAAGCATTTCTGATGACACGGTTTTGGTCACTTTTGCCAAGACAAAAGTGACTAGGCCTCAGCGGCCATGAGCTGGACCGTCACCAAATGAAAACAACTATAATTAATTCACCCCAAGGCCATTTACACCTATCAATAACCAAGCGGCATATTGCTTCTGAAATTAACCCACCGCGCGGGGTCGTCTCTGACAGACCTTGCGGGAACGGTGAAAAAGCTAAAATAAAGGCAGTTTAAATAACCATATCTTTGCCCATTGAAAGCGAAGGATGCCACAATTGAATTTAAGTTCGTATGAAGAAGACCGGGTAGCGGCACTGCATTCTTACCAGATACTGGATACGGATGAAGAAAAAGACTATGATGCGCTTGCTGCGCTAGCTTCGGCCATCTGCCAGATACCGATCGCATTGATTACTTTTATCGACGAAAAGCGGCAATGGTTTAAGGCCCATCATGGCACTGAGTTTACCGAAAACGTTCGCGAGCTTTCCTTCTGTACGCATGCCATTGCGGCAAGTGATGAGATAATGATCGTGGACGACCCACTATCCGATGAGCGGTTTGCGGATAATCCCCTTGTGACGGGCCCGACTAAAATAGCTTTTTATGCAGGTGTACCGTTGATCAACGAAGACGGATTTGCGCTCGGCACTTTATGTGTGCTTGACAATGAGCCACATACCCTTTCAAACACGCAAACAGAAGCCTTAAAGACACTGGCCAGGCAGGTAGTTGATAAGATTGAATTAAGGCGCAAACTCCTTGCGTTGCGCCAGGCTAACCAGGAACTGCTTAATTCAAATGTGTTAATCCAGAAGTTTGCCGCCATGGCAGCGCATGATATAAAAAATCCGTTAAGCAGCATTCTGTTAACTTCCCAGGCTTTAAAAATAAGGTACGAAAAAATGCAAGACGAAGCCTGTCTGCGCCTGGTTGATCTGAATATAACCTCCACAAAAAACCTGTTGGGTATGGTTGAAGAAATGCTGGAATACTCGAAAACCCCTGATTTGCTATTGGCAAGGAAGCAAGAGTTCGAGTTAAACGGTATGCTAAAAAAGATCATCGCCCTACTGACGGTGCCGGAATCAATAGAGATCATTCTGCCGGTTGAACGGCATTTACTACTCGTATCGGTAATTGCTTTCGAGCAGATTATGCTCAATTTATTGAGCAATGCCATCAGGTATAACAATAAGGAAAAAGGGGTGATCCGGATTGCGTTCCGCGAAGATGAAACCTATTATTGCGTCGAGGTTTCGGATAACGGTATCGGCATCGCCGAACAATACCACGAAAAAATATTCACCAACAGTTTTACACTAAAGCTAACCGACCGGTATAACGCCAAAGGTACCGGAATCGGCCTGGCCACGGTAAGGGACCTCGTCAACGCACTTAATGGGCATATTTATGTGCGCTCCGTGCCCGGGGAAGGGGCTACTTTTATTTTAAGGATCGCCAAATAGCCTTTTCCGTCCTCACAGGGTCGTCTGCGACAGACTCTTGACTAATTCAGGGTGTGGGCAATTTATTTGGTTTGTATTAATAGTTGATTTGCCTACTTGATTATAGTTACATAGCCCGATAATGGGGCGCGGCCGTTTTTAAGGTTTATTACATAGTAATATGTTCCTACTGGCAATGCCGAACCTTTGTAAGTACCGTCCCATGCAGTGCCGTAACCTATAGACGAAAAAACTTTTTGGCCCCATCGGTTATA
>Ga0163162_10006239_pt1 | contig 11557 bp, 9 predicted proteins | sample S55metaG_FD_115310 | JGI IMG/M metagenome (GOLD analysis project Ga0163162, IMG submission 115310) | Switchgrass rhizosphere microbial communities from Kellogg Biological Station, Michigan, USA - S5-5 metaG | ecosystem: Host-associated > Plants > Roots > Rhizosphere > Soil | place: USA: Michigan...
CGCGATCTTCCAGAACGCCGGGCTTTTCAGGATGTGCCAGGTGCCCTTGAACTGCGTGACGATGTCGGCCTGATGGCGGGCCTCGCGCTTGTCGGGGGCGAACAGAAGGATCGCGAGCGCGACGACCAGCGTGAACAGCACGAGCCCCGCGCAGACGGCGCGCCAGCTCGTGAATGCGAGCAGCGAGGCGAGCGGTGAGCCGACGACCACGCCGCCCAGCCCGCCCATCGCCATCGTCAAGCCGTTGACGAGCGGCAGGCGCGCCACCGGAAAGTGCTGCGCCGACGCCTTGAACGCCGCGCTCAGGCACACGGAAACGCCCACGCCGATCAGGAGGCGCCCGGCCATCATGCCGGCGAGCCCATGCGACGCGCCGAACACCCCGATGCCGAGCGCGGCGAAAACGAGCATGCCAGCCGTCACGCGGCGCGGCCCGAAGTGGTCGAGCAGCACGCCAACCGGGATTTGTGCGAGCGCGAAGCCGATGAAATAGAGCGAGGTCAGGAGGCCGAGGTCGGCCGCGGACAGGCCGAGTTCGTGCGTAATGAGGGGGGCGAAGCCGAGATTGACGCCCCGGAACACATACGAGACGAAATATCCGGCGGCGAACAGGAAAAAGACACGCAGGCGAGCCGAGGACGTCATTCGATGCAGCCGCTTTTTGACTTTAAAGCAGGAGTTTAACTGCTGCACCAAAATGGAAACGCCGTCACCTTGGTGACGGCGTGGGATAAGGCTCGTGGCGGGCTGGCTCCGCGCGCCGCGCGGCTTATTTGCCGGCTTATTTGCCAGCTTTCGTCGACTTCCTGGACGTGCCCGTCGTCGCTTTCGAGGTTTTCACGACGGCCGGCTTTGCCGGCTTCGAATCGTCGCCCTTGCTCGACACGCGGGTGACCTTGCCGGCGGATTTCGCAGACGATTTCCCGCCAGCCGAAGACTTTGACTCCGGCACGCGCGTGCCGATCCTCGTCACGCGGCCAGTGGAGCGGCTCGACGCCGACACGGTTTCCAGGCGCACCGGACCCGGTTCCGCCGGAACCGCACGGCCCACGGGCACGTGCAGCACGATCACCTGCCCCGGCATGATCGTGTCGCGGCGCGTGCGGTTCCACGCCCTCACCTGCCCGACCGAGACGTTGTAACGGTCGGCGAAGGTCGCGACGGACTGCTGGCGGCGCACACGGATCAGCATCTTGCGGGTGTCGGGCACGTCCGGCTCGACGGCGAGCACGGCGCTTTCGGCCACGTCGGCGCTGATGTCCTCGTCATCGTCGTCGTTGCGCGGGACGACGATCGTCGAGCCCGGCTTCAGGCGCATGCCCGCGGGAATGCGGTTGACCGACATCAGCGTGTCGGCATCGACACCGATCTTCTCCGCGATCGCCGCCGGCCGCGAGCGCTCGGTCACGGTGTACGTCGTCCAGGACGACAGCGCGCCCGTGTACGACTTCAGGTTGCGCTGAAAGGCGGTGGCGTTGTCGAAGGGCAGCAGGATCTGCGGATTCGTCGCGCCGAGAATGACCGGCTTCGAGAACGACGGATTCAGCGAGCGGAATTCATCGACCGACATGCCGGCGAGCTTCGAGGCCATCGTGACGTCGATGTCGCGCGAGGTCGTGACCGTGACGAAATACGGATGATTCGGGATTTCGGGAAGCGTGAGGCCATACATCTGCGGATTCGCGACGATGTTCTTCACCGCCTGCAGCTTCGGCACGTAGTTGCGCGTCTCGTTCGGCATGCGCAGGCTCTGGTAGTCGGTGGGCAGCCCCGCCGCCTCGTTGCGCGCGATCGCGCGCTGCACGTTGCCCTCGCCCCAGTTGTACGCGGCGAGCGCGAGATGCCAGTCGCCGAACATGTCGTGCAGGCGCGTGAGGTAGTCGAGGGCCGCGCTCGTCGACGCCAGCACGTCGCGCCGCTCGTCCTGCCACATGTTCTGCTTCAGGTTGTAGTCGCGGCCCGTGCCCGGCACGAACTGCCACATGCCGGCCGCCTTCGCCACCGACAGCGCCTGCGGATTGAACGCCGATTCGATGAACGGCAGGAGCGCGAGCTCGGTCGGCATGTGCCGCGCCTCCAGCTCCTCGACGATGTGATACAGATACTTCTGCGAGCGGCCCGTCATGCGCTCGACGTAGTCCGGGCGCTGCGCGTACCAGCTCACCTGCATGTCGACGAGGTCGCTCTGCAGGTCGGGAATCTGGAACCCGCGGCGAATGCGGCCCCAGAGATCGGCGTCGCCGCCCGAGAGCGAATCGACGGACGTCTTGTCGACGTTGATCGTTTCCTTGGCGGCGGCGGTGCGGCGGATCGTGTCGGCTACTGCTTGCTGCTTCGAAGCGGATGGGAGTGATGAAAGGGAATTTGGCGCTGTCGGTCCCTGGCTGGCACAGGCTGCTAGCGTAAGGACGAGTAGCGCGCTAAGAATCTGTCGCATGAACGTCTCGGATTCCAAAAATTAAGCTTGGAAATTTGGAGCCGATGGTACGGAAGCGCATCGTGGTCGTCAATAAAAAAGAGGGAAAACCAAGCAAAATCCGACGACTGGCGACGTTTCCAATGTTTCGGATGAAGTTAGCCACAACTTCGTGCGGGTTAGCGAAACTTGTCCTTCCAGCCGCGCATCAGCCGGAACGCATCGAGCCGGTCGGACACCGGGTGATTGAAATGCGCGGCGAGCGTGCTCTGAATGGCGGCGTCGCCGACACGCAGGAACGGATTGACCGCCTTCTCGTGGCCGATCGTCGTGGGCAGCGTCGGCTTGCCGGCCTCGCGCAGCGCCTGCGCGTCTTCCTGCCACTGTGCGAGCGCGCCGTTCGCCGGCTCGCAGGCACGCGCGAAGCGAATGTTCGAGAGCGTATATTCGTGCGCGCAGTGGACTTGCGTGGTGTCGGGAAGTGCGGCGAGCGCGTCGAGCGATGCCAGCATCTGCTGCGCCGTGCCTTCGAACAGCCGCCCGCAGCCGCTCGCGAAGAGCGTGTCGCCGCAGAACAGATGCGGTGTGCCGCCGGAATCGGCTGCCTGAAAGTACGCGATGTGGCCCGCGGTGTGCCCGGGAACGTCGATCACCGACACCTCGAGCGCCGGGCTTTCGATGCGCACCCGGTCGCCCTCCTTCAGGCGCGCGCTCAGATGGTCGATTCGCTCGCCGGCCGGGCCGTAGACGGGAATGCCGCCATCGTCCGAACGGCCGGCAAGCAGTTCCTCGACACCGCCGACGTGGTCGTGATGATGGTGCGTGAGTAAAATAGCGGTCAACCGCCAGCCGCGTTTCGCGAGATACGCCTCAACCGGCCCGGCGTCACCCGGATCGACGACGACTGCGTCGCGACCGTCCGACACGAGCCAGATGTAGTTGTCCTCGAACGCCGGAACCGGCACGTATTCAAGTGTTTTCATAGCGAGTTCTTCAAGGCGGCAATTCGAACATGTCTGACCGATCGATTATAGACTGGCCCGCCTGGACAGGCTCTGCGCCCGGACGCTACGTGCTCGACTGGGAACAGGCGCAACTCGATCGCGTGGTTTCCGACATTTTCGGCTACCACGCGCTGCAGCTCGGCATGCCGCAGCTCGACGCCCTGCGCGAAAACCGCATGACCGGCCGTGCGCTCGTGCTCGACGCCGCGAGCGGCGCGAGCGCGCCGTACACATACCCGGCGGGCGCCGCCGCGGCGAATGCGCGGCCGGGCGTCGCGTCGCTGCCGTCGGCGAATCGCGGCGTGCATGCGCCGGAGGGACGCAGCACGGTCTGGTGCGACCTGCTCGACCTGCCGTTCGAGGCCCAGAGCGTCGATCTGCTCGTGCTGCCGCACACGCTGGAATTCACGGGCGATCCGCACCGCCTGCTGCGCGAGGCCGAACGCGTGCTGATGCCGGAAGGCCAGCTGATCATCCTCGGCTTCAATTCGCTCAGCCTCTGGGGCGCGCGGCAGTCGCTCGGCAACGTCGCCGGACGGCCGTTCGTGCCGGCCGCGCATGAAATGATCGCGTTCACGCGCATCAAGGACTGGATCAAGCTGCTCGGCTTCGACCTTGAACGCGGGCGCTTCGGCTGCTATCGTCCGCCGCTCGTCACCGACAAGTGGCTCCAGCGCTATCAGTTCATGGAAGCCGCCGGCGATCGCTGGTGGCCCATCTTCGGCGCGGCCTACATGATCACGGCGATCAAGCGCGTGCGCGGCATGCGCCTGATCGGCCCGCGCAAGCTGAAGAAACCCGCACTCGCGCCGGGGCTCGCCCCGGTCGCGGCCCCGCACACACGCAACGAGCATTGATGACTTCAGACTCCTCAAAGGTAATTGACATCTACACCGACGGCGCCTGCAAGGGCAACCCGGGCCCCGGCGGCTGGGGCGCCCTCCTTCGCTTCGGCTCGCAGGAAAAGGAAATCTTCGGCGGGGAAGCCGCCACCACCAACAACCGCATGGAACTGATGGCCGTGATCGCCGCGCTCGAGGCGCTCAAGCGGCCGTGCCACGCCGTGATCCACACCGATTCGCAATACGTGCAGAAAGGCATCAGCGAATGGATCCATGGCTGGAAAAAGAAGGGCTGGATGACGGCCGCGAAAACGCCGGTCAAGAACGCCGACCTCTGGAAGCGGCTCGACGCGCTCGTCGGGCAGCACCAGATCGAATGGCGCTGGGTCAAGGGCCACGCAGGTCATCCTGAAAACGAACGCGCCGATGCGCTCGCCAACCGCGGCGTGACATCGCTCGCCGACAGCTAATCAGCCAACCGAACCAAGCCAATGCGCCAACTCGTACTCGATACCGAAACCACCGGCCTCAATGCCCGCACGGGCGACCGCATCATCGAAATCGGCTGCGTCGAGCTGATCAACCGACGGCTCACCGGCAACAACCTGCACTTCTACATCAATCCGGGACGCGACAGCGACCCGGGCGCGCTCGCGGTCCACGGCCTCACCACGGAATTCCTGAGCGACAAGCCCAGGTTCGCCGAGATCGCGGCCGAACTGCGCCACTTTCTCGCGGACGCGGAACTGATCATCCACAACGCGCCGTTCGACATCGGCTTTCTCGACGTCGAATTCGGGCTGCTCGGCCTGCCGAAGATGGCCGACGTGTGCGGCGGCGTGATCGACACGCTCGTGCAGGCGAAGCAGATGTTCCCGGGCAAACGCAATTCGCTCGATGCGCTCTGCGACCGCTTCGGCATCAGCAATGCGCACCGTACGCTGCACGGCGCGCTGCTCGACTCGGAGCTGCTCGCGGAGGTGTATCTCGCGATGACGCGCGGCCAGGAGAGCCTCGTCATCGACATGCTCGGGGATGTGCCCGCGGCCGGTGCGGCGCTCTCGCCGCGCATCGCGCTCGACGGACTGGACCTGCCGGTGATCGTGGCGAGCGCCGACGAACTCACCGCCCACGATGCCGTGCTCAGCGACCTCGACCGTGCCGTCAAAGGCACGAGCGTATGGCGCACGGAACCGGCCGTGGTGGAAAATGCCGAGGCGGCCGCCTAGATTCGTGCATTGCTTTAAAGAATCGCTAGACGAACGCGGATAGCTCTGACATAATCTCGTTTCTTCGGGTGGTTAGCTCAGCGGTAGAGCACTGCCTTCACACGGCAGGGGTCACTGGTTCGATCCCAGTACTACCCACCACGATAGAGGAAGGTGCTCCGGTTTTCAGGGCACCTTCCGGAAAACCCCGGCCCCGAAAGGCACCGGGGTTTTTTATTGTTCGCGTGCGCCCTACCCCGCCCAGATCCCCCGCGCCATCCCGCTCGCGGCAATCACCATCACGATCACGAGCCCGGCTTCGAGGTCGCTCATCCACGCAAAGCGCCTCGCGCGCCCGAGATCGACCGCGCCGCCCTGGCGCGCGGCCACGCGCCAGCGGATGAGCGCCATCATCGGGGAAATCTCGATCACGAGGATCAGCACGAGCGCCGTCATCTTGAGGTGAAAGAGCGGCTCGTGCAGATAGTAGGCGCCGCCCTTCTCGAAGCCGCCGAAGGCGCGCATCGCGCCGGTGACGAGCAGGATCAGCGCGGTCACGCCCCAGACGCCGTCGGCACGGAACACGTCGCGCAGTCCGGCGGCGTTCGCGTGCAGCGAATTCGACGGATCGAGCCGCCGCAGCGCACGGGCCCGCGAAAGCACCGACGCCAGCGCGAATCCGAATGCAAGCAGATGAATGGCGGCCAGCAACCAGCGGATCAGCATGCTCCCTCCCTCTCTTGACGGAAAGACGTGAAGAAACTGACGTTCGTGTTGCGCGCGTGGCGAAGCGAATGGCAATCGCGTTCAGGCGTTCAGGCGGCCCCGGCGAGACGGGTCACGCGCGCGGGCCGCGGGCTCCGCTCAGCCGAAGCTCAAACCTGCCGCAAGGTGGCGTCGAGCGCGCGGGCGGCGTTGCGGTCGCCCTCGCTCGCGAGCGGTGCGCGAAACACCGTCGTGCGGTTGTGCCCCGCCGCCGCCGGCGAGTCCCACAGCAACTCCACCTTCGGCCGCCGCGAGAAGCCCGCGAACCGCCTGCGCCGCGGCGCCGCGGCCGAGGGCGCCGGCGCAGGCGCCACGCTGGGTGCCCCCGGGGGCGTGTCGGCGGCAGGTTCGGCCTGCGGCCACTTCACCGACAACTCGCGGGCATCGTACTGCCCGACCTTGCGGCTCTCGGCCCAGACGACGGCGGTGCGCGTCATCGGATCCAGCGAAATGGCATAACGGCCGATCGCGAAACGCCGCGCGGCGACATTCGTGCGCCACAGCGCGCGCGGGCGGCAGATCCACATCACGACGGCGTACAGCGCGGGCGCGACGGCGAGCCATCCGTTGGTCTCGGCAAGCGCGTGCACGACGCGCCGCCAGCCGGCCTGCCATGTGAAGGCCCCCACGGAAAACACCGCGAATCCGAACGTCAGGAGCGCGAGCAGGCGCAGCGCCTGACGCAGCCATTGCGGCAACGGATGCAGCGGACGCTCGGCGCGCGCGCGCGCGCCCGGCAGGAACACAAGAAGGAATATCAGGACGAGATTGATGCAGGCCCACGGCGAGGACGTCATCGCGCGCAGCGACGACAGGTAGCCCATCTGCGACATCGAAAAGAGCCAGCGCGCGACAAGCACGAGTCCGATCGCCCGCAGCGCGAAAACTGTGCCGGCGCCCGGGGCCGGGCTCGCGCTGGTTTGCTTCGTTCTCGCCAAAAGTCAGCTCCTCTGCACGGTTGATGCGCGGCGCGCGCCACGAAGGGCCGCAACGGACCACGGTCCGCCCCGCTTTGCGCGGAGCCCGGACATTATAGGGAGATTGCGCGGGGCGCCATGGATTTCGTGCCCGCGCGCAGGCTTTCGAACTGAAAGCGTGTGCGCATGACAACGCCCCGGGCGCCGTGAGGCGCGCGGGGCGTTGTCGTTCAGGCGGATTTCCGCGACGCTCCGGCGTGAGACCTGGACCGTGCAGCAGCCTTAGCCGGCGTTGACTTCGCGCAGCACCGTGCGGCGCTTCTGGCGCAGCAGCTCTTCATACGACTGCACGTAGCGGTCGGCCATGACCTTCGACGAGAAGCGCGTCTCGAAGGCGCGGCGCACTTTCGCGCGCGACAGAGTGTCGAGGCGCTTCACGGCGGCGATCGCGCTCAGTTCGTCTTCGACGACGAAGCCCGACACGCCGTTTTCGATCACTTCCGGCACCGAGCCGCGGTTGAACGCGATCACCGGCGTGCCGCAGGCCATTGCCTCGATCATGACGAGGCCGAAGGGCTCCGGCCAGTCGATCGGGAACAAGAGCGCGTGCGCGTTGCCGAGGAATTCGGTCTTCTGCTGCTCGTTGATCTCACCGATGTACTCGACGTGCGGCAGCGAGAAAAGCGGCTTGATCTGCTCTTCGTAGTAGGCGCGGTCGGCCTTGTCGAGCTTCGCAGCGATCTTGATCTTCATGCCGGCGGCTTCCGCGATGCGGATTGCGCGGTCGACGCGCTTTTCCGGCGAAATGCGGCCGAGAAACGCGAGATAACCCGGCTCGACGTTCGGAATCGGCTTCAGCAGGTTTTCCGGCAGGCCGTGATAGACCGTCGAAAGCCAGTTCGCCTGCGGCAGCGGCTGGCGCTGGTTGTCCGAGATCGAGACGACCGGCACGTCGCTGAACGTGTTGAAGATCGGCTGCAGTTCGGGCAGGTCGAGACGGCCGTGGAGCGTCGTCAGGAACGGCACCGGCTGGCGCGCGAACAGCGAAAACGGGTAGTAGTCGATGTGGAAATGCAGCACGTCGAATTCGTCGGCGCGGCGGCGGACTTCTTCGAGCAGCAGCATGTGCGGCGCCATCGTGTCGCGGATGGTCGGGTCGAGGCGCAGCGCCTGCGGCCAGAACGCTTCGAGCTTGGCCGACGTTTGCGAATCACCGCTCGCGAAGAGCGTGACGTCATGTCCGGCATCGACCAGGGCTTCAGTCAGATAGGACACCACGCGTTCGGTGCCGCCGTAGAGCTTCGGCGGAACTGCCTCGTGGAGGGGCGCGATTTGAGCGATTCGCATATCGGAGACTCCTAGTAAAAATTCAGGCTAAGGTGCTGCTTGTTGTGTCGGAAGCATCGGAAGCGAATCGCTCGGCTCGGGCGAATAGCCTGCCGCTCAGGTGTTGCCCGGGACGGCGTGCTGCTCGAGTGAAAAAGCGTGGGTTCGCTGATCACAGGTTTTTCGCGCGGATGGCTGACTAGAGCAATTCCGGTTCCATCTCTAAATTCGCCACGCACCTGCGGTAAACGCGTAAGTGGCGGACGGGTTGACCGGAACCTACAAAAACCTGTCAAAAATCCTAAGGGGAAACCCGACGCGGATTATGGACGTTTTTACACGAATGACGCGTACCCATTTCAACTTATTTACCTTGTTACAAAGGGGAAACACTTTGCAAACCCCTGTTTATTAAGGCTGTTCTACATTGTAGGGCGTATGTTCGCGCTCTCCGTGGCCATCCGCCAAAGGGTCGATTATCGCCCGTACTCACGGCTTCCCGCAGGATCCGGCTGGCCCGCGATATGCTCCGCCCTGCAATCGAAGCGGGGCAACGCGCTCCCGGCAGGCCGTGCAAGCGGGCCGCGCCGGTCCCGTCAAGGCTCCTGAAGCGGGCGCCGAAGTGGCAGGGCGACGTGAAAATGCGTCGCCGCAACATGGCGCGCATTGCTTACAATGCGCCGCGCCCGAGCACCAGAGCGCGTCCGAAGCCGAACGCGCAGCATGCGGAAAAGCCGTCCGACAGGCGATTTGCCTTCTTTGGCCGGCCACTTTACTGGCTACAATTCAGCCATGGACCCGCACGCTGAGACACACGACGGCGCTGCGTCGCTTTTTCGAGACGTCAGCGGCACCGAATCAGGCGCAACACAAGCTCAACCGCCCTACGACCAAAAACCACCAATTGGACCAACTCACCGTCTCCCAGCGTAACGCGCACAACGCCAAGCTAGCGAGCTACGCGCATCGCCCGCTCGCGTTTCTGCTCCGTTACATCCGCCGCCACCCGATCGCCCACGCCACCGTGCTCACCAGCGTGTTCGCCGCGGTCGGATGCGCGCTCGCCTCGCAGTACGCGATCAAGCACCTGATCGACGTGCTCGGCCAGGGCCGCGGACACCCGGGCGCCCTGTGGGGCGCGTTCATGATCCTCGTCGGGCTGATCGCCGCCGACAACCTGCTGTGGCGGGTCGGCGGCTGGGTCGGCGCGCATGCGTTCGTCACCGTGACGGGCGACCTGCGCCGCGACCTGTTCCAGTACCTGAGCGGCCACTCGCCGACCTATTTCTCCGAAAAGCAGCCCGGCATGCTGGCGAGCCGGATCACGGCGACCTCGAACGCGATCTACACGTCCGAGAACGTGATGGCCTGGAACGTCCTGCCGCCGTGCATCGCGGTGCTGGGCGCGATCGTGATGATCGTGACCGTCAACCCGCTGATGGCGGGCGGCCTGATGGTCGCCTCGGCGATCCTCTCGTTCATCCTGTACCGGCTCGCGAAGCGCGGGTCCGCCCGGCACCACAATTTCGCGTCGAAGGCGGCGTCCGTCGACGGCGAACTCGTCGACGTGATCGGCAACATGGCGCTCGTGCGCGCGTTCGGCATGACGTTTCGCGAGCAGAAACGCTTCGGCTCGACCGTGAAGGCCGAGATGGTCGCACGCCAGCAAAGCCTGCTCTATCTGGAAAAGCTGCGGCTCTTTCACGCGGTCGTGACCGCGATCCTGTCGGCGGGCCTGCTCGGCTGGGCGCTGTGGCTCTGGTCGCAGGGCCGCGCGACTTCCGGGGACATCGTGCTCGTCAGCTCGCTCGGCTTCACGATCCTGCACGGCACGCGCGACCTGGCGGTGGCGCTCGTCGACGTGACGCAGCACGTCGCGCGTCTCTCGGAAGCGGTGCAGACACTGCTCGAGCCGCACGGCATGCCCGACCGCTCGGACGCGACGGAACTCGTGCCGCAGGGCGGGCGCGTCGATTTCGAAGGCGTGACGTTCGCGTATCCTCGCCGCCGGCCGATTCTCGACAACTTCCACCTGCACATCGAGCCGGGCCAGCGCGTCGGGCTGATCGGCAAGTCGGGGGCGGGCAAGTCGACCGTGCTCGCGCTGCTGCAACGCTTCTACGAGCCGCAGGGCGGCAGCATCAGGGTGGACGGGCAGGACATTTCGTCGATCACTCAGGACAGCCTGCGCCAGTCGATTGCGCTCGTGCCGCAGGACATCTCGCTCTTTCACCGCACGGTGTACGAGAACATCGCGTACGGACGCCCCGACGCGAGCCGCGAGGAAGTGTTCGCGGCGGCCCGCGAGGCGCGCTGCACCGATTTCATCGAGGCGATGCCGGAAGGATTCGACACGATCGTCGGAGATCGCGGCGTCAAGCTCTCGGGCGGACAGCGCCAGCGGATCGCGATTGCGCGGGCCATCCTGAAAAACGCGCCGATCCTGCTGCTCGACGAAGCGACCTCCGCGCTCGACAGCGCCTCCGAGGAAGCGATCCAGCAGGCGCTCGACCGGCTGATGGTGGGCCGCACGGTGATCGCGATCGCGCACCGGCTCTCGACGCTGCAGAATTTCGACCGGATCATCGTGATGAGCTCGGGCAAGGTGATTGACGACGGCACGCCCCAGGAGTTGCGCGACCGTCCGGGCCTCTACCGCGAGCTGCTCGCCAAGCAGCATGGAAAGCTGCCGTCGCTCGCGGTGTCCACGCAGTAGACAGCGCGATCCCGTCTTACGGGGCGGCAGTATCGCGCCCCTTCACCCGTCTTCGCACCGCCCTTGGATTGCGTCAGGCCGCCTTCAGGTCGCGCATGAAGTTGTCGCGCCACACCGACACGTTGTTCTCCCGCAGCGAAGCAAACATCTCCCGGTAACGCGCCTGCCGCTCGCCGAGCGGCATCGCGAGCGCGGTGGCGAGCGCGTCGGCCATGCCGTCGATATCGAGCGGATTCACGATCAACGCTCCGCCCAGCTCGCGCGCCGCCCCGGCGAACTGCGAGAGCACGAGCACGCCGGGATCGTCGGGGTCCTGCGCCGACACGTATTCCTTCGCCACGAGGTTCATTCCGTCGCGCAGCG
>Ga0163162_10006242_pt1 | contig 11554 bp, 9 predicted proteins | sample S55metaG_FD_115310 | JGI IMG/M metagenome (GOLD analysis project Ga0163162, IMG submission 115310) | Switchgrass rhizosphere microbial communities from Kellogg Biological Station, Michigan, USA - S5-5 metaG | ecosystem: Host-associated > Plants > Roots > Rhizosphere > Soil | place: USA: Michigan...
AGGATTTTTATTTATTACAACGCCTTTAGTACCGGGTGCACGGACATAGCATGAAGATAACTACCTGGTAACCTCCGGAGCAGCCTGGGCCATCTCCCTTATTGATACCCAACCATAAGGGCTGTCCTTATATCTAACAAAAACAGTCATCGCCCTTCCGCGGCCAATTGATGGTTTGCCGCCATTTATTGGGGTGCTTCTGAAAGCGAAGATGCAGGTTTCGATAATGGTGTTGCCGCTGAAGGCCGTACTTTCAACCTGGTTCTGGATTAATTCCATTTTGGTGGTACGGAACATGGCTGTTAATCCTTTAGCCAATTCCGCGCGACCCTTAACCACATTATTGCCACCAAAATATTTAACAATATCAGGATGATGCAGCGCTACTAAGGCCTTCACATCACTGCGCGCAAATGCAGCAGCAAAAGCGGCTTTGGTTTTTTCAAGCGCGATTTTGTCGGCAGCAAGGTTATCGTTTTGGGGTGATGGGCAGCAACTACCTAATATCAAAAAGATGGAAATAAAATAGCGCAATGTTTTCATACCGGTTGTTAATTTTTATTACAAGGTATTGAATATTAGCTGCTAATGTTTTAGTAATTGATGATCATAACCCGGTAATTGATAAAATACAGAATTGAAAGGATGACAGGTGCTGATCGCTTTTATTGCTGATCAGACAGCGGCACAAGCCTGGCTTTCAAATCCGGGTCTTTCATGTCTTTATCCAGTGGAAACATTGGCCGCTGAATGCGTTTATAGGGCAGGCGTTCGATATTTTGATCTACACCGCCAGGAGTGATGGCTAACAGCCAGTCGGCACGCATGGCATATAGTTCGGGTTCGAGGTAGCCTATTTTTACTACTACTATAGCTGCCGTACGCGGATTGAGGCCCAGTCTTGTAAAATCAATTTCTTTATGGTAAGGCTTACGTTTTTGGGTGATGATTACATGCACGCTGCCAACTTTTATCACCGCCTCAACCTCGGCATCCTTATCGCCCGATACAATGGATTCCACGGTTCCCGAAAGTTTTACAGGCGGAGCAAAACGGTTATCAACTGCCGCACCTGCAAAGCCTTCTACATGGTTGCCGACGCCGGCTGCGATAGCACTTTTGATCAGTTCGGGCGCGGGGATAGATGCATAAAGGAGCGATGGCCCGTTATCTGCCTTAAACTCTGGCCGTGCAAGGATCTGTGTCAATGTCCAGGTAGCATCGCCGGCACCACCCGCGGTAGGGTTATCGCCCGAATCGCTGATGTAAAAAGGATGTTTGGGGCTGGCAATGGCTTTATCTAAGCACTCAGTTAAAGTGCCGGTTGGGGCAACAAACTCAAATTGGTTCCGTACATCCCAAAAGCTTTGCGCCAGTTGTTCGGCAGTGCGGGTTACTTTTTCTTTTTCATCGCCGGTAACCATTACTACGGCGTGGTTGCGTGGTTCATCGGCCCATGCATAGCCTATCCAAATGGCTGCATCGGTAATACCGCTTTGCAACGCAGCCGGAGCAACTTGTTTATACAGGCTTTTGCCCGGCTCAATGCGGGTACTTGTTTTTTCGCCGGGCAGTAAAATGGGTACGGAGATATAAGCTTTATAAGCAGGTTTTCCTTTGCCGCTTTCAATCCTGCTGATCAGGTTTTGAACGGCACGTTGCTTGGTTTGCATAGCATCCTCATGAGGGGCCATGCGGTAACAGGTGATCAGGTCGGAGTTTTGTGCCAGTCGCCATGAAACGTTGCCGTGCAGATCCATTGAGGTGGAGATCATGGTTTTGGTGCCGACTACTTTTCTGACGCGTACAATAAAATCTCCTTCGGGGTCATCAAGGCCAACTACACTCATGGCTCCATGAATATCAAAGTAAAGGCCGTCATAGGGAAGATGCTTTTTAAGAGAATAAAGTGTTTTATTAACCAATGATTCGTAGGCAACCCGTGTAACCGCACCACCGGGTAAGGATTTGCCAACCACGGAAGGGAACCAATTCGCTTTTTTACGAAGAGGGGAGTCGGCAGCCATAAAAGGGTACGCGCTAAAAACATCTGCTCCGTATTTGGCGTGAAAGGCTGCTTCGTCGGTAAGTGCCGGCGAAAATGTGCTCGATTCAATAGCAAGGCCCGCTATGGCGATACAGGGGAGAGGTTTGTTAGCTTTCGGTGCTTGCGCCCGGGTTAAATTTGATAGCAGGCAAATGAATAGGATTAAGCAAAATAAACGTGTTGATTTCATTAACAATGTGGTATAAGCAGGTGATGTCTGCTAAAAATAAGGAATATTTTTAGTTTACCTGTAGCTGATAATCGTTCGCTTGTACAATATTCATTTCGCTGTATCAACTTTATTTTCCTATTATTACCACGCAATTATATTAACCTACACCTCTTATGAAAAAAATCCTCCTGCTTATGCTTGGCCTGATGCCTTTGGTATTAATGGCCCAAAACAACTTTACCGTAAACGGAAATGTTAAAAAATTGAAAAACGGCGATAAGATTTTTCTTTTTTACCAGCTGGATGATCAGCAAAAGTCCGACTCGGCCACTGTACAAAATAGCAACTTTAGTTTTGCCGGTAATGTGCCTCACGGTGTGCAGGCAACTATCTGTCTTAACAAGAATCCTTTGGTAAACAGGACGGCTCCCGGTGAAAAGCTCGACTTTTTACATTTTTATATAGAGCCGGGCAAAATATCGCTTAAGGCTGCCGATTCGCTTAAGAATATAACGGTTAGTGGTTCGCAGATAAATGATGATGCCGCCGTATTTAGAGCGCAGCGCCAACCCACAGAAGATAAATTTACAGCATTGAATAAAGAGTTTGCTTCAACCCCCGATTCACTAAAGACTGACGCTTTTATTAATAAAATGAGAAGCCGTGAATCGCAATATATGGGCGAGTTAAGAGTATCCGGTTTGGAGTTTGCCAAAACTCATCCTAAATCATATATCAGTTTGCTTACCCTGCAGCAGGCCGCTGCCGATACCCTGATTAGCGAAGATGCCGCAAAAGCCTACGGTAATTTGAGTCCGCAATTAAAAAATACACCATTGGGTAAAACTATCCCGTTGTTACTGGCATCGTCTACAAATACAAGAATTGGCAGCCAGGCGATTGATTTTGCGCAAGAGACCCCGGAAGGCAAAACTATAAAGCTGTCTGATTTTAAAGGTAAGTATGTGCTTGTAAATTTTTGGGCAAGCTGGTGCGGGCCGTGCCGCGAAGAAAATCCCAATGTACTTGCCGCTTACAATAAATATAAAGGCAAAGGTTTCACCATATTAGGGATATCGCTTGATAATCCGGGGAAAAAAGACGCATGGGTAAAAGCCATTGCCGATGATAAACTAACGTGGATACAAGTATCTGACCTTAAGGGCTGGAACAACGTTGTAGCCCTGCAATATGGCGTACGCAGCATCCCGTCTAATTTCCTGATTGATCCTGCTGGAAAGATCATAGCTAAAGGTTTGAGAGCCGAAGGACTGAATAGCAAATTGGCTGAGCTACTTGATGGCGGAGGGAAGTAAGCAAAAAAGTTTAATGCATATAATAACAGGTTTTGACCTTGCAGCGCTTGCGTTGTTCTGATAGAAACTGATCCTTTGCTAAACTTCAACGAATGAATGCATCCGGCTAATTCTTTAAAAACTATTCCACCGCTATTTTTTTATCATATTCAGCTTGCAGTTCATCAATTTGATTGTAATAATTCTTCTTATCAGCAAAAGCTGAAGGATCATAAGGGCTGCCTGGTTTGTGTTTGCTGAGCAGGTCAAATTGGGTACCATGGGAGGCCAGCCAGATATCAAATGTTAAGTTCTTCATTGCTTTTAGTGTATAAGCGTAATCTTTAGCAATGTTAGGATAAGAGGCTATGTCCGAAAACTTTTTATCGGTGACGATAGTAGGCATATTGGCGATCAAGACCCTGTAGCTTCGTTCGTTGTCTTTTACATCGAACAAATAGCTGCAGGAACCTTTTGTATGGCCCGGATGGTGAAGTATGGTTAGGTTCATGTTACCCAACTTAATGATATCGCTATTGTGTAAAATACGGTCTACTTTTACAGGTGTGAATGTGCGCACATCTCCTTTAAGGTCGTAATCAGAAAGTCCGCCGTCGGCTACTACCGCTGCATCACCCTCGTCAACCATCATTTTGGCTTTTGTTATCTTCTTTATGGCTGCCATCGCACCCAGATGATCAAAGTGCGCCTGGGTTGTTAACAGAATTTTCGTGTCCGAAATCCTGAAACCCAAAGTCTTGATATTGGCTATTATTTGTGGTTCGGAGGATGCAAGCCCTGTATTGATCAGGATATTGCCACCGGACGTTACGATGAGATAACAGGCCAGATCGGCAGTGCCTACATAATAAAGATTGCCCACGATTCGAAAAGGTGGAAATGGCCGTGTCCATTCCGGATGCTTTTCGGCCGATGGCTCAAATACCTTTTGCGCCTGAACAATTAAAGCGCCGAATAAAAAAAATAGCAGGAAGAACGTTCGTTTCATTTGGTTGACTTTTTAAAGGACAAAGAAATCATTTTATTTTCTCAGAGGATATGTTGAAATAATATTTCCTTTCGTTGGCCCTCCGGAGTCGTTAACTTAAGGAAAAAGCACGGGATTGTGCGATTCCCCTCTTGAGAGTAAGCCCATAAAAAGACAGTGACGCGAAATGACAAGCCGTACAGTTGACTCACCCGGTCTACGCTACGCTGGACCACCCTCTCCATCCTTCGGATAAAGAGGGTAAGAAAAAATAAATAAAAATCCCCTCTTTACGCTTGCGTAGAGAGGGGTGACGAGCGTAGCGATGTCGGGGTGAGTCGATACGGTGTTTAATTCTTTACTTATGTCTAATCATGGGCTATTACTCTCAAGAGGGGATTTAAATCTCTTATTTAGTTACTTAAGTTAACGACTATGGTCTAAGTCACCAGTGTGCCGTATGTGTATTGTACAGTGGTACAAATGCAACAAACTCGAAAGTATTTGCAACATACGCGTAAGCGTTTTTTTAATAGGTAATGTTTTTTTGTAAAGTAATTGCACCGGTGTTACAACCAGGAACAATCGTGTTTGGTGCAATTAAGTTGTTATCAATTCTAAACCTGATATCTATTAATTACCTATGAAAAAAACTTATCAACCAGGAATTTACCGCATTAAACTGAATGTGTTAAAAATCAGCCGACTAATTGCTGTTGTTGGCTTGTTGCTTTTTGCCGCCTGCAAAAAGGACTCGCCATCTGTAACTAAAACAACCACAGGTACGGACACAACCCATACGGGAACAGGCACCGGTACAGGAACGGGCACTGGTACCGGAACAGGCACGGGAACGGGCACCGGGACAGGAACCGTGATCGATACCCTCACTCCCAGCAAAGTTGCTGTTGCCGCTTTAGATGATGAGGTGAATACCTTTATGACTACGTATGATGTTCCCGCGGTATCTGTGGCTATTACCAAAGGCGAAAAGCTGGTTTACTTGAAAGCTTATGGTGTAAGCGATAAATCTAAAGGTACTAAAGCCGTTATCAGCGACCGCTACCGTTTGGCCAGCTGTTCAAAACAGTTTACCTCTGTTGCCATTATGAAACTGCTCGAGCAGGGTAAGATAAAACTGACAGACAAAGTATTTGGCGATGGCGCTATTTTGGGTAAAACCTATGGTACTAAAACATACGGTTTGCATATTACCGATATTACGGTTGATGAACTGCTGCACCATACATCCGGCGGCTGGGGCAACTCGGTAGACGACCCAATGTTCAGTAACCCAACAATGACAACTGCGCAACTCATCACCTGGACTTTAGATAACCGCCCGCTCGATCATATACCGGGCACTAATTATGACTACTCCAATTTTGGCTACTGTATATTAGGACGGGTGATAGAAAAAATTACCGGGCAAACCTATGCAGATGCCGTGAATGCATTAGTATTAAAGCCGGTCGGGATTACTGATATGACCATTGGCGGTAACACACTGGCCGAGAAGCAGACAAAAGAAGTTACCTACTACGGCCAGTCAGGAGAAAATCCTTATGCTTATAATATTACGCGGATGGACGCCCACGGAGGATGGGTTGCCACCGCTGCCGACCTGGCCAGGTTCCTGGTTTATATAGATAAATTTCCGGTACGTGCAGATATACTTACATCTGCCACTTTAACCACCATGTACACAGGTTCAACAGCCAATGCAGCCTATGGATGCGGCTGGGCAATTGCCGGCAATAACTATTTTCACCAGGGCAGCCTGCCCGGTACGGCTACCGAACAAGCCCGTTTGGATAATGGATTTAATTTTGTGATCCTCACCAATACACGCAGTTTTAAAGTGAATTTCGATTCTAACCTGGATCAGATCTTCTGGAAAGCTTTCGCTAAAAATCCAACCTGGGCTACGGAGGATTTGTTTTTGAAATAGTTAAAGGAAGCCTCTCTCCAACACGTCATTGCGAGGTACGAAGCAATCGCGAACTGTACAGGGGGACTGTCTTAGCCGCTCTGTAAGTAGGGGATTGCTTCGTACCTCGCAATGACGTTTTTTTAATCAGCTTTTAATCAGCTTTTAATCGAGTTTTTATATGAAAATCAATACTTACAAATTCATACTGCTTAGCCTATGCTTGCTATTTGGCTTTAAAGCCTATAGTCAGCAAATAGATACTGCTAAAGAAAACGGGGCTATAAAACAGCTCATTAAAAACTATGAAGATGCCTGGAACCGGCACGATCCTAAAGGCCTGGCCGATAATTATACCCTTGATGCCACTTGGGTAAACTGGTTTGGCGCATACTACAAGGGGAGGGATGATATCCAGTTTCATTACCAACAAGTGCATACCACCTATTTTAAATCCACGCATTATTATACCCGCGCAGTTGAAGATATTAGCTATCCCTATCCCGATCTTGCTATTTCGCATGTGCGAACCGGCTTGGATGGCGATACTCGTTATCCCGGTGAAACGTTTGAGTTTAGGAGGATGATTGTACTGGTGAAACGTGATGGCGTTTGGAAGATACTGGCCGGGCAGAATGCTAAGTTGGAGAAGGGAGTGAAATAGGGGCTCGTCCTAAAAGTGGGCCACAAGGCGCAGTCTTCCGGCTGTGAGTGAATAGGCATATGGTATCGGACATCGCTTAGTTGACCGTGCAACTTATTTTGCTTCAATTTTGAAAAGAAACCAGTAATGGTGCCAATAATCGCGTATGGCGAGTTGACCGGACAATTGCTAACTACCGGAACATAAAAAATCTTTTTGCTGGCAGACCGGCCGTCGGGGCTTATCTCTATAACATACGTTTCCTCACCAATACCGCCACAATTACACTCCCGCTTATTGATGTTTTCAAAATTTTTTGCTGTCAAATTACTTATGAATTTGGTCATAACAGCATCAGCTATGTATCTACCTTTTTCGGCCGATAAGGGTTTGCCTATTTGAACATGCGGTACTTTTTTAAAGTAATAACACTTAGCCGCGAAAAATGCTATCGCTTTAACTTTATGGTCTTTTTTGTGGTGCGGATTATACCGGTAAATTACCACCTGCTTTGGATTTATGTTTGATGGAGATTGGCTGCCGGTTTGAGCAAAAGAACTCCCAGTGCTTATGATAAGCAATGCTGTCGATACGATTTTTATAAAGATTGACATCGGTTTAACTTGTATTTGCCAGTGTACGCTTGTTGTGCTAATGAGCCTTAATTAATATATCCGCGATGAGCTTGTGTCAGTGTCAGAACGGGAGTCCGTTGTAGGTTATGTTCTCTGCAATAATTGGTTGAATAAAATTAGGGATTTGTTGGGGGAATGGCAATTTTAGTTGTTGTTGTGAGGTCACGAATACGCTACTCTTTTTCCGACGCGCTGCATACTCGGGCCAGTTGCGAGTTTGGAATATACTTGCCGGGTAAAATGCCAAGTTGGAGAAGCGAGTAAAATAAGGGTTAATAAGTATTGAATAGGCTTCGGTAAAAAAGAACTTAACATTGCATCAATCCTTCAAATTCGGCGTATGGTTTAATGAATTTACTATTTTTGGTGAGAATGTCCGATTGATTAATAGATGAGATGAATACCAATTATTATTTCTTAATGTGATGATTAGAGAGAAAATTACCTAAATCATTTTAAATTAACGGAAGCTTAAACTTCTATAAGAGTTTTGCTTATTTAGTTTTAATTTTATGATACCAAAACTAACGATTGAACAGCGGAAGTTAGCATCAATCGACCTTACAGCTACCTATTTAAGTAATTATTATGCTGGTTGGCGATATGCAAAAGTTCTAACGCTTGAAAAATTGATTAACGAGCGTTATGTTTTTTTTAAAGAAATAGCACTCCAAACTAAACCGGTGGGAGATGACAGTGGGGAAGCCACTATAGCGCAAGAAATTCAGCATGGATTATATTTTGACGCTATTTCTCAATGCGTTCAATATGTGGAAGATTTATTTGCTTTAATCAAGGCTTCTAAGCAGCCGGATTTTTTTGTAAGAAACGTTATAACTTATAAGGCTGGAGAGGTTATTAATTATCTAAAATCCTTTAAGGCTGATGAAAAAAATATTGGTTCAATCTTTCATTTTCCTGCGGATTTACCGTTCTCCGATACAGAAAGCGCAGAAAGGTATAATTTGGGCAAATCGAATTTAATCAATTATACCAATGATCTCATTAAATTTTATAAAGATTATGAGTTCTTTTATAACCAGTATAAACACGGCCTTGCTGTTGCAATGCGTCCCTTCGGAAACATCTATAATCAAGATCAAATAGAAAATGATAAAACAGGGAAGAAACATCCTTATTTATCAGTATATGATAATATGAATTTGCAGGCCGGTTTTAAAAGGGGAACTGCAAGTATTAAGAACGGCATTTTGATGCTTGGGTTTACAGATAATGTAAGACCTTACATTTCACAACTTAGTGAAGAAAATAACTTTATAAGATTAGTTCATCCTCCTGATTATCCAAATCTAAGCATAGAATTATTAGTAGATATAGCCAAAAAAACGTTTTGTTGCGTTAATATATTTATAGATAATTATCATTTGAAAATAAAACCTGAAGAAGGCAATAGAAAATTTGAGCTTCCTCGGGACTATCAGAATAATAGTTATATGCTTTGTTCTTATATTGAAACGAAAGATTAGTTAACTTTTCAAAATGTAGACTCATAACCTTTAAATAGTGGACTCGTTTCAAATTTACTTAACTCTTCTTCCTGCGTTAATGATAGTATCAGATGCCGGTCAATGCCCTTCGCTCGCGTGACACGTTGGTCTCATATACTAAGTCTATTGTTATAAATTAGGCTCCTGCTACCGCAAGCAAATTCAATATATAGCATATTTACCATAAGGCACAGCCTTGCGGTAGCAAAAAATCAAAGACGCTGCTGCAAGGCTGTGCCTTTTGCCCCACATGCAAGGTGTAAGCGAGTAAAAGGAACTGGTGAAAAGTTAAGCCTCTTATTTTAATGATTTTAAGTCCTAACAATGGTGTCACTATTTTGCCAGTACCTCTTAAGCTTGAAGCACTAATTTTAGAAAATCTCAAAAAAACACAAAAAACAAGCGAAATAAATGGCGGATAAGAAAATCTAAATTTTAATACCTATTTATACCCTCAAAAGTTTTAAACGCTGATTATTAGTTGTTTACCTCTGTTTTAAGTAAAAAGTCAATTATTTGATTATCAAAGTGTTTCATAAAAAAGGTGTTCCGCGTTTTTACATTCAAAATTTGGAACACACTTATTTTTTAAAAAAGGACACCGGAGATTTTTTTATTTTTTTTCGGGAATCAAAAAATTGGGACGGTCGCTTTTTTACAAAATGCCTTAACTTGTTTAAGTACTCATCAAACCTTTCGCCTTTAACCTAAACCTTAAACTCCCTTTCACCTTTCCCTCAAAAAATCATACTTTTGCGCATCCTTTCAAATAAAACAATATTACATTGGAGCACCAGGAATTAACTACCGTTGAAACCGCTAAAGATCTGGGCCTTTTACCCGAAGAATTTGTACGTATAAATGAAATATTAGGGCGTGTGCCCAACTTTACCGAGCTTTCTATTTTCTCGGTTATGTGGAGCGAACACTGCTCATACAAAAATTCAATCACCTGGCTTAAAACTTTACCAAAGGATAGTCCGCGGATGCTGGCTAAGGCAGGCGAAGAAAATGCCGGTCTTGTTGACCTTGGCGACGGCATCGGCTGCGCCTTTAAGATCGAATCGCACAATCACCCTTCGGCTCTTGAACCATATCAGGGTGCTGCTACAGGTGTGGGTGGTATCAACCGCGATATATTTACCATGGGCGCAAGGCCTATCGCACAGCTTAACTCCCTGCGTTTTGGCGACTTAACACTCGACAAAACCAAATGGTTAGTTAAAGGTGTAGTTAAAGGCATTAGCCACTATGGTAACGCTTTCGGTATCCCAACCGTAGGCGGCGAATTGTATTTTGACGATTGCTACAATGTTAACCCGCTGGTTAATGCCATGTCGGCCGGTATTGTTAAGGCTGGCGAAACCGTTTCTGCTACATCATACGGTGTGGGCAACCCGGTTTATATCGTTGGTTCGGCTACAGGTAAAGACGGGATCCACGGTGCTGCCTTTGCTTCTAAGGATATCACTGAAGATTCGGTGAACGACCTTCCTGCCGTACAGGTAGGCGACCCTTTCCAGGAAAAACTGTTACTGGAAGCTACCCTCGAGGTAATTAAAACCGGAGCCGTTGTAGGTATGCAGGATATGGGCGCTGCCGGTATCATCTGCTCAAACTCTGAAATGAGTGCCAAAGGCGAGCACGGTATGCGTATCGACCTGGATAAAGTACCAACCCGCCAGGACAACATGAAACCTTACGAGATCCTGCTTTCTGAATCACAGGAGCGCATGCTGATCGTAGTTCATAAAGGTCGCGAAAAAGAGGTTGAAGCCATTTTTGATAAATGGGACCTGAACTGCGCTATTATTGGTGAGGTTACCGATACCAAACGTTTAGAATACTTTATGCACGGCGAAAAAGTTGCCGATGTACCTGCCGACGACCTTGTATTAGGAGGTGGCGCCCCGGTTTACCAACGCGAATACCGCGAGCCTGCTTACTTTGCCGAAAACCAGAAATTTAATATCGATGACGTTGCCGAGCCTGCAAACCTGGTTGAGGTTGCTGAGCACCTGGTAGGTCACCCTAATATAGCTTCAAAACGTTGGGTAACCGATCAGTACGATAGCATGGTAGGTGTACAAACCATGACAGCCAATCGCTCATGCGATGCTGCCGTTGTTGCTGTTAAAGACACCGACAAAGCCATCGTATTAACTACCGACTGTAACTCGCGCTACGTTTACGCCGATCCTTATAAAGGTACCGCCATTGCCGTTGCCGAAGCCGCACGTAACATTACCTGCGCTGGTGGTGAGCCTGTGGCTATTACCAACTGCTTAAACTTTGGTAACCCTTACATTCCTGAAGTTTACTGGCAGTTTGTGAGC
>Ga0163162_10006244_pt1 | contig 11552 bp, 7 predicted proteins | sample S55metaG_FD_115310 | JGI IMG/M metagenome (GOLD analysis project Ga0163162, IMG submission 115310) | Switchgrass rhizosphere microbial communities from Kellogg Biological Station, Michigan, USA - S5-5 metaG | ecosystem: Host-associated > Plants > Roots > Rhizosphere > Soil | place: USA: Michigan...
ACTCTGGCAAGTGGCCACTTCTGCGCGCACCGCATACGAAGCCCGTCTAATCCGAGCAGCGGTCGGTGAGGCCGAACTCGCTGCCCTGAACAGCCAACTCTCAACCCTTCTCGACATGCTCGAGGCAAACCTCGGAACCAGCTCACTGCACGACCTCCCTAAGGTTGACGCCGCCGGCAGCTGAGCCGGCCATCGGGGGATCATGACGACGATTCCCGAGAGACAAGATGTGAGCACTCTCGATTCTCTAGTAGATTCGAGACGCGCTTCTGGGCCAGTGCAATCGACACTGCCAGCGATCGTCACCGAAGCCGATCTCGGCGGGCACTACCTCCTTGCAGCAAACGACTTCGTCGTCGCGTCGTCGGGTAGAAATACCTCGGCGCCCAATACGGTTCCGCGTCTATTTCGTTCGGTCCGTTGGCCTGGACGGGACCACTCACTTGACACTTAGAACCATCGGAGGTCTGTAACGCTGTAACCGTCGTGAATCTATCGGAAGGGAAGCGTCCGTCCGTTGATAGTTGGCTGTCTGGTGTGCCAATCCGCCACGGCAGCAGGTGTAGGCGGGCCGTCCTGAAGCAGCGGTCGACCCGTTCTCCAGATACCCCGTTGTGCCATGGGTTCGTGACTGCAGGGCAACCTGCGTGCGACCGAGCATGTGCTCGGGTAGACGCTGTTTCAGTTCGTCTTCGGTGCACCAGGCCCATGCCCGCAACTCAGCGGGAGGGAGGTCGATGGCCAGCTCATGATCGGAAGACAAGACGCCACCGTCATAAATGAAAAGCAGCCCCTCGACCCGGTCCTGACTGGGCGCGACCCAGTCGACGACGAGCAGTCGACCTAGCGCAATCTGTAAGCCGAGTTCGCGTTTCACGGAGCGGGCGGCGGCCGCGGCGGGTGACTCGTCGGCATCAACTACGCCTCCCGGTAGTTGCCAGTGCGGCTTGTATGTGGGCGCTACCAACAGTGTTCGGCCGTCGTTGTCGTGGAAGAGTGCGCCGGCCGCGACCCTTTTCCTAGGGAGGCTCGCGAGGTAGTTGGCGCGCTCTGGTGTCATGTCGTTGAAGAGGTTCTGGGCGGGCATGTCGGTTCCTTCTTGGAGGTGTCGGATGGTTGCGGCAACGGTGGCAGCGACCCGGTCGAGCCGGTCGCGTTCGTCGAGCAGATGGGCTTGGTGCCGGTGCAACGCCTCAACGGGATCCTGTTCGGTGTTGACCACGTCCGCGATCGTTGCCAGGTCAAGCCCCATCGCGCGACAGAAGGATCTGCTGCAGTCGTAGTAGCTGTTCACGTTCGTAGTAGCGGTAGCTATTCGCACCAACTTGCGCTGGCCGTAACAGGCCGATCTCACGACTCTGCACGGGGACTCGACCGGATACGTCGCGTCGCGCCGTCATGGGGGCATCGCCTATGGCCGGAAGCGACGCATATGTTGCCGTGTGAGGCCGTAAGCGACGTCGTCGCCTGTGTCCGCAGCTTCGCTCACGAGCACGCTCCGGGCTGAGCGTCGCACCGTGTCTCGTTTATAGAGAAAAGAGACAGCCCATCGGCGACCAATTCCTCGGTCCATTGTCCGAGGCCGGGGTGCCTCAGCAGCGTCTCGTTTCTCGTCTCACAGCGATTGTCCCGAATCTTCGACGACGGTGGGCAATGAGACCGCACGCAGCGCCAACAGCGGCCGTCGGTTACATGTGCACCAAGGAACAGCCGCGGCCCTCCGGCTTACACATGTCTTCAACGGCTCGAACTGCTCAAATATCCCGATCAGTGCGGCTCGTTACAGATAAGCGGTGAGCCTCCAGTGGGTATGAGGTACCCGAATCCGACTGGCGATCACTAAGGGTTCGGCGGACCGCAGCACAGGCGCACCGTCACCGTCACTTACCCGAAATCAGACACGCTCGAGCGATCGTAGGCCGTGTGCTGCTGACCAGTAGGACCACTAGTTAGCAACGCTAACGTTCACAAATCCGTTCACAACTAGGCTGAAAACGGCCCCCGGAGTGATCTCCGAGGGCCGTTCCTACTAGTAGCGGGGACAGGATTCGAACCTGCGACCTCTGGGTTATGAGCCCAGCGAGCTACCGAGCTGCTCCACCCCGCGACGGGTAAACACAAGGTTACCGAAGGCGTTGGCAGGGACCAAATCGAGTGCTCAAGGCCACTTTCCCGTGCGATTACTTCGCGTTGTCGTACTTCGTCATCGCATCGTTCAGCTTCTGCAGCGCCTCGCCGTAGGCGGCGAAGTCACCCTTCTGCTGTGCATCGCGCAGACCCGTCATCGCTGACTGAATATCCTGCAGCGCAGCAGCTTTGGCAGCAGAGAGCTGGACGACACCACCGGGTGCCGGAACCACCGCGACGGGTGAGGGCACTTCAGGCGCCCGACCCTCCTGCCCAGGAGGCGGACCCGCAGGCGGCGGTACCTCACTTGGCGGCGGTGCGCCACCAGGCGGCAGTCCCGTGTTCGGGTCGACCACGGGCGCCAGTGCGGTCGCGGCCGCGCCAGCCCCTTCACCGAACAGGCTCTTCAGCGCCCCGGCCACCGTCGGCTCGAAGGCGATCTTGTCGTTGTAGAGCATCGCGACCCGAATCAGACGCGGATACGTCGACGCGGCGTCGCCCCTACCGGGAGAGGCATACACCGGTTCGACGTAGAGAAGACCACCCTGTCCGATGGGCAGGGTCAGCAGGTTGCCGAACTGGATCCGGTTCTGGTTGTCACGACCGATCTGACCCAGAATGGTCGACACGTTGGTGTCGGTACTGATCGCGTTGTTGGCCAGCTTGGGTCCGTTGACCTGGCCGGGAATGGTCAGGACGGTGATCTTGCCGTACGTGGCCGGGTCCGAGCTCGCGCTGATGTAGGCGGCGAGGAAGTCGCGTCGGAAGCGGTTCATCGCGCTGGTGATCTGGAACGACGCGGAGTTGTCGTTGGCAGCCAAAGCCTTTGCGACGATGTAGTAGGGCGGTTGGAAACTGCTCGCCGACGGATTGGGGTCCTGCGGCACGTCCCAGAAGTCCGACGTCGAGAAGAACGTCACGGGGTCGTTGACGTGATACTTCGCCAACAGAGCGCGCTGCACCTTGAACAGGTCCTCCGGGTAGCGCAGGTGCTGAGCGAGGTCCGGCGTGATGTCGCTCTTCGGCTTGATCGTTCCCGGAAACACGGACATCCAGGCTTTGAGCACCGGGTCGGACTCGTCCTGCGCGTAGAGCGTGACGGTGCCGTCGTAGGCATCGACGGTTGCCTTCACCGAGTTGCGGATGTAGGACACCTTCTTGTCAGGGGCCAGCCGGTTCTGCGCAACCTCGTTGGAATCGGCAGTGGCACTCGATAGCGACGTCAGCTCGGAGTACGGATAGTTGTCCAGCGTGGTGTAGCCATCGAGCACCCACACCATCCTCTTGTTGACGACGGCCGGGTAGACGGCCGTGTCGGGGGTCAACCACGGTGCGACGGCTTGCACCCGCTGCGCGGGGTCGCGGTTGAACAGGATCTTGCTGTCGGCCCCAATCACGTTGGAGAACAAGAAGTTCCGTTCGGCGAACTTCGCCGCGAAGACGGTGCGCGCAAACCAGTTGCCCACCGGAACGCCGCCGGTGCCCGTGTAGGTGTAGTTCTTCGTCTCGTTGTTCGTCTCGGAGTCGTACTCACGAGGAGGCGCTCCGTTGCCGCCGACGATCGCGTAGTCATCGGCCGCACTGGCGATCACGGGCCCGTAATAGATGCGGGGCTGATCCAGTGGCGCCGGTCCCGGCGAAACCACCTGGCCGTTGGGACCGACGACGCTGGCCATGAACTTGGGATAGCCACCATTCTGGCTGGGGTCGTTGGCAATTCCGCTCACGGTGTTGGCGGGTGAGGCAATGAATCCGTTGCCATGCGTGTAAACGCTGTGCCTGTTGATCCAGTCCCGCTGGTTCTCGATGAGCCTATCGGGATTGAGTTCGCGTGCGGCCACCACGAAGTCGCGCAGGTTTCCATCGGGCCCGGCGTAGCGGTCGATCGACAGTTGGTCGGGGAAGTAGTAGAAGTTCTTGCCCTGCTGGAACTGAGTGAAGGCGGGGCCGACGATCGTTGGGTCGAGCAGTCGGATGTTGGAGATCGTCGCCGGATCGGCCTTCACCTCCGCCGCAGTGGTGCCTTCGCCGCCGGAGTCCCGATAGGTGACCTGCTTGTCGGTCTCCAGCCCGTAGGCCTGCCGCGTGGCGGCAATACTTCTGTCGATGTAGTCGCGTTCCTTCTGCGCGGCGTTGGGCTTGACGCTGAACTGTTCGACGACCATCGGCCAAGCGGCGCCGACGATCAACGACGACAGCAGCAGCAGCACCACCCCGATCGCGGGAATTCGCAAGTCCCGCAAGACGACAGCGGAGAACACCGCCGCCGCACAGATCAACGCGATCGCCAACAGGATGAGCTTTGCGGGCAATACGGCGTTGATGTCCGTGTAGCCCGCGCCGGTGAACGGCTTGCCGCCGCGGGTATGGCTGAGCAGTTCGTAGCGGTCGAACCAATAGGCCACCGCCTTGAGCAAGACCAGCGTGCCGACCAACACGACTAGTTGAATACGCGCAGAGCGGCTCAGCGCGCCCGTGCGTCCAGCGAGCCGGATGCCCCCAAACAGATAGTGCCCGAGCAGGTTTGCGACGAAGGCCAGGAACGTCGCGACGAACAGGTAGGTCAACACCAGTCGGTAGAACGGCAGATCGAAGGCATAGAAACCGAGATCCAAGCCGAATTGGGGGTCGGTGACCCCAAAGTCGCCGCCGTGCAGGAACAACTGCACCTGAACCCAATAGGTCTGGGCGACGAAGCCGGCGATGATTCCGACGAATGCAGGCAACCCGATGCCGAAGAGGCGCAACCGTGACATCACTGCCGTGCGGTACCGGGCGACCGGATCGTTGGGGCCCGCGGTGGGCACGAACACCGGCCGCGTCCGGTACGCCAGTGCGAGCGCGGCATACAGCACGACGCCGACGAAGACCGCCGCCACCAGGAAGACGACGAGTCGGGTGAACAGCACGGTCGTGAACACCGAGCGGTACCCGAGTTCGCCGAACCACAGCCAGTCCACGTAGGTGTCGATGAGTCGGGGCCCGATCAAGAGCAGGACCACGACGACAAGAGCACTGGCGATCAGGATCCGGCTACGTCGTGTCAGCTTCGGCATCCGTGCCGCGGGCCGCATACCCACTCGTCAACTCCAGTTCGCGTTGGTGACGTCGCCGTTCGACGTTGCACATCTCTTCAGAAGAACTCTACGCATCGACTCACTAGCGACTTCTCAACAGCTGGGAGGTTCGCGACCGGCTGAAACGTCGTGCAGCGCATCCACGGCCTGGTTGAGGGTCTCCACCTTGATCAGCTGCAGATCGATGTCGCGCGCTGACTTGGCATCGGCACAGTTTTCCGCAGGGACCAAGAAGATGGTCGCGCCCGCCTCCTGGGCCGCCAGCATCTTGTGGGTGATGCCGCCGATGGGACCGACCTTGCCGTCGCTGGTGATCGTGCCCGTACCCGCCACGAACTTCCCGTCGTTGAGATCGCCGGTCGTGAGCTTGTCGACGACTGCAAGGCTGAACATGAGGCCGGCTGACGGCCCGCCGATGTTGGCGAGGTTGAAGTCGATGGTCATGTCGGCCCACGGCGCATCGACGACGCCCACGCCGAGGAAGCCGTAGTCGCGATCGGGATTCTTGCCGAGGGTGATCGTCGTCGTACCGATGTCCCCGCCCTTGCGTCGGTAGTCGATGATCAGCTGGTCACCGGGCTTGGTGGACTTCAGGATCGCGGTGAACTCGTCGAGGTTGGCGACCGGCTTGTTGTTCACCAGGTCGATCGCGTCACCGTCTTGCAGCTTGCCCACCGAAGGGCCAGGGTCGCTGACGGTCTGCACGGTGACCGCCTTCGGGTACTTCAGGTAACCGAGGGCGGCATACTCTGCGTTGTCCTCCGAGCTCTTGAAGTCCTTCGTGTTCTCGGTGTCGACGTCGTCTTTCGACTTGTCGGGCGGGTAGACGAGATCCCGAGGGACCAGTTGCTCTCGACCCGACAGCCACAGCGCAAGGGCCTGCCCCATGCTCAGGCCATCGCTTTGGGACACCGTGGTCATGTTGAGGTGGCCGGAGGTCGGATGGACGTCCTCGGCAGGCTTGATGTCGACGACCTTCTTGCCGTCGACCTCGCCGAGGGTGTCGAACGTGGGGCCGGGCCCCAGCGCGACGAAGGGCACCGTCACCGACGACAGCAGTCCGAGGAAGGCCAAGATCGGCACCAAGGCCACGATCAGGGTCCAAATCCGCCTAGTCACGACGCCCACATTAGGGCTCTTGGGTGAGTTCACTCTCGGCGTGACCCGCGGGGCGACGCGCACTCACCTTGGTGAGTACCGTTGAAGCCATGCCTGACCTGCCCTTCGGCTTCTCCTCCGGGGAGGACCCCGACAAAGATCGATCCAAGGACGAAGACAAGCCCGACAAGGATCAAGATCCGGATTCGACGCCGAATCCGTTCGGCTTTGGCGGTGCGGGTGGTGCCGGTTTTGACATGGCCGACCTGGGACAGATCTTCACGAAGCTTGGCGAGATGTTCAGTGGCGCAGGCGGCGCCATGGGCGCTGCGGACAGTCCGGTCCGGTCAACTACGACCTGGCCCGGCAACTGGCTTCCAACTCGATCGGGTTCGTCGCGCCGGTACCCGAGAAGACCGCCTCTGCGATCGCCGACGCCGTGCGGTTGGCCGAGACCTGGCTCGACGGCGTCACAGCCCTGCCGGCAGGCACCACGAAGTCGGAGGCCTGGACCCCAAGCGACTGGCTCGACCACACGTTGGGCACCTGGAAGAGGCTCTGCGACCCGGTGGCCGAACAGATCTCTGCGGTCTGGGCATCGACCCTTCCCGAGGAAGCCAAGAGCATGGCGGGCCCGCTGCTGGCGATGATGTCGCAGATGGGCGGGATGGCCTTCGGGTCGCAGCTCGGCCAGGCGGTCGGCACGATGTCGCGAGAAGTGTGGACCTCCACTGACATTGGCCTGCCGCTTGGCCCCAAGGGGGTCGCGGCGTTGATGCCAGATGCCATCGAGACGTTGGCCGAGGGTCTCGAACAGCCGCGCAGCGAGATCATGACGTTCCTGGCTGCGCGTGAAGCCGCCCACCACCGCTTGTTCAGCCACGTCCCGTGGCTTGCGACCCAACTGTTGAACGCGGTGGAGGCCTTCGCCAAGGGCATGAAGGTCGACGCCAGCGGCATCGAGGAGCTCGCGAGAGGGTTCGACCCGTCGGCCCTGGCCGATCCGTCGAAGATGGAAGAGCTGCTGAGCCAAGGCATGTTCGAGCCGAAGACCACGCCGGAGCAGGCTGCTGCGCTAGAGCGCCTAGAGACCCTGCTCGCGCTCATCGAAGGCTGGGTACAGACCGTCGTCACGGCAGCGCTCGGCGACCGGCTGCCCGGTGCGCAGGCGCTGAGCGAAACGCTGCGCCGACGACGGGCCACCGGCGGACCTGCCGAGCAGACCTTCGCGACACTCGTCGGCCTGGAATTGCGACCCCGCAAGCTGCGGGAGGCAGCAGCGCTGTGGGAGCGGCTGACAGAGGCGGTCGGCGACGACGCCCGCGACGCCGTGTGGCAGCACCCCGACCTCCTTCCCGACGCGTCCGACCTCGACGACCCAGCTGCGTTCATCGACCGCGCCGTCGGCGGCGACACCAGCGGCATCGATCAGGCGATCGCCGACCTCGAGAAGGAAGCCAACAAGGAGCCGGACGAGTAGCGCCAGCTGTGGATAACTCCGCAGACCTGTGGATAACTCGAGCTCGTCGATCGGCGACCGTGCCACAGTCGTGTGGTGTTGCGCCACACCCTCGACCCGGACATGCCGGTCTTGATGCGTCCGGACGGCGCCGTACAGGTTGGTTGGGATCCGCGACGTGCCGTCCTCGTCCAGCCACCCGACGGACTGTCCCCCGCGGCGCTCGCCGACCTTCTGCGCGCCATGCAGTCCGGTATCGCGGTCGCCGAACTGCAGGCCCTCGCCGTCAACCGTGGTGCCCGTGACCCGTCGGCCGTCGCCGTACTCGCCGCGTCCCTCGTGCGGGCGGGCGTCGTCGCGACCGCGTCCGAGCAAGCGGACCATCATGCTCGATCCGCGTCGATCCGCATTCACGGCAGAGGGCCGCTGTCCGATCTGCTGGCAAGGAGTCTCAGGTGCTCGGGCGCGCGGGTCCGGCACAGCAACCTGCGCCCCACCAGCGTCACGACGCGAGACACGGACCTCGGCGTCCTCGCGGACTATCTGATCGCCGATCCGCGGGTGGTACGCGGCCTGCACGACGCAGGGGTGTCGCACATGCCCGTACGAATTCGCGACGGCACCGGGCTCGTCGGCCCGCTCGTCATTCCAGGCACGACGAGTTGTCTGAGTTGTGCCGATCTGCATCGCAGCGACAAGGATTCGGCATGGCCCGCTCTGGCGGCCCAACTGCGCGAATCCGTTGGAAGCGCCGACCGCGCCACGCTCTTGGCGACCGCGGCCCTCGCGCTCACTCAGGTCGACCGCGTGATCAGGGCGGTCCGCGAACCCAACGGCCCGGAGCACTCCGCGGAGCCTCTACCCACCTTGAACACCACGCTGGAGTTCGACGTCAAGACGGGCTCGACCATCAGCAGGCGATGGACGAAACATCCACGATGCGAATGCTGAGGGCCAGTGGTCAGCGGCATCGTGGATGATGGGACACGTGGCAGACATCAAGCGCGGGGGCGCAGCTCGCAACGCCAAGTTGGCGAGCCTTCCCGTCGGCATCGCAGGACGTGCGGCCCTCGGCTTCGGTAAGCGACTGACCGGCTCATCCAAGGACGAAGTCAACGCCGAGATGGTGGAGAAGGCCGCCAACCAACTGTTCAAGGTGCTCGGCGAGCTCAAGGGCGGCGCCATGAAGGTTGGGCAGGCGCTCTCCGTCATGGAGGCCGCCGTGCCCGAACAGTTCGGCGAGCCATACCGCGAAGCGCTGACGAAGCTGCAGAAGGACGCTCCCCCGCTGCCCGCCGACAGGGTGCACCGGGTCCTCGACTCCCAACTCGGCACCAAGTGGCGCGACCGATTCAGCTCGTTCGACGACGAACCGGTCGCGTCGGCCAGCATCGGCCAGGTTCACAAGGGCGTGTGGTCCGACGGCCGCGAGGTCGCCGTCAAGATTCAGTACCCAGGCGCCGACGAGGCGTTGCGGGCCGACCTGAAGACCATGAAGCGCATGGTGTCGGTCTTCAAGCAGCTCGCCCCTGGCGCCGACATTCAGGGCGTGGTCGACGAACTCATCGAACGCACCGAGATGGAACTCGACTACCGCCTAGAGGCGGAGAACCAGCGTGCCTTCGCCAAGGCCTACAAGGACGATCCCCACTTCGTCGTGCCTGCGATCGTCGCGAGCGCACCGAAGGTGGTCATCGCGGAGTGGATGGAGGGAATCCCACTTTCGAAGATCATTCGCGAGGGCACTGTCGAGCAACGCGACCTGATGGGGACGCGCCTGTTCGAGCTCACCTACGACGCCCCGCGTCGGCTCGAGATGATGCACGGTGACGCACATCCCGGGAACTTCATGCTGTTGCCCGACGACAAGATGGGCGTCATCGACTTCGGCGCCGTCGCTCCACTACCGGGTGGCATTCCGATCGAACTCGGGTTGATGGTGCGCTACGCGCTCGAAAAGGACTACGACAAGCTGCTTCCGACGATGGAGAAGGTCGGGTTCCTCCAAAAGGGCGAGCAGATCCCGCCTCGCGAGATCGACGACATGCTGCGCCAGTACGTCGAACCCATCCAGGTCGAGGTGTTCCACTACACGCGCAAGTGGCTGCAGAAGATGACGGCCATGAACATGAGACCGGAGCGCGCCGCGGGACAGATCAGGGCGGCGCGGCAGATGGACATCCCTGCCAAGCTGGCCATCCCCATGCGGGTGATCGCCTCCAACGTCGCGATCTCGTGTCAGCTCGACGCCCACATCCCGACGAGAGCCCTTGCCGCAGAACTGATTCCAGGATTCGCCGCGTGACAGGAACCCGGGCGGCCGAATGGCCGCCTAGCGATTCACGCTAGGCGGCCGCTTCGGTCACGCCGCTGCCGGGTTCTGCATGGGGTTCTTCCGAGGACGGCCACGCGGCCGCTTGCGCGCCACGATCTCGCCCCGCTCGAAGATCTCACCACCCCAAACACCCCACGGCTCTTCACGTTCCAGCGCCATGGCCAGGCACTCACGCCGGATCGGGCAGTCCAAGCACAAGGCCTTGGCCTGCTCCAACTCGGCAGGGGCCTCGGCGAACCACAGGTCCGCATCATTGACGTGGCACGGCACTGCGGGCAGCTGCGAGTTCCCCCATGCCTTCCCGCACGTCTCGATCGACATGTCGTCTCCCTGCTTCCTGGTCGTTGTTGATTCGATCTCTTTCGGATCGGTGACCAGGTGTTGGGAGGCCTTCCCAAAACTATGGCCACGGATCCGGTGACTTCGGGTCCGTGGCCAATAGGCTTGTGTCGAGAGCTTCCTAGATGGTGCCCCGATTCACGGACGCGGCAGTCGCGGCGGCGCGATGCTTGCGCGCCATAATGGGTCGCGCGGCATGCGCACTCGGCGCTGCGGCTGGCGTGGATCCATCGAATTGAAGGGTCCACGACAACGACGCAACGCCTACTTTGTTGAGCAGTTCATTGGTCACTTGGTACCCCTCCTTTCGGGGATCGGTCTTGAGTCGGTTCGCGCCCGTGGGCGTGTTTCAGGTTAGATGCTAACCCGCAAAACTGACAAGCGATTTTCTGACCTGCGAATTTGGCGCGATCTTTGCGCTCATTGTCGCTTTCGGACCAGTGCGACGACGTCCGAGCCGAACTGTTCGAGCTTGCGGGCACCGATGCCTGGAATCGCAACGAGCGCAGCGTCGTCGGTAGGTAGCGTCTCGGCGATCGCGATCAAGGTGTTGTCGGTGAAGACGACGAATGCGGGAACGCTCATCTCCTTGCTGACCCGCAGTCGCCATTCCTTGAGCTGGCCGAGCAACTCCTCGTCGATGTTCGACGGACAGGTTTCACAGCGCCGCAGCATGATTGCCGCCGGTGCCGTCAATACGACGTTGCAGACGCGACAGCGCGGAGTGGCACCGCGTTGCCTGCGTGGCCGGTCGGGCGCCAGGTCGTTGCTGGACTGCGGGGCGATGCCGCTGAGGAAACGCGAGGGGCGACGCCCCTGGCGTCCGCCCGGTGCGCGTGCGAGCGCCCAGCTGAGCGCCAGATGCATTCGCGCCCTGGTGATTCCGACATACAGGAGCCGACGCTCCTCTTCGACGGCCTCGCTCTCGGGCCCGTGCGCGATGGCGTGCGAGATGGGCAGCGTGCCGTCGGCGAGGCCGACGAGGAACACCGCGTCCCACTCGAGTCCCTTCGCAGCGTGCAGCGAAGCCAACGTGACGCCCTGCACGACAGGCGGATGCCGCGAGTCGGCACGCTGCCGCAACTCTGCGACCAACGCACGCAGATCCAGGGCCGGA
>Ga0163162_10006245_pt1 | contig 11552 bp, 10 predicted proteins | sample S55metaG_FD_115310 | JGI IMG/M metagenome (GOLD analysis project Ga0163162, IMG submission 115310) | Switchgrass rhizosphere microbial communities from Kellogg Biological Station, Michigan, USA - S5-5 metaG | ecosystem: Host-associated > Plants > Roots > Rhizosphere > Soil | place: USA...
ACCTTCGTGACCGGTGGGACCATGATGGGCGGGAAGACGGTCGAGGCGAACGAGATCCGGGGTGATTCCATCGTCGGTGGCGCAACCCGTACCATCGCCAAAGGCGACGTGATCACGGTGCCCAACGGCACTCCGCACTGGTTCGAAGCGGTCAAGGGGCCCCTCACTTACTACGTCGTCAAGGTGAGAGGCTAGAGACCGCCATGCGACGCTCCCTGGCAGTCCTGCTGCTGCTCGCCAGTCTCCGGTTCGCTCCGGCGCTCGCTCAGGTTACCGGCGACGCCCCTTACGGCAAGCCTTCGGCGGTCATTGACCTGTCCACCGTGGAAGGCGCCGCACTGGTTCGAGGTGAATGGCGCTACAGCGATGCTCGCTTGGTCGAGGTCGAGCACCACGCCCCCGGCAGCGACCTGCGTCCCTCCGGTCCGCCGAACCGGACCAACGACTTGGTTCCCCATGCCGGAGTCGCTGATTTCGACGACTCTACCTGGCCTGTCTTGCCTGCCGAATCCATCGCCAGCCGGCGGGGGAACGGCAAGTTCAGCTTCAACTGGTACCGCATCAACGTCACCGTCCCTGACCGGGTCGGCCGGCTCGATCCCACCGGGATGACGCTGGTGGTTGAGGTCGTTGTCGATGACTACGCCGAGATCTGGGTGGATGGAAAACTCCCGACCGTTCTGGGTCAGGCGGGCGGGCAGCTCGTCAAAGGGTTCAACGCGCCCAACAGGGTAGTGCTGACCCGCAGCGCGCAGCCCGGGGAACGATTCCAACTGGCGATCTTCGGCATGAACGCGCCGGTCTCGAGCCCTCCGGTCAATTTCATCTGGATCCGTTCCGCCACACTCGATCTGTACACCCCCGATCAGGCCAGAGTGGGCCATGACGCCGCGGTCCGAATCGCCCGGCTCGATCCGGCACTCGACTCCCTCGTCTCGCCCGACGCGAAGCTCGAGAAGCTGGCGGGTGGCTTCGAATTCGTGGAAGGCCCGGTCTGGGTCCGTGAGGGTGGCTACCTGCTTTTCAGCGACCCCAACACGAACACGATCTATCGCTGGTCGCCCGACGGACAGGTGTCGGTCTATCGCACCAAGAGCGGTTACGCCGGCGTGGACATCGGGGAGTACCACCAACCCGGTTCCAACGGTCTGGCTATCGACCAGCAAGGACGCCTCGTCATCGACCAGCATGGGAACCGCCGAGTCATCCGGGTCGAGCGCACCGGTGCGGTGACGGTCCTGGCGGAGCGCTACGAAGGCCGGCGTATCAACAGTCCGAATGACCTGGTCTTCCGCTCCGACGGAGCGCTGTACTTCACCGATCCTCCATTCGGGTTGCCTCGGGTTTTCGACGATCCAGGGAAGGAAACGCCATGGAGCGGAGTGTATCGTCTCAAGGATGGGAAGCTGACTCTGCTGACGAAGGAGCTGAGCGGTCCCAACGGCATCGCCTTCTCCCCCGATGAGAAGTACCTGTACGTGGACAACTGGGACCCCAAGCGCAAGGTCATCATGCGCTACGAGGTGAGCCCCGACGGCTCCATCTCCAGCGGGCGGGTGTTCTATGACATCACGCGCACGGTCCCTGGGGATGAGGCGTGGGACGGCCTGAAGGTGGACCAGCGCGGCAATCTGTACGCGGCCGGGCCAGCCGGGATCTACGTCCTGTCTCCCGAGGGCAAGCTGCTCGGGACCATCGGTCTCCCCGAACACGTCGCCAACTTCAACTGGGGCGATGAAGACCGCCGCTCGCTCTACATCACCGCGAGCACCGGGCTGTACCGCATCCGTCTCAACGTTCCCGGGGCTGGGGCATGGACCGACATGGCCTCAGCCAGTCAATGACCGGCGGGTTTCCCGATGCCGCGGTGGTTGCTGCTCTTGCCACCGCGGCGCGGAACCTCCTGCGGGACCGGACCGGCGGGGCTCCGGTCATTGGGTTGAGTGGAATCGATGGATCGGGCAAGACCTCTATTGCGACCGCCGTAACCCAGCATCTGCAAGCACTTGGCGTCCGGGTGGCGCTGGTTCCGCTGGATCCGTGGCACACCCCTCGAACAGCGCGCTTCCTGGGGTCGGATCCCGCGGCACACTTCTACCGAAACGCCTTCCGCTGGACGGAATTGTTCGACCAGCTGATCGAGCCTCTCCGCTCAAACCAATCGGTTGACCTCACCGCGTGGGTACACCCGATCGAAAGTGCCCCCTCCTTCCAGCAACGATACCGTTTCGAGGCGGTCGATCTCGTACTGCTCGAGGGAATTTTCCTGTTCAAGCGCGAGCATCGTCACCGGCTGGACTTGGGGTGGTGGATTGATTGCCCCTTCGATGAGGCCTTGGCCAGGGCCCGCCGGCGAAACCAGGAAGGACTTTCCGAGGCGGAGTTGGTGCGTGAGTACCAGGAGATCTACTTCCCGGCCCAGCGGCTTCACATGGCTCTCGACCAGCCGGCCGCTTGGGCCGACCGGGTCCTGAGCGATAGCGACGGGATCGCCGGGAACCTCCTGCCATGACGCGCGTTAAGGAGGGCAAGGAGGATGTCCATGTCACCCATGATTCCCGGCGATTCGATCCTGATCCACCCGGCGCTCGCCGGCCGCACTCTGATGGTCCGAGGCGAGGGCGGATGTTTCTCAGTGGACATTCAGACCGGCGGTAGGCTGGGTCAGACTCGACCCCTGGATCCCAATTCCCTGCCGTCGGGGTGGCGAGGACCGGCCTGATGTCCGACAGCCATTTCGATGTGATCATCATCGGCACTGGTGCCGGTGGTGGAACACTAGCCTACCGACTCGCCCCCACCGGTAAGCGTATCCTGCTGCTCGAGCGCGGCAACTACGTCCGGCGCGAACCCCAGAACTGGAACACCAGAGCCGTCAACGTAGAAGGCCGGTATAATACGAAGGAGCAGTGGCGCGGCTAGCATGGCGAGGCGCTGCACCCGCACACCAACTATTACGTCGGCGGCAACACCAAGTTCTACGGATCGGCACTGTTCCGCCTGCGGCGGGAGGATTTCGGTGAGCTCCGGCACCATGACGGCATCTCGCCGGCCTGGCCGATCGGGTACGAGGACCTCGAGCCCTACTACACGCAGGCTGAGCACCTGTATCAGGTCCACGGGGAACGGGGCAGAGATCCTACTGAGCCGGCGGCCAGCGCGCCCTACAGATTTCCCGCGGTGAGTCATGAGCCGCGCATCCAGCAGCTGCACGACGATCTGGAGCGCCAGGGGCTTCGGCCGTTCCACGTCCCGCTGGGCGTAATGATCAACGAGCAGTCTCCCCGCCGGAGCGCGTGCATCCGTTGCGCCACCTGTGACGGGCACCCCTGCCTGATCAACGCCAAATCCGACGCTCAGGTCATCTGCGTCGACCCGGCGCTCGAGTATCCCAACGTTTCGTTGCTTACTGGAGCCTACGTCCGTCGATTGGAGACGGACGCCTCGGGCCATCGGGTCGAGACGGTACACGTGGAGCGGGGAGGGAATCGCGAGACCTATTCAGCCGACCTCGTTGTGGTCTCGGCTGGTGCCATCAATTCCGCAGCGCTGTTGCTCCGGTCTACCTCGGACAAGCACCCGCGCGGTCTCGGCAATGGGTCCGACGTAGTCGGTCGCCACTACATGGGCCACGTCAACTCGGTATTGATGGCGATATCAAAGTGCCCCAATCCAACCGTGTTCCAGAAGACGCTCGCAGTGAACGATTTCTACTTCTCCTCGAAGGAATGGTCCTTTCCCATGGGCCACATTTCATTCGTGGGGAAACTCGATGGTGACACACTGTCTGCCGGCGCACCGAAGCTCACTCCCGGCTGGACCCTCGACTGGATGGGCGAGCATTCGCTGGACTTCTGGCTCACCTCGGAGGATCTGCCCGATCCGGAGAACCGGGTCTCGGTGAATCGCGATGGCGAGATTGTGCTCGCCTACCGACCCAACAATGAGGAGGGGCACAAGCGCCTGACGGCGAAGGTCGGGCAGTTCATGAAGGCCCAGGCCAGGTGCCCGGTCCATGGGCACGAGTGCCACCAGGGTGTCTTTGCGCGAAATCTCTTTCTGGGCCAGCGGATTCCGCTTGCCGGCGTGGCGCATCAGAATGGCACCATCCGTTTCGGCCGTGATCCCAAGACCTCGGCGCTGGACATCAACTGCCGCTCGCACGAGGTCGACAACCTGTACGTCGTGGATGGGAGCTTCTTCCCCTCGAGCGGGGCGGTGAATCCCGCGCTGACCATCATGGCAAACGCGCTCCGGGTGGGCGATCACATCCAGGAGCGCTTGGCGTGAGGTGGTTATCCAGAGGCTCCCAGGTTCTGTGGCTGTGGTCCCTCGTTGCGCTGGCGCCGATCGCACCGGGTGCAGCGCAGAGCTTTCCTGCCAACGGAACTCCAGTATTTGTTGCCGGCACACCGGCGGCGCGCGGAGTAGCCCGGGTCGGCCTCACGGTTTCGGATATGGATCGGTCGATTGCCTTCTACACCGGCGTCCTCACGTTCGAGGTCGAGTCGGAGCATGAGGTCGCCGGACCGGAAGTGGAACGCCTCACCGGTGTCTTCGGCGCCCGAGTCCGGCTTGTCGTGCTGCGGCTGGGCGAGGAGCGGCTCGAGCTCACTCAGTATCTCGCGGCCTCAGTTCCGGGAAGACCCGCGCCGGTGGATTCCCGGAGCAACGATCAATGGTTCCAGCATGTCGCCATCATCGTCAGCGACATGGACAGCGCCTATCGGATCCTTCGTGCCCACAACGTGCGGTTCGCTTCTACTGAGCCGCAGCTCCTTCCGAAAACCATTCCCAACGCCGCCGGTATTCGTGCCTTCTACTTCAAGGACCCCGACGGCCATCCGCTCGAGATCCTTCAATTCCCGGCCGACAAGGGCGACCCGAAATGGCACCGCCCCAGCTTCCGGGTGTTTCTCGGCATCGATCACACCGCCATCGTCGTGACCGACACCGAACGGAGTCTCCGATTCTACAGCGCACTGCTGGGACTTCAGGTGAAGGGAGAAAGTCACAACTTCGGGACCGAGCAGGCGCACCTCAACAATGTGGAAGGCGCCGACCTCCGGATCACGGGACTGCGTGGTGCGGTGGGGCCGGGAATCGAGTTCCTCGAATACCTGGCTCCCCACGACGGCCGGCCGATGCCAGCGGACGAGCGGCCCAACGACCTGGTGCACTGGCAAACGACGCTCGTGACCCGGAGCCTCGCCAGTGTCGAGCCCGAGCTCGACTCGGCTGGTGTGTGGCGGGTTTCCCGGGGAGTGGCCCAAGGTGGACGGAACTTCGGCTTTACTCGAGGCGTTCTAGTGCGTGACCCCGATGGACACGTCCTGCAACTGATCGACGAGTAAGGAGGCCACCATGTCCCTCACCTTCACCCTGTTGTCAGCCGAGGACGCCGGGCGTCTGAGTGGCTTGGTTGAGCAGTGGCATCTGGCGGAGGGGCTGGGGTTCGACGGTCCGGCGGCTCGCCATTATCTCCAACGGTTGCTGGGGAATGAGCGGTCGGGCCACATCTGGACCATCGGCTGCGAGGGAATTGATATCGGCTACGTCATCCTGACCTTCGGCGCGCCAGGCTCGCGCGGCGAGCCCAGGGCTTACGTGTCGGCGCTGTATCTCGTGCCGGAATGGCGCGGAAAGGGTCTCGGCCGGCGGACTCAGCTGTTTCTGGACGACGTGGCGCGATGGCTCCAAGTCAGGCTCTTCGCCTTCGAGATCGAGTCGGAGCGTAAGCACGTCCGTCTGTTCGCCCGGCCTTTCCGTCGCTCTTTCCCTGGTACTGTGTACCTCCGAGGCGCGGTCGCATGAATCCGACGTTGACGGCCCAGGCTCGCAAGCAGGATCCCGCAGCCCTCGCCGCAGAAACGATGAAGGCGGTCGCGGTCTTTCCGGGCAAACCGGGCAGCATCCACCTGGCCGAACTGCGGAAGCCGATGGTCGAGGACATCCCCAGCGGACGTGGGGTGCTGGTGAAGGTCTTGCGCGTGGGTCTGGACGGAACCGACAAGGAGATCAATGCCGCCGAATACGGCGCCGCGCCTCCCGGATTCGACTTCCTGGTAGTCGGCCACGAGAGCTTCGGAAGGGTCGAGGAAGTGGGACCCAACGTTACTGAGTTGGCACCTGGTGATTACGTCGTGGCGACTGTACGCCGCCCTGGCCACAGCATCTATGACGTGATCGGTACCAACGACATGACCACCGATGATGTCTACTACGAACGCGGCATCAACCTGCGCCACGGCTATTTGGCGGAGTACTACGCGGATGACGTGGAGTTTCTGGTCAAGGTGCCCCAGGGTCTGAAGGAAGTGGGCGTCCTGCTCGAACCCACCACCGTGGTTGAGAAAGGCATTGCCCAGGCCTATGAGATCCAGCGGCGGCTACGGGTGTGGCGGCCGCGGAAGGCGGCGGTCATGGGAGCCGGTACCATCGGGTTGCTCGCCGCGATGGCACTCCGAATCCGGGGACTTGAGGTCACCGTCTTCGGGCTCGACCGCCGGCCATATCTCAACTCCGACCTGATCGAGGCCCTGGGGGCGCGATATGTGTCCACCATGGATCTCTCCGTAGCCGGTGCTACCGGCCGGTACGGTCCGTTCGATCTCATCTTCGAAGCCACGGGTTATTCGCCGATCGTATTCGAGAGCATGCAGGCGCTGGCCAAGAACGGGATTCTGGTTCTGTCCAGCGTGACCGGGGGAGACCGAACGATCGAAGTCCCCTCCGACCGCATCAACCTCGACTTTGTGCTGGGAAACAGGGTGATGGTGGGGACCGTGAACGCGAACCGCGAATATTTCGAGGTTGGGGTCCGGGACCTCGCGACCTGCGAGGCCGAATACCCTGGCTGGCTGCCCCGTCTGCTGACTCATCCGGTCGACGGGCTGGAGAATTACGAGCGGCTTTTCGATTTGTTGACCATGGGGAAGGGGGCAGTCAAGGTCTACTGCCGGGTTGCCGAAGAATGAGCTGACGGAAGGGGCGTCTTTCGGTATCGGAGGCCGGCGATTAGCATCAGAGAGCCCGTTCAATGACCGCCACGACCTCGACCACCGAACAGGGGCGCCTCGCCGCGCTCCGGCGGTACGAGATCCTCGATACTCCACCTGAGCTGGACTTCGACGATCTCGCCGACCTTGCCGCACGGGTCTGTGCCGCTCCGATCGCACTCCTGACCCTGATTGACGAAGAGAGACAGTGGGTCAAGGCCCGCGTGGGGCTGGAAATAACTGAGACCCCGCGCGACATCGCCTTCTGCAACTATGCGATCCAGCAGGCCGGTCTGTTTGTTGTTCCGGACGCCCTCGCCGACCCACGCTTCGCCAACAATCCGCTGGTCACCGGGGATCCTCGAATCCGGTTCTATGCCGGCTCTCCCCTAATTACCCCTGATGGCCAGGCTCTCGGTACCCTCTGCGTAATTGATCGGGTGCCGAGACAGTTTCCACCGGATCAGGCAAAGGCACTTACCGCGCTGAGCCGCCAGGTGGTGGCCCAACTCGAGCTGCGCCGGGCCGGCCAGGAATTGCGGAGCGTGGTCGAACGGAGCGAGGCGACCCAGGAGGCGCTGCGCGCCAGCGAGGCCTTGAAGACTCGGATCATCGAAAGCAGCCGGGACTGTATCAAGTTGCTCGATCTTGACGGAAATCTGATCTCGATGAATGCCGGCGGCATGCAGATGCTGGAGATCTGCGATCTGGCTCCCTTCGTCGGCTCCTCGTGGGCCGACTTCTGGCAGGGAGGGGACCGGACGGCTGCCATCTCGGCCATCGAGACGGCGCGGAACGGTGGGGTAGGGCGGTTCGTGGGCTACTTCGAGACCCTCGAGAACCACCGGCCCATGTGGTTCGATGTGGCCGTGAGTCCCGTCTCCCTCGGTGACGGCCAGCCAGACCGGCTCCTGGCGCTTTCCCGTGATGTCACCGCCAGAAAGGAAGCGGAAGACAAGCTGCGGGCCCTCGCCGAGGGTACGGCGAAAGAGACTGGAACTGCTTTCTTCCGCTCCCTGGTGCAGCACCTCGCTCGGGGTCTCCACGCGGAATACGCCTTCATCGCCGAATGCACTGACCCAACCAGAACTCAGGTCCGTACCCTGGCGTTCTGGAACACCGAGGGATTTGCCGACAACATCACGTTTGCGCTGGCCGGCACCCCCTGCGAGCACGTTGTCGGGGGTGAAACGTGCCTCCACGGGGAGGGTCTCCAGCGGCTCTTCCCGGGGGACGAGGGCCTCGCTGCCATGCGGGTGGAGAGCTACCTCGGCATTCCATTGAAGGATCGCGGAGGTGACATCCTGGGGCATATCGCCGTTCTGGGCGTTCGTCCCATGATGCCAACCGGTGACGATATGGCTCTGCTCGAGATCTTCGCCGCCCGGGCCGGGGCGGAATTGGAGCGCCAGCGCGCCGACCGAGCCTTGCGCCAGGCGCTGGAGGAGGTCGAGGCGCTCAAGAACCGGCTTCAGGCCGAGAATGTGTACCTGCAGGAGGAGATCCGGAGCCATCACGGGTTCGAGGAGATCGTCGGCCAGAGTCCCGCCCACCTGAAGGTGCTGGACGGAATCGCCCAGGTTGCTCCTACCGGTGCTACGGTTCTCATTCGAGGAGAAACCGGAACCGGCAAAGAGCTGGTGGCCCGCGCCATCCACGCCCGGAGCAGCCGTGCATCCCGTCCCTTCATCGCCCTCAACTGCGGGGCGATCTCCGCTGGCCTGGTCGAAAGTGAACTGTTCGGGCACGAACGGGGAGCCTTCACCGGTGCCACGGCGCGGAAAGTAGGTCGCTTCGAATTGGCCGACGGCGGAACGATTTTCCTCGACGAGATCGGCGACCTGCAGCCCGACCTTCAGGTAAAGCTCCTCAGAGTGCTTCAGGAGGGTGAGTTCGAACGGGTGGGAGCTACCAAGCCGATCCGGGTCGACGCGCGGGTGATTGCGGCAACCCACTGTGATCTCGAGCATCTGGTCAAAGAGGAACGATTCCGCGCCGACCTCTTCTACCGGTTGAACGTTTTCCCCATCCGCACCCCGGCGCTGCGGGAGCGGAAGGAAGACATTCCCCTGTTAGTCCGCCACCTCGTTCGCAAGCACGCCACCAAGCTCGGCAAGGCCATCACCACGATTCCCACCGAGGTCATGGACCTTCTCTGCGGTTATCCCTGGCCGGGCAACATCCGCGAACTGGGGAACGTGATAGAGTGCTCGGTCATCCTCAGTAACGGTCCCGCCCTCGAGCTGGGCGATTGGATCACGACCTTCCGCGCCGGCCCGCCGGCAACCATGTCCGCCAACTCCAGCTCGCCGCGGCTCGATGAGATCGAACGCAACCACATCCTCGCCACCCTCGAGCGAACCGGTTGGAAGGTGAGTGGGGCCACGGGGGCCGCCGTCGCGCTGGGTCTCAAGCCAACCACACTGGAGTCGCGGATGAAAAAGCACGGCATCCGCCGGCCCGATTAAGGGCAGCCTCTCTCCCAATTCCGCAGTCCCGACATTTCGTGAGACTCACGATATTTCGTGAGCGCTGGTCGTGAATCGCGCAGGTCCCACCTTGCCGTAACCGCGTAACTCATTTCGCAACAAGGTATTAGGCTGACGTCATCCGGGGAGGTGGTCAGGCACGTCGCCTGCCTTTCAAGGGGCCGGAATCTCTGAATCTCGAGATGCCGACGTTGCATCCCACTGTTTCGAGCTGATGGCCCAGGAGGACGATCCATGACCGCCGTGGCAATCGTGACGACCCAGCAGGAAGAGCAAAGCCCTCTTTCTTCCATCGGCAACGCGGAGTTCGAGGCACTGCTCGAGGCAGTCCTGGATGTCGCCTACCGGACCGCGTTCCATCTGTCACGCGACGCCGCGGATGCGGAAGACCTGGTGCAGGAGGCGGCGCTGTTGGCCTGCCGGCACCGTCAGACCTTCCAGTCGGGGACCAACTTCAAGGCATGGTTTCTCCGAATCGTCACCAACGTTTTCTATTCGAAATGCCGGAGAAATTCTGGCGGGCGTGCGATGTTGTCCCTCGACGAGGCGACCGAACCCCGGCTCTATTCGCTAGCGCAGGGATCGAATGCCGGCCAGGGACTGGACCCGTCGCGTGAGTTTATCGATCGATTGGATGGCGAGGCCATCAGTGCCGCGCTGGCGGCCTTGCCGATGGAATACCGGGTAGTCACGACGATGTACCTGGTGGACGACATGGCATATCAGGATATCGCGCTGACACTCGGCGTCCCGGTGGGAACGGTTCGCTCCCGCCTCCACCGGGGCCGGAAGCTCCTCCAGCAGGCCCTCTGGGAGGAAGCTACCGACCGGGGCTTGATCGCGCGGGACTGACTACTCCTCGCCCGCGAGGTTGGCCCGGACCGCATTCGCCACCGAGTCGGCCCGGTCGGCCTGGGCGGTATCTCCCTCGGCGCGGAGCGTGTTGGCCATGGTGCCGTAGACCACGCCGTACAGCGAAAGGATCGACGATGAGGGCCGATCCACCCAGCCCTTAGGCCTGTCCCGGGCGACGCTCTTAAAGTGATAGGTATCCCACATCAGCTTCTCGGTGCGCGGCAGGTTCGCGTAGCCGAGTCCCCGGGTCAGAATCACCGAGTCCTTGGGCACCACCGGCTTCATCACCAGCTTCCGCACCAGGCCCTGCGTGATCAGGTAGGGCGTCAGGCCCAGGGTCTGGTCGGGATAGCCGCCCGCGCTCCAGGCGAAGAAGATCGGCCGCTGACCCACGTTGTCCCGGATCAGGAAAATCGTCGCCAGGTCGGAGAGCTGGAGATACTCCGAGCCGAAGGCGATCTCCAGGCTGTCGAACCGGATCCCGCCGTTCTTGGGAACCTGCTGCAGCTCGGGCAGGCTATCGAGCTGGCCCTCGGTGAGACGAAATACCGGCTCGGTGGGGCGCACCCACGTCCCGTTCTTCCACAGCTCGGCGGCTTTGGTCGGATCGAATTCCGGAGTCACCCGTCGCTTGAGCTGGCGCAAGTGCCACCGGGTGTTCATCAACGAGAGGTTGGCGAGGGTGACGTCGGGCCTGATCCCTTCCACTTCCTGGGCGAACCAGAGCGGAAAGGTGTCGTTGTCTCCCGCAGTGATCAGGATGCCATAAGGCTCGACCGACTGGAGCAGGTCGGACGCGAAGTCGCGCGCGGCGGTCTCGTGGGCTCGGCTCGCCGTGACGTGATTGCCCAACAGCGGGATGATTCCGAGGAGCAGGGCAGGAGTAGCGTAGGCCCAGCTCTGTTTCTCCGGAACCCGGTCGCGGAAGAAATCCGCTACTCCCCGCATCAACGCGCCTATCCCCACGGCAACCCATAGTCCGAACCCGGCGAAGGAGACCACGAAGAAGTAGTCGCGCTCGCGGACTTCCCGTGCGACCTCGCCCTTCGAGGGATCGACCGGGATGGAGAACCCGTACTTGAAGTTGAGGTAGAAGATCAGGAGACCCGTCAGGGTGAACATCAGAGCCGTGGATGCCCAGAAAGCCCGGCGGTCCCGCTGCCACAGGGAGACCGCGCCCACCAGGCCGGTGGCGGTAAAGACTCCCGTG
>Ga0163162_10006246_pt1 | contig 11552 bp, 6 predicted proteins | sample S55metaG_FD_115310 | JGI IMG/M metagenome (GOLD analysis project Ga0163162, IMG submission 115310) | Switchgrass rhizosphere microbial communities from Kellogg Biological Station, Michigan, USA - S5-5 metaG | ecosystem: Host-associated > Plants > Roots > Rhizosphere > Soil | place: USA: Michigan...
CCATCTATACATCAATTAGATATAAATTTGGAATGGCAATTGAAATAGCAGATATACTTGAATCCATATACCTTCCATATTAACCTGTACGACCTGGCTTTCCTGGGAACGATATTTATCGGGCTCACTTTTGCCCTGCTTTTATGGTTCAGTAAAGCCATCAACAGGACCGCCAACCGGACTTTTGCTATAGCCCTTGTAATCATTGTTTTGTGGGTATCCTGGATCCTGTGCATTGACATCAGGCTGGAGGTTTATTTCCCCCGTTGGAGTTGGCTACCCCTGCAATTTTCGCTGACGCTTGGCCCCCTGATCTATTTTTATGTGCTGAAAGCAACCCGGCCGGAATATAAATTCCGTTCGAAAGACCTGCTGCATTTCGTCCCCTTATTGCCGGAACAGGGCGTTTTGATAGGGGAGATCAGGGAGAGCATCAGGACGGGCGCAGCTACTTATAATACGTTAACCTTTCAGCAATTGAGCCCGGTATTGCACCTGGCGGCGTTTATTTCGGTTATTACCTACTTGTATTTGTCGTTCAGGCTGATCGAACGCTTTTACCAGGGCGTAAAATTTAATAGCTGGGGCGACAGGTACCGGCATGAGCTAAGGTGGCTGTATCGTTTATTGAAGGTTTTCGGCACCTTATGGTTGTTGTGGATCCCTTATACTGCCATCGACTATTTTTATTACCATAATGCGTCTGGCCTTTATACCTATTATCCTTTATATCTCCTTTTTACGGTAATGATGATCTGGATAGCAGCCGCGGTTTTTTCTAAGCCTGAAGCTACAGATCCTGTCCTGGTGCCGGCTATTTCAAAGCCATCGCCTTCAGTGGCGATGAAAGAAAAAGGTACCTGGCTGAAGAAAGCCATGGAAGAGCATCGGTTTTACCAGGACCCGGAATTGAGCTTGAAGACACTGGCCGAAAAGCTGGACCTGCATCCCCACGAATTATCCCGGATCATTAATGTGACGCTCAGGAAAAACTTCAATGATTTTATCAATGAATATCGAATAAGGGAGGTGGGGCAGAAAATGCAGGACCCTGCTTATGACCGGTTAACATTGCTGGGTATTGCATTTGATACCGGTTTCAATTCCAAATCAACCTTTAACCGCACTTTCCGTGAAATGACCGGGAAAAGCCCCGCTGAATATAAAAGCGAGCTGAAAAAAGGAGGCCCATCTTATCATTTGAGACCTTATTCACGTTCTGCGGCGATAATTTCGTACCAGGAAGCCACCTCAAACTGGCCTTCCAAGAAATTAAACCGCAATTATATGTTTAGGAATTATATCAAAATAGCATGGCGTAACCTGGTCCGCCAGAGACTTTACAGCCTGATCAATATCTCGGGGTTGGCAGTAGGTTTAGCCGTATGTATGCTCATTATGCTGTATGTGGCGCATGAACATAGTTATGATCGTTTTCATAAAAATGCAGATCGCATATTTAAGCCTTATGCGGAGATGAAGATAAACGGCAATACGATGAACCTTGACCAAATGAGTTATGCATCGGGGCCAATCATCAAACAGTCGCAACCGGCTGTGGAAGATTACATGCGTACCATGCATTATTTTATGTCGTCGGTCGTTATCAGCAACCCTTCACAGCCCGAACGGAAGTTTGCCGAAAATAAGTTGGTGTTTGCCGACGCCGGTTTCTTCAGCTTCTTCTCCTTTAAATTATTGTCGGGACAAGCCTCACAGGTTTTATCCGCCCCTTTCTCGGTGGTTATATCACAGGCTATGTCAAAAAAATATTTTGGGAATGAAGATCCGGTTGGCAAGCTGCTTACGATCAGGACAGACAGCGCCTATACTTACCAGGTAACCGGCGTTGCTGAAAACTGCCCTTCCAATTCTACTATTGAGTATAATTTCGTTGCATCCAACAGCGGCTTTATCACCACTAAGGCCGCTAAGAAATTTATGGGCGAGCAGAAGGTAGGCGGGGGGCTTTTCGATGTTTATCTTCTGCTGAGGCATCCTACGGATACAGCTATGCTGAAACGAGGCCTCCAATCGCTCTACGCCGGCAAAAGCAACGAGCCAGAGATAAAATTCTCGATATTCCCGCTGGTGGACCGGCACTTGAAAAGATCATATGACAATTCTAATTTTAAATACCTGATCATATTCCCGCTGATCGCCTTATTGATACTTTTGCTGGCCTTGTTCAATTACATGAGCCTTTCCACCGCCAGGGCTACGTTGCGGGCAAAAGAAATCGGGATCCGGAAGGTATCAGGCGCCAGCCGTAAAAGCATCGCATTGCAATTCTACATTGAATCGGCCATCTTTTCGGTTGTATCTTTTTTATTGGGATACGTATTGTGTTACCTGTTTAAGCCGGTACTTTTTAATATCCTTCAGCTGCAAATTGATGATGCTTTCTTTTATAGCCCGCTGATCCTATCTCTTTTACTTGGATTATTGGTGTTTACTATATTAGTAGCAGGCAGCTACCCGTCATTGGTATTGTCGGCCTTTAAACCGGCTATTACCCTTAAAGGAAAGATGAGCAAGCAATCGGGCGGGGTTATTATCCGGAAGATATTTACGACCCTGCAATTCTCCATATCCGTAGGATTAATTATTTGTGGTATTGTGATAGACAGGCAGCTTTACTTTTTCAGGCATACGGAAACAGGTGTCGACCGCGATAACGTGGTTATGATACCGGTTGGCGGTAACTTTAAAGGTTACCCGGCTTTTAAGCATGAGATCATGTCGCTACCCGGTATAACCAATGTAGCTACCTCACGTTACGGCATGTTCAGTAATTATGATATGATCGGGATAAGCGGCAATACCAAAGATGAAACCGTGATGCTTCCTTTTTTAACTGTCGACAAAAATTTCTTTTCCATTTTGGGATTGAAATGGAAACATCCGCCTTTGCAGGGCCGCGAGCTGGAAATAGGGCAAAAAGTATTGCTCAATGAACTGGCAGCAGAAAAACTACATTTACCAGTTAACCCGGTGGGGAGCTTCATTAACACCGGCGCGAAAAATATTGAAGTAGCCGGTGTAATAAAGAACTTCAATTTTGGATCACTGGAAGACCAGATCCAGCCCCTGGGGCTTTTTGTAACGCCGGATACAGCAAAATCATGGACACTTGAATCGAGGAGCCGTTACCTTTTCGCAAAAATAAAACCACATACCAATTTACCCACACTGCTTGGTTCGATGCAAAGCATTTTTAAAAAGTATGATGCCGATACGCCATTCGATTATACTTTTATGGATGATGCTTTTAATGCACGGTACAAGGCGGAAGATAAGCTGGCCGCTATTTTTAGCATTTTTACCGTGATCACCATTGTATTGGCAGCCATGGGACTATTCGGGCTGGCGGCATTTACTACAGAACAACGCACCAAAGAAATTGGTATCCGCAAGGTTTTAGGCGCAAGCATTTCATCAATTAACGGGCTGTTATCCAAAGACTTTTTGAAGCTTGTCCTGCTATCCGTTGTCCTATCATCACCAATAGCCTGGTGGGCAATGCACAATTGGTTGCAGGGCTTTGCTTACCGCATTCCTATTCAATGGTGGATGTTTGGATCAGCAGGATTGTTAGCCGTTATTGTTGCAGCTGTAACTGTTAGTTATCATGCCATAAAAGCGGCTATGGCTAACCCGGTGAAGAGTTTGAGGAGCGAGTAAGTGGTAAGTTAGCTGATTGTTCCGGGAAGTATTTGTTTAAGAGGCTGTTTAAAAACGAATGGAAAGTTTTTTGTAGAGACGCATCACATTCGTCTCCCGGCGGACAGGCCGATTCAAAAGGCTTCTAATCTCGTCGGAAATTGCTTTTACGTGGTGTTGTGTTACCTATGAATTGAAATTTAGCCGATAATATTTATACAAAAAGGGGGTTAACACATTTTCTGTATGGAAAGTACTTAATTGTCTGATTGTTAAATATATAAGTAAGTGTTAACCCTGAATTGTGTTAACCCTGTTAACCCCCTTTTTGTTGGCGGAGTCAATCCAACCCAAAACTATATGCAGCTTCTTGGATTAATGACTTACAGCGTTTATAGACGAGCTATCCAACGCTCTTATAAATGCAACTATTTCCTTTTTTTCTTTTGGAGAGAGCTGTAAGTGATCCGAAGCCAGCGTTTGGTTTGGCACTCTCAGTCCCATACCTGCGCCGCCGCCCTGGTCATAAAAGTCAACGACCTCTTCGAGTGTTTTATATATGCCGTTGTGCATATAAGGTGCTGTTTTAGCTGCATTGCGTACCGTTGTTACCTTAAAAGAATGCCGGTTAAAATCCTGCGGCTGGATGGTAAACAAGCCGGGATCCGGATCGATGACCTTAGCGTTTTTGCTTTTCGGCACGCCGATAACTTCAGCTTCCATCTGTACATATCTTGGTGGAAGGGTACTGTTAAATAAAGGGAGATAATGGCAGGTAGAACATTTGGCTTTGCCCATGAACAGGTTAAAGCCATTGACCTCAGTTTGGGTAAGCGATTTTTGATTACCCCGCATGTAGGCATCAAAGCGGCTGTTGAGCAGCGTAAGGCTGCGGATATAGCAGGCCAGCGCGTTCATGATCTCTGTGGTGTCTATGGCTGTTCGATTTTTAACCGGAAAAGCATCAGCAAACAAATCGCGATAAGTTTTATCCTGCCAGAACTTTTGTGTCGAAAGCTTCATATCGCCGTGCATTTCGTCGGGGTTGGCTACTACGTCATTCACCTGGTCTTCCAGGGAAGCCGCACGCAGGTCATAGAATTGCGCGGGTTGCAGTGCTGCATTGATCAGGGTAGGCGTGTTCCTGAAGATCTTTTTTTTACCGGTGATGTCCAGGTTTTTGATAAGACCGTCGCTGAAAGCCTTATCAGGCTGGTGGCAGGATGCGCAACTGCGGGTCATGGTACCCGACAACCGGGTATCAAAAAAAAGTTCTTTACCCAGGGCTATCTTTTGTGTTGTAGCAGAATCTTCCGGGGCGTTAATGTAGGCATTCCGGTTAAAGGCGTTTTGGTCAAATAGGGTTGGGGCATCCTGGTTCAGCAAGCGGTTGTAATGGATATCGGGCAGGTTTAATTGTTTATGCAAACGGGTTAGCTCCATGGTTAACGGGTTGGCATAAGCCGTAATAAATGCGGCCCGGTCGAAGCGGTTAAAAGCTACGGAGTGGGAAAGATATCTTACAGCTCCGCCAAAAAGCCCCGGCAAGCGGCTGCCATCTTCCCGCGTGTAGCGGGTAGTAACCTCCTGTACACTACTCAGGGCAGCGGCCGATTCCGCAAAACACTGCCGGATAAGCGGATCGTCAAAATCATTTAACCCCAACGCCTCCACCCGGAATACTTCCAGTTTTGCGGCGTCAAGTATCTGCCAGTCCTGCAAGGCGGCGTGTTTGAAATGATTTTGGTACTCATCAGCATTAACAGCAAGTACATCCAGTAATGAGATCAGCACTTTAGCAGAAGCAGGTTTGAAACGTGGAAAAAGTAATTCTTCAATAACCTGTAACCCGTTTGGCTGGATCACCTGCCCGCTCAATTCAGTTTCAGGTACCGGAGGCCCGTTAACCTGCCGGGTGGTAAGCGGGTCAAAGTATTCGACCGCCCACTCCAAACGTTTGTAAGCTAAACGCGCTTCCCTGAAGCGTTTTTGCAGGAGCAGCGTATTGCCCGCAGATACTACATGCCTTAAACGCTGTACGCTTGTCAGAAAACTGTCCGATTGCAAAACCAGTTTTTCGCGGATGGTTTCCGATATCGGATCTGCATGGCGACGAAAAGACAGCAGGCCGCAGCCGATGACGACCAGCAGCCCGGCTGTAATTACTTTAAAAGTTGAACGCATGGCTAAGCGGATCGGCATGCTGATCGCGGCTGTTAAGCGGCTTTAATCCCCATCTTTTTTCTATAAAGGCCAGGATGCTCACTGTTTCATAATTGGTATGGTCAACATATCCTTTTTTAGCAAATGGCGAAATGATCAGAGCCGGGATGCGTGAGCCAGGGCCCCATCTATCAATAACTGGTGGAGCAACGTGGTCCCAGAAGCCACCATTCTCATCATAGGTGAGGATGATCACAGTGTTTTTGCTGTTAGGTCCGTTCAATACTGCGTTGATCAGTTTTACCGCATGGCTTTCCCCGCTTGTAACGGTGGATTCGCCGGGGTGCTCGTTTTCAAGCCCTATTGGTTTAACAAAGGAAACGGCAGGCAATGTGCCCTTTTGGGCCGCTTCCATAAATTCGGTTTCATCTCTCAGGTGTTTTTTTCTTTCAGCTGTGCCTTCTGCATAACGGGTAAAATAGGCAAAGGGCTGATGGTGATAGGTGAATGTTGGATCGGGCTTTCCAGCCACGGCATCGTTCCATCCGCCCGAATACCAGGCCCAGGATAGTCCCTTATCCGATAAGCGGTCGCCTATAGTCGGCCCGTTTTGGTTAGGCACCAGCGTTGCTGGATTTGCGCCTTTAGGGTGTAGGTTTACCGAGTTGGATGTATTAACGGCATATCCATCGGGTGTTATCGTACCATCTTTGATCAGTTTGCCTGACGCGTCCAACTGGGCTTTAATTGTTGCCGGTGCATCGGGAAACAGAGGCGTAGCAGCTGCTATAAGCCATTGGTGATTAAGGAAGGACCCGCCAAAAGCACTATGGAAAAAGTGATCACAGAGGGTGTATTTTTTAGCCAGTTCATACAGGGGCAGGTTAGCCGTGTTGTAATACCCCATGGTAAGGCCTTTGGTGTAATTGTACAGTGCAAACTTGTTCATCTTTCCGCCGTTTATCTGCAATTGTTCCAGGTAAAAGGCATGGGTCACATCCGGGCTTACCTGATCTGCAGCTACGTACTGTTCAATGTTGAAATAAGTGTTGGGCAGGTTAGTAGGAAAAACGCTGCTTCGGGGTACCGGCGGCAGTGTGGTATAAGGTTTGCCTTCAGCATCCAGCTGGATAATGTTTTCCTTTTTTGCATCAGCCAGGCCGTCGGCTCCTTTGAACTGTCCCCACAGGTTATCAAAACTGTGGTTTTCCATATAAATAACAACCACGTGCTGTACCTGGTTGATGCCCTGGGATTCAGGAAAACGAAATGCCGAAATACCCAGGCACGTTATAGCGGCTAAAGCTGCCGGGACAAAAAAGTACCTCTTGTTTAAAAATCTTTTTTTCATTGGTTTTAATGCTGATTTGGATTATTGTTTTTGTGCGTGCAGGGGAATTTGTTTGTTGATATAGTTCATGCCCTGCTGAAAAGTGGGCATCCAGATCTTTTTCTTTTGTGTTTCGAGGTAGCGGATCAGTTCCCGGTGGGCTTTGGCCGATATGGTGATATAATCGCCGCCAACACCGTGGATCATGAGGATGCCCATCCCACCGCTTTGCTGTACTTTTTTTACAAAAGCTATCAGCTGCACGCCGGTCTCGCCACCTTCTAACCCATAGGATGGAACACGGAACGGATCAAGGTGAATAAAATCGGTAATGAAAGCGCTGGAATCTCCACCGGCCCGGGCATATTTGACCAGGGTATACTTTCGCAGGGAATCCACATAGTCTTTGCCGCCTACAGTGGTTTCGGCACAGGGATAAGCAAAAGTCCTTTTGGTTTTGCCATCTACCGCATAAAGGAACCTGTCCATAACCTCTATCTCACGGATGATCTGGTAAGCAGTATAATGATCTGACGGAACGGGATTGTCATCAATGCCCGCGCAGGGGTGAAAAACGGTATGGTTGCCCAGTTCAAAACCATTTTTACCCAGGGCCCGCCATTGTGGTATGGATATGCTGTCAATATCACTGGTCAGGAAAAAGGTGGCCGTTAACTTTGCCGTTTTTAACTGCGGAACAGCCACTTTCAGTTGCGAGGGCAAAGCATCATCGTAAGTGAGGATAATGGCAGACTTTTTATCATCCGGCCATTTAACCCGCTGTTGCGCTTGCGCTGCCATAACGACTATCAAAAAGGGAATAATGAAAATAATTTTCATAGGATACAGAACATTAAAGAAGGTAATGTAAACAGATGGCTAATAACAAAATTAATAGCCATCTGTTCGGGATACGGGCGGTCGCGATAAAAACTACGATGCCCGAAGATGGGGGATGATAATGCTCAGATACGAAAACAGGATAATAAGCTATACCTGTTACTGACGGGGCTAATAAGCAGCATTTTTGCTGTGATCGTAGCAAAAGTTGTCAAGCGGCTAACCGGAGATAGTAATAAGTTACGGAAATCAAAACCAGGCAACCGCTTTACCGGCATCCGGAAGCTGTATCCCCGGCCCTGAACCTCTAACGTAGCTTTATCATGCCATTCAAAATGATCATCTTTCTTCTTTATCAGCCGTTGCAAAAGGGCGGTCTTAACCGGATTTTTACCAGTCGGGCTATAACCTGACAGTTGGTAAACCAGGTATGGCCGTACCAGGAGCATAAGCACCCCGATACCGAATATCCATATGTTTACCGCTTTTCTGTTCATTCAAATAGATGCCCGTAAAGAACCTCACAATATTAAGGTAAGTTACCCAAAAAACAAACAGCTATTCGGCTATGATTAAATCGAAGATGAAAACAATGAACGTCGTTACATGAACTTCGGATGGCAGAGCAAATGATGCGCAGCAACATTGATGATGAACAACATACCTGGTGCTCTTCTCAGCACATTGGTATAAAGGTTTTTTTCTCAGCTGTACAATATACTTCACACATCTCGCTATGGCATTTAAACATCTGATAAATTGATTATTTTTAGCCTCCCAAACCTATGACCATGTTTAGTGTTAAAGCTGCCGTTAGTAAATTTGAATCAGTATTTGAACCTGCTTTGCTGGCCGAGCTGGAAACAAACTCCATGCTGATGACGGTAAAAGGCGGCGATACCATGCTTAACCCGGGACAAACCATACGGGCTGTGCCACTGTTGCTTAGCGGTACTTTTAAAGTAAGCCGTGTAAACGATGAAGGCCAGGAAATACTGCTATATTATGTAAAGGAAGGCGAAAGCTGCGCTATGACATTTACCTGCTGTATGATGTCGCACTTTAGTGTTATCCGCGGAACTGCCGAGGAGGACAGCGAATTGCTTTGTGTGCCTATGGATGTCATGGACGGATGGATGGTAAAATACCCGACCTGGAAGCGTTTTGTAATGCAAACGATATTAAACCGCTTCACCGAAATCCTAAAGAGTATTGATGACATAGCCTTTAAGAAACTGGATGATCGCCTGGTTAACTATCTTAAGGAAAAAGCAAAGGCAACCGGTTCTTCGCTCATTAATCTCACCCATCAGCAAATTGGTGACGACCTGGGCACCAGCGGGTGGTTGTATCCCGTTTGCTTAAAAAGCTTGAAATAGATAATAAATTACTGCTTTACTACAACCAGGTTAAATTACTGAGCGAATTGTAACTTTTGTTACAGCGGTTTGTATCTTTTGTTACAAAATATATCCTGTTGTCTGTTGCATCTTTGTTATGTCAAAAGCAACAGACCATGAAAACCCAAACGCTCCAAACCACTGTAAGTTTTAATATAAAACCATTAACAGGATTTAGAATCTCTGATGGTTATTGCATGCGTATGCTTGAAAAACTTATCCGTTTTATTGGCTCTGTAAACCTTGCGACCTGTAAAGACGATCAATTTATTTTTTAACCATTTTAACCAATAAACATCATGAGTATCAGATTAAACAACACCGCTCCCGATTTTCAGGCAGAAACTACCGAAGGCACTATCAGTTTTCATAATTGGATAGGGAACGGCTGGGCAATCCTTTTTTCGCATCCTAAAGATTTTACCCCGGTTTGTACTACCGAGCTGGGCTATATGGCTAAACTTGCCCCCGAATTTCAGCAGCGTAACTGCAAGGTGATAGGTTTAAGTGTTGATCCGGTAGGGCGTCATGCTGAATGGGCAAAAGACATAGAGGAAACCCAGGGATACGCCGTAAACTATCCTATGATAGGTGATCCCGACCTCGCCATTGCAAAGTTATATGACATGTTACCGGCTGATGAACCAGGAACTTCAGAAGGCCGTACCGCCGCTACTAATCAAACCGTGCGCTCGGTATTTATTATTGGTCCCGATAAAAAAATTAAGCTGATGCTTACTTATCCAATGGCAACCGGCCGCAACTTTGATGAAATACTGCGGGTGCTGGATTCATTGCAGTTAACAGCCGGCTATAAAGTAGCTACCCCGGTAAATTGGAAAAATGGCGAAGACGTGATCATCGTTCCTGCGGTATCTGACGAGGAAGCAAAAGAAAAATTCCCCAACGGCTGGAAAACAGTTAAACCTTACCTGCGTATTGTAGCTCAGCCGGGTGAAACGATTATGAATTGATTTTATCGAAAAGGGGTAATATGTTCCCTTGATCAGGCGCACATCCTGTTGGATTTGCGCCTGATTTTTATCTGAGCAGCCTAATTTAACGACCTGTATTCAATAGGGGAGTACCCAACACGCTGCTTAAACAAACGTGTAAAATGCTGCGGATATTTAAATCCTAATCCATAAGCAATCTCACTCAGCGACTTACTGGTATCAAATATTTTTTCCTTGGCAACGTCAATCACTTTCGACTGGATATACTCCCGGGCCGATTTTCCTTTTTTCTTTTTGATCAGATCTCCGAAGTCTTCCGATCACCTTTGGAAATTTATAATTCCTGCCTGTTCAAAATCGATTTACCTGCTATTGTAACAAATTAAATATATAGTCTATAGATTTGGTAGTTTATTTTTTAATTTCTATGTTTGTCGCCGTACTAATAAAAAAACAAGAGTGATGAACGCTTTTTTTACCACCACAACAGTACTTCCTGAACAATCACAACGAATGCACGCTTCTCCAAAAGCATGTATGTGCAGTTGTTGTAAATAACATGATCTATTCGTGAAATTGATTATTGCAGGTTAACAAACCAGCCCTGCATCGCTATGAAAAAAATGATTTGAATTGTAAGGTACCTTAACACAGCATATGAACTAAACTATACTACCCCTGATTAAAAAATAACCGGCAAGGAAGCCTTGCCGGTGTGGCGAATGACAAACCAGCTACGTAACGCCAATCACTCCGCCGGTTTGCATCTGAGCTAAACTAAACGCATTGATCATTTATTTTAACCTCGTTAAATATGGAAATATTTATCCGTAAAAACACAACTGTACTTTCCAAATATCTTTTCCTGCTTTTGTTCTTTTTGCCTATTGCAGCAGTGGCCCAGCAGGAGCCGCCCGCAACCGTTAATTCAATTTTAAAAGGACGTGTATTTGATGCTACCACCCGGGATGTGCTTCCGGGTGCTGTAGTATCAATTAAGGGTACAACCCACGCGGTTTCAACCAGTGCCGAAGGTCGTTTTGATTTTGTAACCGGCCAAAAATTCCCTTATACATTGATCATCCGTTTCATCGGTTATGATCCCCAGGAAATTGTTGTTAACGGCAGCCCCGTTGAAATTTACCTTAAGCCTATTCCGCAACAGCTTAACGATGTGGTGGTTGTAGGCTACGGTACCAA